>BNJV01000269.1_pt1 | contig 79252 bp, 118 predicted proteins | sample 8540591 | NCBI WGS metagenome assembly BNJV01 (sample SAMD00202457, study PRJDB9452) | human saliva metagenome | host: Homo sapiens | reverse complement strand
ATATGTCTTTTCTTATCTCTTGGTGAATTGTACGAGCGACCAGTAAGATGCCCTTTGGCATCTTACCGCGAGTAGTTGCGAGCCTGGGCGAGCAACTCCCTGATTCTACGGGATAAGAAAAGACCTCCCAATTTCTTGGAAGGTCGTAAGATACGATATGTCTTTTTCTTATCTCTTGGAGAACTGTGGAGCACGACGAGCTGCCTTCAATCCGTACTTCTTTCTCTCCTTCATGCGAGAGTCTCTGGTTAAGAAACCGGACTTCTTTAAGATAGGACGGAAATCGCTATCCATCTCGCAAAGTGCTCTTGCGATACCGTGACGAGTGCACCGGCCTGACCTGTGGTTCCGCCACCCTTAACGTTTACAAGAACATCCAACTTTCCTTCGTTCTGTGTTGCCACAAGTGGCTGACGAACGATGGTCTTCAATGTCTCTAATCCGAAATACTCGTCGATAGAACGCTTATTTACGGTTACCTTTCCTGTTCCTGGCATGATATATACTCTTGCTACAGAGCTTTTTCTTCTGCCTGTGCCGTAATTTCTGTTTGTAGCCATTTTTTATCCTCCCTTAGATTGATAGTGCAACTGGCTGCTGAGCCTGGTGCTTGTGATCCGGACCAGCATACACGAAAAGCTTCTTGTACATCTGTCTACCTAAAGGACCCTTGGGAAGCATTCCCTTAACGGCAAGTTCAATAACCTGCTCCGGCTTGTTTGCTCTCATATCTCTCAAAGAAGTTTCCTTCATGGAACCAACATAACGAGAGTGAGTACGATACAGCTTCTGCTCCAGCTTCTTACCGGTAACGGTAATCTTCTCTGCGTTTACTACGATTACATAGTCACCACAGTCTAAGAACGGAGTAAATGTGGGCTTTCTCTTTCCACGAAGTACTGCTGCGATCTCTGATGCAAGACGTCCGAGTGTCTTCCCCTCTGCATCTACTACGAACCACTTTCTCTCAATAGTAGAAGCCTTTGCTACGTATGAATTCATAACAACCTCCTATGTGTAGGCTACTTACTCTGGTCCAGTCAAGGGACTGATTTCAGTATTTAATGTAGCCCGGGCATTTGCCCTGCTTCTGTTCCGCTGTAATAACAGCCTTATCACTTTATAGAATTTCCCTTGTATTGTCAAGGCTTTTCTGCATTTTTTTCCGAGGATTTTCCAAGGATTTCCTAACGATGCGCATCCCTGCTTTTCTTTACGACAATTTTAGAAATATCCTCCGGAAAAAGAATTTTTCTTTAAAATTTTGCAAAAAGCATTCCCAAGTTCTTTTTCACCATGGTATCATAACACAAATTTTTCTTTCTGAGGAAAAAAAGAAAAAAATTAGCGCCAGGGACTTCGGGAACCCCCAAGCCGACGAGGTAAACAGTCATCGAAAGATTCGGCGGATGCTGTTTCGGAGTAGTGCATCGTTAGGGAAAAGAAAAAAAGCGAAATCAAAAATCGTAACAAAAAGCTTTCTCCGCACCGCAAACAATCAAATAGGAGGAATTTACAATGTGCGGTATTGTTGGTTTTTGTTGGGCAGGGGAATACAAAGGATATTCTTCTGGCCGGTCTTTCCCGTCTGGAATACAGAGGCTATGATTCTGCGGGAATCGCTTTGTACTCTCAGCCTTTCACGCTGGTAAAGGCTGTAGGAAAATTAGAAGAATTGAAAAAGAAGGTTGCGGCTGACAAAGAATGTCAGCTTCCCTACTCTATGGGAATCGGCCACACCCGTTGGGCCACCCACGGTAAGGCCAGTGAAAAAAATGCCCACCCCCACCTGTCCATGCACAAGGAAGTGGTGCTGGTGCATAACGGTATTATCGAAAACTTTGCGGAGCTTAAGAATTTTTTACAGGAACAGGGTTATAGCTTCTACTCCGACACGGATACGGAGGTAGCGGTAAACCCTGATCGAATATTATTACCGGAAGGATAAGGACATTTTAAAGGCTCTCTTCTCCGTACAAAAGGAGCTGAAGGGCTCTTATGCCTTTGCCATCATGTTTCAGGAGGATGAAAAGACTCTTTATGCCATGCGTAAGGACAGTCCTTTGATTGTAGGAAAGGGAGAAAATGCCTTCTATCTTGCTTCCGATGTTTCCGCCTTTTTTTGGACTATACCAAGGAAATCTACCCTGTGGAAAATCGGAGATTCTAAGCCTTTCGAGAAAAGAAATCCATATTTATAACAAAAACGGTGAGGAAGTAAAACGTTCCTCCACTATTGCAGAGCTTAGTCAGAGCCAGATTCATAAGGGAGAGTATCTGCATTTTATGGAAAAGGAAATCTTTGAACAGCCTAAGGTTGTGAAGGATACCCCTGCTCTATGCCTGCAATCAGAAAAATGAAGAGCCTGCGGAAAATGCGGAAAATCCGGAATTCTCCTATGAAGCCTTCTCCATGACGGAAAAGGATTTTCAGGAGATTTCCAGAGTCCGGGTAATTGCCTGCGGTTCCGCCTACCACGCAGGCTGGGTTTTAAAAATCCGTTTGCGAAAGTCTTGCCAGAGTTCCGATGCAGGTGGAGCTGGCCAGTGAATTCCGCTATAACCACCCTATTTTGGAAAAGGGCGAACTGGTTATCAGTATCAGCCAGTCCGGAGAAACTGCGGATACCTTGGCTGCCCTAAAGGAAGCCAAGAAATTAGGGGCGAAAACCCTTTCCATCGTAAATGTGAAAGGCTCTGCCATTGCCAGAGAATCCGACTTTGTCTTTTACACCCAGGCAGGTCCGGAAATTGCGGTAGCCACCACCAAGGCCTACAGCTGTCAGCTTGCGGCAGGTTACATTTTCTCCCTGCTTTTGGCTAAGGCAAAGGGAAAAATCAGCAAGGAAGAGACTCGGAGCCTAACAGAAGAGCTTTTTCCTTCTTCCGGGAAAAGATTCAGCAATGTCTTTCCTTTGATCAGAAATCCTTCCTATGGCAAAGGAACTTAAGGATGCGGACAACATTTTTCTTCCTGGGAAGAGGATTAGACTGGGCCATCTCCATGGAGGGCGCTTTGAAGCTGAAGGAAATCAGCTATATTCACTGTGAAAGCTATAGCAGCGGAGAATTAAAGCACGGCACCATCAGTTTAATCGAAAAGGGCAGTCCGGTTATCGGTCTTCTTTCTCAAGAAGAGCTTGCGGGAAAAAGCATTTCCAATATCCATGAGGTACGAAGCCGTGGAGCCAAATGCTTTGCTATTCGGAGGGAAGATATTGCTATCGAAGAAGAGGACTTTGCCGGAAGTCTTAGTGTACCTAAGACACATCCCCTCTTTGCCGGAAGCCTCTTGGTACTTCCCTTACAATTCCTCTCCTATCAGGTCAGCCTGTTGAAGGGCTTCGATCCGGATAAGCCCAGAAACCTGGCGAAGTCCGTTACAGTGGAATAAAAATGGAGCTGTAACAGAAAAGAATATATTAATTTTTGCAGTATAGGGTCTAAAATCAGGGGCACGCTCTCGCTAACCTCGCCCTAGCAGGATACTAAGCGAAAAACTCATGCTATTCGTTTTCGCAAGTACCCGCGGGCTCAGATTGCCCCTATTTTTCAGACCCTATGCAAAAATTTACGCAAACTCTGATTGTATTGCAGTTCCTTTTTATTTCCCTGATATTCTCACTTAGCCCACCTAATGGGCAGAGTTCTAAGCGAGAACTTCATGCTATTTGTTTTTCGCAAAGTACCCGCGGGCTGATATTGCCCACAATACCAAAGCCTATGGCAATTAAAACCGTTCTGTTAATCTTTTTATAATCCTATCGAAGCACTCTGGCACCGGCTCCCTTCATCAGTGCCTCCACCTCTTCTTTTCTGGCCATGGTGGTGTCTCCCGGTGTGGTCATGGCTAAAAGCACCGTGGCAAACCGCATATTGGATAGCCAGGGCAGGATCTCCCTTTTTCCATTAATCCGTACAGAAGGCCTGAGGCAAAGGAATCTCCTCCTCCCACACGGTCAAAGATTTCCAGCTTGGGGAAGGACATTCCCTCATATACCTGACCCTCTGCATAGCAAATGCCGGACCAGTCATTTACCGTAGCACTGTGTACGGTTCGAAGGCTGGTAGCAACCACCTTGAAGTTGGGATAAAGCTTTACCAGCTCTTCCTGCATTTTCCCATAGGCCTTAGGATCCAAATGCTTTAAGTCCTTCTGTCCCTCCACATGAAGACCAAGACAGGCGGTGAAGTCCTCTTCATTTCCCATCATAATATCCACGAATTTAGCCGCTTCCCGGTTTACTTCCTGCGCCTTCTCTACGCCTCCAATGGCATCCCACATGGAGGGGCGGTAATTTAAGTCGTAGGAAATCACCGTACCGTGCTTCTTCGCCGCTTCCATCACCGCCAGCATGGTTTCTCCGGACTGCTCGGAAAGAGCCGCATAAATGCCTCCGGTATGCAGCAGACGAACCCCCAGCTCCCCGAAAATCTTATCCAAATCAATATCTTCCTTCTTCAGCTTGGAAATGGCGGTATTTGCCCGGTCGGAACAGCCCTTGGCGCCTCTTACCCCGAAGCCCCGCTCCGTAAAGTTTAGACCGTTTCGGCAGGTTCTTCCGATGCCATCCGTCTTTGCCCAATGGATAAAGGATGTATCCACGCCTCCCTGCAGAATAAAGTCTTCTACAAGGTATCCGATTTCATTTGCCGCAAATGCTGTAATTACCGCAGTTTTCAAAGAGAAACAGCGTCGAAGTCCCCGCACCACATTGTACTCTCCGCCACCTTCCCAAACCTTGAATTGTCTGGCGGTACGAATCCGGCCCTCTCCCGGATCCAAGCGAAGCATGATTTCTCCTAAGGAAATGGCGTCGTAAGCGCAGTCTTTTTTCTCTCGAAATGATAAAGCCATAAGGGTTTCCTCCTCTATCTTCTGTCCAAATGCTCTTTCCTACTCTAACATAAAAAAATGCAATGGCTCACAGGAGGCTTTTTCACTATACTTTTCCTTACGGTTTTAGACATTTTTCCTATGGTTTTAGACGTTTTTCCTATGATCTTAGATACTTTTCCTATTATCTTATACATTCTTTCCGTTGTGGCAGACTCTATTTTATCTTATCCGAGCGCTTCATTTACAGCACAAAAAAACCGGAGCCCCTACCGGCCCCGGTTTTCCTTGTTTTTTGAAAGTATTTCGTTGCTTTCTTAGAAAGTCTTATCTCAGAGAGAAAGAACTCCCTGTGGCTGCTGGTTAGCCTGAGAAAGCATAGACTGTGCAGCCTGGTTAAGAATGTTATTCTTAGTGAAAGCTGCCATTTCCTTAGCCATATCTGTATCACGGATTCTGGACTCAGCTGCAGTCATGTTCTCGTTAGTGGTCTTAAGATTGTTGATGGTGTGCTCAAGACGGTTCTGAGATGCTCCAAGCTTTGCTCTGTGAGTAGATACAGTGTTGATAGCCTTATTAATGGTAGTGATTGCAGAGTTTGCCTTAGTAGTAGAAGATACATCGATTGCATTGATACCTAATGCAGTTGTACTCATAGCTGCTGTAGCAACTTCCAGCTTTTCACCAGCAGTAGGTCCAATCTGCACAGTAATAGTGTTGGTTTGAGACAAAGGCTTTACACCATTGTAATCTGTAGTAGATGCAATTCTGTTGATTTCTTCCTGTAAAGCTGTTACCTCTGCGCTAATAGCGGAACGAGCTGTACTGTTATAGGTTCCGTTAGCGGACTGGGTAGCCAGAGTTACCATACGCTGTAACATGGAGTGAGTCTCTGTCAAAGCACCTTCAGCGGTCTGGATTAAACCGATTGCATCGTTTGCATTGGAAGTAGCCTGATCAAGACCGTTGATCTTGGAACGCATCTGCTCGGAAATAGCAAGACCTGCTGCATCATCTGCAGAACGGTTGATTCTATATCCGGAAGACAGCTTCTCTAAGTTCTTCTGGCTGTTCGTTGCGTTAGAAGAAAGGTTTCTGTAAGCGTTGTTTGCTGCAATATTGTGTTGAATAACCATAGTAATATCCTCCTGATTTCGGCTTGCCAGAACCTCCCTGTCCTATGCTAAAAACTTCTTCTCCGGCGCCAGAGAAGAACTCTTTCTTTCGCCTGTTCTTGTCTTTCGACTGATTTTTTGCCTTTTGGCTGTTACGGTCCGAAGACCAATGTCCTCTTCCCAAGGAAGAGAGTTCTGTCGCAAGTTTTTAGGTTTTATTCTTGCTACAGTATATATATCGGAAATAAAAAAATTAAATTATAAGTATAGTTTTGAAATAAATTTCTATTTTTTTATGTAATTCCTTAGCACAAAAACCGGAGCCCCTACCGGCCCCGGTTTTCCTTATTTTGAAAGTATTTCGTTGCTTTCTTAGAAAGTCTTATCTCAGAAGAGAAAAGAACTCCCTGTGGCTGCTGGTTAGCCTGAAAAGCATAGACTGTGCAGCCTGGTTAAGAATGTTATTCTTAGTAAAGCTGCCATTTCCTTAGCCATATCTGTATCACGGATTCTGGACTCAGCTGCAGTCATGTTCTCGTTTGTGGTCTTAAGGTTGTTGATAGTGTGCTCAAGACGGTTCTGAGATGCTCCAAGCTTTGCTCTGTGAGTAGATACAGAATTGATAGCCTTGTTGATGGTAGTAATTGCAGAGTTTGCCTTAGATACGGTAGATACATCGACTGCATTTACTCCTAATGCAGTGGAGCCCATCTTAGCTGTAGCAATGGTCAAGGTTTCTCCGGCGGTTGGTCCAATCTGTACTACGATACCGCCTGCTGCCGGTGCTGCAGCTCCACCAGGTCCCGGTGTACCCGTAGCTGCAGCTGCTGCTCCGGGAGCATTTCCGGTATTTAAGGGCTTTACACCATTGTAGTCTGTGGTGGACGCGATTCTGTTCAGCTCAGCCTTTAAAGCGGTAACCTCTTCTCCGATAGCTGTACGTGCTGTGGAGTTGTAGGTTCCGTTAGCGGACTGAGTAGCCAGAGTTACCATACGCTGTAACATGGAGTGAGTCTCTGTTAAAGCACCCTCAGCTGTCTGGATTAAACCGATTGCATCGTTTGCGTTGGAAGTAGCCTGATCAAGACCGTTAATCTTGGAACGCATCTGCTCGGAAATAGCAAGACCTGCTGCATCATCTGCAGAACGGTTGATTCTATATCCGGAAGACAACTTTTCCAAGTTCTTCTGGCTGTTCGTTGCGTTAGAAGAAAGATTTCTGTAAGCGTTGTTTGCTGCAATATTGTGTTGAATAACCATAGTAATATCCTCCTGATTTCGGCATGCCAGAACCTCCCTGTCCTATGCAAATCTTCTTTTCCGGCGCCAGAAAAGAAGAATTTTCTTTGCCTGTTCTTGTCTTTCGACGAATTGTGCCTTTCGGCGGTTACGGTCCGAAGACCAATGTCCTCTCCCTTCGGAAGAGATACTCCGTAGCAAGCTTTTTTATTCTTGTTACAGTATATATATCGGAAGCAAAAAATTAAATAATAAGTATTTTGAAAAAACTTGTTTCACAAAGTGAATGTTTTTTCTCAAAATATCAAAAAAGACCGGAGCTTTCGCTCTGATCTTTTTTGACGTTTTCAGTAGCTTTCTTAGAAAGTCTTATCTCAGAAGAGAAAGAACTCCCTGTGGCTGCTGGTTAGCCTGAGAAAGCATAGACTGTGCAGCCTGGTTAAGAATGTTATTCTTAGTGAAAGCTGCCATCTCCTTAGCCATATCTGTATCACGGATTCTGGACTCAGCTGCAGTCATGTTCTCGTTAGTGGTCTTAAGGTTGTTGATGGTGTGCTCAAGACGGTTCTGAGATGCTCCAAGCTTTGCTCTGTGAGTAGATACAGAATTGATAGCCTTGTTGATGGTAGTAATTGCAGAGTTTGCCTTAGATACGGTAGATACATCGACTGCATTTACTCCCTAATGCAGTGGAGCCCATCTTAGCTGTGGCAATGGTCAAGGTTTCTCCGGCGGTTGGTCCAATCTGTACTACGATACCGCCTGCTGCCGGTGCCGGTGTAGGTGTAACTCCTCCACCTCCAGCTGCTGGTGCTGCTCCGGGCGCATTTCCGGTATTTAAGGGCTTTACACCATTGTAGTCTGTGGTGGACGCGATTCTGTTCAGCTCAGCCTTTAAAGCGGTAACCTCTTCTCCGATAGCTGTACGAGCTGTAGAGTTGTAGGTTCCGTTAGCGGACTGAGTAGCCAGAGTTACCATACGCTGTAACATAGAGTGAGTCTCTGTTAAAGCACCCTCAGCTGTCTGGATTAAACCGATTGCATCGTTTGCGTTGGAAGTAGCCTGGTCAAGACCGTTAATCTTGGAACGCATCTGCTCGGAAATAGCAAGACCTGCTGCATCATCTGCAGAACGGTTGATTCTATATCCGGAAGACAACTTTTCCAAGTTCTTCTGTCCGTTAGATGCATTAGCGGAAAGGTTTCTGTAAGCGTTGTTTGCTGCAATATTGTGTTGAATAACCATAGTAATATCCTCCTGATTTCGGCATGCCAGAACCTCCCTGTCCTATGCAAATCTTCTTTTCCGGCGCCAGAAAAGAAGAATTTTCTTTGCCTGTTCTTGTCTTTCGACGAATTGTGCCTTTCGGCGGTTACGGTCCGAAGACCAATGTCCTCTCCCTTCGGAAGAGATACTCCGTAGCAAGCTTTTTTATTCTTGTTACAGTATATATATCGGAGCAATAAAATTAAATAATAAGTATTTTTGAAAAACTTGTTTCACAAAGTGTATATTTTTTTCTCAAAATATCAAAAAGACCGGAGCTTTCGCTCTGATCTTTTTTGACGTTTTCAGTAGCTTCCTTAGAAAGTCTTATCTCAGAAGAGAAAGAACTCCCTGTGGCTGCTGGTTAGCCTGAGAAAGCATAGACTGTGCAGCCTGGTTAAGAATGTTATTCTTAGTGAAAGCTGCCATCTCCTTAGCCATATCTGTATCACGGATTCTGGACTCAGCTGCAGTCATGTTCTCGTTTGTGGTCTTAAGGTTGTTGATGGTGTGCTCAAGACGGTTCTGAGATGCTCCAAGCTTTGCTCTGTGAGTAGATACAGTGTTGATTGCCTTGTTAATCTTAGTGATTGCTGTATTTGCCTTACTGGTAGATGATACATCAACATCTGCTACACTTAATGCAGAGGATCCCATCTTTGCAGAAGCAATTTCTAATTTTTCACCGGCAGTTGGTCCAATCTGTACAGTAATTGATACAGTCTGATTCAAAGGCTTTACACCATTGTAATCTGTGGTAGACGCGATTCTGTTCAGCTCAGCCTTTAAAGCTGTTACCTCTTCTCCAATAGCTGTACGAGCTGTAGAGTTGTAGGTTCCGTTAGCGGACTGAGTAGCCAGAGTTACCATACGCTGTAACATGGAGTGAGTCTCTGTTAAAGCACCCTCAGCTGTCTGGATTAAACCGATTGCATCGTTTGCGTTTGCAGTAGCCTGGTCAAGACCGTTAATCTTGGAACGCATCTGCTCGGAAATAGCAAGACCTGCTGCATCATCTGCAGAACGGTTGATTCTATATCCGGAAGACAGCTTCTCCAAGTTCTTCTGTCCGTTAGATGCGTTAGCGGAAAGGTTTCTGTAAGCGTTGTTTGCTGCAATATTGTGTTGAATAACCATAGTAATATCCTCCTGATTTCGGCATGCCAGAACCTCCCTGTCCTATGCAAATCTTCTTTTCCGGCGCCAGAAAAGAAGAATTTTCTTTGCCTGTTCTTGTCTTTCGACGAATTGTGCCTTTCGGCGGTTACGGTCCGAAGACCAATGTCCTCTCCCTTCGGAAGAGATGCTCCGTAGCAAGTTTTTTTGTTTTATTCTTGTTACAGTATATATATCGGAGGCAAAAATTAAATAATAAGTATTTTCCTCGAATTATTTTCAAGTTTTTTTCAAAAGGCATTTCAAGGCTCTTTAAAGAACGAAAAGATTGTATGCTTTGCGAAGATAGTCTTAAGCATAAAAAATGCGAAAAAGAAAAGCTCTCATCGCATATCTTTTTTTCGCATTTCAATTCTTAACGAATATCTCTAGCGTAGCATCTGCTATGTCGTTTATTTCTCATCCTTTGGGAAGGACCAGGATTTCACACTGACTTCCTTTCCATCCACCTGGGCTGTATCTATTTTTCTCCGCTTCAGGGGCGTCTCCTCTAAAGGAGCAGCTTCTTCCTCCGAAGCATGGCAGAAAGCATAGCCAGTGCCAGTCTTTCCTGCTCTTCCGATAAAGCGGCTGCAGTCTTGCTACTTTGGTCATCCTCCGAATCCGCCTTAGCCTTCTCTTCCTCTTGGATAGCCTCCATTTTTGCAAAGGCCTCCTGCAGTAAAGCCTCCGTTTCAGGACTTAATATAGGCTCTGACTTGGTTTTTGCTTCTAACTTCAGGGCGCTTTTTCTTCCTTAGCAAGACGGGGAGGCGCTTTAAAAGTCCCATAGACTTCCTTCTGTTTCCTGATTCTCATCCTGCTCCAAAGGAATATCTTCTTCCTCCACCTCTTCCTGTAAAAAGGCGGTATCTTTGTATAATGGAAGTTCTTCCTCTTCAGCCTCGCTCTCCCCAACACTGTTAGTTGTAGATAAGGCATCGGATTCGTTATTTCTTCTTCCTTTATAGAAGACTTTCTTTCTGCCGTTCTTTCGGAAAGGATCATCCTGATAGCTCATGGCCTCAATGGAGCCTACTCCGCCGAGTGCTTTGTCCCTTGGTCTCCGAAGACTTCTCGCCACCGTTCTCTCCCTTTGGTTCCTCAAGCTTATCCGGTAACATCATAATACGGATCAGCTTGAAATCTCTCCTGATCCAGTAAAGAGGCAGTAAGAATGGCGCATTCTCCAGTCCTGGATAGAGACTCTTCATATAGGAGCTTTCCGGGAAAAATCCAACGCAACTGCTTCTTTATGCCGTCAAAGCGGTTCTTCCATTTTTCCTTCCACTTTCTCCACTTGGCTGCCCTCTTCTTTATTTTCCGCATCCTTAATGGCTTTTGCGAAGCTTGGCCGCCTCCGGAATACTGTCCGCACCCACCATACCGTTGGAAAGAATGCGGCTTTCCATGTCATCAAAGAGACTGATACTGTCCTTCGGATAGGGAAACAAAGAGTCCTTACGACTGCTGAACCACATATCCGCCATATGCAACAAGGACTGGGACAATAAAGAAATATCCAACTCCTTGATTCTGGCATCCAGAAATTTTCTTATTCATATCCTTATGGAAAAGCTTATAAAACAGATAAAGATCCAAAAGCTCTCGAATCTTTAAGTTATCTGTGCAGAAATGATAGCAAGCCTCCGCCATACGGAACATATAGCTGCTTTCCAAAGACAGAACCTTCAGTACCGGGTACTTCTTATCCGGATAAGCTCTGTCAATCAGAGACTTCATGTGTTTTTTGTAATTCTTGGTCAGGAAGGGCAAATGATGGTAAATCTCCACCTGAAAGCCTCCCGCCCTCTTCATATGCTCTCCAAAGCCGGTATAGAACTGATCCGTTTCATAGCCCAAGTCAAAAAGATAGCCTCTGGCCATATAATACCGTTCTTCCGGAATGTAAAGGCGAAGAGGGGAATTGGCCGCTGTTTCCGGCAAATGATAGAGTCGCCGTACAGCTGCACTTTCCAAAACCACCGCCGGAACCTTTACCGCCTGAAAAGCCCCTAGAATTTCCAACTCGGAAGACTCATAAATCTCACCGTAGCGAACCGCCTCCTGATAACGATGGAAAAAAATTTTTCACCGAATAAAGAGGGCACTCTGGCACCTGCGGAAAGCATCCCCAAGTAAATTCCCGAAGCAAGCTCATGGTAATCAGCAATACGGTAAAGTCTGCCCCAGTTCATTCTTCGCATCACCGGGAAGGAATCATCCTGTCGTAAAGTACTCCCCAATAAATTAATTAAAAACTTACCCTCATATACACTACGATTCATCGCCGTCCTTGCAATCCTTTCTCATCCTTGAACAACCTGCTGATATTTCAATTTTTACTTATCTTTTATTTCCTTCGTTAGAAAATAAAGCTACACCACTTCTTCCTTCAGCTCTTCGGGAATCTGCTCCCATAAAAAAACTTCTGGGTTTGTAATGCCTGGGCTGTGATCCCTGGCATCTCTTTCTTTAATGAAACCAATGGATTCCTCAATCTTCCCTCTTAATTCCAGAATTCTTCTTTCCAGAAAGGGATAACCGGCACTGTTCTTGGGATCTTCCTGTAGGAGTCGTTGAAAAGTTCTTCTTAACTCTTCTTCCTCTTCCACTAAAAGATTCATCTCCACCCAGTTATTTTCCAACTTATTTAAAGCTTCCTGCCGCAAATCCAATAATAAGTCCAGACTCACATTGTCCTGTCTTTGCATGGCTTCAGAAAAGCTCATCAGTCTCTTTTTTTAATTCGCTGACGATATTATATCTTCTCTGAAATAGGCTAGTAGCTTTTTCCAGCTGCGGATTCTCTTTTCTCCATGATTCTTCCTTTCCGTGACACAGAAGAAAGGAGCTGCATAGGCAGCCCCTTTCTTATCCCACAACCTTCGCTTCTTTGGGGATATGAGTATCTCTGACAATTTTACTTGCCCCCAGGAAGCCGTCACGCAGATCGGATAAAATATCAACCAGCTTGGGAAGCTCCTCTTGTCTTCTCTCTCTTCCGGCCTGTACCAGGCCTAAATCAAAGGTAACAAAGTCATATAGTCTTGCCAAATCTCTACTGATAGGTTGCTCCATATCCAAGGTATTATGCAAGTAGCGAATAATTTTATTGGTTTTTCAAGGCTTCTTCAAATTTTTCATAATTTTTGTCTTCCAACGCCAGGTTTGCCTTCTTAAGACTCTTAATCGCTTCATCAAAGGTCAAAACCAACAGTTCTCCCTGACTCATCTGCATAATACTTTGCTCTAAATACTTCTTTTGATAATCGTTCATACAATCTCCATTTCCAAAGGTTTTTTTATCCAGCGGAACAAATATTTTTCAACTCCGAAGATTTCTTCTTATTGTCTTATAATATGTCGTCCGGTCTATGGAAATGTATAAAGGATTTTTAGAAAAAATAAAGGAATCTGATGAATTTCCTACGTAGAATGCTTAGGCTTAAGACCTTGCTGCAAGCTTTGCCTGCTTTTTTGCTTCCAGATGAGAAACCACGATGGTACAAGCCGCATCTCCTGTAATATTTACAGTGGTTCTTCCCATATCAAAAATACGGTCTACGCCGGCTACCAAGGCGATACCGTCCACCGGAAGCCCCACAGAAGTAAGCACCATAGCCAACATAATCATACCGGCTCCGGGAACACCTGCGGTTCCAACGGAAGCAAGGGTTGCCGTTAAAATAATGGTCAGCATCTGCCCAAGAGTCAGATGAATACCGTAACAGGAAGCAATAAAGATTGCGCAAATTCCCTGATAAATCGCAGTTCCGTCCATGTTAATGGTCGCTCCCAGGGGAAGTACAAAGGCAGCAATCTCCTTCTTTGCTCCCAATTTTTCCGTACACTCCATATTAATAGGAAGAGTACCAACGGAAGAAGCTGAAGAAAAGGCAAACATAATGGCAGGAAGCATTCCTTTAAAGAACTTTATAGGAGAAAGTCCGCCCATAAGCTTCACGGTAAGGGAATACACTACCACAGCATGGGCAACATAGGCAATATAGGCTGCCAAAAGTACCATAGCCAAAGATCCGAGAATCTTCGGTCCGTTTACCGCAATAACCGGACAAAGCAAACAGAACACACCAATCGGAGAGAGCTTAATACCATTTCCATACACTTCATGAAAATAGCATCAAAATCATTGAAGGCACTAACCACTCTATGAGTTTTCTCTCCTACCAGAATGATAGCGAAGCCCAAAATCAGTGCCATCACGATAACCTGCAACATATTGGCTTCCACCATGGGCTGGACAAAGTTGGAGGGGAAGATGTTTACAATGGTGTCCATTAAAGACAGACTTCCCTTTACCTCATAGCTTAAATCCGCAGTGGCTACCACCGGAAACAGATTATGGAAAATGCTTCCGAAGAATAATCCGATACTTACCGCAAAAAGCAGTGGTACATAAGTAAAACACCACCGTTTTTCAAGCCTACGGAGCCCACCTGCTTAATATCACTCATGGAAATAATACCGCACATAATGGAAAACAGCACCACCGGCACTACAATGAACTTTACCAAGTTCAAGAAAATTGTTCCAAAGGGCTTAATATAATTTTCCGCAATATTACTATGTCCCTGTAATAACAAGCCAACGATGATCGCTAAAACCAAAAGCAATAAAAAAATCTGCATCGCTAAAGATAATTTTTTTCTTTTCTTTTCATTTTTCTCCTTTCTACAACTCTATTTTTCACAAAGCTTAGATTTTACTGGATTATCCCGTATTTTTGTAAATGGAAACATTGCACAAAAAAGAGTTGCAAAAATCAAAAATAAAATTTCAGACCTATATTGCTTAGAAATTTTTGATTTTTTTACAACTCTGTTTTTGTCTTCGCTTAACGATTTACAATCCGCTTAAGTAAGAGGACTGGGTATTCATCTTACTGATTAACTTCTCCAGCTGAGAGAACTGCTTGATGTAACGATCCTGCTGATTGCTGAGCATGGTCTTAAACTTTTCAATGGCTTCGGAATTTTCCTTTAACTTTCCGTAAATTACGGAAGAGGTGTTGGAAAAGGGTAACCTTGTTGGAGCCGGCTTCTTTAATCAACTCTCCGTAAGATCCGCCATTTCTGGAAGCATAACGGGTAGCATAGCGGGAAACCGTAGTTTCTACAATCTTTGCCAGACCTTTTGAACCGTTATGACCTGTCATCACCTTAGCAACCTTCTCCGGTTCTGTTTCCATAGCTTTTTTGAACTTTGTTTCATCAAAGCTAAGCTTTCCACCGTCAAAGGAATCCGTAGTCATGGAAAGTCCCATCTTCTCCATATCCTGATAGTCCAAACCTGCAACCTTTAAATCGGACATCATCTGAGTCATAACTGTCTGCAAAGAGTCACTGAAGTTTCTGATGGAGCTTTCTCCGTAAAGAATTCCTTCCTTTGCCTTCTTTTCCCAGTTTTCAATGGATTTTTCGCTCATTTGGTTCTTCTGAGCTTCCGTCAAAGGATCATATCCGCTGGAACGTCTGGTCTTTGCATGGGTATTTACAGAGCTTACCAGGTCGTTGAACTTCTCCACAAACTTCTTCATGGTTGCAGCAGCCTTGTCCACATCCGCCTTAGAAGTAAAGCTTACCTCCTTGGAGCTGTCAAACTTGTAGGAACCATCCGGCTTGGTTACCGCATTTCCGGAAGCATCCAGCTCTACGCCGAACTTTCCGCTGGCAGTAATTTTCACACCGTCAATGTTAAAGGTGTTGCTGGAAGAAGTAACGGTTTCATTGATGCCGTTGCCGTAGTCAAAAACCATTTCCGCATCGGTACCGTGGTTTACCTGTCCGCCACCGCTGGCAGTTGCGCCAAAGAGCTTATCCTCAATGTCATTGGCATTGTTTGCATCTCCCAAAGTAATGCTTCTTCCGGAACCGGTTTCGCTGTGAATCAACACAAAACGTCCGGAACCTTCCATATAGCTGGCTTTTACTCCCGCGTCTGAATCGTTGATTTTCTTCAGCATATCCTGCACGGTGCTGTCTGCAGTAATTCCCTTGATTTCCTTACCGTTAATCTTGAACTTGGAAAGAGCCTCATCCAGGCCTGCTTTGTTTCCTACATAGTCGGAAAGTCCCAGCTTGTCCAGATTATCCATGATAGAACTGCCGGTGGTAACCTTGTTGGAAGCATTCTTGCTAATCTGCAGGTTCGCTCTTACCTGAGCATCGGAGGAGCTTACGGAGACAGTATCCTTTCCGTTGGCACTGTTAAAAGTGATGCTTCCTGTAGAAGAATCCACTACAATCTTTCCTGTACCGAAGGCATTGTTAAGGTTTTGCTGAATAGCATCCTTTACCGCATCCAAACGACTCTGGTTGTCACCGGCACTTGTGCCGGTGTGAGCCGCCTCAATGCTTTGCTTCTGGGCATCGGTCAAAAGAGAAATCTCCTGGCTTGTGCCACCGTAGCTGACTGTGAGCTTTTGATCCTTTAAGTAATCCAGCATACCGCTCTGCTTTACGGAAGACGCAGTGAACTTTCCTTCTGCCTGAGCGCTGCTGTTAAAGGCTGCAATCTTAACACCATAAGCATCAGATCCGGTTCCGGCGGGAGTACTACCTGCAGGAGGAGCCTTATAGCCTAAAGCATCTAATGCGGAAGATCCGGACTTAATAACATACTGGGAAGTACCGGCGTTAATCTGAATGTAGTCTTCTCCCGGATTTGAGCCCTGCTGATAGCTGAAGCTCAAAAACTCATTTTCTCCAAGCTTTACATTTCCCTGCTTTGCCGCCTTGTTTAAATCATCTACCAGCTTCTGCTTATCACCGGTATAGTCGATTTCTACGGTTTTGCCATCGTCATCCTTATAGCTTGCCGGAAAAGTAAAGCTGGCTTTTTCTTGGAAGACACCCTTTGTGGTATAGTTACCAAGCTGTAAGCTTTTTCCTACCAAAGTACTGGTTTTGGCATTACCGGCAGCTGCCAATGCGTCAGCGGTAATTCCGGTTTTGATGGCGGATGCGGTTCCTTTCACATCGGAAACAATGGACTCGGAGGTTGCCAGCTTGGTAACTGCCTTCACCTTCAAGTTTTTGTTAAATCCGAATGACCGGAAGCGGTAATAAACTTGGTTGCCGCAGCATCTCCTGTGGATTTACCACACTGGATTCATACAATTCCGGGCTCTTGATAGAGTCACTGGAAGCAAAGGATAAGAAGTCATCCTGTAAAGCTATAGTCTTATCCGATAACTCACGAAATGCCTCTTGTCTCCATTCAAGTCTTGTGGTCTCCTGCTTTGCTTTGGTAAGCTTAAGCTGAGTACCCTTTGTTGCCTGTTCAATTAATGCGTCACGGTCAATTCCGGAGGACATTCCTCCAAAAACCACGGAGGGCAGTATTTCCCAAACTGGAGCTGCCGGACGTTGAATTTGTTGATAAACCTGACATGATTCATCCTCTCTCTCTTTAGTTTATCGAGCTAGCAGGTCTTTTTGGAGAAAGTCCACGCCTTTAGAGAAAAATGAAACTTTCCCTAAGAATCTTTCTCTCTCTGAAAAGCCATGGGAACGTCGGACTCCCTTCCACACCGTTCTTTCTGCTAACTTATCAATACCAATATCGGCGGTTTTTTGAGAGTTTATAAGGATAGAAAAAGCCAAGGGAAATGTAAAGGATTTTTCCATCCTTTCCCAGCGTATAACTCTGAAATCAGGGGCACGCTCCCGCTAACCTCGCCTTCGTAACAGTACTAAAGCTTCAAGCTTCGCTTCGCTTGCTTTCAGCAAGTACCGACGGGCTCAGATTGCCCCTCCTTCAGAGTTATACGCGGGAAAGAAATCTGATTCATACTTTCCTTGCATTCCTCTTGGCTCCTAAAAAAGGGGTGTAAATTAGCAGTAAAACAAGCTTTAAACTCGCTAATTTACATCCCTCTTCTTTATTTACTTATTTTGAAATTTGTTTGGAATTTCGTATTTTTACTTCTTCGGGTAGAAGCCGGAGGGCTCTTCCTTCAGGTTAATCAAAAATATTCTTCATCTGGGTGTAGTGCTCCAGGATAACCTTATGGGTTTCTCTTCCCACGCCGGAGGTCTTGTAACCGCCGAAGGGGGCTCCTGCCGGAATGGCATTGTAGGTATTTACCCACATTCTTCCGGTTTCAATGGCTCTGGACACACGGATAGCCCGGTTAATGTCTCTGGTCCATACTGCACCGCCCAAGCCGAAGTCGGAGTCATTTGCCATGGCAATCACTTCTTCCTCTGTCTTAAACTTAATGATAACCGCTACCGGTCCGAAGATTTCTTCTCTTGCCGCCTTCATGCTGTTGTCTACATTTACCAAAAGGGTAGGTCTGTAGAAAGCGCCCTTGGAAAGCTCTCCCTCATCAAAAACTCTTCCGCCGCAGGCAATCTTAGCACCGTCCTGTACTGCGATGTCCACGCAGGACTGAATCTTCTCCACCTGTCTGTCATTGACCTGGGAGCCCATCTGGGTATCCGGATCCAATGGATTTCCCACCTTCACCTTGTTGAACTGCTCTACCGCAGCCTCTACGAAGCGGTCGTAAATGTCCTCATGGACGAAAACACGGGAACCTGCACAGCAGACCTGTCCCTGATTAAAGAGAATTCCAAGCTGTAAGCCGTCGATAGCCATATCAAAATCACAATCCGGGAAGAAGATGTTGGCAGACTTTCCTCCAAGCTCCAGGGTTGCCGGAATCAGCTTTTCTGCCGCAGCCTTTGCCACGCTGTAGCCCACCTCTGTAGAACCGGTGAAGGCCAGCTTTCTGAAGCCCTTATGCTCCAGCATATACTGTCCGGACTTGGAGCCTGCACCGGAGATAATGTTAATTACGCCCTTCGGTACAATATCCTTAATCAGCTTCATCAACTCCAATACGCTGAGGGGTGTGGCGGAGCTGGTCTTTAAAACGGTACAGCATCCGGAAGCCAAAACCGGTGCCAGCTTCCAAGCCGCCATCAGGAAGGGGAAGTTCCAGGGTACAATCTGTCCCACTACGCCGATGGGCTCCCGAATGATTAAGGAAAGGGTATCCTCATCAAAGAAATTGGCGGAATCCTCCTCCGTACGGATGGCCCCCGCAAAGTAACGGAAGTGGTCTGCCGCAAAGGGAACATCAATATTCATGGTTTCCCGGATGGGCTTTCCGTTATCCAAGCTCTCCACCTTTGCCAGATGCTCCTTATTTTTGTCAATCACATCCGCAATATCCAAAAGAATCTTGGAACGCTGAATTTTATCCAGCTTCTTCCAGCTGTCAAAAGCCTTCCATGCCGCATTCACTGCTCTATCCACATCTTCTCTTGTGGCCTCAGCCACCTTGGCCAATGCCTCTCCTGTAGCAGGAGAATAGGTGGTAAAGGTCGCCTTATCCGAACTCTCGCAAAACTCTCCGTCAATAAACAATCCATACTGTTCCTGTAATCCGTATGCCATAAAAATTCCTTTCTTTACTAACTGTACCGGTTTAAATGGGATATTTCTTTCATATCCCATTTATTTACTAGGGAATAATTGTATCATTATAAATACAAATAAAACAAGGACTTTCCTTTTCGGAAAGCCCTTAAATAAATATAAATTGTTTATATAATTTTTTGAATCAATTTCGGGATTTTGTAGTAATCAAGAAACATCGGAAAATGTGATAATTCCGCTTATTTTGCTTATTTCGCTTATCTCTAAACTACTACCGAGAAAAGAAATCCTTACGCAATCCCCTGACTATTCTTCAGATTCTTTCTCTCCTCCGCATCAAACTTGGTGGTATCTCTACCTCTGTTCGGATCATGGTGAGGATGCATCTTAACCTCCAGTACCGCCTTCAACATTGCCACAAAAATGTCGGACTGGTACTTGCTCTGATAGAAACCGATCATAGGAGAGGTCTTATCCTTATCCAGCACCACATACTTCGCAGGAAGCTGGGTAAGAGACAGGGCGGTAACATCGGCGATACACTTATCACAGGTACAGCCTCCGTGCTTCTGAATCAGGCCCCTTACATCCTTGGTTTTCAGGATGTCCAGCATCACATTGACAATGTGGAACTCAGGTTCCGGCTCATCATATTCCGCCAGAAGCTTCTTCTCCAGATTCAACTGAATTTCGTTGGTGATTTTATCATTTTTCGGAAGATTCATCAATAACGGTAATCTTACTCTTCTTGTAGGAAGGAAGGGATGCCGGCTCCTCTTTCTCCTGATTCTCCGCCTTGCTTTCCTCTTCTAAAGCCCTTTGCAGATCTTCTTTCTGCTTTTTCCTCTTTCTGCTTTTTCTGCCTTCTCGGCCTCTTTCTTACGTTCTTCCTTCATCTGCTCTTCCTTCACATCGAAGTTTTCCACAGCAGATTGGAAGTTGCTTACCGCACCGTCAAAGTGCTCTGCAGCCTCTTTGGTCTTCTTTGCCGCCTCATGGAAGTCGGAAAGCATATTGGGATCGAGGGTTACTCCTGCCCCGCCGGAAGCATTTCCACCGGAAGCATTCCCGCCGGCACTGGCCTGAGCGCTTCCCCCTGCCTGCTCTACCCCTTCTTCCGCTACAGGAGCGGAGGTTAATAAATTCAATACATGGGATGTTTTGTTGGATTTCGTTGTCTTCTTTGTAGCCATTATCCGATCACCTCTCTTAAATGGATATCCTCTGCGATTTCCTCAATGAATCTTGCGTAATCGGTTACCGCAGGAGAACGTTTGTTGTAGGAAAAAATATCTTCTCCGTGGGCCGGTGCTTCCGCAATGGCCACGCCGGGACGAATCTTCGTTTCGAAAACCTTGGTGGAAATCTGTTCCGCTAGGCCTCCTGCCATTTCCTCCACGTCTCTTGCCAAAGTGGTTCTCTTGTCAAACTTGTTCAAAAAGAATCCCTAAGACCTTTAAATCCTTATTAAGCCCCTGTTTTACCGTATCAATGGTTTCCCGTAGCTGTGATAATCCTACCAAAGACAGGATATCCGAGGACATGGGAATAATTAAGAAATTCGATACGGCGTAGGCATTGATGGTTAATAAATTCAATGCCGGGGGAGTATCAATCACCACATAGTCATAATAATCCATCAAAGGTTGCAGCATTTCCTTCAAAGCCACTTCCCGCTTTCCGGGAGCCAGCTTTTCCAGTCCTGTGGTGGAAAGGGAAATGTCGGAGGGTAAAATATCGCATTTTTTCAGTCGGCGAATCGCCTGCTGCACCCGAACCTTGCCCTGTAAGGCATCCAATATGGTGGTGGGGTTGCTTCCCTCTAAGCCCATACAAAAGCCTAAGTTTCCCTGTGGGTCTAAATCAATGCCCAAAACCTTAGCTCCACGGTCTGCCAGTCCTGCGCAGATGGCTGCCGAAGTGGTGGTTTTTCCTACGCCTCCCTTTTGATTGGATACTGTGATAATGATTGACAAAATGAACCTCCCTGCATCAAAAAATCCTGACTAAGCAAACGAAACAGCATGCTTAGGGGAAAAGATTTTTTTCTTATGCATCTTCCTGTGATGAATAGAAAGAAAGTTCTTCCTTTGTAAAGTTCTTTAAGCCCTCGGTGATACCTGCCTCATCCAGATTAAAACGCTTTCCCGGATAGCTTTCCCCGTATTGATTCTTCAAGGTCAGCAGCTCACTTTGGTACAAGGATTGGGAGATACTGTCGGAAAAGGAACGATACTCCGGGTCTCCGTTGGCATTTGCCCCGGTGGACAGGGAGAAAATCTGCTCCAAGCCCGCATTCTTTGTGACACGGAAAAATGGAATCACTGTTCCCGTTATGCCGATAAACTACCGGTTCTCCCGTTAAATTGTTCTTTCTCAGTTCTACCTGATAAGCGCCGTTGGCTTCCTCTTCTAAAAGGGCCGCAAGGCTTCTCTCCTTGTTTTGTGCTACAGAACTTCCCTTCTGCTCTGGTAACTTCTCTTGATAGAGGATAACGGATAATACAGATTTCGGTTCTTCTTTTTCCCTCTTCCACGGCTTCTTTATAAAGAACAAGATCCTTATAGCCGTCCTGATCCATATCGATTAAGGCAAAGGATTTTGGAAAAACTTCCTCTCCGGTGAGAGTCTTTTCGGAGCTTTCCGGATCCGCCACATCCACCGCCTGCTTCTTTCCGAAGTCCTTGGTCTTGTCCTTTTCCAGCTCATCTCTAAGCATCTGACGATACTTGTTGAAGTTTACAAGCTCTTTTCCTTCCTTCCCGATATAGGTCTTACCATCCTTGGAAAACTCTTCTTCCAAAAGTCTTCCGTCCTGATCGAAGAAGTACTCTGTCTTATCCTCCGGATCCACATACTTTCCTGTGGTCATCAGGCCGCCGCTTCCGATATGGTAGGACTGCCCGTTATAGTTAATCCACTCATTTTCCAATGGAGTATTCGGCCCCAACATAAAATACCAAGATTCTCCCTGCTGCACCCATTCTCCGTCCGAAGCACTGACCTCTGCAAAGGCAGGCACTGCGGATAAGAACAATGCGGAAAGACCGAACAGGAAAGCCGCACCCTTTTTGGAAAAGCGACAACGGGACAAAGCGTCCTTTCCTTTTCGGGAAAGAGTCTTTGTCTCCTTCTGCATAAATCCTTTAATCTTCATCCCTTATCTCCTCCATTATACCCAATTCAAAATCCAATGTATAGTATATTGAACAAAAAGGACGAAAGAACTTCTTTCTTCCTGAAAGTGCTCCTCCGTCCTTGGTCCATCTCAATTCTTATTATATATTTTCACTTCTGTCCAGTGAAATTTTTCTAACATTCTCTACTGTTCAGTATAAGCCACTCGGCATACTCTACCGTTCCGTAAAACTTTCCAAACTACTCTACCGTTCAGTGAATTTTTCCTGATTACTCTTCGTTTCTGAAAGCCTGCATGCTCAGACTCCAAGAAGCGCTTGATTAAAACGTCCAAAACCTCTACCAGGTGGCCGATTTCCGGCTTGGTCAGCTGCTCGTCCGCTCCTACTTCTTTTCCCTTAACCCGCATCTGATCGTTGATTAAGGAAGAGAAGATTACAACAGGAATTCTCTTCAGACGCATATCTTGTTTTACCAGCTTGGTAAGACGATGTCCGTCCATGATAGGCATCTCAATATCGGTGATTAAGACATTTGCCTTTCTGTAAAGATCCGGGATCGTTCTTGAGAGAGGAAAGATAGTCCCAACACTCCTGTCCGTTGTTAAAGATTTTAACATCCTTAAATCCAGCCTTCTGTAAAGAAGTACCGATCATCTTCTGAAGAAGTACAGAGTCCTCCGCAATGATTACCGGAGCTGTGGTAATGTCTCTTTCACCCATCTGCTCGATTTCTTCAATCTGGATGCTGGTTTCCGGAGAAATTTCCGCAACAATCTTCTCGAAATCCAAGATGGTAACCAGCTGGTTATCGCACTGGGCAATACCGGTAGCTACGGATTCTGCACCATTTGCCAAGGTACGATCCGGCTTCTGGATGCTCTGCCAGGAAATACGGCTGATACCCTCAATAGAATCCACACGAAAGCTACCATCATTTTATTAAAATGAGTGATGATGAACAGATCTCTTGCTCCCTGCTCCGGTGTAGCGCCGGTCAGGTAGTTCGCCAGATTGATTACGGTAATCAGCTGCTCTCTCGGCTTGAAAAATCCCTCTACGGAAGGATGAGAATGGGGCATAGGCTTAATCTTTTCAGTCATCATGATTTCTTTTACCTTAGCCACATTGATTCCGTAAAACTCTCCCAGAACACGAAACTTCATAATCTCAATTTCGTTGGTTCCGGACTCTAATAAAATGCCTTCCTTTTCGTTTTTCTTCTTCATTTCTATAATCCTCTCCCTTTTCGTTCTTCCCTGAACCCGGGACTAGCCTCTTGCCCGCATTACAGTTTGTTATCTATCCTTAAATCCGAACATCATCCCGTCCGTAGGTCCGTATCAATACTTCCCCCGTTCCGGTGTCCAGACTCATGGTCCTTGCATAATTTGCACCGGTGTCTTCCGCCACCAGCTGTATTCCCTCTTCCCGAAGAATTTTTTTAACACTTTCAATATTTCGCTGTCCAATGTTTCCGAAGCCCGCATTTCCGCTGATTTCGAACATCTTGGCCCCTCCTGCGATTTTTCACCGTGGTACGGCTTTTTCACCATACCGAAGGCTGCCATTTTTCCGGAGGGTTTCCCTAATCCCGGTATCCGCATATTTGAATACGTTGGGATCCGATAAATTGACCTGTTCCGGCAACATGATATGAAGTAGTGCCCCCAGCTTGATATAAGAATCATAAAAGGCCAGTCCTATACAGGAGCCTAAAGCGTAGGTAATGATCACTCCCTCTCCTCGGGTCAGCTTCATGTCGCCAATCCCTACCTTGAGCTGTTTCTCCAAAAGCATGGTTTACACTCCCAGCTTTTCCAGAATCGTATTCAAGGAGCTTATATCAGGTAACATCAAAAAGCCACGAGGGAAGACTTTTGCCATCCATGACAAATTCCGCATTACAATACATCAGCTTATCCGTTTCATAGCCAAACTCCACCATAGGGAACGGTGAGGATTCCTCCCAACATATTCACTGTACTGCTGGGTACCGACAGATTTAAGTCCACATGCACCAAATCCGAGAAGGCATTGATGTAGGAGCAAATGACGATATTTCCCTACCTCCGCCAGTGCGGAAAAGGCCATGGAATCCATCTCGGCAAAAATTTGTCGTAGTTCTTATCCAACAGTTTTTCCAAAACCGTATTGGCAAAGTTTCGGTCATAGAGGAAAAAGCATCAAACCGTTTAAATCTCCGGACATTTGCACCAGAGTGGCTCCTACGATTTCTTCCTCATCGCCGATTCGTTTTACCGCCCCGTTATAGCCCAAAATCTGCACCTGGGGAATGGTAATCCGTACTTCTTTTTGGAGTAATTGGGAAAGGGCTGTTGCTGCATGTCCCGTTCCTATACTTCCAATCTCCTTCATCACATCCAGTTCCTGAAGGTTCATGTCTTCATAACGATTAATCTTCATTCTTTACTCCACTCCTTTGGATTCTCTTTCCTTCCATTCCTTGGTTCCTCTGCTTTGAAAGAATGAGTAAGTCTTTAGCTATTATCCTCTAAGCTGGTTTGATGGTACCTTCCACTTCATCAGAGGTCTGAACCATCTTTAAGGCATAGGTAAAAGGCTCTCTGGCTTTCAATCAGTCTGGTCATTTCCTTTGCCATATCGGTTCCGGAGCTTTCCAGTGTTCCGGACTCCAAAATAGGATTCTGTATTACAGAATCTTTGTTATTTTGGTCTCCCGGACGAATCGCCAACTCATTATCGCCCTTATTTACTAATCGGCTCGGATAGTTGATTGTATAAACACCAATTTTCTGCTTTACTTCTTCGGTGACATTGTTGGCATTTGCCGTATTTCCACCGGTCTGCCCTGCCGCCTCAATCGCTTTTAAAGCAGTATCATCCGCCAGCATCTTCTTTCCGTTTTCATCCAAAACATGCTTTCCGGACTCTGTAAAAGATAGAAATTTCCATCCGGCATTTCTCCTGCGTGGAAGTGTCCGTTTCTGGTATAAGTAATCTCCCCTGAGGACGGATCCTGTAATTTAAAGAAAGCATTGGCATTTCCGATAGCATAGTCATTAGGCTGTCCTGTAGTATGAAAAGCCGCAGGACTATACTCCGTATTGGTACGAACCACCGCAGTTCCCGCCTCCGCCTGCAAATCGGTCTTTGCTTCCGGAGAATCGTTTAAGTTATAGTTAATCAAATCGGAAAAAAATAGCATTTTTCGGCTTAAAAAGCGGTATTGTTGATATTGGCAAGGTTATTGGAAATAACTCCCATCTTCTTTTTGGCTGGCATCTGCTCCCAGAGCCCCCACATAAAAGGACATATTCATCTTAGTTTCTCCTTATATTTAAATTCGTCCCACATCGGAGCTGGCTTTCGCCATTACCGTGTCATACATTCTCAGCATCTGTGCCGCACTTTGCAGTGCTCTTTGGGAACTCATCATGGTAGTCATTTCATCCACCATGTTTACATTGGATTTTTCCAGCATTTTTCCAGTTAATACTGCTGTCTGCCGGCTTTTTCAGCTCCGTCTGATTTGTGGAAAAAGAGGTTATTGTCCTCCTTATGTAAAGCGTTATAATCCGCAAAATCTACCACCTTCAGAGTACCGTAAACGGTTCTGGTATTACCCGTACTGTTTGGGATCAAAGATGGAACCGTCCGGATCGATGGCAAAGTTATCATTGGGAAGCACGATATCGTGACCTTCCTCACTCTGTACTTTTTCCAACCCCTGCCAGCTCTAACACACCGTTTTCATTCACAGAGAAGGCTCCTCCTCTTGTATAGCGGGTTCCCTGAGGGGTGCTGACTGCAAAAATCCCTTTCCGGAAATGGCGGTATCGTATATTCCGTCCGTAAGCTCATAGGAACCCTGCTCATAATCCGTATAGGTCTTGGAGGCGGACTTGATTCTGGAAGCCACCGCCAAATCCTCAGGTCCCTTCTTATTGTATTTTCCCGGTCCGAATCATCATTTCTTCTTTAAATGTGCTGCTCACCATGGTGTCTTTCTTATATCCGGAGGTCTGGATATTCACCATGTTGTTACTGATATTGTTTAGATTTCTCCTTTGGGTAATCATCCCGGAGGCTAAGTCATAGAATCCTTGATACATTCCTTTTTCCTTTCTGAAGACAAGAATCTTTAATCTTCTCTCTTATATCGGCAGGCTTTGGGAAAAATATTAAGGGGATTTGGAGGGAAATGGAGAAAAATGAAATGCGAGCCGAGGCGCCTGAAGGCTAGGGGGAGGAAGAAAGAGGGACGAGGCGCCTGAAGGCTGGGGGAGGAAGAAAGACACGCTCTCGCTAAACCTCGCCTCGTAGCGGTACTAAGGAGTAAGCTTCGTTTCACTCGCTTCCTCCAAGTACCGACGGGCTCACATTGTCTTTCTCCGTCCCCCTCTCCTTCAGGCTATTGGATTGCCTACTTTTCCCTTTCTCTCTACTTTCCCCAAGTACCGACGGGCTCACATTGTCTTTCTCCGCCCCCTCTCCTTCAGGCTATTGGACTACCACACTCTCCTAAACTGCTTCTCAACTTAAATTATATTGAACGAAAAAAAGCATTATTTTTGAAACAATTTATCTTACTTTTCGTTTCATTTTATTGCATATTAATCTTATTTTCTTTATTATAATATCGATACTAATGAATTTTTGGAGGAGGATATTTATGAAAACCATCAGTATTCGCTTAGAAGATCATGTCTATGATGAGTTAGATGAAATGCTTGGTGAAATGGGACAAAGTAAGCAAAGCTTCTATGAGACCTATACTAAAACTGCGCTTCGAGAGAGAAGCATACCTTTTGTAGTCTGCGCCCCCCGAAAAGACGAAGCTTTGCCAAAAAAGAAAAAATGGAAGCCTTTCAACGTCTTGAAAGATTAAGATTATCTGCAGAAGGAGTCTTGGATTATGAAAAAGAACGAGCAAATGCTACAGAAGAAAAATATAAAGATTTTTCTTGATACCAATGTCCTTTTAAACTACATCACCAATCGAGAGGACGATGAATTAGAAGCTTCTATAGAGATTATTAAATCTTGTGCCTTCGGCCAATATGAGGGGTATATTTCCTTACAATGTTTACCAACCATATGGTTCGTTCTTCGAAAATATGACAATGAGACAAAAAGGTCTGCTTTAAGAGAGTTATGTTCTATCTTTACCATAGTTAACATCTCTCAAAATGGAAGTTCTTGATGCTATTAATCATACTGTATTTACGGATTTTTGAGGATTGTTTACAATCTAAATGTGCCAAAGAAGCCAACGCAGACTTTATTATCACCTGTAATGGTAAGGATTTCTTGCACTCCGAAGTAAGAGCTCTAAGTCCTAATCAATTTTTGAATTTAATTGCCTATTAACAATAGACTAAACAAAGAACTACAATATCATCATAGTCATCAAAAAAACTATTTAATGCAAACTTTACTATACTCAGAAAATGTAAAGACATTAGAGCATACCAACAGCCTGAAGGATAGGGAGAAGAGACAAGATGAGCCCACCGGTACTTAAGCAAGGGAACAGAAAGAGGGAGTAGAACAGTTAAGATTCGGGAAAGCCAACAGCCTGAAGGATAGGGGGAACAGCGAAAGACAATGTGAGCCCGTCGGTACTTGGAGGAAGCGAGTGAAACGAAGCTTACTCCTTAGTACTGTTACGAGGCGAGGTTTAGCGGAAGCGTGTCTTTCGCGTTCCTCCCCTATCCTTCAGGCGCCCAGTTCCGTGTCTTTCACCGCCCCCCTATCCTTCAGGCGTCCCATGCCGCTCTTTTCTCCTCTGCTTATCAAAAAAGGACTAAGCATCGCTTAGTCCTCTCCATGTTCACCCATATACTTCCGCAGCTTGCGGATAGCAATGCTATGCAGCTGGGATACACGGGGCTGAGATACTTCCATTACCTCCGCAATCTGGTTCATATTCAATTCTTCCACATAATATAAGGAAATAACCAGCTTTTCCTTTTCCTGTAAGGATTCAATGGCCTCTGTAAGCGCGCGGACATTTTCCTTCTGCATAAAGCTGAATTCCGGTTGGGTGCTGTGATCCTCGGAAGGAATCTGCAGGAGGGTTTCATTTCCCTCATCGTAGGTCATATCCAGAGAAAGCACATTGACCATGTTGCTCATTCTCTGAATCTTCTGCAGCTTCTTTACGTTCATATTCAAATAGTCTGCCAGCTCCTCATCGGTGGGGGCTCTTCCCAGACGATTGTTCAGCTCTACCGTGGCGGTTTCAATGGAACGGCTGTCCTTATGGAAATTTCGGGGAAGCCAGTCATTTTTCCGCATCATATCAATAACCATTCCCCGGATACGTCGGGAAATAAAGGTCTCGAACTTATTGTCCTTACTCTCATCATAGCGTTCGATAGCCCGCATGATTTCGATTACGCCTTCGTTTACGATATCATCGGTCTGCATGAAATCATGGTACATTTCCCGCATTTGATAAGCAATAGAGCGCACGATATAAACATAGCGCATAGTAAGCTCCTGCTTGACCTCTTGAGAGCCGGTCTCCTTATAGAGGGCAAAAAAAGCTCCTCATTTGATTTTTCTTCCAGTTGGGAATAATTCAACACGTTCAATCTCAACCCCTCTTTTCCCTTCGTACTCTACTCTTTTTCTTACTCCTGCATTTAGGTCTTTTTCAAGTAGAGTCTCAAGTAAGATTTTTAAAAATTTTTTTATTAAATTAAGCGGTTCCCTTTTCCTCCAGGTCATCCTCCAAACGAAGGCTTCCGATGGCCTGAATCTGCACGTTGCTGGCTACCTCGTTAAAGGAAAGCACCCGCACATTGGGATAGAACTGTTCTATCAGATGATAGAAATGAATTCGCATCACCTGGGAGGTGAGGATCAAAGGAGGACTGGATAAATTATTAAACTTTCCTGCTTTCCTCCGCCACCTGGCGAATCAGACTCTGTAAAAGTTCCGGGCTTAAAGGCCAGATAAAGGCCGTTTTCTCCTCTGGCCAGAGAGTTTACCATGGTTCTCTCCAGGCCTGCATCCAGGGTAATAACCTTCATGTTACCGTCTTCACAATACATTCTGGTAATGGTTCTCTTTTAAAGAAGCACGAACCTTTTTCCACAATCTGATCCGTATCCTTCACCGGCAATCCGGTTTCGCTGATACATTCAAACATGGTCTCTACGATGGTTTCCAAGTCCTTGATGGAAACCCCTTCTCGCAAAAGGGTAGTCAGTACCTTTTTAAAAGGTTATAGCTGATGACTCCCGGAAAGGCTTCTTCACAAAGCTCCGGTGCGGTTTTCTTTAAGTTTTCCACCAGACGAACCACTTCCTGTCTGGTCATCAACTCATAGGCATGACGTTTAATGGTCTCCGATAAATGAGAAAGCATTACGGACAAAGGATCGATTACCGTGTAACCGTAAAGCTCCGCCCTCTCCCGGTTTTCCGGTCGAATCCACTTGGAAGGGATACCGTAGGCCGGCTCAATGGTTTCAATACCGTCAATGGCATCCTCCACGTCGTCCGGCTCCAGAGCCAGCACATAATCTGTCAGGATTTCACCCTTGGCGATTTCCTCACCCTTAATCTTAATGCTGTATTCATTGGTTCCCAGGCTGGAGGAATCTCTTAGACGGATGGAGGGTACCACAAAGCCGATATCCTGGGCATACTGTCTTCGGAAAATGACGATTCTCTGAATCAATCTTCCTCCTACGGACTCGTCAGCCAGAGGAATCAGGCTGTAGCCAAAATCCATTTCAATGGGTTCCACCTGCAGAAGGTTGTAAACATTGTTAACATCCTTGAAATAATCCTCCTCGGATTCTGCAGGAGCCTGGGCTGCTTCTCCCTGGGCTTCCTGAGGGCTGGGGAGGCGCTTCCATACTGGGTAACAAACCTTCCCCTTCCGTCCTTGCCCGTTCCGGTTCTTCCTTGATTCTCTTTTCCAGGAAGTATCCTGCCGCGATAAAGCCTCCGGCAACAGGGAAGAATCTGTAAAATCGGCATTCCCGGAATCAGCATCAGTACGCCCATGGCAATTCCGTAATCATCATGGAACGGGGCTGCTGGGTAAACTGCTTGGAAACGTCCTCGTTTAAAGAGCCTTCGGATACTGCACGGGTTACAATCATACCGGTGGAAACGGAAATCAGCAAGAGACGGAATCTGTCCTACCAGACCGTCTCCCACGGTAGCAATAGAATAGGTAGAAAGCACGGTAGCCACCGGTTGTCCGGACTGGACGATACCGATAATACTTCCTCCCACCAGGTTGATTGCTGTGGTGATAAGAGACATGACACCGTCTCCCTTTACGATTTTGGTAGCACCGTCCATGGAACCGTAGAAGTCGGATTCTCTCTGAATCTTCTCTCTTCGCTCTCTGGCCTGCTGCTCCGTAATCATACCGGAGGAAAGATCCGCATCAATGGCCATCTGCTTACCGGGCATCGCGTCCAATTTGAATCGGGCTGCTACTTCGGATACACGCTCCGCACCCTTGGTAATAACGATAAACTGCATCAATACGATAATCAGGGTAAATAATCAAACCTACTACCACGTTTCCTCGTACCACGAAGTCTCCGAAGGCCTTGATAATCGCTCCGGAAGAACCGCCGTTGGTTAAGATATTTCTGGTTGTGGAAACATTGATTCCCAAACGGAAAAGGGTGGTAATTAAAAGTAAGGACGGGAAAATAGACAATTCCAGCGGTTCCCGAATCGTCATGGTAATCACTAGAATCATCATGGAAATGGCCATATTCACCACAATCGCCACGTCAACCATCATGGCGGGGAGGGGAATAATGAGGAGCAATATGAGAACCAGTACGAAAAAGTACTACTCCATTTTGCAAAAATGTTTTTTTAACCATCCCTGTTATCTTCCTTCGCTCTTTCTAAAATATCCTGTCTGTTTTCTTTCTGGTAGATATACACTAAAATTTCCGCTACAGCCCCGTAAAAATCTCCGGGGATTTCTTTGCCCACATGACAAAGAGGGTACATTGCCCGGGCCAGAGGCTTATTTCTCTATGGCAGTTACGCCCATTGGCCTCTCCTACAGCCACAATTCGAAGGGCCAATTCATCCTGTCCCTTGCCTAAAAACCACCGGGGCGGTATTTTTGTCCGGATCATACTTAATGGCAATAGCCAAGTGCTCCGGGTTTCGAATGATCACATCCGCGTCCGGAACCTGCTGCATCATTCGCTGATTGGCTCTGGCACGCATTTGCTGCTTCATTCTTCCCTTGATTTCCGGATTTACCTTCCAGCATCTTGTACTCATCTTTTACTTCCTGCTTGGTCATCTTTAAGTTATTTTCATATTCCCACTTCTGATACATAAAGTCAAAAAGGGCAATAATCAAAAAGACTCCGCAAACCCTGGTAATCAGGTCAAACATCATGGACACCAGGGCCAGGCTGGAATTTTGAATGTCCATGTGCACCATCTTGGCAATGGGAATGATATCCGCCTTAATGATGGAATAGAGGAAATTAATGAGAATAATAATCTTCAAAATATTCTTCAATAATTCCACTACATTTTTTTTGGAAAAAATCCTTCCCTAAGCCCTGCATGGGGGTTTAGCTTGGAAAAACTTAGGCGTTAATAATTTAAAACTGATGTTGAATCTGGTCTGTACCAGGCTGGCTATTACCCCCAAAAACATCGTCACCAGCAGCAAAGGCATGGCGGACTTCACAAAAAGCCAGGTGAAGCGCAGGTACAGCTTATTGGAAATGGGGCTGGGCTCATCTAAAAAGCTCTAAAAATATAGGAAAGAAAATTCCTCAGATCCTTATAGATGAAGGGCATCATAAAGCGGACGGCATAAAACACGCCGAATAAAAACTGCTACAGTGACAATGTCTTTACTTTGAAAAAAACATTACCTTCCTTTCTGGCGTCACTTCGCTTTTTCGGAAGGCGCTTCGGTCTTGTCGCCGTCTGCCACTGTTAAACCCTCTCTTTTCCCCAGTATTCCTATTCTTTTACATCTTGATGAGTTTAGCTAATGCTTTTCAATTCGTCTATAGGCAATTTCACTAGTTTTTAAGTTTTTTAATTCAGCTTATGCTTTTTCCCTGTAAAAATCAAAAAGAAAAAAATTAAAAAAATATTCATTATTTCAATTCTTCTGATTTTAGGCTATTTTTCCTCATCTTAAACTCGGCGGTTTCTCTTACTATTTTACGGATTCTTAAAATTTTTGAACTCTTTTTCACTTTTTTTCTAAAGCAGTCCCATGACCTTGTTCAGACTCTCAAAGGCAAATGCTATAAAGTCCTTCATCTTATCCGTAATGGGAATCAAAAGGAAGTAGAGCATGGAAAAACCCAGAATGATTTTCAGCTGGAAAGTTTCACCGCAAAAATATTAATTTGGGGAATAATACGCATAAGGATTCCCAAACGCGATCTCGGACATCAGCTCTAAGCCCATAATCGGAAAGGCCAGCTCTAAGCCCATCTTCATGGAAGCCACAAAGAGGGACAGCATCAGCTTCGGCATTAGCAAAAGTTTTATGGAAATGCCTCCAAAAGGATGGGTATCTATAGTTTGAAATAAAAGTTCTAAAAAACGCAGATGCCCGTCCATAGAAAAAAACAGAAGCATCATAAAGCCGTAGAACAAGTCCCGTACTCACCGTAGCCTGAGAACCGCTTTGAGGGTCGAAAAACCTGAGCCATGTTTAAGCCCATGGAAAAGTCCATAATGGAAGTGGCAAAGCGCAGACAGGTAAAGGCCAGCTCCATGGCAAAGCCCAGACAAAAGCCTACGAAAAGCTCCTTCAAAAGCATAAAGCCATACTCCAGAATACTCCCCGGCATATACTGAAGCTCTCCGCCGATATGCACATAGCAAATGGCGGAAAGCATAAAAATCAGCGCTGCTCTGGCACGACGGGGATAATCCGTTCTTCCAAAGACAGGATTAAAGGCAATGGCTCCTGTCATTCGCATGACAATAAAGGAAAATAAGACCAGCATATTATCCTCCTGCCACCATTTTCATAATCATGGTAAAGAAATCCTGCATGGTCTTTTAAGAGGGTTCCTCCCAAAACCGTCATCATGATAATAATGGCTATAAGCTTCGGGACAAAGGTCAGGGTCTGCTCATTGATGGAGGTTGCCGCCTGAAAGATGGCAATCACGATACCCAAAATCATGCTCACCAAAAGGAAGGGCATGGCAATCCTTAGGGACAGCATAAAGGTTTGGTTCATAATATCTAAAATTTCCGCACTATCCAGCATTTTCTTCCCCTTTCCCTATCGGAAACTGTTGACCACACTGGAAAAAAGCAGGTTCCATCCATCTACGGTAATAAAAAGCAAAAGCTTAAAGGGCATAGACACCATGGCCGGAGGTAACATTACCATACCCATAGCCATCAGGGTGGTGGATACTACCACGTCAATTAAGAGGAAGGGCAGATAAATCAAAAAGCCGGCAGTAAAGCCTCTTTTCAGCTCCGAAGTCATAAAATGCGGGGAGTCACCACGGTTAATGGATAATCCTTCGGATCCTTTTGCAGCTCCACCTTACTCATGGATACAAAACGATCCAGTGTGGCCTTTTCCGTATTCCGGAGCATAAACTCCTTCATATCCTTCCCCATAATATTTAAAGCTTCTTCCTGGGTGACCGTCCCCTTCTTATAAGGCTTCATAAGCCTCCGCATTAATTTTAGTTCAAGGTGGGGCTCATGATGTAGAGGGTCAAAAAGAAAGCAATCCCCGCCAAAACCATGTTGGGAGGCGTTTGCTGAACACCCATAGCATTTCTGGTAAAGGATAAAATGATGATGATTCTGGTGAAGGAAGTCATCATAATCACAATGGAAGGCAGTAAAGCCACAAGGGTTAATAAGTAGATCAGTTCCAGGGTAGGAACGGAACCGCCATTTAATCCTGACAATAATTCATTCATCCTTATACCTCACTATCCAAATCGGAAGCGGAAGCTTTCTCCTCTTCCCCATTCCATGCGCCAGCGGCATTCTTTACTTCATTCTTTCCTTGCAGCTTCTTCTGTAAAAGCTTTGCCCCTTCCTTCTGAAATACGGAAAGAAAGCTTTCTCCGTTCCCTAAGGGATTCTCTCCTCGTAGTCCTCCTGTAATTCGGTAATCAGCCGCATTCCTTCAGGTCCTGACGCCACAAGGAGACAGCGGTTCTCCTTCTCTAAACGAAGGATAAACAGCTGTCTGTCCTGAGATACCTGTATATGGTCAACCACTTGCATGTATCGACTTTTTTGGAACATTCTTCCGTACTTTCCGATAAAACGATGTAGAGCCCAAGCTCCTAAAAGGAAGAGACAGAAGAGTAAAAAACCGGACACAAGGGAGATGATATCCTGTTGAAACATTATAGGCTCTCCTGATTAATGTCTTTCTTCAAAATCTCGGTGATACGAATACCGAAGTTTTCTTCTACAACTACGATGTCTCCTCTGGCAATACACTCTCCGTTTACGTAGAGGTCTGCCTGCTCTCCTGCCATCTTGTCCAGTACCACCAGAGAACCCTGGGTAAAGTCTAAGATATCCTTTACCAGCTTTCTGGTCCTTCCGATTTCTACGGAAATCTCTAAAGGTACCTTCATCAGCATTTCTCTGTTGTCGGGATTTTCTCCCCCACTTCCACCTTCATTCTCAAATTCTCTGGAATTCAAGGGTTTTAATCAGAGACGGCTCGGAAGGTCTAGTGTCTTTATTCTTCGCTGTCTGAATATCCCGAATCAATTCCAGCATCTGGGTCTGAGACTGTTGCATCTGGTTTAAGAGCTGCAAGGTAAGAGGATCCTGATAAGCCACGCCCCTGAGGCATAGCCATCATCTGGGGAGCCATCTGAGCCGGTGCAGGCTGAGGCGCTGCTGCAGGCTGTGGTGCAGGTGCTGCCGGTTCAGCAACCGGTGCAGGTGCTGCCGCTACCGGTTCCGGAGCAGCTGCAGGCTCTGCTGCAGGAGCGGCTGCCGTTTCAGAGGCGCCCTCTCCGTTTTGCTCTGCCAATAAGCTGGCCAGTAAAGCATCCGCCGTTGCCTGGTCGATAGGACCGGACTTTGCAGGCATCGGAGCTTCCTCTGCCGCAGGCGCTTCTGCAGCCGGTGCTTCCGCTGCAGGCTCTTCTACTTGAGGCGATACAGCTTCCTCACTACTGGCAACCACCTCATCATCTTCCTCTTCTCCCATACCAAACTGGGCGGTAAAGGGCTTTCAAAAGCTTCTTTACCAAATCCACAGAACATGATATTCAAGAATTCACTCTTTAAGTTATCTTCGATTTCCAGGGTGAAGCGGATAACAACATTCTCTTCATTCCCTTCGAAATACTTGTCTTTAAATGCAGCGCCGTCTGTGATTTCGTAAGAAATGGGGGTAGAAATATCTACGGTTGTTCCCAGGAACTCAGAAAGAGCGGTAGCCGAAGCTCCCATCATCTGGTTCATTGCCTCACGAATCGCACTGGCGTTGATTTCGTCCATGACGAATTCATCTTCCGGAATCTCCGAACCCATCATCATGGAAACGATGATACGAACGTCGTTCCGGGAAAAAACATCATGATGTTTCTGCCATCAATTCCTTGAACGTATGCAATTTCAACTCCTATTGCCGGCTCTAATTCCCGAAACTCAAAGTTTTCTTTGTTTTTCACCTGCACAACAGGAGTAGTAATATTAACTTTAGTGCCAAGAAGAGTGGATATTGCCGTTGCTGACGCCCCAAGGCTGATATTCATAATCTCGCCTATGGCATCGATTTCCATTTCATTGAAGCTATTCGCACCCATCTAACTTACTCCTTTAATTCTCAGTTTCCTGTTCCTATCGCCCCTTCTTACTTACCGATGTCCAGCGCTCTTTGTGCCATGGTTTTCATGGCATTCAAAGCGGTAACATTGGCTTCATAAGAACGAGTGGCAGACATGGAGTCCACCGTCTCCTTCAAAATATCCACATTGGGGTAGTTTACATAGCCCTGCGCATCCGCATCAGGATGATTTGGGTTATAAACCCTCTTCATCTCCCGATCGTCGGTAATGACACCCTGAACACGAACTCCCGCATGCTGTCCCCGGAAGCCCTTGCCATTTTGTGCATTTCGAAGGGCCTGTTGGAAGGAGCGTTCTCCGAAAGCTTTCCAGCACTACATCTTTTCTCTTGTATGCACCGCCGGCTTCGGTTCTGGTGGTATCCACATTGGCAATATTCTCTGCCGCAATGTCCATTCTGACTCTCTGAGCGCTCATCCCTGATGCACTAATATCGAATGAATTTAAAAATGACATTTTCTTCCTCTGCTCCTACTCTTTTTTTAGCCGCCCAAGATGTTCTTAACGGTGGAGGTAATTCTCTCCGCATTAAAGGGCTTTTACAACGAAGTCCTTTGCTCCGGACTTAATTGCATCCACTACCATGCTCTCCTGTCCCATCGCGGTGCACATTACAACCTTCGCATCAGGATGTGCTTCTCTGATCTTCTTCAGAGCCTGCAATCCATCCATGTTGGGCATGGTAATGTCCATAATCACAAGATCAGGATTCTCTTCTTCAAACTTCTTTACTGCTTCCATGCCATCCTGTGCTTCCACGAAGGTGCAATCAGCAAAAGCCGCCCTTTGTAAGGGAGTTCTTCACCATCATTCGCATGAACGCTGCATCATCTACTAACAAAAATCTTTGCCATCTTCGTTTCTCCTATCCTTATTCTAAGCTTTTTATATCTCTATGACAGTTTCCTGCCTTAAGACCAGTTTATTCCTCATCATCCAGAGAAGGCTCCGGATCCAGTAAATCCTGAATGTCTTGTGCCATCACATTCATCGGTGAAATTTCTTCTTCCGGAATTTCTTCCGTTTCCCCTTCCTTTGCTACCGCATCGGAAAGCGCTTCCATCGCCTTATCTTCCTTTTGGATGATTCGGTCTTCAATCCGAATGGCAATGTTTTTTTCTTATATACTCCCATCTTTCCGGTAAACCAGGGCTGTCTTCCCTACATAGAGCTTTACAGCGGAATTCTTCGCCTTGTTTAGGTCGATGACATCCCCCACCTTCAGGTGATAGAGATCTTCGATGTCCAGCTTGACAACCCCAAGCTGTCCTGTCATCGGGAAGGTAGAAGACTTCAAATGTTCCATAATGGTATCTTGGTTGTTCTCGTAAGCAAAACCTCTGGCCAGATGTTTCCGGTTATCAATAATCTTAAACATATGTTCCAGAAGGGTTCCGGGAAGACAGATTCGGATTCTTTCCATGGCTAAACCGGAAATATCCACATTCATCACTGCCAGCACTACGGTTTCATCCAATCCGACTTCCTGTACCATGGAGGGGTTGGTCTCTATCTTTGCAATCTTAAACTCTGCGTTAATGTAATTGCTGAAACCGTCTCCCAAAGCATGGACGATGTATTCCATGATTCTCTTGTACAGAGCCATCTCCACATCGGTATAACGATAATCGTCTTCCGTCTTAATGACAGTATCGCTTCCTCCCAGCATGTGGCTTACCAGAGTCAGGGTAAGTCCCGGTGAGATATAACTCATCATAGGCACATTGCTCTTTCCCTTGTCCTGCACATAGGTGTCTACTATCGTCATACAGTCATTTTCATGGAAGGCATTGACATATTCGTAGTATCTTGTCTCTCTTAACTCTAAAACCGTAATGTCCGTCATGGTACGGAAAATACCATTCACCTGAGAGGTTAAAATTCTTGCATAGTTATCGAAGATACTCCGCAATAATCGAATTTTATCTTTGGTGAACTTTCTCGGACTGTAGAAGTCGTATTTGCTATACGTTTCTTCTTCCTTCTGCACTTCTTCTTTCTTCGGTTCCAAAACCTCTGCAGGTTTTTCTTCCACCTTTTCTTCTTTGGGTGGTCCGTCCTGCATGGATTTCAGAAGCGCATCAATTTGGCTTTGGGATAAGACGTCTGCCATTCAATAACCTCTTCCTCTTCCTACTGTAAGAAAATCGCGCTTTTCTTACATAACCCCTTTCTCATACTCCCTTAGCCCTGCTAAAGGATTTAAGACTTAGCTTTTCCTCCAAGTCCTTTCAAGAAGTCTCCCAGTATTTTTTTGATGTTTCCTGCAATACTGTCCTCTTCTTTTTCCCCGGGAATTTCTCGGGAAACACCGGCAACCTGCGGTGTCTTTTCTTTGGCCATGGCCTGTTGGCCCCCTGCCTCAGCGCCTGTGCTTGCCGCGCCCTCTGCAGCTCCTGCATTGTTAGCACCTTCTGCAGCGCCTGCGGTGTCCGCTCCGGCTGCGGGGCTTCCTTCTCCGGCGGGCGCAGCTCCTCTGCAGGGTGCAGCGCCTTCCTGGGGAGCAGCATTGCCTCCTGCTTCTTCTGCCTTAATATTCTCCGGCACACCATCCGTAACGATGGTTTTGTCCGCATTGGCTCCGCTGTAGTACTCCTCGAAGTACTCATTAATATTACGGATTTCTGCGCCTTCGTCAATAAGCAAAATTTCCACTCTTCGATTCTTGGCTCTTCCCTCCGATGTAGCGTTATCCGCTATAGGGTGGAACTGTCCGTAACCGATGCTGACCAGCTTATCCGGGGAGATGATTCCTCTTCCCTGAATGAAGAGACAAACCTCCGCTGCACGCATAACCGACAAGATTCTATCGTTTCTCGGGTTATTGGCTCTTTCCGGATCTGCCCTGGGCGGTATGACCCATAACATTAACCTGAGACAGCTTGTTTGCATCTGGTGCTATAGTATCACAAAATATGGATAAAGTCTCCTGTCCTTGTGGAGTAATTACCGAGCTGTCTCCGGCAAAAAATGCCTTATCTTTAAATACCACAAAGGTGTAATCTTGTCCACGGGAAACTTCAACGCCGTCAATACCTGCCCCATTCAAAGCCTGGGCAATCTGCAGATACAATTCATTAATATTGTTTGGATCTACCGTATTTTCCGGGGCTCCGCTGTCTCCTATTTCTCCGGCAGGCTCATCCTTATTGGTGGCCTGACCGTTAATAATAATCTGCTCCGCCGACTTATCTCCCGGGCGTCCGTTCGGGAAAATGGAACGTACAAACACATCCCACTTTGCCGAGTCGATACTGGACATGGAGTAAAGAAGCACGAAGAAGGTCATTAAGAGGGTAACCAGGTCCCCGTAGGTGTCCATCCAGGATCCACCTTCGTCTCCTCCACCTCGTTTCTTCATTACTTGTCTCCTCCTCCGCAGCATCTCCGCCTGCCGCTCCGGCCTTAGCCAAAAGCTTCTTCTGCTGCTTCTGGGCAAGGGAAGCCAAAAGTCTTTCCCGGATAACCTTGGGGTTATCTCCGGACTGAATGGCGATAACACCTTCGATAATAATGGAGCAGTATAAAACCTCTTCATTGTCCTTGATGGTTAGCTTCTGGGCAATGGGGTGGAAAAGCACGTTACTCATGGCAGAACCGTAGAAGGTGGTGATTAAGGCAACACCCATGTCCTGTCCCAGGGTACTGGCTCCGCCGCCGGAACCGGAAAGGTCCATACCCTTTAACATGTTTACCAGACCTACCAGAGTTCCGATCATACCGAAGGCCGGCGCCAGAGCGGATCCCTTTACATAAAGACCTTTCGCTTCTTCATGTCTGGTCATCATATCTTCTACCTGATGTTCCAGAGAGGCACGTACCTTATCCGGATCATTGGCATCTACAATCATGACTACGGCTTGTTTAAAGAAGGGCTCCTTGATTTCTTCCGCCTTTTCTTCCAAAGCCAGCAAACCGCTCTGTCTGGCAATCAAAGCCAAATCCACCAGGGGCATCCACGGTTTGCGGTACATTATATTTTTTTCCTCCTCGAAAGCAGATTCCGATATGCTTCGGAATTTCCTAATGATTCGGAATGGGTAGCAGGCGATTAACGCCGCTATTGTTCCTCCAACTACGATCAGGGCACTGGGTGCGTCCCAGAAGTTCCCCAGCTTCGGCATGGTAATACCACTAATGATTAAGGCAATAGCGATAATCCAGCCTAACAGCATTGAAATGTCCATACTTATTGACTAGCCTCCTTGCTTCCTATGCGCTCTTCCTAAGCTTCTCTTTCTTTCCCCTTAATTTCATGTACGTCTTCTCCCTCATGAAATTTATCCTCAAAAGTAAGACACTTTCTTAGGAAACCCTGAACCTGTTCAATAATCGACTCCACGCTATCTCTTACCAGATAGAAATCTCCGTTTGCCAGCTTTACCTTGGTTTCCGGAATGCGGCGAATGTAAAGGATTTGAAAATAATTCAAAAACACTTCTTCTCCGTTTAATTTTGTTAGGCGTATCATGATTTCCTCCTTTCGTCTACTTACACAGCAGAAGCCTTCCTTTGTTGGAAACGGATTTTTCTTCTTTTCAGAAGCAATCTATTCTGTTTTCCAACTCAGGAAAGCCTTAGCTTATGTTTTATCTCTTCATATTTACCAGTTCCTGAAGAACTTCATCAGATACGGTAATGATCTTGGAGTTAGCCTGGAAACCTCTCTGAGTGGTAATCATGTCAGAGAATTCCTTTGCCAAGTCAACGTTGGATGCTTCCAAATATCCTGCCATCAAGGTTGGGGTGGAACCCTCACCGGGCATGGTTGCGGAAATGTATCCTGTGTTATCTCCTACTCCTGCATTAAAGGTGTTGTTTCCTGCCTTGGTCAAACCTTCCTGGTTCTGGAAAGAAGCAACTGCTACCTTTCCTAAAACGATGGATGTGGATGTAACCTGTGCAGGTGCTCCACCGGTTCCCGGAGTCTTATTATCGATAATTCCCTTTAACAATTCCGTCTGCACCGATTTCTACAGACTTAAGCTGTGCTGCAAAACCTGTAAATACAGGGCTACCGGTTAAAGCTACCGCTCCGGTATTGTCCGCTGCAGGTGCACGAAGGGCAACCAGCTTCTTTCCGCCATCTCCGTACTTGGTAGGCTCTGTCAAAGAGTCAGGCTGGAAACCGTATACGAAGTTGTGGTTTGCATCTACGATATATCCGTTTGCATCTACAGAGAACTGACCTACACGGGTGTATGCGAAGTTGTTCTTCTTCATCTCTGCGGTTGTGGTCTTTGTATTTGCGGGATCCAGGGTAACTTCCTTATTGGATGCGCTGGTTACAAAGAATCCGGATCCGTTGATGGAAGCATTGAAGCCTCCCACATAGGATGGTGTACTGGAAGTAAAGTCAGTGGCAATTGATCCGGTTAAGGAACCGTATCCGTACTGAGCGGGGTTTGCACCACCGATGGTAGCATTACCGCTGGCCTCCTGCTTTCCTCCTGAAGAAGTACTGGATGTCTGATACATTGTATCCTTAAAGCTATATCCCTGAGACTTAAATCCGAAAGTATTAACATTGGCGATGTTGTTACCGATAACGTCTAACTTGTTCTGATGTGCTCTCAAACCTGCTACTGCAGAATCCATTGCTCTTAACATATATTCTTGTCCTTTCCTCAACTGGTGAGTTTGAAAAATGAATGGCGCTTTTTGCGCATTTGAAACTTACTCCCTTATTATCGGCTAAGTTTCTCAAATCTATAAAAAGAAATAAAAATTAAATTTTAATTTTAATTGCTTTGCAGAGTGAGCTGCCGCTTCTCTTTCCAGGATAGCCACATGGGGACCTACTCGGAGGAGCTTGCACTGCTCGATGCTACAGCAGGGGAACGGAGCTTCCTGCCCGGATTTGCGCGAGCTGTAGTTCCTGCTGTTGCAGTGCTGTTCCCTGTAGTACTGTTCGCTGCTTGATGCCGAAGCGCTGCCTGTTGCAGGGGCTTGCTGTAGAGGCACTGCCTGTTGTTCCTGCTGCACTTGCACCGACAGTAGAAGCTGCAGGTGCCGCTGTAGCACTTCCCTGCTGTTGCTGCGGAAGGGCTGGCTGTGCTGCCGCTTGTGGAGCTTGTTGCACCGGCTGCTGTTGTACTTGCGCGGGTGCTGTTGTGCCTGTGCTTGCGCCGGGTGCTGTTACAGCAGAGCCGGTAGTAGAGCTTTCCGAAGCAGCTCCTGCCTGACGTACCATCAAAAAGACTTTCCAAAGGATAGTCTGTAACATCTCCCTGTAAACGGAAGCTGGGTTCATCTCCCGTAAGGTTTACGGAAGCAATTACGCCGGATTTTTCCTTAGGCGCATCGGGATTTGCTTTTTGCTCCGCCTCCGGAACCTTTGCGGAAACCTCTTTACCGATTAAACCTGCCAAATAGCTGGTTTTGGTCAAAAGCCATTTCCTGCTTCATATTTGTGGTCATGGTTCCTAAGCTTTGTACCATGGCCATCTGTGTCATCTGTGCCATCATCTCGCTGTTGTCCATAGGACTGGTCATGTCCTGGTTTGCAAGCTGGGCAGACAAGAGCTTAAAAGTAGCTCTCGATGGATAATGTATTTTTATCGTTTGACTTCGCACTGTAAGTCGCCTTTTCATAGGGACTGGTTGCGGAAGAAACACCTTGAATTTCTGCCATATCTTCTCCTTATTGGGCTAGTCCTAAACGCATTCTTTGCAGGAAGCCTTCTGCATTGTCCTGCTGCGCCCGTTCCTGTTGTTCCCTCTGCCGACGCTCCGCTTCCTCTTTATTCTCGGAATTGGATTGTCCCTGCTGCTGGAAACTCGGAGCATGCTGCTCCTCCTGTACCACAATCTTGGTGAGTTCTCCTGTTTTTTGCTCCAGGATTCTTCCCATATCCTCAGCACCGGTCTGTAAAAGATGCAAGGTCTTGGGATTTTTCCGCGGTAATGACAATGTTTGCCTTGCCGCCGCTGTAGTTGACTTTTTACGGTAATTTGTCCAAGATTTCTGGGTTCTAACTCAATCTTAATTTCGCCATGCTGAAGTTCCGCCTTATTGGATAAGAACTCCGCCACATCCTCCGGAAGCTTCGCTTCAGAGCTATGTAACACGGCTTCTTCCCGAACCGGTGCATTAACCGACTCTGAAAGCTTTTCCTGACTTCCCGCTAGGGAAATCTGTTGTCCGGCATGCCCATCCATTTTGTCGAGCTTTTCTTCTTTTCCGGACTTCTTCTCTTCTACTCTTTGAGAAAGCTTCTCTTCCAAACGCTGAGAAGGAATGATATTTGTCCTCCTTAGACGCTTCCACAAGGGACTTGTCCCCCACCGGGGAAGCTCCTTCTTTGATCTCTACAGTCTTAGTGTCTTTTGCGTCCTTAGAATCTTCCTGTAAGAAATCGGAAAAATCCTTTTTTGTTGCATTTTCCGCTAAGGCCGGAGTCTCTTCCTTTACTTCAGGAAGAGCGATAGCAAGCGCGCTCTCTTCTGTAACCGGAACGGATACCGGTTCAGCTACTGCCGTAAGGTCGGAAACCGCATCAACCGCACCTTCCTCGACCGCAATCTTGATGTCTGCCATCAACTGATCTTTTTTTGGAACAGAAGCTGCTTTTCGGAAACCAGGCTTGCCGCCTTCTCTCCCTGTAAGCTGTCCTGCTCCTCAGTCTTTGTCTCTTTCTTTTCTGTCTTCTTCTCTCCCTTTTGAAGCTTTGCTTCCTTCGGGTCTTTTTCTATACTGTTCTGTTCTGTTTTTTCTCACTGTTTTCTTGGGATTTGCTTTTTCTGTCTCCCTCATTCTTCACTGTATCCTCTTTGGAGGAGCGAAGAAACGCATTAAAGTCAAGGGAAGCTTTGTTGTCTTCCAAGGACTTCCCCTTGTTTAAGTCTTTTCCAACGGGAAAGGCTTGACTTTTTTGAATTGTCATCTCTGCCATATACTCTCCTGTACCTATGCCTTCATTGCGTGAGAGACGAATTCCTCTATAAACTGTTCCTCTGCCTTTTGTCCTTGAATACGATACTCCTCAAGCTTTTTCTCCTTAAGTTTCTCGAAGGCATTGGTGTCTACGTTGGCCTTAATCACCTCTCTCTTCTTTTCTTCGGCAATAACGGTACGTCGGATAAGCTCATCTTTCTCTTTTCCCTATACGTTTTTCCATTCGCTCGATGCCATTGACATACATCATAATGGTTTCAATGGAAGCGCCTTCCTGCTTCACCCGCTCAAATTCCTCTTCGTAGTGAAACAACTCTTCCTGAAGGCGATTGATCAGACTTTGCTGATTCAAAACTTCCTGCTGTTTAATGGCATACTCTTCCTTCACCTTGTCTAAGACTTGAAGCTTAAATTGATAGACTGTTTCCAAACTGTACTTGAATTTTTCAATTTGGTTCCCGCCTTTCTGCATCTTAAAATTTAATTGCCTTATCCAATATCGGTAATTTCCTTCATTTGCATAACCGTATCTTCGTAAGAAAAAATGCTTCTCCTGTTCCCTGCATCAAGAAATCATTGATGGCGGGGTACTTATCTACAGCCTCATCCAGCTTGGGATCCGTGCCCTTTTTATAAGCACCGATAGCGATAAGATCCGCATTTTTTTGGTAAAGTCCCAGAGTATTTCTCATTCTGCTGGCATATTTTTTGTGCTCCTGGGATACCAGCTCCGCCATCAATCGGGAGATGCTCATACCGATGTCGATAGCAGGATAATGGTTTTCCGCAGCCAGTGCACGGGACAGCACAATATGTCCGTCCAAGATACCGCGGACCGTATCCGCAATGGGCTCGTTGGTGTCGTCTCCTTCCACCAACACGGTATAAACGCCGGTGATGGAGCCCTTCTTAAAGGCGCCCGCCCGCTCCAGTAAACGGGGGAACTCCGCATAAATCGAGGGAGTATAGCCTCTTGCGATTGGAGGTTCTCCGGTGGCCAGACCGATTTCTCTTTGGGCCATGGCAAAACGGGTTAAAGAGTCCATCATTAAAAGCACATCCATGCCCCTGTCTCGGAAATATTCCGCAATGGTTGTGGCCACAAGCGGGGCTTTTAAACGAAGCATGGCAGGCTGGTCGGAGGTTGCCACCACCAGTACGGTACGCTTCATTCCCTCTTCTCCCATGTCCTTTTCCACGAATTCCAAAATTTCTCGTCCACGCTCTCCCACAAGGGCGATGACGTTAATATCGGTTTTAACATTTCTGGCAATCATGCCCATCAGAGTGGACTTACCTACTCCGGATCCGGCGAAGATGCCGATACGCTGTCCCTTACCTACGGTGTTTAAGCCGTCAATGGCCTTAATCCCGAAGTGCAGTCTCTCTCGAATAGGCGGTCTGTCCAAGGGGTTCATATAGGAATTGTTTACGGTATAGAAATCACTCTCCGGAAAGGGCTTCTCCCCCATCCATGGGATTTCCCTGGGCATCAATGATTCTGCCCTTCAAAAAATCCCCTACAGGAACACGAAGGCGCCTTCTTGTATTCCGTACAAAGGCGCCTGATGTAATGCCCACAGAGGTCTTATAGGTCATAAGCTGTACCCGGGTCTCCCTTGAAGCCCACGACTTCCGCGGCCACCTGGCTTTCCGTCTCATCACTATAAATCATGCAAATATCTCCGATACTGGACTTTCCGGTACCGGAGGCTTCCATAGACATTCCTACGATATTCTCGATTTTTCCGATATTCTCCACGGTATCCATCTTCTTAATCGTGGAAAGAATATTTTCATACATCCCTTACTCACTCTCTTGGGCATCCAATCGTCCCAATCTCTCCCTTAAATTTTCCATCTGGGTGTCGATGCTGGCATCTACAATCTCATCCGGAGTTTCCAGAATCAATTTTCCCGGTTCCTCCTTCTCCACAATCACAAACTTGATATTGTCGGAAATCTGGCTTAATTCATTGGCCACATCTCCCGTCAGTCTCCACCAGCATTTCATAATCCAGTCGGTCAATATGTATTTTTAGCCATGCAGTCTTCTTGATACGCTCCGCCTCTTTTAAAATCATTCTTCGAATAACTTCTCCGGAGGAACGGAGGCTTACCAAAATAACCTTTTCCGCCACCGCAATAGCCACATCCTTTAATTCATCCATATAGCGGTAAAGGCGCTCTGTTTTCGCATCCTCCACCATACGAAGGCATCGGTTCATATCCATTCGGAAATTTTTCCATTTCCTCCGCATGCTCCTCCATAACCTTTCTCTTCGGCTTCCGCCTTTCCGGCCTCTAAGCCCTTTTGAAAGCCGGCCTGATAGCCCTCTTCCTCCGCCTTTTCCTTTAAAAGCTGAGCTTCCTTTTCCGCCGCATCCATAATTCTCTGGGCTTTTTCCAAAGCCAAATGCAGCAAGGTCTCATGGTAGGGATCCTCTGCCTTTGGTTTTCAGGAAGAGGAAGAGCATCTTCCGGCTCTTCCTCCTCTTCTTCTCCTTCGGAGGAAGCAAATTCTTCCATTTCCTCCTCTTGAATCTCTTCCGGCTCTTCCAAGCTCTCTAAAAGGAGGAAAGCTGGCTATTGCTAGCCGAGCGAATCACTTTTTTAGACGAGAACATTGTCTTCATCGCCTCCCTTATTAATGATTACCTCTCCCTTATCCTCTAAGAGACGAATCAGGTTAACAATACGCTGCTGTGCCTCTTCCACATCCTTCAAGCGGACATTTCTGGAGTTCTCCATATCACTCTTAACAGTTTCCGCCATACGCTTGGACATGTTGTTGAAGAAGATCTGCTTCATCTCTTCATTTGCAGTCTTCAAGGCGAATACCACATCCTTGGAATCACAATCTCGGATAAATCTCTGTACGGAACGATCGTCCATGGTGAGGATATCCTCGAAGACGAACATCTTGTCCTTGATATCCGCAGAAAGATCCGGGTCGGTAACATCCAACTCGTCGAAAATCTTCTTTCTCGTTACTTCTGTCAATGTGGTTCATCACATCCGCTACGAAGTCAATACCACCCAGGTTCATATTGTCCTCACTGGTGATAATGGTATCGAACTTCCGCTTCATCTCTTCTTCCACGATGGAAATGGCTTCCGGAGAAACTCTGTCCATCTTTCGCCATAGCCATAACCGTAGGAATACGCTTTGCCTCCTGCAGGTTCTCCAAAATCTGGGCTGCCTGCTCAGACTCCATATAGGAAAGAATCAGGGCGATAACCTGAGGACGCTCGTTTTGAAGCAGGGATAACAATGCCTTGGGATCTCCCTTTGCAAAGAAGTTAAAGGGCTTGGAAGCCAAGGTCTGGGAAACTCTGTCCAAAAGGGATTTGGCCGCGGATTCTCCGAGGCCTTTTCCAAAACCGCCTTGGCATAGTCCATTCCGCCGTCTGTCATCATCTTATGGGTAAGACAAAGACGGTAGAACTGATCCAAGGTTGTCTCCACCATAGAGTTGGTGGTTTTTCCCATTTTCGCCACTTCAAAGGTTAACTCCTCGATATCATGCTCTCCCAAATACTTGTAGATCTGGGAGGCACGATCGGAGCCCAGGGACACCACCACAAGGGCAGCTTTTTGTTTTCCTGTAAGCTTTGGGACAAAGTCCTGATTTTCATCGATGGGGTTAGCTTGTTTTTCTTGTTGATCTGTGCTGTTTTCTGCCAAGGTTTTGCTCCTCTTCTCTCATCCAGCTTTGAATAAGCTTTGCCACTACCTGCGGGTTCTGATCCGTAAATTCGCCGATACTCTTCTTCAGCTTCATGCCGTGAGCCATCTTGCCCTCAGCAGTCAGCTCATCTTCATCAACTTCCTCTACCGGTGTAATTTCATCCGTAGGCTGCTCTATACTGAGTGCTGCTGCATTTTCCATTTCTTCCTGTGCCAACTTCTTCAGCTTCTTCTTCTTTCTTCCACGAAGAATCAAAATCAACAGAATCAAAATCAGTAAGAATGCGGATACCGCCGCTCCGATCAGTGCCCTGGCAACGGGAACTGGTTCAGGAGAGTCTTAGGCTCTTCTGCCGGCTTCTTCTCCTCTGTAGTCTGTTGTACCGCGGTCTTATTCAGAGAACGAAGAATAGTAATCTTATCCGCCGCCTCATCCCGCTTGATTCCCGCAGCATCCGCCACCAGGTTAATCAAATCGCTTTCCGGAATACTGTTGTCATCCGTATTGATGACAATCGCCACGGAAGCATCCTCCAAAACTACCGGGGAGCAATTTCTTTTTGCTCCTTTAGCACATTGTAAAGCCACTCTCTGGTAGCACTGGAGTTGGAATAATTATCCGTAGTCGTAGCCGTTCCGTTTTGGGTGGTGTATCTTGGGGTGTCCGCATTGGCATCCGCCCCGGCAACACCGGCAGCGTTTTCTCCGCTGTTTCCGGCATTTTCCCCGGCCACCTCCTCATTGCTCAGTAAGCCTCTTTTATCTGTTGCTTCCGTTTTTTCCGGTACGGTGTACTGGGTGTTCTCCTGAATCAGCTTCGCCATATTCAGGGTTCCCTTTACGGAAACCGCCAGGTTTTCTCCTCCGTAAATCTTTCCCAAAACCCGTTTAATATTGTTGGCAATATTGTTTTCCACCGTGGTGGTCAGATTTGCCATACTGGTTCCGGAGCCGCTGGCACTGTCTCCTGCGTCTGCTGCCACCTCTTCCATGGTACCCGCATCAAATACGGAAACATTGGTAAAGTTCATTCCCTTTACCGACCTTGCAATAAGGTTTTTAATGGCTTCCGCATTCTTTTCGGAAAGACTCTGTCCCCTCCTCCATGGTCACCACCACACTGGCACTGGCCTGTACGGGATTGTCCTCTTCAATAGCGTAGGTCTGGTCCGTACCCTCGGCGATTGTCACCTTGGCGTCCCGCACCCCGTCAAAGAGGCGAATGGTCGCCCCCAAACGATCCTGTAAATCATACAGGGTATATTGTTTTTTATCGGACTCGGTGGTCATAAGACCGGAGTTTCCGATATACATGTCGTAAGCAAACCCCGACTTCGGGTAGCCCTTGGACAAAAGCTGTGCTCTTAAGGTATCCACAGACTCGGAGGGCACCTTTAAAGCTCCTGACTTTCCGTCATAGAGATAGGGGACATTCTGTTCCTGCAAAAGAGAAACAATCTGCTGAGCCTCTCCCTGGCTTAAGGAAGAGAACAGGGTCTGATATTCGGTTTTCTGCCCTCTTGCCAAGAGGAAGACGGCAACGGCAATAACCACTACGGTAATCCCCGCAATGATGCCTAGTAATTTTTTTGATTTAGCGGACAGATTCTGCCACATTTCCTTGAGCTTTTGCACTTGCAAACTCTCCTATTCCTGATCCTTATAAATTGATTTTCATCAATTCATTATAGCCTTCCAACGCCTTGTTTCTGAGTGATACCAATAAATCCAAAGCTGATTTGCGCCTTCGCCTCCGCAATGGGTAAGCTGTGGGCATCGGATAATTGTCCTGTAGCCAGGAGATACTGTTTGTTTTCCACATCCAGCTGACTGGTCTTTACATTGTCAATGGCGGAACGAAAAACATCCTTAAAAAGTCTTGCACCTTCTGTTCCTCCTACCTGAGTTCCTTGGTCAATGCTCCCTACACTTCCAATCTTCCAAGATGATAAGGGACTGATGAAATCTGAAACGTTCATCCTTTTTCCTCCTAAATACAGTAAACGCGGATTCACTTCTTAGCTCTTCCCTACACTTATTTTTCCGCAGAAAATATCTACTTTTTTCTCCCATACGTGAAAGAAATAAGCACAAGAACTGAATTTACGATTTTTTTAATATTAAATCCATGGTACTATAACAAACTGTTTCCGTAATGACAAGTCTCTGTTTTCCCCTTTTTTTCCTGAAAATCTTCGCATTTTTCTTATGAAAAGGAAGGAAAAAAACTTAATTTATAAAAAAGCTGCTTTGCCCTTTACATTTTTACTCATGAAAATAGACAAATTCTCCCCAATAAAAGCAGGGAAAAATTTGTCTATTCTTTTTACCATTCTTTTTCCATATCTACTCCTTTCTTGTTAGAGCAAGGGAAAATAAGGCCTTCTCCTTTTCCCTTTTTTTTCCGTTCTCTGTTCTTTTCCGAGCTCGCTTTTTAGCCAAAGGCTTTGCTTTTCTCTTATTTTTCCAAAGCCTTATAAAACGCTCCTCTTCTTTCTCAAGAGAGTTTGCCTGTTTAAACCTGAATACGGGAAATCATCTCCTTCAGAGAAGCCGCATTCTCATTCAGATCCTGACTGGAAGCGGAGCTTTCCTCGGAGGTGGCACTGTTTTGCTGTACTACCTTGGAAACCTCTTCCAATCCCTTACTTACTTCAGAAATAGATTTCGCATCCGTTACCATGGAACCGGCAATTTCGCTTACCATTTCCTTACTCTTCTCAGAGCCGTCCATAACGTCTCCCAATGTCTTTGCGGCGTGGTCCACGATATTCACACCCTTCTTCACCGCATTGATGGTGCTCTCAATCAGAACGGAGGTCTCTGCCGCTGCATCTGCGGACTTTCCTGCCAGGTTTCTGACCTCATCCGCTACCACGGCAAAGCCCTTACCGTAAACCCCGGCTCTTGCCGCCTCAATGGCTGCATTTAATGCCAGAATATTGGTCTGGAAAGCAATGTCATCAATAGCCTTGATGATACGCTCTACCTGATTGGACTTATCCTCGATTTCCTCCATAGCCAAGAGCATCTCGCCCATCTGCTGGTTTTCATCGAAATCTTCTCGGAAACCTCTCGAAATAGCTTTCTACATTGCCCGCCTTCTGTGCCTGGGCACTGATTCTTGTGGAAAGAGCATAGATGCTGGCGCTTAACTCCTCCAAAGTGGAGGCCTGCTCTGTAGCACCCTGAGAAAGGGCCACGGAACCGTTGGCAATCTGCTCGGAACCGGACTCTACATCCGCCGCCACCTGATTGATGGAGCCGAAAACATTCTTCAAGTTCTGGTTGATTTCTCGATAGGACTGCAAAATGCTGGCATAATCCGCCACATACATATTTTCATCCATGGACTGTACCGCAAAGTTTCCTTTGCTCATCTCGGATAATACCGCACAAATGTCGGTAATAATCTTCTTCAATTCCCCGGACAGAGCAGAGAAGTCGTCCACCATCTCTCCCAGCTCGTCACTTCCGATATACTTCTTATTAAAAGCAATATTTAAGTGACCGCTGCGCATCCTTTTAATTGCCTTGGAAACCGTACCGATTCTTCCGGTAATATCTCTTTGCAGCTTCAGGAAGGCAAAGACACAAAGAAGAATCACGATGACAAAGACCACACCCAAAAGCAAGCTTTCTCTCACCCGCATATCCTTGGCCTCCTGGATCTTCGCTTCAGAGTGCTCATCGGAAAGCTTTCCCTACTGCAGAAAGGGCGGATACAAAGTTCTCGGAGGTTACCGCATTAAAGCCCTGTTGATAAAAAGCAATCGCTCCTGCCGTGTCCCCCTTATCCAGCATATCCAGAAGGGCATAGCTGTCCTTCTCCAAAGCATCCATTGCAGTGGAAAGATTCTCTAATAAAGTCTTATCCTCCAGTGTATTTTCCAGTTTGGATAGCCTATCTCGCATATCCTTAAAACGGCTGTCAAAATCCTCTCTCTGCTCCTTTACCGGATTGTTGGCAGAATCATACATAGCCAAAAGCAAACGCTTATTGATACTCTGGATATCCTTTCGCATACTCATCTGAGACTTCATGTTCTCATACTCAATCTGCACAAAGTCATTCACCATCATGTCACTCATCTTTAAAAATGAAAATTGTGCCAAGCCGATTAAGAGTGTAACCATAATCGTCATGAGAACCAGTGTAAAAATAAACTTACTACGCAACTTCATATCCTTATAAGACATACTTCTTCTCCCTTACTTCTCTTCCTTGTCTTTCTCTTTCTTCCAAAAGAGTTTTTGTGAATCAATGCGGCAATGCTGTCCTTATAAATCTTCCGGATGCTCACCAAAAATATTTCCCCTTTTGCTCCAGCTCAGAGGGTTTTAGGCTGACCATCAAAACCATGGTGCCCCTCCGGGATTCTTTTGCCAGGAAAAATCTTCCTTTGCAAATTCACTTTCCTTAATCCTTTTGTTCTTTTGCAAAAAGCGGAAAAAACGTTTGCTTTCTTCTTTGGAAAATACCTGCCCAGCAAATTCTTCCAAAATCTTCCCCTCCATAGAGAAGGAATAAGTTCCCTCTTTTTCATAGAGAATTTCCGCACCGCCTCTGCCGGGATTGGTCAAAAGCACCAGCTCATAGCCTCGGTACAAGTCCTTGACCCTTTCCATCATTTTCTTCTGCTTCAGCTTTAAGAAATTCCCCTGAAAAACCTGCAAATTCACAAGGTAGGCATTTCTCCCCGGAATATGGCTGATTTCCCTGCCTCGAATAGCGAAAAAGGCATCGCCTCCCATGGTATCCAATCCTGTTTCCAAGCCCTTTGACAGGTCATCCAGATAATGCCGGATACTCCGATAAATCTCTTCTTCCCTGTTGTTGAGAATCTCCTGGGCTACGCCGGAATTTAAACCTTCCATAATGGACAATTCCCTTTCAAAGGGAGGGATTCACATAGAGAAACTCCACACGATCTCCCATTCGCTCCACAATGGCTAGAGGAAAGCCTTCTTCCTCCCCGCCATCCGTTTCCTTTCCGCTACGGAAGGAATTCGTACCCATAAGATTTACATTTCCAAGGTCATCGTTGTACTTTCTCTTCCAAGCCGCCTCAAAGGGAAATCCCTTTTCCTTACATTGCATAATGCTTTCCAGATAGGGGGCGGGCTTTCCGATATAGTAGCCCTGCAGCTTCTCACAACCGATTTCCCTTAAGAATTCCAGCTGTTCCTCTGTTTCCACACCCTCCGCCAAGGTGCGAATGCCGATCTTCTTTGCCATGTCCACGATGGAACTGACAATTTTTTTGGACTTCTCATTGAATTCCCGAAGAAGCAGCATGTCGATTTTCAACAGATCAAAATCAAAATCCTTCAAAATATTCAAAGAGCTGTAGCCGGAACCGAAATCATCCATCCAAACCTTATATCCCGCCTCATGGAAGCGCTTAATCTGGCTGCTGATAAGAAGCTGGCTTTTGTTTAAAACCGACTCGGTAATTTCCAGAGTCAACATTTCTCTGGGTACCTGATACTTCGTCATCCGCTCTTCCAGTTCCCGAAAAACGTCACAAAGCTCGAAGTCCATTCGAGAAAGATTCAAGGAAACAGGGCACCAGACTACCCCCATCTTCCTTGGTTTTCTGATAATCCTGACAAATTTTCTCCAGTACATACAGATCCAGGCGATGGATCAAATGATACTCTTCCAACACCGGAATAAACTCCACAGGGGAGAGGAAGCCGTAATGAGGATCCGCCCAGCGCACTAAGGCCTCGAAACCGCAGATTTCCTTGGTCAAAGCCCGTACCAAAGGTTGATAATAGACCTTGATATAGCCCTCTGCCATAGCCTCCTCAATATGATCCACAATATATCTTTGTTTAGTCAGAAGCTGTCCCAGCTCCTCATCATAATAACGGAGAAAACTTCCCGCTCTTTTTGATACTGTCACAGGCTGTTTTGGCCTTGTCACATATTGTGCTGATGCTCTTTTGTTCCCGGACAAAGCAGATTCCCTTTAAAATCCAAAAGCCATGGGAAGATCCAGCTTTTTGTATGGCGGCTCTCACCTTACAAATCGCCTCATAATGTCCGGAATTTGGGGTTAATAAGAACATACTGGTCCGCATACATTCTGGTAATCAAGGCATAAGGAAAAATATTTTTCAAAAATCTTCGCCATAGCCAGAATCAAAGCATCTCCCGCCTCGAAGCCGAAGCGCTCATTGTATAATTTAAAAATCTATAATATTGAAAGTAAATCGCACATTGCCCTTCTTCCATGTAGCGCTCTGCCAAATCCCGAAAGGCCTGGTTTTTACGGTCTTTACTTAAAGGGATCCTTGAAAATACTGCCTAAGCTGTCCCTTTTCCTTCATCCATCCCGGAAGAAGTTCTTGTTCTGTATTCAATTTGACTCCTTCCCACGCAACAGAGCATCCTTGCTCATCCATCGAAACTGTTTCCTGCTGTCCTTCCAAGCTGTTTCCCTGAAGGAAGCAGTTTAAACCTTTGCTTTACCTCTATCGTCAAAAAGAGAGATATAATCCCCTCTTTTTCTCTTTTGTATTTTCCTTAAATGTTAATTATTTTCTACAAAAAAATATTTTTTTATAGCACTAAAAGCGCATAACAATTTAGCTAAGCTTTCCGCCCTCTACTACAATGCTGTCCGGATCGGTATCGGAACCGAAAACAGGCTCCAGAGTTTCCTGATAATCCTTATGGAAGAACTGCTCTTTTCCAAGGGTTTCAATTTCCTCATTCAGGAAGTTCAGAAGGCTTTCATTACCCTTGGCTACTGCAGCGGCAATGGTATCATAATCTCCCAAGGTCTCCACGCCAACGGTAAAGCCCGGATTGGACTTGGCCCAAGCAATGACCTCGGTGTTATCGGTAGAGAAAGCATCTCCTCTTCCGTCCAAGAGTGCATTGTAAGCATCCGCATAAGCATCATACTTCTGCAGCTTCACTTCCGGATGGTTTGCTTCAAAATAAGTCTCCGCAGTGGTTCCCTTGGCAATAATCAAGGTCTTTCCCTTTAACTCATCTACAGATTTAATCACCGCATTGTCCGGAGAAACTACGCCGAGAGCCACCTTCATATAAGGAAGGGCAAAGTCCACCTTCTCCGCTCTTTCCTTGGTTACGGTAAAGTTCGCCAGAGTAATATCCACCTTTTCCGGTAGAAACATACTCTACACGGGAAGCGGGATCCAGAGAAGTAAATTCCACCTTTACCCCTAAATCATCCGCAATTCTGTGGGCATAGTATACATCATAGCCCTGATTTACACCCTTTTCATCCACATAACCAAAGGGTGCCTTATCCGTAAACACACCGATACGAATCACACCGGATTCTTTAATTTCATCTACGGTTCTAAAGCTGGACTTTTCATCAGTTTCAGCAGTCTTAGATTCCGCCTTTTCTCCCGCCTGCTCTGTAGCCTTTCCTGAGCCCTGCTCCGTACGCTGCCGTAGTCTGACCTTCTTCCGCCTTCTTTCCGCCTCCGCAGGCTGCCGGGGAAAGGGCTGCTAAAATCGCCACTCCGCTAAAAAAATCACATTTTTTTCTTCATATTTTCTCCTCTCTCGGGTCTCCGGAATAAACATTTATCTTCCAACATGTCTATGGGACACGTAAGAAAAATTTTGTAAAAACTGCTGTGCTCTCTCCGTATCAGGGCTTTTTGGAAAAAAAGTTCTCCGGGGTATTTTCTTCTAAAATCTTTCCCCCTCCAGGAACAGCACCCTATCCGCCACTGCCTTGGCAAAGCCCATTTTCATGGGTCACAATCAGCATGGTTAAGCCCTGCTCCGAAAGCTCCATCACCACATCCAAAAACCTCTCGCACCATTTCCGGGTCCAGAGCCGCCGTGACCTCATCAAAAAGCATCAGCTTCGGATGCATCATCAGAGAACGAATAATCGCCACTCTCTGCTTCTGCCCTCCGGAAAGCATGGAGGATAGGCATTTTCCTTATCGGAAAGATGCACTCTGGCCAAAAGCTCCTGGGCTTCCTGCACAGCCTCCTCCCTCTTTCTGCCCTGCACCTTCATGGGCGCCAGAAGAAGATTTTCCATGATATTCATGTGAGGGAAGAGGTCATAGCTTTGGAAAACCATTCCCAGATTCTGCCGCTCTTTTCGAGCCTCCTCACTTTTTCCCACGATATTTTTTCCTTCCAGAAGGATTTCTCCCCTCTGAATACGCTCCAGACCCATAATGGTGCGAAGCAGGGTGGACTTACCGCAGCCGGAGGGACCCAGAAGCACCACCACCTCTCCCTTTTTCACCGATAAAGAAATATCCTTTAACACGGGGCTGTCATCCTCATAGCTTTTCTCCAGATGTTTTATCTCTAAAAGCTGTTCTTGTACGATTTCTTCCATAGTTTTCCTTTCTATAATCCTATACCTTAAGCTTCTTTTCCAGATATTTTCCCAGCTGGGAAATGAGGGAAGCACACGATAAAGTAGAGGATCACCGCATAAATCACAATGGAGGCCTTCGGATATTGGAAACGGTTGGCATCGATAATCTGTTGCCCTGTTTTCAGCACCTCCACCACCCGATCAAAACAATCAAAGAAGTGGTTTTTAATCATTCTGGTAATCAGGTTAATGCTTAAAGGAATCAGGCGTCTTACGGTTTGGGGAATAATGATATAGCGATAAATCTGCCAAGAGCTCAGGCCAAGACTCCTGCCGCTTTCCTTTTGGTGCTTGGGAATGCTGCCGATAGCCGCTCGAACCAGGTCTCCCATTTCCGCCGTTCCCCAAAGGGTAAAGACCAGAATTCCGGAGGCTTCTCCGGAAAGATGAAAGCCCTGCAATTCTTGCCGTACCGAAGTAGACCAAAAACAGTAAAACCAGCGGCGGCATAATCCGGATAAAGGCCAGATAAAGCTGGCTGATTCCACGACTTACGGGATCCTTTCTTCTCATGAAAAGCCCGAAAAGAATACCCAAGGGGAAGGGAGAGCAAAACCGCAATCAGGCTGACCCGGAGGGTAACAAAAAGTCCCCACAAAAGACGCTGAAAATTATTTCCCGCAAAAAGGATGGTATATACCGGAGGCTTCTCTGCATTTGCCGAGAGCAAAGTACTAAACATAAGCAATGCGCATCCTCCTTTCCAAAACATTTCCCAAAATACTGAGGGGCAGAAGCATGATGAGATAAGAAATTACCAGCATCAGTAAAGGCTTCCTCCGTCTTATAGTACAGGCCGATTAAGTCCTTGCTGACAAACATCAGATCCGCAAGGGCGATGCCGCTGAATACCGAGGTTTCCTTAATCAGGAAAATCATATTTGCCACGATAGCCGGAATGGAAACCGATAAGGGCTTGAGGGAAAATGACGTATCGCATAATCTGTCCTTTAGACAGGCCCAGGCTCTGGGCAGATTCTTTTTGAATCTTCTGCACGGTGGAAAGTCCTGAACGAAAGGCCTCCGTCATATAGGCTCCTCCCAGAAAGCTTAAGCCGATGACACCGCAGAGCTCCGAACTGAAGCGTATTCCCAGCTTCGGTAAACCGAAATAAAGGAAAAACAGTTGCACCAGAAGGGCGTATTTCTGCTAAGCTCCACATGAGACCTGCACCACCCTCCGCCAAAGCGGAATCTTATAGTATAAAATCAAAGCTGGCAGCAAGACCGATCAGTAAGGAAAACAAAAATTCCCCAGAAAGGCAATGCCCAGGGTAAGCTTTTCCCGCCTCCACATACATCGGTATGTACTGTTTTATAAACCCAATATCCAAAATACTCTCCCCTTAGAACTCTTTTTACTTTTCTTAAAAATGAAAAATCCTCTTCTATTTTTAAGAAAGTCAATGCCTTAAAAAACTCATTGTTTTAGAAACAAAAAGCGAGCTGCCGAAACAGCTCGCTGAAATATATCCGCAAAAATATCCTCAGAATCAGCTGGCACGGCAAAAAGCCCTATGACTATGCATACGGCAACAGCAACAGCAGCAATTCATCATATTGATTTCTGTTCTGTTTCTTCTCATCCTGCCAATGATCCTTTCTCAAAAATTCCTTCACCAAAATGAATTGTTTGCTATGCTAACAGCTTTTTTTCTCCTGTCAAGTATTTCATAGCATTTTACAGATTTGAATTGGAAGAAAAAAGAGAGTATTTTTCGTAAGTGTCTCCCACTCTCCGTCTTCCTTCATCTTTTTCAGCCCCCGAACAAAGGCACGAAGCAGCTCTTTGTTCTGCCCCTTTCCCACCATCAGGCCGTAACGCTGTTCCTCTTTTAAGGAAAATATTTCTATTTCCTGCCCTGCTCTGCTATTTTTTTCTCTTTCTGCAGTTCCAAATTCCTTAAGCCCAAAAAGATCCGGAGGAAGATAGTCTTCGTCTCTTACCTGCCTCATCAATTTTTGAAATTTCTTCCTTCATAGCCTCCAAAACCGGAAGATCCTCCGCAATAAAAATCCCCGTTTCCTTCCAGCCATTCCCGGATAAGATCCTGATTTTCCTGCACCACCAGCAGAGAAAAAGCCTTCCTTTTGCCGGATGCTTTTCCAGAAAAAGTCGCAGTGCCGCTTCCCTCCTTTACCAGGATGCTCTTTCCCCTGTAAAGAAGGCTGTAGTCCTCGGATGCCGAAGGCTGCTTCTCCGATACCGAAGACTGCCCCTCGGATGCTGGAAGGCTGTCTCCCGGACATGGAAGACTGTCCCTTTCGGCGCCGAAGAATCCTTTCCGTATAAAAGCCCCAAGGAAGAGCTTCCGTAAGCCTCCGAAAAGCTCAGCTGCTTTTCTTCTCGAATTTCGATTCCCCCCATAGCCCCCACAATGGTGCCGGTCACCACGGAAGACTGTAAAGCCGAGGGGTTCATGGGAACAAATTTTACGGTAAAGCCCTCCCGCCTGGCAATGGCTTCGATCAGCTCCACATCAAAGCCGGCAGGATTTTTCTCTTCATCAAGGTAGGAGAAGGGTGCATTGTCCCGGTCAATTCCCAAACGGATTTCTCTTCCTGAATCTTTCCGGTGCTCTTCTTTCCACAGGAACTTAAGGCAAACGCAAAAAAGAATAAACAAAAAGAGGGCAGATAAGAAAGCTTGCCGAAAAAAGCAGTTCTCTTATCGACTCTCTTTCGAAAATTTCTTCTCTTATGCAGAGAAAAAAAGCTCTCACGTCTCTCCCTCTTATGCATCTTCTCCTGATCCTTTCTCATCTCCCGGTCCATGATTTGAAGCATTCGAAGTACACTCTTAAAGGGGAAGCAGGCTTCCTCCTCCACACGAAAAAATATCGCCCCTGCCAGGGTGGCATTTTGCCGATATTTGGTATGGATAAAGAAAGGTACTCTGCTTTCCTCTTTTTCTGAATAATGGGGAATTTCTCCAGAGTTCCCGCCTCATCCGAAGACGTTTCTTTCCCTTACGATTGGGGTAAGTATACTTCTCTCTTTTCCGAAAGCTCCGGTCTCTGGTGGAGGTTTGGGGATAGTCCCACTCATCGTACTGAAGCTCCATCTTCTTGATTAAATCCAGTACGCCAAAAAGGGAGTACTTTCCTCTTTATACTGATGAATGATTTCTCCCTCAAGCTGGCCATCCTGATACTTATGGACCAGAATTCCCTAACAAGTCTATGGCGTAAAGCCTTTCCAATTGATTTTCCATAGTCTCCTTCACCGCTACCCTGTTGCCTAGTTCGGCAATGGTCTTAGACAAGCTTCCTTTACAACTTATCGCACTGACTTCGCAGCTTTCTTATTCCTCTTCTTCCTCATCCGGGAAGTCTTCCTCGGTAAGAGCCTTATCCATCAGCTTCAGCATCTCCAAAAGCGCTCCGAAAAATACTGACTCTTATTCTTTTCTGCCCAGGTAACCTTCCCCTGCCAAGTCTCATTCTCCGTGTACTTTACCTGTACGATGAATGTTCCATTTCGAATTTCCTTGCTATCCATACGCTATCCCCTTCATGAAGTACTGCCGGTACTGCTACGGTGTACTGTATTCTATCATAAAAAAACTACGCTTTTGCAATTCCTTTCATTTTTGATAAAAAGAAAAATTTTTATAACGAAAAAGAGCTGCCGATGATTTTTCGGTAGCTCTTTTCCCTTTACGTACTCTTTCAATTTTTTCAAGTTTTTCAATTTTGTTTTCAGTTCTTTTATACTTCTCTTTAGATACCGAATTCCTGTGCCCAGTAAACTTCGCCATTTACTTCTACAGTGTAGATAGCTCCGGACTTGAACTCCGGCTTAAGAATGTTTGCTCTGTGAGCTGGAGAATTCATCCAAGCAACTACAACTTCATCAGCGCCATCGAAATACTGTGCTAAGTTCTCTCCGTAAAGAACGCTTGGATCAGCTGTATACCATGCAGATCCATCAGGTCTTGTGTGAGAAAAAAGCTTCTAACGATTTCTGTAGCTCTTACCTTAGCTGCGTTTTCGATCTGGAAGTTCCAAGTAAGTGGCTGAAGGCCGTTTGCAACTCTGATTTCGTTAACTTTAGTAAAAGCGGCTTTAGCATCGCCCTTTGCAGCGAATGCAGTCATAGCGAAAAATGCGGTAAATAATGCGGTAAGTACAACAAGTTTGATAACTAACTTTTTCATGTGATAACTCCTTCATAAAGAGGGAGTCAGGAAGCAGAATCAGTTCACCCTGGTCAGGGGATTCTTGATTGCAGCTGGCTGACATTTTACAGTCCCTATAGCTTTTGCGTCGCCGGATTTCCCCGGGTTTGCCGATGTCCTACCGTATCTTACGGTGACACCATATGATGAAAAGAAAAAATCCATACTTTCTTTTCGAGTAATAAAAAAACCGACATCTAGAATTCCCTTTCTAGTTGCCAGCTAACCGTAATCTTCGATGAAATGAGTTTGTTTACTTGTTGAGTAACATCTTCATACTGGAAGATCGCAACTGGCTGCCATATTACAGGCCCTATAGCTTTTGCGTCACCGGGTTTCCCGATTTTGCTCAAACAGATCCGGTCAGAATCTGCTGGTAAGTCGAGATCCTCTTACTCGTCCCCTGTGCAAGAGTTCCAAATGACTTACAATTTGGATTATAGCATATCCCTTTGCTATGTCAACAGTTTTCTTAAAAGTTTTTCGAATTTGTTATCACTTTTATTTATATAAGTTCTGAGAGTGCATTCATAATTTATACTGGGTGGTAAACAAAATCTTTATTCTATTTAAGAGATACATGTTTTCTAGTGGAATTTCTATCTCTGTTTAATGTATCGCCTAGTTTATTAATTTGTATAAGTGTTTTTCAAACTATTTTTTAAAAAAATAATTATATCTATGATTTTTGCTCTGTTATTTCTTAATATTTTTAGGGAGCTAACCCCTTCAGTATCCTTGATTTTTTTAAGGCATAACATGATTTCCATCAAAAATTTTTTTCATACTATAGACTGTTGAACAGTTTCAAAAGTATTACACCTAAACATCAAAAACAGCCCTGCTCTATGGCATTGTCCATTCTTCACTTTACGAAAACTTAAAAATGGAAAAACACAGGCAAGACTGTTTCTTCTCTTTAGATATTCACTTTTCTATGTTCTTTGCTGCAAGGAGCTTTTCTTCTCCATTTTACGCAGAAACGGAATATACTTAACCGTTCTGATACACCTCTTCCAAAGCCGCCTGCACAATAAAGCGCTGGTTTCCTCCGGAAGGTCCTGAACAGGTGGACAGGGTGATGATATCCGGCCGCTGAGAAAAGTCGATACTGTCCTTGGGATAATTTCTATAAGAGGAAAGTCTCTGAACCAGACTCAAATACTGATCATAGCCCTTGTCCCCTTCGAAGTCGTTGTAAATGGGGCTTTCCACCGTCGTTAAATAATAGCTAAAAATTCGATAGCGGGTAATCCCCTCCGGTCTGCAAAGAAAGACGTAAGGATTGCTGTTTGCCAGCTGATCGTCCCGAAGGAAATACTTCAGCTTTCCAAACATGGTTCCATTCTTCATGTTGTGACCGAAAATGAAGGTGTTCTTATGATCGTAGCTTCCCTTAGCATTGGCATCCAGGAAAATAGATCCGGCAAAGTTTGCCTTTCCCTCAAAGGTTCTATGCAGATACTCTTCATTGTCCTTACTCTTCACCACCGGATAGGTGATGGAAAGAGCCGGCACATGCAAAACTGCGGTGAAATCAGCATTTACCCCGGAAAGAGCACCGTAGTCAATCTGAAAATGAGGATGGAGCAGATCCACAGGCTCCTCTTCCGCCTCATCATCAAATTCGTCCTCACTCACCTTCTCTTTCTTCGGTGCCTCCTTCTTCGGCTCCTCGGAAATCACGATATGATCCTGCAGAGAAGCATATTCATCCTCCGCCGCCCGATATTCCAGAAAGTCCCGGAGGAACAAGCCTCCGAAGACAATCATGGAAATAAACAGCACCGTGGGGAATCAGATAATGAATAAAGCTTTGCTTCTTTTTCTTCTTTGATTTTGGCTTGTCTGCTACTTCTGTATTCGTATCCAATACTTTCGTTTCTTCCGGATGATTGTCCGAAAGCTTTTGATCCAGATTTTTATCTTCCATTAGTACTCTCTTTCCGGCCTTCTGCCGCTAAATGAACCCTTTTCCCCTAAGGCAAAAGGCTTGCTTTAGCTTAGCATAGAATTCCGAGCATATTTTGTCACTTCTTCCTTACTATATTTCGGCCGGAATGAAAATACAATAAAATCCTTCGCGTTGAATTACTCTGCCATAAACCAAATTACACTCTCTGATTGAGATATCCGACTCCAACATCAGATTGAAATTTCTCCTTATCTTCAAAATGCGGAGTCAGACAAAAGAATAGTATTGGCGCCTTCCTCTGCATCCTCAGGCACAATGTAATACACATCCTTCTTCTCTAAAAATTCCTTTTCGGAGTTTACTCTTTCATATAGGGTTGAATTGACCTCTACATACTGCAGATGCGTTGTCCACCAGGGCTTTTCCGGCATTCCTTTTCCGGGAACATAGGTAACTCGGAAGGCATGTAAATCCGCTTCTTCATTCAAAGCTGCATAAGTGGGTCCTAAAAGAATTCCCTTATTCAGCACCTCCGGCTCACCCTTTTCTGCTGTAAAAGGTACTTCCACATCGTCTTTTACAGTTAGTTGATATTTTTAAATGGTTGCACACCGCCTGTGAAGAGTAACTGTCATAGTTTTCACTTTCGTGTAAATAGATTTCTTGGGGAAGGGTCATATCTTGCTTCTCGCGGTCCAGTTTAGTAATTTAATTCACCCTCTAAAGGAGCTACCTCATAGAGCATTTTATAATCAAAGTGTGTTATATTCTCTACAGAAACAAACTGAATTCTCTGCATAATGTCCTTAGAAACATACAGCTTCACATCCTGATTAACCTTGGGCTTCTCCCACCAGCTTAAGAACATCCTTTTTCTTCCTCAGGTTCTTCTCCGGTGTAGGATTCTCTTCCGGCTTTCCGTTTTCTCCGGTACGGGCTTTTCTTCAGTATTGCCGTTATCCCCGGTGCCGGGCTTCTCTTCGGTATTGCCGTTGTCTCCGGTGCCCGGCTTCTCTTCAGTATTGCCATTGTCTCCGGTGCCGGGCTTCTCCTCCGGCTTTCCATCCTCTTCCTTCGGAAGATTAGAGGAAGAAGCAGTATTTCCTGTATTGCCACTGTTACCGGTATTATCGGCTGTATTGCCTGTATTGCCGGTATTTCCGGTATTGCCGGTATTGTTTCCGCTGTTATTTCCACCGGAGGTGCTTCCGCTAGTGGAGTTGCCGGTACTACTGCTTGAGCCGCTTCCACTTGTGGAGCCGCCGGAAGAGCTGCTTGAGCCTCCTCCGCTTACAGATCCGCCGGAAGAACTACCGCCGGAACGACTTACACCGGCTACCTGACCTGCATTTCCGGAAGGAATACTACGGCTGACACCGGCTACCTGCTGGTCGGACACCGCTGCAGACAATCCCTTACCGCTGATATAAACAGGCTCTCCACCTGCACCGTTTAGCCAACGACCGTTTGCATCCACATAGTAACCATCCTTGGTTTTTCCACCGGTAAACAGAACACCGTAATCCGCCTGATCCGCCTCTTCAAAATAATAGCAATAGCCGTCAATCCACTGCCAGCCCGTTACAACATGACCGAAGCTTGCATTATTTTCCGTACTGAGAAAATAAGTCTTTCCCTGAAGGTTCAGCCAGCCTGTTTCCATCAGCTCCTCAACAGGACTTTGATAATACCAGTCATTCTTGTACACCAGCCATCCCTTTTCCGGTGCCCCGTACTCTCTGACAAACTGCCATTTCTCTCCCTGCTTCCGCCAGGTTCCCGGAGTATCCACTCTGTCGGTCTTGGCAAAAGCTGCCATGGGTGTTGCCATGCTTAGTAACGCTGTTCCTAAGACAAGCATCTTCCCGATTCTTCCCATCTTGTTTTTGTCCGGCTTCTTCATAATCATTCTCCTTTTCAAAAATAGAGCTTTTTCCAGTTCACATACTACTGTAGTTTCGTTTTCTTGAAAAGGAATTTTTCTTAAGTTTATAGAATTTTTGCAAAAATTAGAGTTTTTCGTATAGTTTCTATGCGAAAGTAAAATAACTTAAACTTTTCCCCGTGACTCAAGCAAGTATTAAAAACAGGAATCGCCCAATTAGGCATTTTTAACTATGGAAAAGAAATGCTATACTAAATGCCCGAAACGGCTAAAGCACGTTCAACATTTTCATGGAAAGCCGTATTCGCTATAGACTTTTACAAAAACAATTCTGTTGTATAGATAACTCAGTGCGTAGAAAAATCATCTATTTCTTCCACACACTGGGATTTAAAAAGGGGATGAAAATGAGAAAAAGGTAATGGAGGGCGTTCATGCCCATATTCAGGAATTATCCGGCTTTGACAAGATAGAGCTTTTAGAAATCGAGTCGGGACACTGCCTCTACAGCATTGAGGCTACAGAGAAAATGTTGAATCATTATGGTGCCGTTCATGGCGGTGCCCTTACACCCTCTGTGATATTGCCTCGGCAGCCGCTATGCCTACGGGGTAAAAATGTTACCCTCTCAGCAATATCAATTACGTCCACAAGCGGGTGCCACGAAGCTCTTTGTGGAATGTAATGCTCTGCACAAGGGAAATACCACGGTAGTGCAGGACGTGACGGTTAAAGACGAGGAAGATAAGCTCTGTACCGCCAGAATGACCATGTATATCATCGGAGGGGTGGAGGAATAAAAAAGCTGCGGAAAAATCACTGATGAATACCCCGTTGGTTTTCCCAACGAGGCCTCAAAAGATTATAATGTTTTTAATTTGAGAACTATTATTCTCCACAAAACTAAATGCTTTACGCTCTTCCCAAAAAGGGATTGTAAAAACACCCCAAAAGAAAAAGTGCTCAGACCGAGCACTTTTTAGAGTATAATCAACTTACTTTTTAATCATTAAGTTCCCAATGACCATTTTTCCCTTTACCAACATATTTAATATTAGGAATTTCTTTTATATATCTTGTAATGGTTTTTCACTAACTCCTAATATCATAGCTATATCTTTACGAGCTCACTTTATTGTCCTCTTTAATCATATCTTTGATTATGTTTTCAATTTCTTCGAGGACATTCGAGAGACATCTTGAGAGACATTTCGAGACATTCCCTCCACCTCTTTTGTGTCGCTATCTTCTTTAAAGGAATAATCGTTCTAAATATATCTCCTCTTCAAATAACGGATTTTGTCCTGAATAAAGCTGTGTGTACTTATAGGTATTTCTCATTCCTGAGCCAAGTTCATCCGCAAGACCTATTTCTCTAAACACCTTTGATATAGCTGGATTTTTGGGAAATGGCTCAAACTTCTGCAAAATCTAACGCTCCCATTCCATGAGCTAAGTTGCTATTTTCAACCGTAATTCTCTCATCGTCAATAATCATCTTTGCAGGAAAAACCACTTGAATAATCTCTATGAGCCAGTGTATTGGAAACTATCTCTCTAAGAATCCTATCTCTTGCATTGACATTTACAATTCCATCTAAAACAAATAAATCGTTCAAATGCTTCTGCCCAAACTCTATAAGTCTGTCATAGCTATCAATCAGATTTGTTATGACAACATCTCTATCGTCATATCTATCCTTATTTTCAACCCTGAATATTGCATCAGTTTTGTGTTGCGGAAGAACGGACATAATAGAGTTGTCTTTCCCAAATAAAAGAATGGCAGCCAATGTAATTCCTTCCCGCTTTGTTTCCGGATCTGTCAGGATAAGATTGGCACTCTAAGAAGTTCTTCATTACTCATATTCTCCCAAACATGATTTTTATTTCGGGAGACAGCCATTTTCTTGGCTTTAGCAATAACAGAAGCATCAAGAAAATCAATATCAAGATTCGGATATACCCTATTAACAAAATAGCTTCCTTGTTTTCTTGCATATAGCTTATACACAAGCTCTGAATGATCTGTAATATTGATGTCTCCTTCATAAGACCTGTCCCAAATTTTTTTCCATTGTGTCTGCAAACCTGATAACCTTCAGGGACTCTTATATAAATTACTTTTTCTCATCAATATCAAAGACTTCTGGAAGTAAGTAAAGTGGAGGATACATCTTTTGTGGATTATTGATTGCCGTAGTAAATTCCTTAGTACTTTATCTACCCTATCTTTTACTAACGCCAACAATCTCTCTTTTTATCATTTACACCAAGTAAAATATGTCCTCCATTTCTATTGTTGAAAGAGCATACTGTATCAAAAGACATCTTTAGTTAAAAGCAATTTTTGATTCTTTAAATTCGACATCTGTCTTTTCTCCGACTTGAATTAACTTCTTTATTTCATCTATCGTCATATCGTCATTTCACCACCTTTTATTTCTTAATGTTTTCTTCGATAAAAACATTGGAATTTTTGAATTTCAACTCTATCTTTATTAACTACAAAAATAACATAATCCCCATTTTTCTAAGTTCAAAAGATCTCGCATCCTCTTTTGGAATGGTAACCTGCCCTTATGGACATAAGTTTTGCAGTATCCATAAATACATCTTTCATGCTTAATTCATTTCGCCCTACTTTTCCTACGAAAAATTATAGCATTTTTAGAAGATTTTTCCCACGCTAAAATTAGCGGTGTCTTGCTTAGTTTACCCTATATTTTCATCAATTTAGATAATTCCCATAAAGTAATACTATCTCTTCCCTGCTCCAATTTTTCACTAATACGAAATCAAAAAAAGAGGCGGTAAATACCGCCTCAAACTATCTCATCTCCCATAATAGGTTTTTCAAAAATCAATTAGATTCATTATATCTTGATAACTCTACCAGTTCCTTCTCACTCACTACTGGCTCCCCAAACAGCCAATTTCCTGCACACAAGCACTTCCCATGACATTTCCATAGCTAATACATTTTGAAATACTCTCCCTTTTTACCAAGCCATAAAGAAATCCGCTTAAAAATGCATCCCCTGCACCTGTAGAATCCACTGCTTTTCCACCGGAATAGTATGGATCAGCCGAGAACTTTTGTCTGTTCTATTAAAAAATGATAACAACCATCACGGTCTAATTTTTATCGTTACATCTTCGAAGAAATCACTAAGTACTTTAGCCGCTTCTTCTATTGTGGATTTTCCAGTTATTTTCAATGCCTCTTTTCTATTAGGGAAGATAATAATCCGCTAACTTAAGGTAATCCTGATACTGCTCCAAGGACATATTATCATCCCAACCACTATCCGGGACTAAGGTACAACCAATTTCTTTTTAACTTCTTGTATACATCAAATAGCCCAAAAATGCATCGTTACGATTTTTGCATCCTTTAAATACTCAAAAATCTGTGCTTGTAATTTTTCGTCAAATTCTACTTCTTCTCGATAGGACATAAAGGTTCTATCTCTTTCTGTCACCATGGAAGTGGTAATACATATAGGGTTTTTTTCTCCATGATAAAGATTGGTGTAGTTTACGCCATATTGTTTGAATTGCTCTTCAACATAGCGGGAAAAACATATTTTTCCCAAGAAAAGTAGCAAATTTGGAAGGAACGCCTAAACGATGTAAATTAATGATGGTAGCAGGAACTCCACCGCCTAAACAAAGCCGAAAATCATTCGAAAAGACTTCTTCTCCCTCTTCAGGAAGGCGTCCTATTCCGGTATAAATCATATCCAAATTGGAAACTCCAACACCTGCCACAAAGCTCATTAGTGCCACCCTCCAATATAGTCCTGATTAAGATCAATGTATCTATTCACAAGCTTTTTAGCATAAGAATAGGAGTTTACCAGTGGATGCACCATTAGTGCATCTATCGCCGCAGAGATGCTTCGATTTCTTATCGCATAGGATGCCAATCTCTCATACTCTTTGACCTGTCTTATTAATGCCATGGGAATCGGATCAGGATTAACCTTATGTGTCAAGATATTTCCCTTATGAATAGTACATGTAAGCTCCACAACATCATCATCCCGCAATCCCGGAATAGCTCCCTTATTTGGCGCACAAAGAATCATTTCTTTATCCTGCTGTTCACCTACAGCCTCTATATACCGAAGCGCTACCGGCATATCCCCCTTCATCAGGAGGTAAATATCAAAATGGTATTCTGACTCTTCTCTCTTTACACCTGTTTCATTTGACATATAGGCCAATTCTCTTTTACCATACCATTTTTCAAAAACTTTCAGGCAAGCTTCAAAGTCTTGATCCACATTCATTTTTCCAGTTCCTGAAGCATCTGCTCGTTGATATCTCTGATTACCTCTCCTCTGGTAATTCCTGCTTTAAGAATATTCTCTACAGCTTCTTCTCTGTAATAAAAAGTAATACAAATATTCATTTAGTACGCAGGAGAAGTGATTTACAAGGTCCGGTTTAAAAACTCGCATATCCGTTTTTATAGATATCCGGGTTCCTAAGGAGCTCAGGTAAGATCTCCTTTCCGTCAATTTTATACTATTAAAATAAGAAAGATGATTTAAGCCGTAACAGTCTCCTGTATATGCTATCCAGGGCTCACATCATATAATTTTTGCAAAAGATCTCAACAAGCCGCTTGGAGCATCACAAATGCCAAAAAGTAAAATCATAGCCCAAATCCCTTAAAGTTTGAGATACCACCCCTGCCGGATTCGTAAAATTAAATATCTTAACATCCGGAGAAGCTATTTTTCTAGCCATTTCACAATACTCCTATAAGGCAGGGATGGAACGCATGGCAAAGGACAAAGCCTGCTGCTCAGTTGTCTCCTGCCCTAAGATTCCCAGAGATAAAAGCTTCTCTCTCATCGAACCCGCATCTCCATCACCACCTACACGAATAGTCGTGATAATGTAATTTGCATCCTTAATGGCAGGTTCCGGATTGCTTGTGATTTCAAATTCTACTTCCGGATCAACTAGCTTGGCAATCTTAGCAGACATTTTCCCAAAAATATTGAGCTTTTCTGGAATCATTATCCATAAAAAAACAATATGCTTAATCCCTAATCTTTTGCCTGCTGCATAAGGCTTTTTGCCAAAAAGATGGATCTGACTCCCCCACCGCCTATAACCGCTATTTTTCATGACAAAACTCCTTCCTTTGCAAACCATTACATATCTGTTTCATTCATCTTAAATATTTTTATTGATAAAGAATACACATAGAACTCCGGTAATGATTAATACAACGCCCATCATATTGGCATAACCATAATTACTTTCTTTCAGACTTGTTTTATATAGATATAATGGCAAGTTTAAAGTTAAATCTCCAAGCCCTCCATTGGTCGTCAAGAAAATTAACTCAAATTCTCTTAACATACTTGTAGCCGCAATAATCACTGCTGTTCCGAGAACCGAGCGAATCAAAAGGCAATCAATACTAATATCCATAACAAAATCAGATGCACCGTCTATTTTCGCGCCTCATAAATATCCTCCGGAATAGAGAATAATCCTGCAAGAACAATGATGACAATCATCCCTGAATAGAGTAACCACATGCTTGTTACCGTAAAAAGGCACTATTCGGATCAAAAACCAGTTTTTCGTAATTGGCTTACCTAGTATTGATGACAAAAAGAATTCACCAGTCCATATTTTGCATTAAAAACAATTAAAAGATAACTGCTAATGCCGCAGAGGAGATTACATTGGGAATCATAAAAATGGTTCTAAAAATCTTCCATCCACGAAAACGCTTGGCTAATATCAATGCTAAAACTGTCCCTATGAAAACATGAAAAATACCTTGCAAAATAGTCCAAATCACTGTGTTAAAGATAGATTGAAGCATTCTGGGATCTGCTGTAAATCCAAGCAGATAGTTCTTGATCCCCACCGGATGAAATACACCACCGGATTTCCATTCAAAAAGGAAGTTATAAACACGATGAGCATAGGAACAAGATACAACATCATAAACAGTATCATTGTCGGTAGAGAAAAAAAGTATAATCATCCATTTCTTGTTCCTTGATTGCATAGTATTCCTCACCTTCCTATTGCCGGAAACAGTCTTAGCATCATCAATTTGCGTATCATTTTACTGATTCTTCTGGGCTGCTTCCGTTAATTTTTTTGCAAATTCATCTGCAGTGATTTTGTTTTGGGCCAACAACGGATATTCTACACTCACTTCATCAACTACATTGGCAAACCATAAAGACTGAAAGTCATTGATATGTCTCTTTGCTGTATTGGCCAAGTGGATGGTTTCCTGAACCAACGGATATACCTTAGAGTCTACTTCTTTCTTTAAGCAGGGAATCTCACCGGTAATTTCCACATTAGCTTTTTGACTGTCTTCATTGGTCATAAATTTTACAAAAGTAGCTGCTGCCTTTCTTTTTTTCTTCTGTCTTAGCCGCTACATTAAAACCAATTTTTCCTGCATCATACATAACATCTCCGGGAAAAGCAGCTACGCCAATCTTATCAGCAAAGCCTTCTTCCACCTTATCTGTGTCATAAAAATCCCCCACCATCCAAGGTCCGTTTGCTATGATAGCAGTTTGCTCCGTAAAGAAATTTCCGGCTGCATTCTCATAAGCACCGCCAATGGCATCTGTGGAAGTATACTCGTTAAACATCTTTTGAATATCGGAAACCGCATTCACAAAATATTCTTGATTATAATCCTTGGGAAGGCTGGTATTCATAAACTTTTCCCTTCCTCTGTCTGTCCAACTATGGCACCAAGCATAAGAGAAGTTACCCATCCGGAATCTGCAGTGTCCATAGATAACGGAGTAATTCCGGCAGCCTTTAATTTATCGCAATTCTGGAAAAAAACTCTTCCCAAGTGCTTGCAGGTTTTTCTATACCCGCCTTTTTAAATAAGTCTTTATTATAAAAAAATAGCCTATAACCTGTTTGGAAATGGGTGCACCGTAAATCTTTTCCATCACGGGAATTGACTTCCCAGCATTTTTTTCATCAATAGAATTTTTCCACTCTTCATCGATGTAAGGTGTTAAATCCACAAATTTATCCTGCATAGTATCAATTAAATTATAGCCTCCTGCCGCAATCACATCCGGCAACGCATCTGAACTGTACAAAACCTTCATCTTATCTACATAAGCCTGATCTCCTGCAATTTCCTCAACATTCACTTTGATTTCACTGCCATATTCTTTGTTGAAGGCCTCAAGTCTATTATGAAACCATTCCTTGGACGAACTCACTCCAACCCGGGGATGTGGCAAAGGTGATTTCTACTTGGCCTTCTTTGCTTGCCTCTTGCCCTTAGCTTCGGTACCGGATGCTTCTTTTGAAGAAGAGAGCAAGCTGTCAGCCCCAAAACATACCACTCCTGCTAATAGCATAGACAATGACTTCCTAACTACTTTTTCATAATTTCTCCTTCCTTAACCTTTTATCGCTCCGGTGACCATACTTTGCGTCACTTGTTCTTATAAGATGATGTAAATAATAATGCTGGGAAGAATCACCATCGTAAGGGCTGCAAAAAGTGCCGTATAATTGAACGAAAACTGCGTAGTAAAATAATTTAGCGCTAAAGGGTAATGTTCTTACTTTCTCTGACTTTGTCAAAACCAAGGCAAACATAAATTCATTCCATGACATTAAAAAAACTGTAGGACAGCAACGGTGAGACAGTCCCGACTTAGCCAACGGAAGTACTATCACAAAAAAATGTTTTCATATATCCACAGCCATCAATATATGCCGCCTCTTCCAATTCCTTGGGAATACTTTGAAAGTAACTTCGAATAACAAAGAAGGACGTCAGTAACCCCAAAAGCAGTATGAACCAAAATCAATCCGATAATCGTATCAAACAGATGAATACTCACCATAATCCTATAAATCGGCATAAGGAGTGCAGAGCTGGGAATCAATAGGAAGAAGAAATCATTAACGCCATAAGGGCTCTTCCTTTAAATTCGAACCTTGCAAATACATATGCGGTCATGGATACAAACAAAAGATTTAATATTGTACTTGCAGTAGCAATGATTAGGCTGTTTCCATAAAACCGAAGTATTGGAGACACCTCCAGCGCAACTCGGTATCCTTTAAAATCAAAGCTCGAAGGAAGCGAAAATGCAGAAAGCATGATTTCTCGATTTGTTTTAAAGGAAGAAAAGCAAAATCCATGCCAAAGGAGCAATCGATATTAGAGTGAAAAATACCTAATAAAATAATCTTTATTGTTCTAAGAAGAAATATTCTTTGGTGGTTCGGCATTTATTTTCTCCTCTCTCATAGATTTATTTCTTTTTATACCCTTTGATTTTTCCGCACATGTGCTTCTTTCTATTATTCTAAAGGGAACATAATATCTAAAGTCTTATGTTCTGTTTCATTCATAAAAATCCAAACACTGTGTAACAAACGCTTTAATAGGTTGGTGAATCGTAGTCAATGGCGGATTGTATTTTTCCGCAAAAAGCTATATCATCAAAGCCCAAAACCGAAAACATCCCTTGGAACCTCTAAGCCGTTTGCAATTAATGCTTTGATTGCACCCATTGCCATCTCATCACTAAATGCAAACACTGCGGTAAAAACTTTTTTTGCTTTAAGCATTTTTTCGGTCAAACGATATCCCATTTCATAGGTCATTTTCCCGTAAGCAATAAGTTCCTCTTGACCTTGAAGAGAATATTCTTCTAAGGCTTTCCTACATCCCATTAGTCTTTGAAAAAGTAGAGCCCATTTTGTTTTCAAAGTCAGAAAAGAACCAGTATCTTTTCGTGTTTTAACTTGATAAGATATTTCATCCCTTCGTAGGCCGCAAGCAAATCATTAACATGTACCGATTCCACCTTATCATTTTGGGAAACACCGCCACACATAATGGTTTTTATGTTTTTTTGAATGAATATACTTTAAAATATCCAGGTTAATATTTTCATCTAAATAAATAACACCTTCAATATTCATTTCCGTAATAAAATGCTTATAGTCACTTTCTTCATTGGAATAAGGAATGATAATCAAACGAAACCTATACCTTGATAGCTGTTCTAAAATTTTCTTTTACTACATCTCCATAAAATGATAGCTCTAAATCCGAGAGCAACAGAGCAATAACCCCTCTATCCTTTCTTTTTCTATATTTATGAATATAGCCAAGCTTTTCTGCCGCATTTTCTATTTGATTACTAAGTTCCGTTCCTACTACGCTACTTCCGGAATAATATCTTGAAACAGTAGCAGGGGAAACGCCGGCAGCTTTGGCAACATCTCTGATTGTTGCTGAAATTTCTTTTCTATCATTATTTTGCCATATAGTAATGTTTCTCTTCTTTCTAGTGTATTATATGTAAATAATAATTGTAATTTATAGATTTTTATTGTATATAATGTTTAATCTTAGTCAATATTGTTTCAGTTGTTTCATTATATTTTCAACTGTTTCAGTATTTTTTTCTTTGCATTTTGTTACACTAACTTGGGCTACGAATGAAAAAGGGAGACCTCACGATCTCCCCTTCTCTATTAGCAGCTATCATAGTTACTGATCACCAGACTTTATCGTCTCCCACTTGTCGATTGAGAATCACTAACCTTTATTAAACAAGTTGCCAAATATACTAATTGCTATCAATCCTATAATTAAGTAGGTTATAATTCGTCACTTAGATTCTTTCAAGATATATTAATATTGCACGAAGTATAAATCCTTTTATTTCTTTCCTTACACTCCCCTCAGCAAAAACGCCATATAATGCGGAACCGTCAATATCTCCCCTTCTCGTCCAAGATTATAATCTCCGATTTTTATAGCCTGTTCCACATGATACTTATCTTTATTTTTCAGGATGGTCTTCGTGCTTTTCGTGTTTCCGTTGGAGGCTTTCACCTCCACTAAGGTCGCTTTCCCTTGATAACGAATCACAAAATCCACTTCCAAACCGCTGTCTTTGTGAAAATAATAAAGCTTCCTTCCCATTTTTTGAAAAATTCCGGCAATAAGATTTTCAAAAATCGCACCTTTATAGCTATAAAGATTTCCCTGCAAAATATCGAATTGGGTACCGTCATCCAGCATCGCTACAAACAGGCCTGTATCATTCATATACACTTTGAAAAATATCCGGTATGGCATTGCCGGACAGGGGCAATTCCGGAGTCGTCAAGTTATAGCAACGGCTGATTATACCCGCATCCTCTATCCATTGCAGGCTGCCAAGATACTGAGAGGCAGTGCTTCCCTTTTTCACAAGAGAATACTGAAATTTTTTTATTTTCCTTACTCAGCTGTTTCGGAATGGAGCTAAAAACAGTCTCGAATTCTTCCCTTATCCGCCTTTTCAGCATATTTCAACATATCATCCTGGTAGGAATGAAGGATGTCCCTTTGCATCTGTAAAACCAGATTCATTTGCTTGGAATCTACAAAGTTTTGGACAACATTGGGCATTCCTCCCACAACAATATATTGAAGTAATAGCTCTCGCAGTCTTTGGTGTAAAGCTTCCGGAATTTTTTCTTCTCTTTGCAAATAGCCTTGAAGCATAGTGATTATCTCTTCACTGATCCCATTTGCCCATAAAAACTCTTCAAAATCCAAGGGATACATTTCCAAGATGCTTTCATATCCCACCGGTATGGAAGCCGGTCTTTCTCCATAGCCCTTTACGCCCAGCAAAGAACCGGTACACAATACATCATAACGACCATCCAGCTTGAAGAATTTTAAAGCAGTCCTAGCTTCCGGGCATTCTTGAATCTCGTCCAGAATAATAATCGTTTCATGCAGCTTCAAAAGAGATGTCCGGTCCCAGAAAATACACTCATCATCATCGTGAGATGATCCACCTCTAAAGCACCTGAAAAAATCTCCTTGTAATTGGGATTTTCAAAGAAATTCAGGTAAATCACATTTTTATACTGCTCTTTGGCAAAGGCATTCACAGACCAGGTCTTCCCGCACTGCCTACACCCCTTTCAGAATGAGGGATTTCTCTCCTTACTATTTTTTTCCAATTCAAAAGTTGCTTTTTCAATCTTCCTTTTTAGCATACTCCCCTCCTATAGGACTGATTTATGCTAATGATAGAAGTAAAAAGCAACTTTTTCAAGGGACTTTTTGAGTTTTCTAAACTTTTTCAAGGGACTTTTTCGAATTTTCTCAACTTTTTCAAGGGAGTTTTCTAATAAAAGTCCCAATTTTTTCAAGGGACTTTTCCTTTTCCTTTAGAACATCACATTTTTATTCTTCGAGTACAGCATCAGTCCAATCAAGGAAATACTGGTCATCAGGCTCAAAATGGTCGCCATTGCTGCCGCAATTCCGTAAGAACCTCTGGAAACATAGGTATAAATCTGAATCGTCAGCGTTGTAGTCCTATAGTTATACAGGATGATACCGGAAGACAGCTCCGTAATAATACTGATCCAGGAAAGCAGGGCTCCGGAAAGAATACCGTTAATCATCATTGGCATGGTTACCGCAAAGAATGCCTTCATCTTACTGCTTCCAGAGAAATAGCTGCCTCCTCTATGGACATGGGGATTTGCTGTAAAATAGCGATGGAAGAACGAATCGTATATGAGTTCCTTCGAATCACCAAAGCCACAATCATAATGGCAAAGGTTCCCACCAATACAATAGGCTTTCTGCTAAAAGCCAAGCACCAGAGATACCTACAACCGATCCGGGGATAACATAAGGAATCATGGACAAGGTATCAATCAGCTTGTTTGCAAAGTTGTTTCTTCTTACTACCAGATAAGCCACCATGATACTCAGAATAATGATGATAATCAGGGAGGTTCCGGCAATAATGAAGGTATTGGGAATGGCATTGTCCAAGAACTTCCAAGCATCAATATAGCTCTGTACGGAAAATTCCTTCAGAAATCTCTTTCCCTTGGTTTTCAGGAAGGAGGTATACATCACATAAACCTGAGGTGCGTAGGCGATAATCACCACAAGATAGCAATACAGATGAATCAATACTCCTTTGATTCCCTTTGCCGGCTTCTTTTCAATGGGATGCAAGGCATTCATAGAAAAGGAAAAACGGCTGTTAATGAATCTTTGAATCAGGAAAATGATGGTGGTAATCACAATGGCAATCACAGCCACCGCCGATGCATAATGCTTATCCGATCCCGTCTCACTCATAAAAGAGTTATAGATTTCCACCGGGAAGGTCTTATATCCTTCACCGATAAACAGAGGGGTTCCAAAGTCTGCAAAGGCACGCATAAATACCATTAGGGTTGCGGCAATAATGGAGGGCGCGCAGAGAGGAATTACCAAAGTAAGGAAAGCGTTTCCATCCGGAACAGCCCATATTTTCCGAAGCTTCCAAAAGGGTATTGTCAATGTTCTTTAAAGCCGCAGAGAAATACAGGAAAACCAGAGGATATAACTGCATGCACTCTACAATCATAATGCCTCGGAAACCGTAAATGGTAGGCAACTTAATCCCGAAGAGGTTTTTAAAGAGCTGGGTAACCAAACCGTTTCTTCCCATTAGAAGAATCCAGGAATAAGCACCGATAAAGGGAGCAGACATACCGCAGAGGATAATAAAAATCTGCAAAATCTTTTTGTCCCCGAATCTTATAAAAGCTATGAAAATAGCCTAGGGGAATTCCTACAATCAAAGTAATAATGGTGGCACAAAAAGCTCACTGCAAAGGAATGGTAAATCGTTTGCAAGTTATAGCTTTTGCAAAAAGCTTTTGAAATTGGCAAGCCTACGCCGCCCTTCCTTTAAAAATCATAGAATTTCGAAGGAGGGTGGACAGGGGATAGATCATAAAAAAATCAGGTAAACCACCAATATGATCATCGTGATGAAGGTCCAGACTTCCCATTTTTTCTTTGTTTTCATCCGTCTTCTCCTCTCTCTACAGCACGCCCTGGAGAATATTTTCACTGCCGCCTTCCAAGAAAAACATTGACTTTATGGCTCTTAATCTGCAGCTTTACATTCTTTCCCTTTGGCAAAATAGAGTCAATTTCGGATTCTTTCACCGCCTCCACTTCTTTACCGTTACTTAACTGAATCAGATAGTGGGTATTTAAGCCTAAGAAAATGCTGTCGATAATCGTTCCTTCCATACCCGCCTCTGTTTCTTCCTGAATAATCCACTCCTCCGGTCTTACCGCAAGCTTCACAGGAAGCACTCCCTCTTGACAATGCTCTTCCTTCACATTGTTTAAAACGAAGGAATAATCATCACAAACGGAAACCACCATCTGCCCGTTTTCCTTTGTCAAGCTTCCTTCCAGCTCATTACTGTGACCGATAAAGTTCGCCACAAAGAGATTGGCCGGTCTTTGATACAAAGCCTTGGGCGTTCCAATTTGCTGAATCACACCATGGTTAAATACCGCAATTCTGTCGGACACCGCCATAGCCTCTTCCTGGTCATGGGTAACATAAACAGTGGTAATGCCGATGCTGTTTTGTAATTGCTTAATGGCGGTACGCATCTCGATTCTTAACTTGGCATCCAGATTGGACAAGGGCTCATCCATCAAAAGCACATCCGGCTTAATCACCAGAGCTCTTGCCAAAGCCACTCTTTGCTGCTGCCCACCGGAAAGCTTCTCCGGCATACGCTCCGCAAAGTCTTCTATCTGCATCAGCTTTAGAAACTTTCTTAACTTCCACCGCTCTTTTCTTCCTTGGATACATTTCTATTCTTTAAACCGAACTCCACATTTTTTTCTACTGTCATGTTCGGGAAAATCGCATAGTTTTGGAAAACCATTCCGATATTTCTCTTGGAAGGGTCTAAATCATTGATTCTTCTATCTCCAAAATAAAAATCCCCACCCTCAATGGAGTTAAATCCTGCAATCATACGAAGCAGAGTGGTTTTTCCGCAGCCTGAAGGGCCCTAAAAGAGTAAAAAAACTCTCCTTCTTTAATATCTAAGGACAAATCCGGAATAACTACATTGTCCCCATACTTCTTTACCGCATTTTGGATTCGAATATTCACGCTCATAAAATCTTCCCTTTATAAAAGGACTGTAAAAAAATAGAATATTGAAACTATTTTTACAGCCCCTATTCTAACTCTTTACTTCTTTACCAGCTCCTGCCAACGGTTCTGCCACTCTTCCTTCTTCTCCGCTACCAGCTTAATGTCTTCATAAGCTACTTTAATCTTGGAGAATGGAGGCATAAACTCGGAGGTATTTTCCACAGAGGTCATAACCGGACGAATGGTGGTATCCTTCAGAGCTTCCTGTCCTTCTTCGGAAATCAAGAAGTCGATAAACTTCTTGGCATTTTCTTCGTTCTTAGCACCCTTTACAATAGCTACACCGGCGGGTAACCATACAGCACCTTCAGAAGGATAAACAACTCTTAAATTCTCTGCGCCATCTTCCAATAAGCTTACGCAGGGATCCTCGTAAGAAACACCCACTGCATACTCTCCATCAGCAGTTCCCTTGTAAATCTGGGAAGAGGAGGAAAGAATGGTTCCATCCAGCTGATCTACAAATTTTGCTACCCAATCCCAAGCGGCATCATCATAAGGCTCTTTACCCTTTACCAAAAAGCATATTGGTAAGCTCTGCCCGAGCACTGGAAGAGTTTGTCGGATCACCCATAGCGATGTGTCCCTTTAACTTCGGCTCCAGTAAATCCTCGTAGGAATTGAACTTCTCCGCATCCAGTCCCAAGCTCTTTAAAAACATCCTTGTTTAAAAGAAGAGCTGCGGAACCGGAAAAGCTTTGTATACTCAAAAGTATCCGTTAGGATTCTGATACTCCTTTGGTAACTTTGCATCATTAGGAGAAACATACTTCTCATATAAATCCTGTTGTCCCATCCAGAAAGACATATTAATGGCTCCCCAGTTTACGTCTGCCTGAGGATTATCCTTCTCCGCTTCCAGTCTTGCCAGAACATCTCCGGTTCCCATGGACTGAATGATAACCTTAATGCCGGTCTTCTCCTCAAACAATGGTACTACCGCTGCAATCTCGCTATCGGAGTTGGGCGAATATACGACAACTTCTCCGGAGCCCTTCACATCCTCAGCCTTCTCAGCAGAATCACTTCCCTTTTTCTTCTGCTGCCGCCGTTGTTCCTGCCTCAGAGCCCTTTGCCGACTCAGCCTGCTTTGCATTTCCTCCGCATGCCATCAGGGAAAGACCTACCATAAGCGATACTGCCACGGTACATAATTTTTTTCTTCATAAAAAAATCCTCCTGTACAAAAATGTTAAATTGTATAAAGGGATTTTACCATAAAATCATCAATTTTGCT
>BNJV01002944.1_pt1 | contig 79254 bp, 136 predicted proteins | sample 8540591 | NCBI WGS metagenome assembly BNJV01 (sample SAMD00202457, study PRJDB9452) | human saliva metagenome | host: Homo sapiens | reverse complement strand
CGGCATCCGCTTGCCCGCCTAATGCGCCGCTTAGAATTTATCATTCGTAGCTGGCACCTTAGATTTATACAACAATAACTAGAATACTAAATGAAAGACAGCCACCCCCACCCGCAACTATGTGGATGATGTGTTTCGTTTGTAGTCATTCATCAATTCAACAGCCTGAACTAATAATGCTGCATAGTTCGCCGTTTTCCACCTGACTTCGTGCTTCGCACCGTCACTTGTGGACGGTTGATTATATAGGCAGGGACTATTACACTTTAGCTTCATTGTTTCGCAATTTGCTAAGTGCTAGTCACCGCCAAAAAGCGAGCGCATTAGGTTTTTCGTCAACAGAAGACTCTAAAACAGCCTCATCAGAAAAACCGGAGCGAGTCTGGACATTTATTAGTGAAGGCGTCACTAGATTACAAAAATCACATCAGCCCTACAAATTAGAATTTATATTTGAAAAGAATAGTGAGAAGACTGCAAGAAATGAAAGATGAAACTTAGGATTTTATCAGCTGCGAAAGCAATTGGTAAAAGTCCTTTTATATGCAGCTAAATGGAAATGAAAATGTCCAAATGGACTTTTGATTTTTACTCTAAAGGGAAGTATATAAATATAGAGTTAGTTACTGCTAAACTCATTAATTTATGACCGGAGGTGCTGGAATGAATTCAATCAGGACTTTTGGGAGATAACGTAAAGGTTCTGGCAAGGGACGAGAGTTTATAAGCTATTCTTTGAAGTTAAAGATGATACCGGAGAGGGTATTATGACGATATATATGCCATTTGCAGGGAGTGTATATAAATATTTGTGATATGCATATGCAACGTTGCAGTTCGGGCTTTTCTTTTGGAGGAAAAATGCAAATGTCATCTGTTTTGACTACTGCAAGGAGGGTAGGATTGAGCTGGAGACTGTGGATGGCAGTTACAGCGTACTCAGGAAAAACAGTTTAGGATTGATGACCGCAGGCATCATAGTGGGCAGGTATTTATGCTGCTCAACCATTTCCATGGGATTAGTATTTATTTGAATGTTGATACTGCACCACAGGGGATTGCTGCGTTTATACCACAATTCTCTGCCGATATTCATAAACTAAAAAGTAAGTTCTGTAAAGAAGGCGTTCCAAGTATTCTAAAAGATGATATGGTGGTGAATGGCATTATGGCTTGCTTATATGACCCTCCTGCCAATATTGGTCCGGATTACTATAGACTTAAAATACTTGAAGTGCTTCTATATCTTGATACGGTGGAGATACGGGAAGATAACCAAAAGGAGATTTGCTTTTTCTGCTTTATGCCGATAAGCTTCGGGAGATTCATAAGCAGATCACGGAAAATCTATCCGTACATTTTACAATCAGGGAGTTATCTGAAGAATATGACATACCACAGACAGAACTCAAAAACCAGCTTTAAGGAGATGTATGGGGATTCTATCTATTCTTACTTTAAAAAGGTGCCGTATGAATACTGCAGCTTCTCTACTGATAAAAAATCCGAGGCCTTAGTGTATCTGAGATTGCGCATCTTGTAGGATACGAGACTACAGGCAAATTTGCGGCGGCATTTCGGCAAATCATCGGAACTACACCTTTAGACTACCGCAAGTACCGTACAAAGCCTACAGACAATTTGATTAACATATAGGAGGCTAATGAAATGATGAACCAAAAATCAAAAACTGACAGGAAAAGATGTAATCGCAATCGGTATCTATTCTGCAATCTACTTTGTACTGAATTTTATGGCAATGATGACAGGATTTATTCCCCTGCTCTGGATTTGTACTTCCCGGAACGGTGGCAATACTCACTGGTATTCCTTTTTGCTGATGGCGGTAAAAGTTCCTAAGCCTTTGGGGCTGTGCTAATTATGGGTATCATCACTGCTTTTTGTATTTTTGTTACAGGGCAGTTTACAGTCCCTCATTCTGATCACTATGCTAATCGCTTGTGCTGTTTCAGAAGCCTACAGGGTACATAACAAAAATATAATCTTAAATTCAGTAATCTTGCTGGTCGCTTTCATCTTGTTTAGCTACGGTATGGCAGGATCGCCGCTTGCTTTATTTGTGTATCGTGAGAGCTTTCTGGCACAAATTGGCGAGACTATGAGTCAGGAATACGTTGCAGCAATCTCTTCCTATATCACCACCCCCTATGCTGATACTTTTTGCTGGTTTCGATTGCCAGCGTGGTTCTTGGTGCATTAGATTGCAGGGGATATTCAAAAACATTTCAAGAAAGCCGGTATACGTCTAAATGCGTTATAGGAAACCTGACCCGTCGTCGGGCCTCTTCATTCTCTTTACTTGCCAACATAGGGATATTCTTAGAAAGAACCGGAAGACAGGGAAATTGCTTTGACGGGTGTAATTATCGTGGTTCTCATTATGTATGGCTGCTCTAAAATTGCGGCAGGCGGAGCAGGGTTTCTGCTAATGTTATATTGTCTGCAGACCTTTGTGCTTCCTGCATCGCCTATTGCTTTTACTGCCTTGTTTTCAGTATTTGTGAATATGACAAGACGGATGCTGCCCTGCCTCTTTGACAGGTACATTTGTTAGTAAAGCAGTGCAGCGTCCATGAGTTTGTTGCCGCCTTGAGGAAAAATGCATCTCCCTCAAAACCTCATCACCGCTATGGCTGTTACGGTTCGTTACTTCCCTGCCATTTCAGAAGAGGTTCGTCACATTAAGGATGCGATGAAGCTGCAGAGGATTTCGGCAGGGAGAAAAATAGAGTGTTATCTGGTGCCAATAATGCTGTCTGCAACAAAAACCGCAGAAGAACTATTCTGCGGCGGCAGCAGTCAGGGGATTGACAATCCGAAAAAGACTTGTGGTAGAAATCAGTTTCAGCTTTACAGATATTTTCTGTATGTTGTTTACCGCCATAGGAGTTGTTCTTATTTTGGTATTTGTGAAAGGATAAAATGATTGAGTTTATTGATGTGAATTATAGAGTAGCCGATTATGCGATTTTGACGGGAATAAACCTGAAGATACACAGAGGTGAATGTATCCTGCTTGCAGGAGAAAAGCGGCAGTGGTAAAGACGACTTTAACGAAAAACTTGTTAATGGGACTGATTCCTATTTTTATTCCAGTGGGCAGCTTGATGGAGAGGTAAATGTTAATGGAGAACGATGGCAAAGTGAGACAAGTATGTATAAGCTTGCGGAAATGATAGGAAGTGTATTTCAAAACCCTAAATCGCAATTTTTATACGGATTCCTCTGCTGAAATTGTATTCGGACTGGAAAACCGCGGTGTTCCAGCCGGAAAAAGATTAGACAGAGGACTGAGTAGCAGCAGCGAATGAGCTGGGAATTGAAAATCTGCTTGGAAGGAACATTTTCAAACTCTCAGGTGGAGAAAAGCAGATTATCGCATTTGCTTCTGCATATGCGGAAGAGCCGGAAATTTATGTGCTCGATGAACCTCCTCCAATTTGGACAACATATCTGCTGAGCGCCTAAAGGAATTGCTTCTCATATTAAGGCACAGGGAAAACCTTGATTATTGCGGAGCATAGGCTGAATTATCTTAGCTCTGTAATAGACAGGGCTCGTATATCTAAAAGGCGGACGGATTATGCAGGAATTTACTGCAGCACAGTTTCGTGCGCTTACAGAGAGAGAACGGATTTCAATGGGGACTTCGTACCATCAAAGAAACTCAAAATCACAATTCCTGAATGCACAGTCCTAAAGGGAGAACTTTGTATCGAAAGAATTATCAGCCGGTACAAGGAAGAGGAAAATCAGCTTTTGAAGCTAATTCAGGAGATGTTATTGGAATTGTTGGAAAGAATGGGGCAGGAAAAACAACTCTGTGCAAGATAATCTGCGGATTGCTTAAGGAGCAATCAGGTACAGCAGTTACCAGGGGAAAAAGCTACAAGGAGGCAAAGACAGAGGCTCTGTGCTATATTATGCAGGATGTAAACCATCAGTTATTTACAGACAGTGTCGTGGAAGAATGTGAGTTGGCGGCACCGGAAGCATCGAAAGAAAAGATTGACAAACTTCTGCAAGGATTTGATCTACTTACCTATAAGGAGGTGCATCCTGCAGTCCTGTCAGGGGTCAGCGCCAACGGCTGGCAGTATGCCGGCAGTGCTGTCGGAGAAAAAGGTAGTGATATTTGACGAGCCGACAAGTGGTTTAGACTATACGCAATATGATACAGACAGGTGAGATCATTCAGAAACTGTCCCGTGAGGGATATATAGTTCTCGTAATTACACATGATTATGAATTCCTGAATTTGGTTTGTCACAGTGTGATTCAATTAGGTGAGCAAAGTGCTGTGAAAGGGGGAATGCAGAGTGCAGAAGAAATATAAGAAAAAGAGAAAAAAATTGGTTTAGTACGCTGCTGTCTTACGCAGATGGAAGAGAGCATAGGGCTGTGGCTTTCAGTTATCCTTTCGATTGTCAGCATTGTGAGTGGACTTATTCCTTTTACTGTGTTTACGGAATGGTTGATGCCTATATGGCGGGGCACTTGAGAACGCAGTCATTATCTTTGGGAGTAATAGGTGCTCTCTCCTATACAGTCAAAGTAGTTTGTTTTGGCTTTTCAACAGGTCTTTCACACTATGCTGCGTACTATGTCTTGGAGGGATTACGGCTTAAAATAGCAGAGGCTTTTTTGAAAGCTCCTCTTGAGAGGTGCAGGCACATTCAATCGGGGAGATTAAAAATGTTATTGTAGACAGAATAGAGGAGATAGAGCCACCCTTAGCCCATATGATCCCGGAGGGAAGCGGACACCTTGTACTTCCGGCAGTGAGTCTTATTGCGTTATTCTTCCTTGATTACAGAGTTGCATTTGGTTCCCTTCTTTCCCTTCCAATTGAGTTGCATTTATGTTGATTACATTTGCAATCAGTGGAAAGAGCATGGAAAAGTATATGGAATCCAATGCGCGTTTGAATAGTGTGATTGTTGAATACATTGAGGGATTGAGGTAATCAGGGCTTTTGGGAAGGCCGGCAGCAGTTACAAAAATATGCAGACACTGTCCTTGAATATAAAGAATTTGTAATCGATTGGATGAGGAACACCTGGGTAACAATGAAGCTCGCGTTTTGCATTTATGCCAGCCACACTTCTTGGCGTTGTTCCTGTAAGCCTCTATCTGGTTTCCTGTGGAAGCCTTTCAGTATCCGAGATGACACTTGCTGTTATGTTAGCCTTGTCTATGGTTGTGAGCTTTTGCAAAACTTGAAATTTTTGCCAATAGTATACAGCAGATGAAATATACTGTAGATCAGACGGAGGCTTTTTCTTAACCTGACAAGATTGTCAGAACCTGAAGCTGAAGCGATACTAAATGGCAGGGATGTTCACTTGAAAAATGTCCACTTTTCCTATTCAGAAAAGAGTGGAGAAAATCATACACGGAATTGATCTCACACTACCTGAGGGAAGCTATACCGCTCTGGTTGGGCCAAGCGGAGGAGGAAATCCACCTTGGCAAGGCTGATTGCCAGGTTCTGGGATGTTTGTGACGGAAGCATCGAAATAGGAGGAGTTGACATACGAAACATGCCCATTGCACAGCTATCAGAAATAGTAAGCTTTGTTACGCAGGATAATTTTCTATTTCAGGCTTCAATCAAAGAGAACATCCGTATTGGTAAACCATCAGCAACGGATGAAGAGGTGATAGCTGCTGCAAAGAAAGCACGCTGTGATGAGTTTATTTCAAAGCTGCCTTACGGATATGATACATCTGCTGGTGAAGCAGGAAAAAAACTTTCAGGCGGAGAAAAGCAGCGCATATCCATTGCTCGCATTATACTGAAAAATGCACCGATTGTTATTTTGGATGAGGCCACCGCTTTTACCGATCCGGAAAATGAGTATCTGATTCAGCAGTCAATTTCGAACTCACAAAAGGCAAGACCCTTCTTGTCATTGCACACCGGCTGTCTACAGTAAAAGACGCAGATAAGATTGTTGTTTTAAATGGGGGCAGGGTAGAAGCAGTGGGTACCCATGAGGAACTTTTGAAAGGCTCGCCGCTCTATAAGAAAATGTGGAGTGCACACATTGGGGCAAAGAGATGGACATTGCAAGGAAAGGAGGATATAGTCAATGTTTAGAACAATAAGGCGAATCATCCACTGGTGCGGGGATTTCAGAAAGAGGCTCTATATAAGCTTCTTCTTTTCATTCCTTTCCGGATTAGCGGCCGCAGCACCTGTCATATATGCCGGCTATATCATTGGAAATGTTGTGCAGTGGAGAGCCAGAGGCCTCAGTGTTCCATCTGGGCTTTGGCTGCAGAGCCTTGGTGTAATTTTTGCCACAATTCTGCTTAGGTTCCTGCTCGACTATATAAAAGCAAGATTTCAGGAAACTATAAGTTATGAGTTGGTTGCAAGAGATCGTCTGGCAATAGGGACGGCATTGAAGAGGGTGTCTCTGGGGTATTTTCAGGAGAAAGACACAGGTACTATACTCAATTCAATCACCACAGGACTTTATACTTTGGAAAATATGGGAATGAGGATGATAGATACCTTTGTCGGAGGATATCTTAGCTTTTTGTATTTTTTATCCTGCTTTTTATCATACACCCCTTTGGGTGCATTGATTTGCCTTTGTAGGTGTTCTGCTGTCCTTTATCTGCTTAAATCTCATTTCAAGGTACAGCAAAAGAAATACACTTATCCAGACCGAAGTGAACGAAAAACTGACAAGAGCGGCCGTCGAATATACCAGAGGACTGCCCGTGGTGAAATCGTTCGGCATGGAGGGTGCTCTTTTTCCGCATTTCGAAAGGCACGTGTAGAAGCAAGAAAGATTGCCCTGAGAATTGAATGGGATTTATTCCATTTAACTGCTTACACCCTGCTTGCGTTAAAGTCGGCTAGTATCGCTATGATTATTTCTGTCATGGGAGCAGGACTCTCCGGTCATCTTTCCCTGCCAATGGTTTTTGTATTCTCCCTACTTTCACTGACAGTATTTAATTCTCTTGAGCCGATTGCAGACAGTGCACATATCCTTTCCGTTATCAATAATGCTATGGATCATATAGAAGCCCTGTCTCCAGACAACTATATTGATGAGGAGGGAAGGACATTTCACTTTCTAGTTATGATATTCATTTTGAACAGGTGCGATTTTCCTACGACAAAGGGAATGAAAAAGGAATGTAATTGAAGACGTGAGCTTTAAAGCCCAAGAGGGCACGACAACAGCAATTATCGGACCGTCTGGAAGTGGAAAGACAACGCTTTGCAGGCTTTTTGGCACGCTTCTACGATGTGAGTGGAGGAAGGATTACCTCGGTGGGCATAATCTAAAGGAATTTACCTGTGACAGCCTGCTGTCTAATATTTTCCATGGTGTTCCAGAACGTTTACCTGTTTCACGACACTGTCAGGGGCGAAATATCTGCTTTGGGAAAGAACAGGCATCAGAGGAAGAGATGATTAGTGCCGCGAAGCAGGCACACTGCCACGACTTTATCATGGGCTCTTCCAGAGGGGATACGATACCGTAATAGGGAGGGAGGCTCCACGCTTTCTGGTGGCGAAAAACAACGCATCTCCATCGCCCGTGCCATCTTGAAGAATGCCCCTGTTATTATACTTGATGAGGCCACTGCTAGTCTTGATCCTGAAAATGAGCATCTGATACAGGAGGCATTGACTGAACTGACAGTTGGAAAGACGGTGATTGTGATCGCCCATAGGATGGCAACAATTGAAAATGCCGATCAGATCCTAGTACTTGACGATGGGCACATCGTTCAGAAAGGTACGCATCAGCAATTGGCAGGGCAGGATGGGCTTTATAAACGTTTTGTCAAGATACGCGAACTAGCCGAGGGCTGGTCTATAGTCTGAAAATGGAGCATTTAGAGAAATATGGAGTGTAAAGACACTTCAAATAAATACCGACTTTTTGGAATTAAATCCAATAAGTTAAAGATTAAGATTGATAAAATCATAGAAATCAGATCCGTTTTTGTAAGATGGAAAATCAATGATTTTATTAGGAATTATGATGAGGATCTGAGGTTTATTAAGAAGCATAATAGAGTCTTATTTTATCATTGATTTGCCAATTAGTACTTGACACAAACTCAATTAACATTTGGACTGTCCGCAATAGAAAGTGAATAGTTATGCAAGGTGAGAAGCTTCGGATAGAGGATTCTTTTACATCGTCTAAAAGCAAGATATTAGCGTCAAAGTTAATAGATACAAAAATTAGAAAATATTCAAAAGCAACCACCAAAAAGTAGACTTTGAGTAGACTTTATGGTAGACTTTATAATTATGTAGCGTGGAGGTTGACGAATGAATTAACATAGCCATAGTATACTTCGGTGTTGATGACAATGGAAATGTAGTCGGTTTGCAAACTGGAAAAAGATATATTGATGGATATACGTAATAAGATACGCGATAAAAATAAAACCACGTATTTATCCGGATATTAAAGAAGAACAAGATGAAAATGGTAAAAAAATATTAAGGTTTCTGTAACTGGAGCAGATATTCCTTATTCTTATGATGGCAGATATTATATTCGAAATGTTTCATCTGATGAACAGGCTTCAAATGAAATATTGAGAAAAATGCTGTCATCTTCTGACTCAGATATTATCAGACAGAAAACATCACCTAAACAGAATTTGACATTTAATGCTTTTTTCGCCGAATTATCCGAAGTGAATACATCCAAAAGACTCTGAGGAATTTTACGGCAACTATGGACTGCTTAATCGTGATGGTAAATTTAACTTTAATGCATATCTGATGTCAGATGAAAATGATTTGTCTATGAAAGTTGTTGTTTTTGAAGGCAGAGATAAGAGTGTAATGTCAAAGAGGACTGAGTATGGAGGAAAATGCCTGCTTAAATCATTATCTGAAATAGCTGGGTATTTTGAATCAATAAATACAACTAAAGTTAATATAAGTTCTTCAAAAACGAATGGAAACTACTTTATTTGACTTTCAAAGTTTTAGGGAAGCTTGGATTAATGCCTGTCTCCACAATGACTGGAATAACGCTATTGCACCTTCGGTATATATGTATGATGATAGGATAGAGGTAGTTTCATATGGTGGACTTCCATATTCTCTTTCTATTGAAGGGTTCTTTGCAGGAACCAGTGTTCCTGTAAATAAAAAGCTTATTAACAATATTTATGGCGGCAAAGTATGCAGAACAAAAGTGGCTATATGGCGTTCCAACGATTGTTGACAAATATGGACGGAGTGCATTTTCATTTGCAGATGGAATGATTAAGGTTACTATTCCTTTGGAATTTGAGCGTGAAGAGATTATAAACCGTGTAAACAAAGAAAAAGTGAAAAATAACCTAACAGATAATCAGAAATATGTTTATGAGTATATGTCATCAAATATAGTAGGAAACCTACAAGAGGTTGCTGATGCAGTGAGTTAAGCTTAGGAGGAGTCAAAAAAATATGTGCAAAGCTTCAGGAGTATGGATTATTGGAAAGAAAAGGCTCCAAAAGGGATGGAATGTGGGTAACTAGGTAGACTTTGAAATTAGTGATAATCTGCAAAAGGAGATGATGCTTATGACTTCAATTAGTATAGCAAAGGCAAGAGCAAACTTATATCAGATAGTTTCAGATGTCAATAAATACTCTGAGCCTATAACCATAACAAATAATAGAGGGAAAAATGCAGTATTAGTATCAGAGGATGATTGGCTGAGCGATTCAGGAAACTTTGTATCTTAATTCCGTACCGGGTATGACGCAAAGTATTTTGATTCTAGAGCAGAAGATGTTTCTGAGTGTACATCTTATAATCCGGAAGAGGAGTGGTAGATGTATTTAATCAAATTCAGTCCCTACCGCCAGCCCTCGATGTAACTGCTGCGTTTGTTTATAGAATAATAGAAATCAGCTCCGTTTTTGCGTTGCTCAGAGGCGCTTTGCTGAAAGCAGCTTGCTTTTACCCATAGGGTTGTAATATAATATCAAATATCATTTTAATAGGAGGTTTAAGGGAATGTTAGGATATGTAAAAATGAAAAAAATTAGAGTTTAATTATAAAAATCCTGTGGTTTATGGTTAATTGCGGTTGCCTTAGTTATCGCAGTTGCCACCTTAATAGGGGAAAAACAAATAATAAATATGCAAGTATTTAGCATAGGTTATATGATTAGCTTTTTTTCAATTAATATGAATAAAACACTTACTTCATAAATTGTCCACTGGTTCATCGACCAAATTTCAAAAAAATGTATCTAAGTATTCGATAATATTACTTTTTATATTAATGATATTTTTAGGTGGACCATTTTTGCCACTGAGGATTGGAGATTGATATGGTTAGGAGCACTATTAGCCACAGCATTGCATTTTTCCCATTCTATTTTGTAAGATGGAAAAATCAATGATTTTATTAGGGATTATGTGTACCGTTAATATTATTATGGGGTATATTTTTTCAGATGTTTCTTTGGTATTGTTTGCCTATATTGATGCAATTATTAAATTCATATTTGGAGTTTATTTGTTGTTCTTTTTCGAAAGCAACAAAGCAATAAACTGTAGTTTGCAAATCCACGCAAAAATAATGTGTTTAATGAGGGAATGTTTTTACTTTGTGCCAGCCATTGCAGATATTAGAATGTCCATCAATACCTATGCTTCATTGTACAAGTCGCTCTGCTTGAATTATGATGAGGATCTGAGGTTTATTTATAAGCATTCTAGGGTTTTATTTTATCATTGATTTGCCAACGAGTACTTGACACAAACAAATGAGAACTAACGTTCGACAAATATAAATAGACATGGTATAATGGAGGTGACTAAATTGAGACCATCAGAAAGATTTCAGAGAGATAACTGGCCAAACGGGTCTCTATAATATTCAGCTATCGATAACGTGCCATCCATTATGCAAAGAGGATTGCTGTCTAATGAAAGGCGCACAGGATTAACCATGTTTCAATTGCGTAATGAATGCTAGCCAGTGCGAAGGAATTGGTCTCGAGTTCCAAATGGGTTGAAGTTACATCAGTGCATGCCAATCTTTATTTTGATCCGTGAATCCATGTTATCAAGAAAGCGAAGTCAGAATGAAGAAATATGTATTTTGGAAATTTGATAGATCGGTTTTGGATTTTGAAGGTGTTATTCTTTCTGATAAAAACGCTTCTAGTGATTATGCTGCATTTTATGAGGCTGATGTGGGCTTAAGGAGTATTGATTTTAATTTAGTTTATGCCAGATATTGGACAGATGAAGATTATTACGAAATAATGCAGAAAGAAATCTATAAAATGTGCAGAAGTTTTTAGTACCTTATTATATACCATATGAATATGTGGTTTGCTGCAGCAGTTGTGAACAAAGATGCAGCAGAAAAACTGGAGGCAACCGGATTTGATAGAGATATAATAGTTGAAACCCAGAGTGTAGGAGATAATAGTATGAGAATAAAAATTGGAGACTATATTTGAAAGTAAATGCTTAACTATTGTCAATACTGTGAATTGTGTGGGCGTGATGGGAAAAGGCATTGCTCTTGAGTTTGAAAAAGATACCCTGAAATGTCTGATGGATTATGTAATAAAGTGTAATTCCATGAAAGTAAAAACAGGAATTCCATATGTTTTTGATAATGGTAATGGAATTAAAAATCCTAACTCTTCCAACTAAGGACCATTGGAGATCGCCTCGCAGATTGTCTTTCGTGATAGAAGGATTAGATTGGTTTATAGAAACTATGAAAAGTATGGCATTACAAGTGTCGCATTTCCACCTTTGGGATGTGGAAATGGAGGTTTGATGATCGGGAGATTGTTAGTCCGATTATGTACCAAAAAGTTGAAAAACTTACCAATCGAAGTTGAAATTTATGCTCCATTTGGGGGTAAAATAGAAATTTAATTACAGAAGAATTTTTATCGAAAACAGTTGTTGAGGATGAAGTGCTGGGAAAAAATAACCTAAAGTTAATCCAAAATGGTATTTAATTTTAGAAGCGGTTGAGAATTGAATGGAAGGACATACTCGTTAAAGTTGGAAGAACAATATATCAAAAGATATGTTAGTACTTACTAGAAACGGAGTAAAGACAGGATTTTACCTTTTCAAAAGGAAGTTATGGACCATACTCCACTAGTGTGAAAGATTCCATTACCGCATTAGCAAATGCCAATCTTATTATTGAACAGAGCTAGGGAGAATGGTATCTTTAAGTGTTCCTGAAAAATGTGGTCTACAAGGAAAAGTTTAGTGAAGAAGAGTGGCTTGCAATGACAGTTGATTTATTTGGAAGAATTAAAAGTACTGAGCAGGCTGAACTGAGTTGCTACTGTTTTGTATGCGTATGATGTATTAACTTGTGAAAAGAAAGAAATTAGCGACAAGGATGTATATGACTTTGTTATGTCGTGGAAACCACGTTGGGAGCAAGAGAAGAACTTTGAAGTTTGTGACACTATTCACAATCTTGCTATGCTCACCCTGATTTCAGTAACGCACAGTAAATTATTATTAGATACAGCTATGTTTTAATGTTACACTGCTTCTTATAGTGTGGATTTTATTAGCGTCTTGTAATAGGGATGATATTACACAAGCGGGGGTTTATTTCCTATTCTGCAAAGAGGACGATGGCTCTGATTCGGTTTATATTGGAGAAGCAGAAAATGTTAAGGAAAGATTAGTGCAACACTTAAGAGATTACCAGTCAGAAAAAGAAAAGTATTATTGGACTACAGCAGCCATGTTTGTAATTGGTAAGAGTGCTAATGGTCTTACAAGTTGGAAAGATGAAGATGGACGTAGCCTTAAGGATATAGAAAATAGTGAGATGGAATAGGAGGTGATTAATTGAGCGAGTGGGATTTTTTATGGGACCTCGAGAGGACAGGAATTAATCGATGCGATGACGTCTGGTGAACATATGATGATTGGGAATATATTGAACGGATGGAGCGTAAGCAATATGGCTTCGATGATGATTACTCATGATGAGCTGTCATTTAAGAAGAATACAATGGTGTTTATAGATGCAGAGAATGTTTCTTCAACTTATGCAGCAAGTATCGAGAATGAAATACGGGACATAGGAAATGTACAAAGAGATCCGATACTATGCAATGCAGAAAGACCCGACAACAGCAAATTGGAAAGGTACCATTAAATTGTATGGTTACAAACCGATTCTTATGGCTGGGGAACGAGAAAAGAATAAGATAGATAATAAAATCATTCGAGATGTAGGTTTTGAAATGAAAAATAAAGTATGAGATATTTTTGTTATTGTTAGTCGTGATGGAGATTACACTGAGCTAGTACGATTTTTAAGTAATAGAAAACGAGAAGTTATACTCGCACCGAAGAACACTTCTAAAAATTGAAGAATGCTAGTAGTGAATCAAGAACAATTAAGAATAGAAGGGAAAATAGCAAAGACGTGGAAAACACATATTTTTCTTTAAAAATGAGCTAAAATCAAGGGTTTAGAAGGATTGAAAAGTGATTTGTACCCACCCTATCGTAGACCTGTTTTTGAAATTGTTGATTAATTAATATTAGAACTGTTCATAGATAGAAATGAATAGTTATAAAAGGTGAGAAGCTTCAGAGGGGCTTCTCTTGGTTTATCTGCCAAAGTAAGTGCAACACCAGTTGCATTTAATTTGGAAAACTACTAACAAAAAATTACATTTTTAAAGTCATATCACAATTTATTGACATATTAAATTGGAGATACTATAATACTTATATAGATTTTTGTGGTACAATTATATAGAGAAGAATAATGTTATGGGCAGACCAGGGTATATGTCATTGTATGCAGATGAGAAAACACAACAGATATTTGATGAATTTGTTAAAATCAAAGGAATTAAAAAAACTAAGGCACTAACAGAAATGCTTGAAATCTATATGTTGTGTTAGGATGAGGAACTGTACACAAGATTAAAGAAGAAATCCCTAGGAGTGGAGGTGTGAGAAAGCAGATGTTAATGCAGAGAACACATAAGAAAAGAATTAAACGATTATATTATTATGAAACTAGGAACAAGCCTTGATGCAGATGGAAATATAATTGATGGTATTGAAACAATTAATGCGTATATTAGGAACTGCTCTGAAAATGGGAAAAGGTTATACTTGGTTCTCTACAAATGCACTTTCTAAAAGGTATGAATGAGAAAAAGTAAGGGATTATAATTTTTGTGTGAATCGGGATGAAAAATGTAAGAATACTATTTGCTATTGGAAAAAGATGTTAACGATATTGTATATTCTGCTAGAGTATTGGAGATTGTATCTGAAAATGATGGTGTTATTTGTCCTGATTGCAAAAGATTATGTACCTAGTGAATTTGTGGATGAAGAAAAAGCAAAAATATGGATAAAAATAACAAATATTCAAGAGGAGGAAAGGAACTGAAAGCTGAAATGCTGAAGTTTAGAAAGACAAATTCAAATTTGAAACAGGTAATATCCAATTCACAGTTTTAATTTTTGGCTATGTTTATATGGAGTAAAATTAAGCGATGCCATAGGAATCAAAACAGTATTTGGCCTAGGAACTTGTATTTAATAAAAAGATGATGACCCCGGCGGTGATGTGTTGCCGGGGTTATTTTTGTGATAGGAAAAAGCAAGAGTGTTATGCTATGATAAATGATATATTAGACGGGTGCTTTATGTCCTATATTTTAATGTAACATTCAATTAGAATTAAAAACTGTTATTGACCACAACTTAACGTACGTTAAAAAGTACGCTATATTTAAGGTGAAAGGGGATGGATCACATGACTTCAATTAGTATAACAAAGGCAAGAGCTAACTTATATAAGAAAGTTTCAGATGTCAATGAATACTCTGAACCTATAACAATAACAAATAATAGGGGGAAAAAATGCAGTATTAGTTTCAGAAGATGATTGGCGAGCTATTCAGGAAACCTTGTATCTTAATTCCATACCGGGAATGACACAAAAGTATTTTTGGATTCCAGAGCAGAAGAGGTTTCTGAGTGTACATCTTATAATCCGGAAGAGGAGTGGTAGATGTATTTAATTAAATTCAGTAAACAGGCTGACAAGGACAAAAAGCTATTCAAGAAGAATAAATATACAGCATAGATTAGTTTATGAAGTCTATGTTCAGGAGACTTATGAAGACGGCGTAGCATATGAAGGAATAGTGAAGGTGGCACGTATGTGGACACCTTATGGTGGGATGAGGTGAATTACAACAAAAATCAATACAAATGTGTGTGTTATTTTTCTTTCTGATATATTGTGGTAAAATACTGTGTATATCTTTATTTTTTTATTAAACAGGGAGGAGAGTTAGTTATGGGGTTCACAATTACGCTAGAAGTTAATAGTTCTCAAGAATTTATAGAAATAGCACAAGATTTCTCAAATCCTTTAGATTTAGTGCGTGAGGGTATTAGTAATGGATTTGATGCTAATGCAAAAATATTACAATGAACTTTAGTGTCATTTCTGATTGTGGAGAACGAGTTTCTAAAGATAGAAATAGTTGATGATGGCGACAGATGGATGATAAGGGTTTAAAGTCATTCTTTGATTTAGGAAATTCTATGAGAAGAGAAACAAAGGATGAAACTGGAGCTATCGAGTGAGAAAAGCATGGAACAAAAGTATACTTTAATAGTAAAAAAATAGAAGTTATTACTGCAAAAGACGGAGTGAAATACCATGCAGTAAATGAATGAACCAAAGAAAAATTTGTTTAATCATCATGGGATTCCTATAGTTGATGTTACTAGTGAAGACAATAATGATGATATGAAGGGAAGTAAGATTATTATCTGGATATAATGAAAATAGAAGAGATAAATTTACGATGCTCAATTAAAAAGACTATATATTATGGTTTACTAAATTTGGTCTCCGTGGAGAGATGCTTTGATATAGAGGATAATGTAGATGTTAAGTTATACCTTAAAAGGTGTTGATGCTAATAAATTAGAAAAAATAGAGTTCGACATGTTTTTTCCTGACGAAAGTAAAAAGTGTTAACGACTTATTTAATGATTACTTGGTAGATGCTCCAAAAATGGTACTGTAAGAAAGTTGTTAGAACGAAGAGCTTGAAAAATTTTTCCGGAAATAAAATTTCAAGCTGTATTTTTATGGAAGGTACTAAGGTAAAATATTCTTATAATAATATGATAAGAAGGGCGGGTATACAGCACCAGAGGAGCTTATACTGTTCAAGACAGATATAGGGGTTTGGCTATGTAAAAGATTATATGGCTATTCAAAGAAAGAAATGAATGGGTAACATCAAAGGGTTCAGAGTACACAAGACTGCATGCATTTGTGAATTGTCAAGGATTAAGACTTACAGCAAATAGAGGATCTATTGAAAATACTCCTTCTGAAATATTAGCAGATTTGGGAGATGCAGTAAGAGAAATATATGATGAAATAATACAAAGTGATGATTGGAGTAATCTTGAGTGGCTTGAATCTGAGGTTGATGCGCTACAATACAGTTGCTCGTGAAAAAAGTGATTTTAAAAAGAGAAATTGATAAAGTAAATAGAACAAGAACTGCTGATTATAAAGTTTCTGATGACAAAACAATAACATTGATTGAACCAAAACAGGAAAATGGCGTATTCACAATTTTATGCAGTTAAGCACATATGAGCCAGACATATTTCCGTTTACAGTAATAGATTATGATACACATTTTGGTATAGATGTTATTGTAAAGGCGAAAGATAACATACCAATTAAAACATCAAAATTGTATTATGTAGAATTTAAAAACTACTTAAGCAAGAAATTTAATCATTCATTTGAAAATTTACATAGTATTGTATGTTGGGATATTAATTCAGTAGATTTGAAAAATGGTGAGGAAGTATGTGATATTGATAATCAAAGACGTACTTTGAGAATTATACCACCGGAGAAAGCAGAGGATTATACTAGATACTATTTAGATTCTTTGAGAAGTGATAGAAAAATTGAGATATTTGTTCTTAAATACTATTTAGAAGAAAAATTTGGTATTAAGTTTACTCCAAGAACTGAATCTTCTTCGTTTTGAGATTTAGTGAATGAATAACCTTCCCTATGTTACTAAATCCTTAGTAGTAAGAATTTTTGTTTGCTATAACAGATAGTGATAACTTGCTAAATTCTAAGTTGTCGAGTTATATAAGAAACTAAAGTGACGCTCCGAATGATAACATTTCAGACTCGCTCCGGCATCCGCTTCGCTCCGCCTAATGCGCTCGCTTAGAATTTATCATTCGTAGCTGATGCCCTAGATTTATGCAAATAGAAACTCGAATTCCAAATTAAAAGACAGCCACCCCACCTGCTCTATGGCTGATGTGCTTGTTTTTGCCGACTTATCAATTAAACAGCCGGAACTAATAATGCCTAAGCAGGCGCATTAGGTTTTTTTCGTCAACGGAACTATTCTTAAGCAGCATCTTACAGAAAAACCGGAGCGAGTCTGGACATTTATTAGTGGAGGCGTAACTAGTCAACAAACAAACCATCAGCCCGACAACTTAAAATTTGTAAATCTACTCAGGATTGCTTTACACAAAAGTCAAGTAATACAGGGCATTTTAGGAGGAAAATTTTTATGACAAAAACACTTTTTATCTGCCACGGATGTGCTCATGTGAGTTAAGGCTGTGTGGTCATAATTTGGCATATCTTAGCAAATCGAGTCAGTTGAAAAAGATACATACTACGGTTTTACTACGAATGACGAAATGAAAAAGTGTGTTTTTATATATTTGTTGCTTTTTCAGAACCGTCATAATTCTTCTGATATCTTTAAAAGGTTTAGGCAGGTTGTCATAAAACATTGTCTAAGCCTTATTTTATAGGGTTTTTGTAAATCGTTAATTGGTTGGGTAAATCGTTAAATTGTTTTAAGTAAATCGTTAAAGAGTGAGGCGAAAAATGTGTATGCAAGAATAAAAAGGATGGTTATACTATTAATATAATGTTAGACTGTTTCGAGAAAATGAAAAATAATTGAAAAATTAGAAATAGTATAATATAATAGTAATTACAAAAATGCTGGAGGTTTATTAATATGAAACTGATAGAGAGAACCGAGTATTTAGAACAGTTAAAAAGTGTGTAGGGAGTACCAGATATAAAGGTTATTACTGGAATTCGAAGATGTGGTAAATCGAAATTGATGGAGGCATTTATAGGGCATATTAAAAATACGGACGCTAATGCCAATATCATTTATATTGATTTTACTGAATTAGATTTTGAGGAATTGAAGGAATATCATAAATTAAATGATTATGTGAAAAAAATGCTTATGTAGAATCCCAAGAATAATTATCTTTTCATAGATGAGGTACAGATGTGTGAAGGCTTTGAAAAAGACATTGAATAGTCTTCATGCATCAGAAAAATATGATATTTATGTTACGGGTTCAAATGCCTTTTTATTAAGTAGCGATTTGGCAACATTATTTACAGGAAGAACATTTAGTGTTGAAGTATTTCCGTTTTCTCTTAAAGAGTATATGGAATACTATGAACTAACAGATGCATATGAAGCCTATACACAGTATCGTAAAAATCGGTGGAATGGCAGGATCTTATTTATATGCAGACGAGAATAGTCGTACTTCTTATGTAAATGATGTTTTTGAAACACTTGTAATTCGAGATATTGTACAAAAATTTAAAAATTCGAAACACACCTCTTTTAGAAAAAATTGCAGATTATTTGATGGATAATGTTTCAAATGTTGTATCTGCAAATAAAATGGCTAACACATTAGCTTCAAATCATATTAAGACAAATGACAAGACGGTAGGCACCTATATAGGATATCTGTGCAATGCGTTTTGGATTTTTATAGAATAAGAAGATACGATATTCGAGGTAAGAAATACTTGGCATCAAATGATAAATACTATCTAGCGGATCCTGCGTTTTAGAAGTGCAAGGCTTGGTAATAAGAATCCGGATTTTGGAAGAGTATCAGAGAATCTTGTAGCAATTGAATTGTTAAGAAGAGGCTATGAAGTCTATGCAGGGTACTATATAAAAAAAGAAATCGATTTTGTTGCGATAAAACGTGATGAAAAAAATCTACATTCAGGTTTCGGAGTATATCGATAATCCAGATACTTTTGAAAGAGAGTATACTCCGCTGTTAGCGATAAAAGATGCATATCCTAAAATGATTCTTGCAAGAACTCATCAGGAGAATTATCAGTATGAGGGAATTCAGATAGTGGATATTGCAAATTGGTTGTTGTATGAATAACATAGTTGAAATGATAATATTTGCGAAGATATGCCAGTTATGTAGTTTACACTTGAAAATTTAGAATGCGCGGAAAACCTGATAAAACCTCGCATTTCTCGGCATATTTTGGCGTTTTGAGAGGAGAAAAATTTTATGACAAAAAAATACTTTTTATCTGCCATGGCAACATATGCCGCAGCACTTTCATGGCGCACTTTTGTATTCCAAGACATGATTAACAAAGCAGGTCTTGCAGACGAGTTCCTCATTGACTCAAGGCCACCAGTACGGAGGCGCTTGGAGAATCCACCCACTATGGGACAGTGAAAAAGCTTAGAGAAGTGGGGGTGCCTGTTCTGCCACATATCTCTACCCAGATAACCAAGAAAGATTACAGGGATTTTGACTACATTATCGCTATGGATACAAACAACCTTAGAAATCTGGATAGAATTCTAAATGGAGATCCGAAAAAGAAGATAAGAAAGCTACTCTCTTTTGCCGGAAAAAGATGGCGATATAGCAGATCCTTGGTATACCGGAGACTTTGACGCTACGTATAGAGACGTTCTCGCTGGCTGTGAAGGCTTACTGAAGGAATTAACATCAAAGAATAAGCAATAAGGCATACTGTTCTAGTTTACAATGCTTGAGTTAACCTATAGTAAAATAAAGGTAAAATCAACCTAAACCAACACCATTTAACATAATCTCTTGACAGTCATCATGACTTAATAATACAATGTCTGAAGATAGATAATTTGACGAAAGTTAAAGTTTAGCAAAAGTATTTGATGATACAAGTGTCAAAAGTATAAAAATTTGATTGTAGCTTGCTTTTGCAAGAGAATTTACTATCTTTTGACACCCACATCTAACCGGGCATAGTTATTATTAAAGCCAGGCGTCATAGAGATTTTTTTATTTTCGGAGGTAATTATGGGAAAAGCCAAATATACTTTTTCGTTTTTCAGACCAGCAGAGAGCAGATACTATGGGCTGTTATGGGCAGGAGCTTGATATAAGCCCTAACCTTGATAGGCTTGCGGATGAGGGAGTGCTTTTTAGAGATGCATTTACAGCACAGCCGGTGTGCGGGCCTTGCAGGGCAATATTTCAAAGTGGCAAATATCCTACGGAAATAGGCTGCTACAGAAATGGACAGTCGCTCCCAAGAGATATCAAGACAGTTGCCAACTATATGGAAGAGGCAGGCTATGAAAATGCCTATGTCGGCAAATGGCATCTGGCAAGTGACAGGGCAAGCTACAGCGTGCCTGCAAATCCTGACTATGAGACGCACGCCATACCTGAGGATAGAAGAGGTGGATATAACGGTTTCTGGAGGGTATCTGATGTGCTTGAAGCGACCTCCCATGGCTATGACGGCTATGTATTTGATGAAAATATGAATAGGATTGACTTTAAGGGCTACAGGGTTGACAGGATTAATGATTTTGCACTTGAATTCCTTGATAAATATGATGGTAAAAAGCCGTTTTTCCTTACTGTTTCACACATTGAGCCACATCATCAAAAATGACAGGGCTGACTATGAGGGGCCAGACGGCTCTAAGGAGAGGTTTAAGGACTGCAAGCTGCCTAAGGACTTAGAGGTGCTTGGCGGTGATGCAAAGCAGATGTATCCCTGATTATCTGGGCTGTTGCAAGAGCTTAGATGATAATTTTGTGAAAATTAGTTGATAAGCTAAAAGAAAAAGGCTTATATGACAACACGATAATAATATATTCCTCAGACCATGGCTCACATTTTTAAGACAAGAAACAGAGAGACTTACCTGAAAGGTTCTGATGACTACAAGAGAACCTGCCACAGCTCTGCACTTAAGGTGCCTCTAATAATCGCAGGCGGAGCATTTAAGGGTGGAAAGGTAGTCCGGGAGGTTGTTTCTACCTGTCTCTTCCAAAGACAATCCTAGCTATGGCTGGAGTTGATGTAGGAGATGATATGATAGGCGAAAACCTTGAAACCCTTATAGATAAGCCAATAGACGAGGACAAGTTCGTATATGCACAGATTAGTGAAAGCAGGCTTGGAAGATGTATAAGAAGCAAAGACTATCTCTATAGTGTGTTTGCACCTGAAAGTAATGGCTGGGATGAGGATAGGAGCGATGTCTACGAGGAAGAGTTCTTCTACGATTTTACGTAAGGACCCTTATGAGTTAAAACAACCTCGTAAATGACAAATCTACTCTGGAGATAAGAAAGAAGCTTGCGAAAAAGCTGATAGAGAAGATAGAGGCTGCAGGTGAGGGAAAGGTAGAGATAATAATTAAAGAATGATTTTTAAGGGACTAATATTCTAAAAGTGTAAGGCATAGGATATTAGTCCTTTTTCTACGAGGATATTATGCGTCAAAAGATAATTGAAATAATGGATGTAAATACTTATAATGGGAATGGAATAAATCATAAAGGTGTCAAAAGATGATAAATTCATTTGACATTTATATTGATAGATAGTTTTTAAGAGATATAGACAGGAGAATTAAATGCCCGCTATCAGTGTACTTATAAAACCCGCTTCGGGGCTTTGCAATATGCATTGTGACTATTGTTTTTACAAGGATGAGATGGAGAACCGCACCGATGCACTCCTTTGGCTTTATGACTGAGGAAACGCTTAAAAATGTAATAAGGAAGACTTACTTAGAGCTGAAGGGGTAGCAAGCTATGCATTTCAAGGTGGTGAGCCCTCTTCGTGGGCTTGATTTTCTTCAAAGAAAGGCAGTAGAGTTTCAAAAAAACAGTACAATAAAAAAACAATGTGAGGGTGAACAATGCATTTCAAACAAATGGCACCCTCATTGATGAGGCTTGGTGTGCTTTCTTTAAGGAAAACAATTTTCTTGTCGGACTTTCCGTTGACGGAAATAGATGTACCCACGACAAATACAGGCATTTGAATGGGAAATCAGCCTATGATAAGGCTTATGAAACTGCCAAACTATTTGATAAATTTGGAGTGGAATACAATATATTAACTGTTGTTACTGCAGATGTGGCAAAGAACATTGAAGAAATATACAGGGATTATGCCGAAAAAGGCTTTAAGTACCAGCAGTATATTCCCTGTCTTGAGGCATTTACAGAGGATGCTAAGAATGGTGAATTGCACTTACCCTGAAGTTTACGGCGAATTTCTCATAAAAACTCTTTGACCTTTGGTTTGAGGACTGGAAAAAGGGAAGACAGCCCTACATAAGAAGCTTTGAAAACTATGTAGGGATATTGATGGGCTATATGCCTGAGGCTTGCGAGCAGCGTGGAGTCTGTGGCGTACAGAATACTGTTGAGGCTGATGGAAGTGTTTATCCGTGCGACTTCTATGCCCTTGATGAATATAAGTTAGGCAATTTCAATACGGATAACCTTGATGTAATAAATGAAAAACAGGCTTAAGAGTAAATTCATAGAACGCTCCATTCCCCTCCCTGAGTCCTGCAAGGTCTGTCAGTACATCCAAGTCTGCAGGGGAGGATGTATGAGAAACAGGGTGAAGAACGAATTTACAGGGGATTATGAAAACAGGTTTTGCTTAAGCTATAAGATGTTTTTTGATAAATGTCTTGATAGGATGTGGGAGATAGTGTAGAGGTTATAAACAATCACCTAAGGAGGTCATAATGCAAAAAAGAACAAGAAAGTACAGTGGTGTAAGGAGTGCAGAAGTAACAAGCCGTGAAATAAAGCATAGAGAAATAGCCAGATATGCTGCTACACAAGGGTTTGTGCTTCTAAAAAATGATGGGTTACTGCCACTAACAAGTGATGCAAGGGTATTTTTAGCCGGTACGGGAGCAGTTCACGCCATAAAGGGTGGAACAGGCTCGGGTGACGTTAATGAAAGAGAAGTAGTAAGCATTTTAACAGGATTTAAGAATGTGGGACTCAGGGTTGTAAATGAAGAGGCTATCCTCTCTTCTACCACGGATTATGAGGATGCACAGGCTGAATATGTAGAAAAAATATTTAACAATATGTCAAACATATCAAGTCAGGATTTCTTTGAACTTTTTATGCGTGAGAAAAGACGTGATTTTAAGAGGGTTCCTATAGATGAAGAAGCAGTTAAAGGCTTCTGATGCTGCCTTCTATGTAGTTAGCAGGGTTGCGGGTGAAGGAAAGGACAGAGTCCTGGAGAAAGGCGATTATTACCTAAGCGACATAGAAAAAGAAGAGCTTAACAAACTGGGAAAATACACTGATAACATAGTGGTTCTAATCAATGCAGGAGGCCCTGTTGACCTAAGTGATATATTAAACAACAAGAGCGTAAAGGCTATAATGAATATTTCACAGCCGGGTATGGAGCTAGGCAATGCTGTGGCTGATGCAGCACTAGGCAAGGAAACTCCTTGTGGAAAGCTGTCTGCTACCTGGGCTCTTCTTTACAAGGATTATCCAAATGCATCGACATTTAGCCATAATAATGGAGATGTTGAAAATGAGAGATATACTGAAGGCATCTATGTTGGCTACAGATATTTTGACAGCTTTAACGTAAAACCTGCATTTCCTTTTGGTTTCGGTCTTTCTTATACAGACTTTGAGATTTCTGATGTGAATATATCAGTAAGCAGCGGGGAAATCACAGTAGAGTCTAAAGTCACCAATGTTGGTAACAAGTATAGCGGACGTGAGGTTGTACAGGTCTACGCTGCCTGCCCTCAGACGGGTATCAAGAAAGAGTTTAAGAGGCTTGTTGGATTTAAGAAAACGAGAGAGCTAAAGCCCGGTGAAAGCGAAGCCTTAAAGGTGACTATATCCTCTAAAGCGCTTGCTTCCTTTGATGAAGAGAAGAGCCACTGGATACTTGAAAATGGGGAGTATGGTATCTTTGTGGGCAATTCTTCTGACAAAGCAGAAATAGCAGGGAATGATATCAGTTAAAGAAGACTATGTAATAGAAAAGGTTGAACACATTCTTCCGCTTCAGGAGAAGCTTGAAGAAATGGTAAGGCCTGACAGTGTGATAAGTGAGCTCACAAAGAAATGGAAGGAAGAGGCAGAAAGTAAGGGAATCAAAGCCATCTCCTTTGTTCCCGTTAAAGAAGAAAGGGCAAAGAAGGGGCGCACTGACCTTGACCTTATTTCTAAGGGAATTGGCAGCAAAGCTTACAGATGAGGAGCTTACAGCTCTTTTAATGGGAGAAATAAGCAGGGACAGGACAACATAAAGGATAATGAACTGATTGAAACAGGTATCTGTGTTCCGGGAGCAGCAGGGGAAACAACCTGTGCGCTTGAAGAAAAGTATGGTATTCCCGGTATATCGATGGCAGATGGTCCTGCCGGCTTAAGAGTGCTTAGAAGCTACGATGTGGACAGAAAGACCGGGAAAATATATGGAGTGGGGCTTATAGGAAGCCTTGAAGGCGGCCTTTTTAGGAAGGACTATAAGAATGAGGATGTAGACAAGTACTACATGTACGCGACTGCTATTCCTATAGGCACTCATCTTGCACAGACCTTTGACCTTGATTTGGTTAGAGACCTCGGTAAGCTTGTAGCGGATGAAATGACTGAGTTTGGTATTGCCTGGTGGCTGGCTCCGGGACTTAATATTCACAGAAATCCTCTTTGTGGAAGAAACTTTGAGTATTATTCAGAAGATCCGCTGCTTTCAGGGGAGATGGCAGCTGCCATTACACTTGGAGTACAGTCCATTCCGGGTGTGGGTACTACTATCAAGCATTTTGCCTGCAACAATCAGGAAGACAACAGAATGAGCTCGAACAGCATAGTATCTGAAAGAGCTTTAAGAGAGATATATCTCCGAGGGTTTGAAATAGCCATTAAAACAGCCCAGCCAATGTGCATTATGACCTCCTACAACCTCATCAACAGCATACATACAGCAAACAGCTATGACCTTTGTACGATAGTAGCAAGAAATGAGTGGGGATTTGAAGGAATAATAATGACAGACTGGACTACGACAACTGCGGGCGGAAGCAAGTCATCGGCTTGCGCTATAGCAGGAAATGATCTTATAATGCCGGCAAATCAGATAGACATTGACAACATAATGGCTGCACTTAAGGACGGTTCTCTTCCAAGAAGCATAGCAAGAGACTGTGCAGCAAGACTTATAAAGGTCATCTTCCAGACAATTGGAATGGAGGATATAGAGGCTTATAATAAACAGTTTGGATTTTAGAATGGATAAAAGATGATTAGACTACAGGTTGTTGAAGATGAAGCTCCGATAAGGAACGGAATCATAAGACATGTTCCCTTTGCAGAGCTTGGCGTAGATGAAGTAAGAAGTGCCTCCAGTGCTGAAGAAGCACTGGAGATTATGAGCGAATATAAGCCTGATATCATCATTTTTCAGATATAAGGATGCCTGGAATGGGAGGTATTGAGCTTTTGCAAGACTTATAAAAATAAGGCAAAGGACTGCAAATTATTTTTATAAGCGGATTTTCGGATAAGGAGTATCTGACTACCGCAATCTCTTTGGGTGCAGTTAACTATATTGAAAAGCCCATTGACATTGAAGAGTTAAAAAAGTCGATTAAAAAGGCTGTAGATGCTGTAGTTAAGATAAACAGACAGCATAAGAACCTTTCTACATAGTGTGCTTACACTTCCGGAAGAAGCTATAAAGGATTCTTTGCATCAAAAACAGGGAGGCGAAGGCATTTTTACTCCAATCTTATTTACAGCTAAGGAAGGGATTGTAAGCCTTAGCTCGGTAGCTCAGGCCTTACAGAGCTGTTATCAGAAGGAACAGCTAAGAGTACACTGCCCTCACGGACTCTCTTGGAGGCAATGTTTACTGCATTCTTCTTAAGAGCAATGAGAGTTTGGGTGAGATTAACGCCAAGATGATTGGTGAGAGTTACTCTCAGTCAGAAAAAAATGATGAGCAATGGTTTGTTGCTCTTGGCAGTGAGATGAAAGGCTTTACCTGCCCTGAACCTGAAAGAAATTAAAAAGAAATTGCAAGATTAAAGAAACAGCTTAATTCACTTTCATATCTTGGTTGGAATAAAATATCCACAAAGGATGATGAGGGCTGTTGATAAATATGTTGGTTTATCGGATGTAGAGCTTGCAGATTTTCAAAAAGTTGATAAATGCTGGTGAGACTGAGAGTATGATAAAGCGGGTGAAAAGCTACTGGTGTAACAAGCTGATACAGGATAGAGCCGCCATGATTTGTCGGTAAAGAATAGCTTTTATACCCTGCATAATATGATTGAAAAAGCATTATGGAAGCAAAAACGGAAGATACTATTTATGAAGGCAGTTATGTATTCATAGAAGAAGCAAAAGTCGGTAGAGGAAATCTGTGATTATATATGCAGTTACATTAAGGAAATTAAGACTGTAAAAGCAAAATGTATCAAGTAATTATATTATCAAAGAAGTTTGCAACTATATAAACAGCCATATATCAAAAACTGATTTATCAATAGTTGAGCTTTCTGAGATTGCTCTGCCTTGCACCTACCTATCTTAGCGCACTCTTTCGCAAGAAGACAGGTAATACAATAAGCTCTTATATCCAGGAAATGAGACTAAATAAGGCATGTGAACTGTTAAAGAATCCTGACTTATAAGCAGTATGAGGTTGCTGAAATGGTAGAGCTATGATGATGCCAAGTATTTTGCCAAAGCATTTAAGAAGAAGATGGGTCTTACGCCATCAGAATATAGGGGATAATATGCCATCAAACTCTTAGTTAAATTAAAAATAAGTTTAATACTCTTCCGATGAATAAGAAGATGCATATCTCTTTTGTGCTTCCAATAGTTATACTTTTTGGGAGCACTGCTTTTAGGTATGGGTTCTCTTTTTGAAAGCCTATACAAAAACAGATTAGTTACAGTATAGAGGGCAAATGCACAGGCTGATGCATTTATTAGCAATTACCTGAGTAATCTTAGATTTATCGCAGATCAGATTAAGTCTGACAGGAATATAAGAAGTGTACTTGCAGATGAAAAACTTCGGTAATAGGAAGGACCTAGGTGATAATTACAGGGAGTTCCTTAAAGCTTAACTCTGCATTTGGCTCTATTGAGGGTTGCTCATCCTAATTTTTAAGATAGGGATGTTTTTGAAGGATACGATATTATATTCAAATAATAAACATTTCTTCTATCCGGATTCTGATTTATTTGAACATCAGGGCCCTATAGGTAAAAATTATTATGCCATATTAAAGGTAAAAAGAAAAAGAATATAGACTATGAATACCTAAGCCTCATAACTAAATACAACGTAAAAAGACTAACGGAGAGTTAGAAACTTATTCTGTTATGTCACAGGTTGACATTGAGAAGCTAAAAAAAGGTGCTTGATAGTGCTAAGAGCGTGGAAGGAGCCCTTCTATACCTGGTAGATGAAAAAGGCACTGTACTTGTTCATCCAAATAACAGGGCCAATGTGGAGCTTCCAAATGTAAAGAATTACAAAGCAATGAGCCTGGTTAAGCTTGGGGATGGAGAGTTCTATTATACCAGGAGAATCATGGATAATGACTGGAAGATAGTAAGCCTTATACCAAAAGCGAAATAAAGAAACAGAGCAGTATAGTGACTACCATCTATATAGCAGCAACGGTAATTATGATTGCAATAGTTTTCACTATTTCTTTTTGTGTTTTCTAAGTATTATTCAGGTAAGATATCTGCTCATAAAAAGAGGGTAAATGATATAACCGAAGGTAATTTGTCGGTTATAAATGAAGAAGTGGATTCAACTACAAAGGATGAAATGGATGAGCTTTACAATAACTTTGAATTCATAGTATCGGAAGTTAAGAGACTTATGAAGGAGCAGTACAGACTTGGTAAAAGATGTGACAAGGGCAGAAATGAGGGCATTACAGGCACAGATTAATCCACTTTTCTATATAACACACTCGACTTTAATAAACTGGGGAGCACTTGACTATGGCGCAGAATCAGTTGCCAAAATTGCAAGAGATTTGGGGGCAGTTTACAGGCTTAGCTTAAACCATGGAGTGCCGTTATAAGCATAGCAGAGGAACTTTTTACATGTAGAGTGCTTTATCAGAATCGAAAATGTACATTATGAAGGTGCCATTCATCTGAGACGGAAAGTAGACTGAAGATATAAAGGACTTTGCCTGCTCAATATATCTCTTGCAGCCGTTTTGTAGAGAATGCAATGAGTACATGGAATAGCTGAGCATCCTGACATCAAAGAGGTAAATATAAAGATAACCGCTAAAAGGTTAGAGGATGATATAGAGTTTCATATTATTGATGACGGGTGGGTGTAGATATGGGACGAGATAACAAGGCTCCTTAACGAACCGCCTGTTGGAGGATTTAGAGGCTTTGGGATAAATAGCGTAAACTTTCAGAGCTTAAAAGCTCTGTTATGGGGAAGATTATGGTATACATTATGACAATGTAAAGCCTCATGGAACCGACCTAACCATAAGAGATAAAAGCACTTACAATAAACGAGCTTGAAGAAACCTTGATGTGAATACACAAAAATTTCCCTTTACTCTTAAAATCGTCTGTGTAAATTGAGGAAAAATAAACTAGAATTATACCAACGGTAAACCGCATAGAATAACATTCAAGGCGGTCAAAAAGGAGGAAAAATGAGATTATTATCTGCATTTGTTTGCATCTTGTCTTATAGCCTGCAGCTTAGTGGGCATGGAAGTAAAGGAAGCACAGAAAAAGCTTCAACTGCTGCAAGCACAGCAAAAATCAGGGAGTGCTGCAAACCAGTTCGCAGATGAAGTAAACCTTACAATGTATGTTGCTGAAAGTGACAGACCGGCAGGACAGGACCTAATAGATGAGAATTTCAACAAGCTTCTAAAGGAGAAGATGAATACGACTCTTACTATTAACTGGGTACCTTGGTCTGACTTTTGCAAAACAAGTATCCGCTTTTATTCTCCTCAGGAGAAGAGTTTGACTTATACTATACATCAAACTGCCATTAACTGGACACAGCTTGCAAGAAAAAGTGCTTTTATGAACCTGATGACCTCTGGGAGAAGTATGCACTGATAACTTTAAAGCAACCACCGAAAATGCTAAGAAACAGGCAAGGTAGACGGCCACTACTATGTAATCCCTACCCAGCTCGCTACTTATAAGGGCTATGGACCTATCTACCGTACAAAGTTTGACGATGGCAAGGAATACAAAGAAGAAGTTAAAGACTTTGCAAGTTAGCAGAAATACTTAGACTGGGTAAAGAGAATGAACCTGGAATGCAGCCTTTTGAGTATATGCAGAAGGAACAGCAGCTGATGATAACTGGATGTACATCAATGGTTTCTGCAACTCAAAGGGTGCTACAAACGACTTCCTGCTTCGACCCTAAGGAAGCAAATCTAAGCTTTTCACGTATTATGAGTATCCTCAGGTAAAGGATTATCTTTCTATGATGAAGCGTTGGAACGAGAAAAGGCTTCTTCTCAAAGTCAGCTCTGTCTGACACAGATGCAACAAAGACACAGAATGGTGCTTGGCGGCTACAAGGCTTCACAACATAGATACTTATGGACAGTATTATTCAGATGCATCCTGACTGGAACTTTAAGTTCGCTGACTTTGTTAAGTATGAGGCACATCTTCCTTATACACAGGATGCCACTTGCTATATCCCACACCTCAAAGAACCCTGAAGAGCGTTAGCATTCTGGAATCTTGTAACCACTGACAGAGAGTTTACGATGCTTTACTCTGGTGTGCTTGGAACAAGCTATGAGCTTGATGACAAGGGACGTTTCACAATGCTTGATACAAATAATTATAATACCTCAGCTATGTGGGCTGTAGAGAACAATGAGTTTCACCGTATGGACGCTAAATATCCTGACTCCTACAGAGACACTTCGTGAGGGAATGGGAAGAAGATAAAGGCTGATGATTACAGCAGAAAAGTTCTCATCATTTTATCATGGAATACATCTAAAGATTGAGGACAGAATATACGCAGCCTGCAACAGCGTACATCAGCAGTACTCAGTGGCCACTAGAGCTTGGTTATACCGATATCGATAAAGGCGCTGCTGAGTATGAAGCAAAGATGAAGGCAGCAGGTGTTGACAAGGTTAGAGCAGAAATACAGAGACAGCTTGATGAATACGTAGTAGGTCTTGGTAAGTAAAAATAATTTAAATTTACAGGAAAGTGCAGTCTATTACGGACTGTGCTTTTTCCTTTATAAGATACTAATTTTGAGATGAAATCAAAAGCTTATATTTTTCCCCTATTTCATAATTATGTAAGTGTAAACTTTTGTGCCGAAAAGGCTAAAATTAAGAAAAATGAAATATAATGAGGAGGCAACATAATGAAATCTAACGGTTTTTGGCAGAATTTAGAAGAATAAACCGCTGTTTGTGATGATATGTCCGGCGGTCATTCTTACTATTGTTATGGCATACCTTCCTATGTCGGGGCTTGTCTTGGCTTTCAAGAACTACAGGTTTGACCTGGGTGTATTTGGAAGTGACTGGAACAGTATAGAGCACTTTAGATATCTCTTTGAATCAGGTGACAGGATGGCTGATTACAAAGAATACCATAGTATATAATCTGGTTAATCTTATTACCTCGCAACTGCTTGCGAGCTATAGTGATCTTCATATCTGAGATTAACAAAAGGTAGTTTGAAAGTGTCTCAGTCATTGATTTTTCTGCCTTACTTTATATCACTGGGTAATCGTGGAGAACCTTCTGTATTTGCAATATTTAACTATGAAACAGGCTTGTTAAACAGCATCATAAAGGCATTTGGAGGAGATCCGGTAAATGTTTATGAGATGCCAGGCATCTGAGCCTGTAATTATAGACTGCTTTAACTCCTGGAAATGGTGCGAGTTAACTCAGTTATATGATAGCAGCAATAGTTGGTGTAATGTTGAGATATATGAGGCTGCATCAGTTGACGGAGCAGATATCTTCAGAGGAATAAGAAATATCACCCTCCATCAATAAAGAGCAACAGTTATCCACAATGCTTCTTCTAAACGTAGGCCGTATCCTTCGAGGAGACTTCGAGATGTTCTATCAGATAGTTGGGCAAAAACGGTCAATTGTTTAATGCAACTGATGTTATTGATACTACGTATTCCGATCCCTCTTGCAGAATTCGAACCTGGGAATGAGTGCGGCGGCATCGCTTTATCAGTCGGTACTGTGTTTTGTGATAATTATAATCGTCAATAAGATAGTTAAAAAGATAGATGAATCAAACGCTTTTATTCTAAAGGAGGAAAATATGGCAGCAAAAAGTAAAGACCTGGAAAGCAGCAGCTTAGGCTCAAAAGGTTAAGCTAAGCACTTCTTCAAAAGTTATTTTATATACTTGCCTATGTAAGTGTTGGTCTTATGGCACTCATATGTATAATACCATTTATTGTGTTGATATCAGGCTCATTTACATCTGAAAACTATATCAGGACACAGGGCTATAGCCTTTTTATAAATGAATTTTCAACCAAAGCCTACGAGCTTATATTCAGGAATCCGGTTACAGTATTTCGTGCCTATGGCATATCCATCCTGATAACAGGTGTTGGTACTATCTTAGGTACTTTACTAATCACTATGACAGCCTATGTAATTTGTAGAAAAGACTTTAAGTACAGAAACCATTTTTCATTTTTCTTCTACTTTACCACCCTTTTTAACGGTGGAATGGTTTCAACCTATATTTTCTACATTCAGTATTTGAAATTAAAGGACAGCCTTTGGGCTCTCATATTGCCTGGATTATTCAACGTATTTCTACCTGCTTATAATGAGGAGCTTTGTAAACACAATACCGCCATCGCATAGAGGCATCAAAGATAGATGGTGCAGGGGAGTACAGGATTTTCTTCCAGGTAGTCTTCCCTCTTCTTAAGCCGGGCCTTGCTACTGTAGGACTGTTTATGGCACTCGGATACTGGAATGACTGGTACAATGCAATGCTTTTATATAAACAGCAATACTAAGTTCCCTCTACAGTATATGCTGTACAATCTCTTGCAACAAACGCAGGCACTGGCTAGAATAGCCTCGCAGTCAGGTATCAGTGTGGCGGATTTGCCGTCTAACAGCCTTAAGATGGCAATAGCTATAGTCGCCACAGGACCTATCCTCCTTGTATATCCATTTGTACAGAAGTACTTCGTAAAAAGGTATACAGTGGGCTCTGTAAAGGGCTGATACTTATAAAAGTAAAGCTTGTGATGTATTCAACAAAAACAGCAACTATCAGAAAGGCAAAAATGAATACAAAAATAGATAAGGTAAAAGGCGTAAATCTCGGCAACTGGCTAGTTCTAGAGAAATGGATGAGTCCGAGCTATTTGCAGGGACAACAGCAGAAGATGAATATTATCTTCCAACACAGCTCAAAAGAAGTATATGAAGCAAGGATACGCCAGCACAGGGCTGAGTACATTTCGAGAGAGACTTTGTATACATAAAGTCTCTGGGGTTAAATTCAGTAAGAATACCTGTACCGTACTTCATATTTGGCGATAGAGAGCCATTTATAGGCTGCGTTGAAGAACTTGACAAGGCATTCAACTGGGCAGAGCGATATGGGCTCAGTATTCTTATAGACCTACATACTGCACCTGATAGTCAGAACGGCTTTGACAATGGCGGAATAAGTGGAGTATGCAAGTGGTCTAGCGAACCCGAAGAGGTTGAATTTGTGCTGACTGTACTTGAAAGGCTTTGCACACCGCTATGGAGAGAAAAGGGCTTTGGGGCATCCAGATAATAAATGAACCTGTATCTGAGGATTTGTGGGACATGGTTCAAAAGAGATATCCGCCTGTTGATAGTAAAAAGGCTGAGGGCTCAGGTCCGGTTACAAGTAAATTTTTACGTGAGTTTTATGTAAAAGCTTATGACAGGCTAAGAAAATACCTCCCTAAGGAAAAGTATGTAGTATTCCACGATGGCTTCCGCCTCAAAGAGTGGAAGGACTTTATGAGGGAGGATAGGTTTGAAAATGTTGTCCTTGATACCCATCAGTATCTGATGGTGGCTGAAATGCAGGGAACCGCACAAACTCTTGATTCTTATGTAAAGTATATAAAAGATGTGTATGAAGAGGACGTAAAGGAAATGCAGGAGTATTTTCCTGTAATCTGCGGAGAGTGGTGCCTTTTTAACTCTCTCGCTTGTGGAAGGGATACAAAGGGCTGGTCGGTCTGTATTAAATGGTGAGATGGAAGATATAACTAAAGTGCTTAGTGATGAAGAAAAAGCATATTTACAAAACTCTTTGTAAGGCACAGCTTGAGGCGTGGAATAAAGGAAGTGGATATTATTACTGGAGCTACAAGTTACTTGCAGATATTGTAAATACCAAAGGCTGGGAAGGCTGGGATCCTTGGGATCTTGGCAGAAGTGCAGCCTTTGGGTGGTTTTGAAACAGGGTAGACTATGATAAAGAATCCAATACTTACAGGCTTTCAACCCGGATCCTCGCATTTGCAGAAAGGGAGATGATTTTTACATAGCAGTATCTTCTTTTGAATGGTTACCCGGAATCTCCCATATATCATTCCAAAAGACTTGAAACACTGGGAGTTATATACACATGTATTAATCCTTAATTTGCAGGTTGAACTTAGGAAGCTTCCATCTGCAAAAGGAGTGTGGGCACCCTCTCTCACTTATTGTGAGGAAGAGGATAGCTTTTATGTTATCTATGGTGTGATGAACTCTCATGAATGCCAGATACTTTGATGTAGATAACTACCTTATAAAAAGCAAAGGATATAAGAGGTCCCTGGACAGAACCTGTATATCTGCATTCTGCGGGATTTGACGCGTCTATACTACACGATGATGATGGAAGAAAATATATAGTTTCTCTGGAGTGGGAGACTAGGGACGGTTATGAAAAAGCCAGGTGTAATCTGTGTTGCAGAGTATGATACTAAGAACAAATGCTTGAAGGAATATCCTAAGCGGGTATACAACGGTGGGACGGATAGAGGCTGTATTGAAGCACCTCACCTTACTAAAAGGGGAGAGTATTACTATCTAATGTGTGCAGAAGGCGGAACGGGGTACAATCACTGTGTTACTATGGCAAGGTCAAAGTCTCCATATGGACCGTTTGAAAAGGACCCTATGAATCCCATACTGACCTCATCGCCAAATAATTCAAATGAAAGGGCAGATTGGGATCACCTAAAGTCAAGATACTTTTAATCCTGAGTCGGTTTTGCAAAAGTCAGAGCATAGGTAGTTATGTTAATCTGGAATGAAAAACTGCTTATCTGGTTCATCTATGTGCAAGACCGTTTGTGCCTGAGCTTAGATGTACTCTGGGGAGAGAAAGTGCTATTCAAAAAATGATATGGACTGATGATGGATGGCTTAGAATGGCTGATGGCACTAATCTTGCTAAGATTGAAACAGAGGAAGCTTACTTGCCTGCTTTTGATGCAGAGATACTGCCAGACAGAGATGATTTTGATGAGACGGTATTAAGAAAGGACTACTATTCCCAAGAATATTTCCAAACGAATTTACAGACTGCACAAGTAGAGAAGGTTTTATCAGACTTAGGGGCAGGAATCTATCTTCACTTAATAGAGTGAGCCTCCTTTGCAGAAAACTACCATCAGTAGAAGTTGTTGCTTCTGTATGCTTAGATTTTAACCCTGAGATATATCAACATAGTGCTGGCCTGGTGCTTTATTATGACAATATGAATTATATAGCGCTTAGGAAGTATTATTCAGATACTCTTAAGCAGCCTGCGGTTGCAATTATATCCCTTGAAAAATGGTGAAAAGAAAGAACATCTGGACACAAGAACAGCTGTTGATTGCCAGTATGCTTAGATTTGAACTAATCGTATCGGGCAGAGAAAGCTACTTCAAATGGGGATATGAGGGCGAGGATACCAAGCCTATTGGACCTGTTTTTTGCTACGGATAAGCTTTCGGATGAATATTGCAAATACGGTGAGTTTACAGGGCACGATGGTAGGTATATTCGCAGTAGACAGTATGTTCCACAAGAAGGAAGCTGATTTTTGATTATTTTAGTGTAACTAATAAAGAAGAATAAAGCTATGGTTTTAAGTCCAACTCTGAACCTCAAAAAGCATCTGTAGCAGTGTAATTTCATATATTTTGAGTTATACTGTCTACAGATGTTTTGTTTAACCTGATAAGGAGAACGATAATGGAAAATGAATTCTTGTATGGCTGTGCGTACTATCCTGAGTATATGCCTTATGAGAGGATAGACGAAGATTTTGCCCTTATGCAAAAGGCTGGGATGAATGTAGTAAGAATAGCGGAATCTACCTGGAGTACACTAGAGCCAAAAGAGGGAGAGTATAATTTTTACCATATTGATGAAGTTCTAAAAAGAGCCGGGAAGTACGGTCTCAAGGTAATAATTGGCACTCCTACATATGCAGTACCATCTTGGCTTGCAAAGCTTGATAAAAACGTACTTGTCCATACCAAAAACGGCGATGTAAAATATGGTAAAAGGCAGATATTTAACCTTTTATCAGATACATATATATTCTACGGTGGTAGAATAATCAGAAAACTCTTAGAGCATACAGCGAAGCATTCACAGGTTATAGGATTTCAGATAGACAATGAAACCAAGCATTATGACAACTTCGGAGCAGAGATTCAGGAAGCGTTTATCCGTCTGCTTAAAAGCAGATATACAGACATAGAGGAGTTTAACAAAGATTTTGGACTTGCTTACTGGAGTAACAGTATCCACTCGTGGGAGGATTTTCCTGACATATCGGGGACAATAAATGCAAGCCTTTGCCTGTGAATTTGAAGAATTCCAGAGAGATATGGCAGTTAACTTCCTTAAGATGCAGGCTGAGATTGTAAATGAATATAAAAAACCGGAGCAGTTTATTACTCACAACTTTGACTTTGAATGGAGAAAGTTCGGGGCTGATATAGCTCAGGATGGCTATTCTACGGGATACAGGATGGTATCCATCACCTAAGAGCTTCTGATGTCCTTACCTCATGGGGAACTGACATCTATCATCCTACTGGATTTCAGCTGACAGGTGCAGAGATAGCGTTTTTGCGGAGATGAAATAAGAAGTCTGAAAAAATGACAACTACTTTGTGCTTGAATGCCAGTCGCAGGCATTTAAGTACTGGTGCTCATTCCCAAAACAGCTCAGGCTTCACGCTTTTCAGCCATATTGCATCAGGTGCTGATGGAGTAATGTACTGGAACTGGCATTCAATCCATCAAAGCTTTGAGACTTACTGGAAGGGCATTTTAAGCCATGACCTAAAGCCATCAAGAGTATACAATGAGATTTCCGAGATTGGCAATGAAATCAAGACACTTACAAAGGAAAAAGCTTTTGCATAAAAAGAAAAACAGGATTGCCCTTTTGGTTGATACTCTGTCTTTAAGTGCGCTTAAGTGGTTTCCTATCGATAAAGAGCTTAGTTATAATGATGTTGTAAGATATATGTATGACAGCCTCTATGAGGAAAACCTAGAATGTGATATCATTTTCTCCGAGTACGCAAATCTCGATGAGTATGAAGCCATCATCTGCCCTGCACTTTACTGTGTATCAGAAGGGCTTACTAAAAAGCTTGATGGCTTTTGTAAAAAGAGGCGGTATCCTCATAGGGGGATTTTCGCTCCTTTGTAGCAGACAGAAGAGTTAGCGTATATACTAAAACTCTTCCTGCGGGGCTTACAGACTGCTTCGGTGTGCATTATGATGAATTTACTCATACTCTTAACATGGGAGCAGGGGGAAAAGAAGTAAAGTATGTGGCAGAGCTTGTAACCACCGATACAGCTAAAGAAATCCATCCTTATGAGCATATTTACTGGAATAATTATTCTGCCGTAACCTGCAAAGAATACGGAAGGGGAAAGGCTTATTATATAGCTTCATATCTGGACAAAACTGTGCTAAAGGATGTCTTAAGAGAGGCATTAAAAGCTGTGTATGAGAGAAAAACCTCCCTGTACAGACCGTTTTCCCAGTGATAACCAGAAGAGGTGTAAATGAACTGAATGAGGAGTTAACCTATGTATTTAACTACTCCTGTGAGACGGTTGAAGTAGAGATATGCGAAAGGCTGAGAAGGGATACACTGATGCCATTACCGGGAAAAAGCTATGTAAAAGGGGATAAGCTAAGGCTTGAAGACTGGGGAGTGGCAGTGCTTGTGGGGTAGGGTTTGATAAATTTAGAAATGGTAGATAAAAAAAGTTTTTGACTTGCAAGTTAAAAACTTGATTTATTTACCATTTTTGACTTGTGGGTTAAAAAGTAAATTTTTCTGCATGGCCTCTTAAATATAAAAGTTGAAATCAATAAAAAGTTATGGTATAATTAATATCAATAAGGAGGTAGAATTATGCCACAAATAATACCAATTAAAGACCTGAAAAATACTTCGAAATCTCTGATATGTGTAAAAAGACGAAAGAACCAATCTATATTACGAAGAATGGGTATGGAGATATGGTTATTATGAGTATGGACACTTATGAAGAGACGATGAAACAGTTATCCATGTACAGAGATATAGAAATATCAGAACAACAGATAGAAAAAAAGACCAGATAAAGGATGCTAGAGCATGCACTAGAGGAGCTGAGGACAAAGTATGGGCTATAAAATACATGTAACAAAAACATGCAGATGAGTTACTGGACGACATTATATACCACCTGTTATACAGTTTTAAAAACGATCAGGCGGCAAAACATCTGTTAGATAGTATATCAAAAATATATGACAGATTGGCAGATAACCCATATCAATTTCATTCTTGTAACGATGAGCATTTGAACAAAAAGGTTATATGGAGGCGGTTGTTTCAGGGATGGATTACATTGTTATATTTAGTATAAATGAAAATGTAGTGAACATAATGGGTGTTTTTCATCAACTGGAAAAATTATAAAAAGAAAACTTTAGTTTTGTACTTACTAATTAAATAGGAGGAAGATGATATGAGCTGTGATAGTAAAAGATAGGGAATTTAGTATAGTTATTGATATTAATGAGAATTATGAATCATATAAGGAATCTGCGAAGAGCAATAAAGATGAATTTAAGAATAAGTTTGTTTTATTCTATACTACCTGGAATGATGCGGGATTTTATACATTATTAGTTGTGCGGAATTTTTACGAGGATCCTGAAGGAAAGAAACTAGGTACTATTAGAATTTGTCATATGATGACTTAGTAATTGACAATAATAACGAAGAGGCGAGAGAAATAAGATATTTTCTAGAAAAAGACTATAAGTCAAAGGGAAAAATTGACATAACGGATAAATTGGGGAAGGAATATATATCAATAGCAGATAGTTATCTTTATGATAAACTTAAAGAAATACTTATTGATGATGAGGCTGTGATTGAATTCTTATCAAGATTAAATGAAATTAGTACAATAACAGATAATGAAAGAATAAAAATAAAAAAAGTAAAAAGAATGGTATGAGAAATCGTTTATTAGAGAAATAGAAAGCCCTAAAATAGTTGATTTTACGATATATAAAAATGATATAGATATTAAAGATAATTCGTATTATGTTTTAAAAACTACCTGAATATTTTGATAAAATAAAAAAATAATATCGCTAAACTGTACGACTGGGCATTAAAGTATTTTTATCAATTGAAGAGGCGAAAGCAAGTTCTTGATTTTATAAGGAATAATCTTAATGAAAAAGAAGCTGAGAGAGATCAAATTTTAATAAAATTTAAGAATAACTATTCACAATATACAGATTTTATAGAAAAATATATATGCAATATTAAAAAATATAAAAATATTAGATAATAATAACATAATAAAAATATACTTAGAGTAAAAAGGTGATTTGGAAAAAGATTGCAGTTGGACATTATACTTCTCTTGAAACAATAAAAATATTAATAAAAAGAATAAAGATGAAAGCGGCTTTATTTAAGATTAACAAATGGTAGGCAAATGAATGATCCACTAGAGGGTAAACTTCTAATAGATTATATTTTTGGATAAAAATAAAAATTTAGGGTAAAAATAATAATTCAAAAGAATTGGAAAACCTACATTTTTGGTATTTGTCTTCTGCAACAACTGAGCTGGATAGCCTGCCTATGTGGAAGCAATATGGGGAAAGATGCTAAAGGGGGATGTTAGTATAATAGAAAGTATCTCGAGGATATAATGGAGCAGGGAGTAGAAATATATAAAGTTGCATATATCGATATTAAAAAGATGAATCTGGTAGAGATAAAATTAAAGTGTTGAATACTAATAATATAGATGTTACAAACTTACAAAGATGCTATTGATGCGTTAAGAGAAACAATTGAAAATTTGAAAGAAGACGTAAATGAAAAAGATTATATGCCATTATTAAGTAATACAGCAATTTTATTTAAAAAGTAGATTATGCATATGAAAAATGAATACAGAATCGTTGTTAATAGAGCATATAATGAGGACAAGATAGAGGAACAAGATAATCCAAACTATATTTTTCCATTTCTTTTATACATATCTAAAGGATAAAGAACTTAAGTATTCAAAACTAATATTGGGACCAAAAAGCTATTGATATTGACTACATTGCTCCATATATTAACTATTGTGATAAAAGACATAGAAATAGAAAAGTCAAGTATATCATATCGTTAAAATAAGAGGACTGTAAACCTATGGTGTGAATAATTGGGTTTTTAACAATATGAAATGAAACTGTAAAAAGTAAAAATATTTAAAGTACCTGTATAATTAATCAAGTGATAACACACGGAACACTATGGCTTTAAGATTACAAAAATCTTTCAGCTATGTGTTTTTGTCCTTATTGACTATCCCCACAAACAAAGTTAGAATTATCATAACACTTTGAATACAAATTAGAAGGCCGGTAAGAACATGGATTTATATAAAAATAATGCTCGTAGATGATGAGGAAGAAGTCAGGACAAGCATCATCAAGAAAATTAACTGGGAAGCAAATGGCTTTGAAGTGGTTGGGGATGCTGAAAATGGCAGAGATGCGCTTGAAAAGATTGAGAACTTAGAGCCAAACGTGATAATTACGGATATTAGGATGCCGTATATGGATGGGCTGGCACTTACGGAAAGCCTCAGACAGAGATTTCCGTCTATTAAAGTTATCATTTTTTCGGGCTTTGACGACTTTACCTATGCAAAAGAGGCGATTAGGCTTGGGGTGACAGAGTATATCCTAAAGCCTGTAAATGTGGATGAACTCACCGAAATTCTCAAAAAAGTCAGAGCAAAACTTGATGAAGAAATAGAGTCTGCAAGAGATATAGACAGTCTTAGGGAAAGCTATAAGGCAAGCCTCCCCGTGCTTAGAGAACAGTTCTTAAATAAGTTGATTATTAAAAAGGGATTTTATGATGAAAATGTTATAGACGGCTATCTTAAAGAATATGGCATGAACATTGGAGATGCCAATAAATGGGTAGTTTGTGCAGTAAACATAGAGCTTGAAAATGCGAAAATAAATGGCGAACTCCTTAAAGAAAAGGAATTAATTCCTATATACGTTAAAAAATTTATAGAGGATAAGCTTACCCCTTACTACAGAAATGTGGTCTTTGATTCAGTGCAGGATGCAGAGCCTGTTATCATTGTGGCTATTGATGATGAAAACAGCCAGACAGGACTTACTAATGTCATGAGAGATGTATGTAAGAGTGCGAAGAGAGTCTTGGGAGTTGGCATTACTGTGGGAATAGGACGGAGCAGCCAGACGCTTTCTGACATTTCAAATTCATACAAGGCAGCAGCCGATGCAGTAGGCTACAAGAAAATTGTAGGAGCTGAGGATGTAGTCTACATCCACGATATGGAGCCTGTGAGTACAGGGAGTACTAAGGCTTGATGAAAGGGAAGAGGGAGAGCTAATCTCCGCTATCAAATTCGGAGGAGAGGAAAAGATTAAAGAGGCGGTCAGTGTACTTTCTGCAAGGATAGATGCGGTAAAGGTACATTCAAACCAGTATCAGGCATATATGATGAGGATATTGACCTCTGTCATGGACCTTATGCAACAGTATGAAATCAGCCTTTCGGAGCTTGAAAACTATATAGAAACAGTTTCCAAGATGAAAGACGGGGAAAGCTTCAAAAAATGGCTGGTTGGAATCTGCAACAGTATTAGCCTCGGAATGCAGCAAAAGAGAGAATCGACCTCGAAGCAGATTGTGAAAGAAGCTAAAGACTACATTTTAAATAATTACACCAATCCGGAGCTTTCGCTTGAAGTTATCTGTAGGCATTTACACCTTAGTCCTGCGTACTTTTCAAGCCTTTTTAAGAAGGAAACAGGGCACACCTATATCAACTATCTCACTGATATAAGGCTAAACAAGGCTGTTGAACTCTTAAATACAACAGATGAAAAGACATATATGATAGCTGAAAAGGTGGGATATTTGGAGCAAAATTATTTTAGCTATGTATTTAAGAAAAAATTTGGAGTATCACCAACCAAATACAGAACAGGAAAATAAGAGATGCAGGCTGAAAGAAAGAAAATCGTTTATAACAGAAGCATTAGAAATTCAATATTCATTTATTTTACAATCACCTCACTTGTTGCGGTGCTTTTGATTGTGATATCTATCTACTCAAGGCTCTCTTCACAGCTTTATGACACAGTTAAGCAGGAGAATGTAAACCTTGTTAACCGCGTTGATTCCTCGATGGAAGTGTATCTTAGAAACATAATGAAGCTTTCTGACACGATTTATTACGGAATCATAAAAAATACTAATCTCTCCGAAGATTCAATTGGCGAAAAATTGACTCTTCTTTATAACAATAATAAGGAGCAGGTATCAAACATTGCTCTCATTTCAAAGGAGGGAGAGCCAATAAGTGTGGTACCCGCAGCGAGATTTAGGAAAAATTTCAAGGCCGAAGATGAGGAATGGTTTGTAAATGCACTAAATAAAACAGAAAATATACATTTCACCCTCCCCCACGTGCAGAAAATGTTTGAAAAGGGAGATAATAGCTACAAATGGGTAATAAGTATGTCAAGAGCCGTTGAAATAACTGTAGGAGGAAGCACAGAGCAGGCAGTTTTGCTCATAGAAATGGCATATCAGGGACTTGAAGAGGTGCTTGATGAGGTAACCCTTGGAAATGGCGGTTATATATACCTAATGGACTCAAATGGTGATATAATCTGGCATCCTAAATTTGAGCTGATAGCCTCAGGCAGGGTAAAAAGAGAATAATCTCGTGGCAGCGGGCTATGATGACGGCAGCAGGGAAGAAATCTTTAACGGCACAAGACAGACGGTGGTAACAAAGACTGTAGGGATATACAGGCTGGAAGCTAGTTGGTGTGATAAAGGGACTGGAATCTCCTTAAATATGCTTAAAAACAAGGCTTTTTCATCGTGTTTGTCATCCTCCTTATCATTTTTCATAGTAATCCTTATCAATTCTATATTTCATTTAGGGTAACTAATCCGATAAGAGAGCTTGAAAAGTCTGTAAAGGAGCTTGAAGAGGGCAATCTTGACGCAGATATCTACATGGGCGGCTCTTACGAGGTGCAGCACCTGGGTAAGTCGGTTCAGGATATGAAGTTTAGGATAAAGGGCTTATGCAGGACATTGTAAATGAGCACGAGGAGAAGAGAAAGAGCGAGTTTGACTCACTACAGGCACAGATTAATCCGCATTTCCTATACAATACGCTTGACATCATAGTTTGGCAGATTGAAAATGAAAAGCAGTCTGAAGCTGTACACACTGTTACTGCCCTTGCGAGATTTTTCAGGCTTTCACTTGGCAAAGGCAAAAACATAGTTACAGTCAAGGATGAAATAGACCATGTGAAGAACTATCTTATGATTCAGCATATGCGTTTTAAGAATAAATTTGACTATGAATTTGATATAGCTGAGGATGTGCTTGAGCTTCCATCTCTTAAGCTGATGTTACAGCCTTTGGTAGAAAATCGCCATTTACCATGGCATGGAGTTTATGGACGGAGATGGTATGATTATGGTAAAGGCTTGGCGTGAAGAGGATGAGCTTTATCTTTCTGTGGCGGACAATGGACTTGGTATGACTGAGGATAAGGTGGAAATGATACTTACAGGAAAAAGCACCTCCGGTAACGGACGTGGTTCAGGTATAGGAGTTAAGAATGTAAATGAGAGGATAAAACTCTACTTTGAGAGGCTTACGGACTAACAATTGATTCAGAGCCTGATGAAGGTACAACAGTGATAATACATCTGCCTGCAAAGGATGAGAAGGAGAGCTTATGAACAAAAAAATCTATAATATTTTGGGCTTTATACGCCACCCTCCTTGTATTTTTTTATACATCCTCTCTGCTACAGATTTAATCATAAAAGAGAATGAAACAAAAGTTTACTCTATATCCATACTGGTAGATGGGATATCCGGAGAAAAACTTTGAAAAATATGAAAAAGGGTATGGATGAAGCTGCCTACGAATTCAACGCAGATATGAGGTTCCCAGCTGTGTGGGAGAACCTTACTTTGGAAGAAAAAGGTTGAGATAGCTGAGGATGAGATAGAGGCTGGGGCTAAGGCGCTAATCATAGGGAATGCCCTAAAAAGTGAAGTTGCTGGTAAAAATAAAGGAGAAATACCCTGGATTTTCCGATACTTGTATTAGGTGAAAATGGAGATATCTCCTTGGATAATGTGCATACCTCCGAGTTTTTATTTAAGAATATAAATAAGACTAAGGGAAAGGGAAAATGAGATATGCTTAGTTGCAAAAAGCCTTGAGGGAGAGGACGTTAAAGGCCTGGAGCAGAGCTTACGAAATAAATTTGAAGACGCAGGGTGCAAGGTTAGCCTGATGGAGGGAGAAGGACCGAAGCTTGAAAAAGAGACTTAATGAGTCTGGTAAGGATGAAACTGTTTTTATTTCCCCAGATAAAGAAAAGCTCACAGAGACTTGTTAAGTATGCAGATGATAATGAAATAAACAAGAGTAAATTCAAAAATATACACAGTAGGAGCTACTGATTATCTGCTAGGAAAACTTGAAGAGGGAGACGTAGAGGAATAGTAGCTTGGAAATGAGTATGATATGGGATATTCTATGATTGAGAAACTAATCAATCGACTTGCAAATAAAGAAAAAAATTAGCAAAGAAGTAGTAGAAACATTTTATCTTACAGCAAGTGATATGAAGAACGAAAAATATATTAAAAATACTTTATCCGATAAGCGGGTAAGGAGGGTATGATGAAAAAGAAAGCAATAATTACTCTTATAGCTGTTATAATTGTTATAATTGCCTTTGCCACTGCATTCATATATTTATGTGTGGAGGAAAAGGATACTCGGATAAGAAAAACCATAAGAATCGGAGTTAGTCTCTATCGCAGCAACGACACCTTTATATCAAGCATTAAAAAGGAAATGGAGAATTATGTCAAGTATTATGAAAAAAAGAAATAAAATAAAAACTTAACATGGAAATAGTGGATGCGGGAGGCAGTCAGTCCACACAGAACAAGCAGGTAGACAGGTTCATTTCACTTGATTATGACGTGATATGCATAAATCCTGTAGAGAGAGCCAATGCTTCTGTGATTATAGATAAGGCAATAGCTGCGGACATACCTGTAGTATTTTTCAATAGAGAACCCGTGGAAGATGATATGAAACGCTCGAGTAAATTCTGTTATGTTGGTGCAGATCCAAAGGAATCTGCAGTGCTTGAAGGGCAGATTTTGGTGGACGCTTATAAAAAAAGACAAGAGGACGCTAGATCTAAATGGCGACGGAGAAGTCAGCTATATTCTTCTTGAGGGAGAAGCCAGCCATCAAGATTCTATAGTGAGGACAGAATGGTCCATTAAAACCTTAAAAAGTGGTGGAGTCCCTATAAAGAAGCTGGCGGGAGATATAGCAAACTGGGAGAGAAGCCAGGCTGCAGCTCTTATGGAAGGCTGGGTCAAAAAATACGGAAATAAAATAGAGCTCATATTGTCAAACAATGATGACATGGCACTTGGAGCCATAGATATTATTAAAAATGAAAAATCACTTAAAGACGTGAAAGTGGTTGGAGTGGATGCTACTGAGCCTGCACTTGAAGCAATCAAAAAGGAGAGCTTTTTGGCAGTGTATCAAGCGACAAGCCTGAATATGCCAGAGCAATCATAGAACTTGCCATAGCCAAGGCTACAGGGAATGAGCTTCCTGAGGACATTAAAGAGAAGTGCCCGGATGGCAAATACTACAAGGTGAGCCAGTACATAGTAACTACGGAAAGCCTGTCAAAAATTACACATTAGGATTTCTGGTTGTAAAGCTTATAAGCTTTATTTTTATAGGCAAATGTTGAATACTTTGATGGTTTATATTGTCAAAATAACTAAAAATCATAGAAAAATAGAAAAATTCTATATATTAACTTTCCAAATTTTGATATACTCACCATTGTAAATGATTGAACCCATAGTTAAAGGGTTTCTGAAAAAAGGAGGAAAGATTTAATATGAAAAAAAGAGCATTATCACTTATGTTGGTTGCGGCTACAGCAATTTCTTTATCAGCTTGTGGCGGCAGTGGAGCAAAGACAACTTCCAGCACAAAGACTTCAAGTGCAGCTAAGAGCAGCACTGCAGCTTCTGCATCTAAGACTTCATCAGCAAAACAGACTTCAGGGGAAGTAGCAAACGCAAAGAAGCCTTTAGTTTGGTTTAATCGTCAGCCATCTAATAGTACTACAGGTGAGCTTGATATGGCAGCACTTAACTTCAACGAGAATACATACTATGTTGGTTTTGATGCTGCTCAGGGTGCTGAATTACAGGGTAAGATGATTAAAGAATACATCGAGAAAAATGCAGATAAAATTGACCGTAACGGTGATGGAGTTATCGGTTATGTGCTAGCTATAGGAGATGTAGGCCACAATGACTCAATCGCTCGTACAAGAGGTGTTCGCAGTGCACTTGGTACAGCAGTTGAAAAGGATGGTACTGTAGTTAGTGATCCTGTTGGAACCAATGCAGACGGTAAGGCTACAGTAGTTAAAGATGGTGAGATTGAGGCAGGAGGAAAGAAGTACAAGGTACGTGAGCTTGCTTCTCAGGAAATGAAGACAGCAGCAGGTGCTACTGGGATGCTCCTACAGCAGGTAACGCTATCGGAACATGGTCATCTTCTTTTGGTGACCAGATAGATGTAGTTGCTTCTAACAACGACGGTATGGGTATGGCTATGTTCAATGCTTGGTCAAAAGAGAAGAAAGTTCCTACCTTCGGTTACGATGCTAACAGTGATGCAGTAGCTGCAATAGCAGATGGGTACGGCGGAACTATCAGCCAGCATGCAGATGTACAGGCTTACTTAACGCTTCGTGTACTTCGTAATGCCTTAGACGGCGTAGATATCAATACAGGTATTTCAACTGCTGATGAGGCAGGTAATGTACTCAAAGAGGGTGAGGACTATGTATACAATGCAGACCAGAGATCTTACTATGCATTAAACCTTGCTGTAACAGCAGATAACTACAAGAACTTCCTCGATGCTACAGTTCCTTTTGCAGCAGTTTCTAAGCAGCTTGACGCAGCTAAGAGCCCTGAGAAGAAGGTATGGCTTAATATCTACAACTCAGCTGATAACTTCTTAGGTGCTACATATCAGCCACTTCTTCAGAAGTATGATAAGTTATTAAACCTCAATGTTGAGTACATTGCAGGAGATGGACAGACAGAGTCTAATATCACAAACAGACTTGGTAACCCAAGCGAGTATGATGCATTCGCAATAAACATGGTTAAGACAGACAATGCAGCTTCTTATACAGCTCTTCTTAAGAATTAAGAAAGGCTATAAAGAATTAAAGGCATTAGGTGGCGGCTTATGCCGCCGCCTTTTTAGATATTATCAAAGATTCAGGAGCCTTTATTATTTGACTGATATATGAATAAGGTTATAATACTGCGGAAAATGTGAATGAATTAAGTATTTGAATAAGATATAACAGGGGTATGGATATGGAAGAAAAAAACAATGAGACTATCTTATCGATACGCGGCATGAGTAAGTCTTTTGGTAGAAACAGAGTTTTACAGCATATCAATCTGGATGTAAAACGCGGTACGGTTATGGGACTTATGGGCGAAAATGGCGCAGGTAAGTCAACTATGATGAAGTGCCTTTTCGGAACGTACCAAAAGGATGATGGAGTAGTTGTTTTAGATGGAAAAGAAGTAAATTTTTCAGGGCCTAAGGATGCACTTGAAAATGGAATAGCAATGGTTCATCAGGAACTCAATCAATGTCTGGAAAGAAGTGTTGTAGACAACCTATTCTTAGGCAGATGCCCCGTAAATTCGTTAGGGATAGTGGACGAAGCAAGAATGAGGAAAGAGGCCTCAGAGCTCTTTCGTAAATTAGGTATGACTATAAACCTGACTCAGCCAATGGGTAAAATGTCAGTTTCACAGCGGCAGATGTGTGAAATAGCAAAGGCCATCTCTTATAATTCGAAGGTAATTGTACTGGATGAGCCAACCTCTTCGCTGAATGTTCAGGAAGTAAATAAATTGTTTGAAATGATGAGAATGCTAAAAGAAAAGGGAATTGCCCTTATCTACATTTCTCATAAGATGGATGAGATTTTTGAAATCTGTGATGAAATATCGGTACTAAGAGATGGTAATCTGGTTATGACCAAAGCCGTCAGCAGAGACTAATATGAATGAGCTTATTACAGCGATGGTTGGTCGAGTGCTTGAGAATCGTTTTCCTCCTGTGGATAATGTCCCTGGGAGAGCCGGTACTCTCTATCAAGAATCTTTCTACAAAGTTTAAGCCTCAGCTTCAGGATATAAGCTTTGATGTTAAAAGAGGAGAAATCTTCGGACTCTACGGACTCGTAGGAGCCGGAAGAACAGAGCTTCTTGAGACTATTTTTGGAGTTAGAACCAGGGCCTCGGGAAGAGTTTATTTTAAGAATAAGCTAATGAACTTTAACAGCCCTATAGAAGCTATGGAGAGTGGATTTGCAATGATTACCGAGGAGAGAAAGGCAAATGGCCTCTTCCTCAAAGGTGACCTTACATTCAATACCACAATTGCCAACTTAGGTCAGTATAAGTCTGGAGCTGTACTATCAGATCAGAAAATGGTAAAAGCAACTTCTAAAGAAATCAAGACGATGAGTACAAAGTGTATGGGACCATCAGACCTTATTTCTAGTCTTTCAGGTGGAAACCAGCAGAAGGTTATTTTTGGAAAATGGCTTGAGCGTCAGCCTCAGGTATTTATGATGGATGAGCCAACCAGAGGTATTGACGTTGGCGCTAAAGTATGAGATATATGAGCTTATTATAAAGATGGCTAAAGAAGGTAAAACTATCATAGTTGTTTCTTCCGAAATGCCAGAGATACTTGGTATTACAAACCGTATCGGAGTTATGAGTAACGGAAGGCTCTCAGGTATAGTAAGTACCAAAGAAACTAATCAGGAAGAGCTTCTTAGACTAAGTTCAAAATACCTATAAATGAGGGAGATAAAGTTTATGAGTAAAATATTAACAGTGGAAGAAGAGAATAAACTGCGTAAGCCTATAGATGATTATGTGGGTGAGATACAGGGAAAAATCGATGCACTGAGAGTTGAGGGTACTGATAAGATTATTGCTATCCAGAGTCTGATGGAGAGCATCAAAAGAGATAAGACTCTTACTAATGACGAAAAAAATTCAGACCTTTCAGAACTTGTAGCAAAGCTTAAAAAGGCGGAAGAAGTTGAGAGAGAAAATAAGGATCAGATAGCTAAGTATATAAGCGAGGCAGAGGCTTATATAGATGCACATTTTGACAAAGAATACTATCAATCCATTAGTCTCAAGCTGTACTGAAGCAAAAAAAGTGGCTCAGTCTGACTATAAGGCTAAACTTGAGAAGCTTGCTGCTGAGCATAAGGAAAAATCTTGCAGGGACTTAAGGACAGTCAGGAAATAAAAAGATGAAAAAATATGTATACAAGAACTCGTCTTTTGACGCATAAGCTTGAGTATGAGAAAGCAGCTTCAGGATATAAAGGACAGGAAGATGGAGGCATTCAGCCACAAGTACCATCTCATTGACCTGCTTAGAATGTCTAAGTTTACTTTTATGCAGAATCAAAAGATTAAACTTGAGAATTATAAATACAGCTTCAATATTAAGAAATACTTTTTGCAGAACGGTCTGTATCTGGCAATTATCCTGATATTCATAGGACTTAGTATACTTACACCTGTGTTAAAGGGGCCACAGACACACCTGCTTACTTATAACAACGTGCTTAATGTTTTACAGCAGGCATCTCCAAAGATGTTCCTTGCCCTCGGTGTAGCAGGTCTCATCCTTCTTACAGGTACCGACCTTTCTATCGGTCGTATGATAGGTATGGGCATGACAGTAGCAACCATAATTATGCATCAGGGAGTAAATACAGGACAGGTATTTGGCTATGCTTTTGACTTCACAGGGCTTCCTGTAGCCTTAAGAGTTGTACTTGCACTTGTTGTATGTGTAGTTCTTTGTACCTTATTTACATCCATAGCAGGGCTTCTTTACCGCAAAGTTTAAGATGCATCCGTTCATTTCAACCATGGCTAACATGCTTGTAATCTTTGGTTTAGCTACCTATGCTACAAAGGGTGTATCTTTCGGAGCTATCGAGTCAAGCATACCTGATATGATAATTCCTAAGACTAAACGGCTTCCCTACTATTATTCTTTGGGCAGTTGCAGCAATTGCTGTGGTTTGGTTCATTTGGAATAAGACACCGTTTGGAAAGAATCTTTACGCTGTAGGTGGTAACCCTGAAGCGGCGTCAGCTTCCGGTATCTCAGTATTTGCTGTAACCCTTGGTGCCTTCATCCTTGCAGGTATCCTTTACGGTTTCGGTGCTTGGCTTGAGTGTGCGAGAATGGTGGGTTCAGGATCAGCGGCTTATGGCCAGGGCTGGGGAAATGGACGCTATCGCAGCCTGCGTAGTTGGTGGTATTTCCTTTACAGGTGGTATTGGTAAGATATCAGGTGTAGTTGTCGGTGTGCTTATCTTTACAGCACTTACCTACTCCCTCACCATCCTTGGTATCGATACCAACTTACAGTTTCGTATTTGAAGGTATTATCATCCTTGTAGCGGTTACTCTCGACTGCTTGAAGTACGTACAGAAGAGTAAATAGATATTTACCACTCTATATACATGCCATAGGCTTTTTATCGTTATACATGATTAGTCGTATAAATTATTGAAATATAATGAGTTAAATCAGTAAAAAGAATCAAATTAGAAGAAGAATACTTTTTGCTATCATAAATAATTTATATAATATACGTAATATATTGCAATATTATAATGAAAAATTAGTAGAAAAATTCGATATAATAAAAATTATATTTAAATAATTTCATGTTAATGATAGATTGTAATTATCATTAAAAACACTAATAATGACTTAGGAAAAGGGGAAAATTTATGCTAAAGAATGAGTGGTAAACTTGTGTCAGCATTGTTATTATCAGCAACAATGACAGTTTCAGAGTACTTCAGTACCTGCTTATGCAACGGGTCCGGGGAGCCCAAACTGATAAGTCAGTGACTGATCATGAGACTTAAGAGTGCTAAAAATTCATTAAAAGCTTGCAGAGGAGGACATTCTTCTTCAGAACAGAAAAATATTCTTCCGCTTGCTAAGAAGTCAAAGGTAGCTCTTTATGGTTTGGGGCAGTCAGGACTATAAAGGGCAGAACAGGTTCAGGAGCGGTGAACAATCGTATAGTGTATCCTGACGGTACTTCAAAAGATGGTAGAATCCATTGCCGTGAGTATTGAAGAAGGGCTTGAGAAAGAAGGGTTTGCAGTTACCAACAAAACATGAAGCAACAATGAAGTAAATGCCCATCCTGAAACTGTGGCATCAGGGATGTTCAGTTCGAGTCTGCAACAGATGCTGCAATCTCTGCAGAGCAGATGACTGCTGACGCAAAAGAAGCAGAGATTGGTATTTATGTAATTAGAAGAAATGCAAGTGAAGGTGCGGATCGTCATAAGACAAAAAGGGTGATTGGTATCTTACCGATGAAGAAAAAGCGAATATTGAGCTTATGAGTAAGACCTCAAGAAATCGATAGTTCTGCTTAATGTTGTAAGCATAGATTCTACATGGATTAAAGGAATGAAAAACCTTGATGCAGTCATCAGCTTTATAGGCAATCACGGTGAACTTGGCGGAATTGCAGTCGCAAGGAATCTTAACAGTGCTGTAAATCCTTCAGGCCACCTCGTGGACATAGAGGCAGATATTGAAGATTATCCTTCTACCAAGTATTTTTGCTTCCGAAGATAAAGACGATCCATATGGCTCAAAGGTTGAGTACTACGGCGAGGATATATACAGGATACCGCTATTTTGATAAGTTTGCAGCCAATAAAGTAATCTATGATTTTGGATATGGATTGTCTTATACTAAATTTAAAGATTGCAACAAAGGATGTAAAAATTAAAAATGGTTATGTAAATGTAAGGTAAAGAGTTACTAATACAGGCAAAAAGTATAGTGGTAAGGAAGTGGTTCAGGTTTACTTTGGTGCACCTACAGGTAAAGGCAAGCATGATAAACCATATCAGGAGCTCGCAGCCTTTGAGTAAGACAGATACACTAAAACCAGGCAAGAGCAGAACTTACTCTTAAGTTTAAGGCAAATGAAATGTCATCTTATGATGAAAAACGGCTTCTTACATAATGGACTCAGGTAATTACATAATCCGTGTGGGTAATCGCTCAGCCAAGACTACCTGTAGCAAAAATTAAACTTGATAAGAAGGTTGTAACTGAGAAGCTCACAAATCAGCTTACAATGGATAGTGATGGAACAGCGGTTGGAGGATCTAATTTTGGTGGACAGTACAAGATGCCATATCTTTCTGCTCTTGATATAAGTGTAGCTCAGGAAAGAAAAACTACGCATCAGCTGAAGCAAAGATTTAAAGGAATTCGCAGGTGCTAATAAAAAATCACGTGCAAATGCAAAAAGACAAGGCTGTAAAGAAGGTAGTAAAGCAGTTATAGACTGTTGAAAATATAAAACAATATAGCTTATAAAAATGGAAATAATGAAGATGTAACTACCTATGTATCACAAACAACACCTAAGGAAGGTCAGGAAGTAAATGGATTTAACTATCAGACCAATAATTCTATAATACTAAAACAAAGAAATTTGATGGAGACTATAGCAAAAATACATTGAAAGATGTATATGAAGGCAAGATAACAATGGAGCAGTTTGTATCAGGAATGACAATCAATGAGCTTGCCAATATGGTGGAGGAGGAAATAAGTCCTCAAAAGCCCTGCCGGGCAGTCAGCGGAGGACTTTCACCTGGATACTCTTAAGATAAGTGCTTCGGATGATGCTGCAATACTCAAGGCTTATGTACCTGAGAAGCAGGTGAGACCAATGGTCTTTATATCAGCTCAAAAGCTTATTCCAAACACAACAAATGCAGATGGACCTGCGGGACTTCGTGTCAACCAGAGTTTTGAAGAAGATGGTAAAGACATATTATCAGTTTGCAACTGCATATCCAGCAGGACAGAATAATGCTCAGACACTGGAACATTACAGCAGAATATGATGAAGGTGTATCCATCGGTAGGACTGATGAAAAATGCGGGAGTAGATGTATGGCTTGCTCCTGGTATGAATATCCATCGTAATCCTCTTTGTGGAAGAAACTTTGAGTATTTTTCAGAAGATCCTCTTCTTACAGGAGCTATGGGAGCTGCTCTCACAAAGGGAGTTCAGTCAATACCGGGACGTGGAACCACAATTAAGCATTTTGCTCTTAACAACTCAGAAACAGAGAGAAACAGTTCTAATAGTGTGGTTGGCAGAGAGCACTCCGTGAAATCTATCTAAAGAACTTTGAGATTGCTGTCAAGGAAGCTCAACCAATGTGTAGTGAGTTCTTATAACTCCATAAAGTCAACGTACCTGCTTCTGATAATTATGATTTGCTTGAGAATATTCTCCGTAAAGAATGGGGTTATCAGGGAATGGTTATGACTGATTGGGGTGGAGCAGGCGGTTCCTCAGATGCAAGATCAATACATGCCGGTAATGATATAATTATGGCAGGTCACGAAGTATCTGAGCACATACTGCGTATATTTCTGATGCACCTACCATGGTCAGATAATGGATATCCATTTACCAAGGGCTCAACAATGACATTTTGGAACCTTTGTATTTGCACAGGCTTATGCACTTTGGGGTGATTATAGGCCATCATCACAGGGCTCAATTACTTTTTACAAGAGAAACCACAAAGGATAAGTTTGATAAGAAAAATGTTACAGTAACCAGCGGAAGATCTATAATCTTAGATATATCAGCAAGAGAGGCTGTCGAGCGACTGAAGGCAGAAGGTGCTGCTGAATATAAAGAGGATGGAAACAAAGTGACTATTACTTATAAGCTAGGCAGTGCTTCAAAATGATGATAACCGTTCTACCAAGGGTGGCTATGGAAGCCATTAAGGCTTCTGAAGGAAAGCAGAACCCTGTAATGAGTCCTGTATCAGGCAAGGTAGATGATTATAATACGTCACCCCTTGCAGACTTGCAGAACCAATATTCGTATCAAACATGGTTATGCGCACAGGTACTTTACAAGCTCATTGGAGTTGAAGGAGAGTCTTATGACAAGGAAATGAAAGATGGAAAATTTACAACAGTACTATGAGTTGTTCAAAGGGTAAAGTAAAATAGAATTGCTAAAACCACTCGGGGGTAAGTACCGTAAAGTGGTATTGGGGTATACTTCAGTAAAGGGAGCTGTTAATTGGTAACAGCTCTTTTTAGGTTATAAAAACGCTAATATAAAAAGTTATAAATTATTTAAAATAAAAAGTAAACTATATATGATATTATATCATCGTCAATATTAGAAATTCGGAGGTAATGATGAAAAAAATCTATTTTTAAGTTGTTGTTGTCGATGATGATATTGCTAAGCCTGTCGTTTCTGCCAACATTTTATGAGAGTGTTAGTGCAGATACAGGTGGGACTGTGGTCGCTGCAAGAGGCAATGTAGTTGCGTATGGCAGACTTGAAAAGGTAAACACAAGAAAGCAGCTTAAGAAGGCGGTTGCAAGACGTGTAATTAACCTTGAAAGCAGAATTAGGCTTCTTGTTAACAGAAAGGCTATGAAATACTCATTTAATGAGTATAAAAAGATGCTTTACGAGATCACCGACAATCAGAAATTCAACGAAATAATGGAACATACCTCATACTGGGATATCGACAGCTATAATTATAATAAAAACTACTATGTATGGGAATTCAGACCTAGATACACCATAAATAAGGCTCAGGCTAAGAGGATTCTTGCCAAGGTGAAGCCTATCATCAAGACCAGAAAACAGCTTATCAAGCAGGGTAGCAAAAGCATGTTAAGAATCTTGACAGTGAATATACCCTAAACATAAGCAGTAAAACTGGTGAAGATAGAGAACAAAAAATCATACACCAAGTTCTGGGATAAGCTATATGCTAATCCTACTATAAGCGAGTATAAATCACTACAGAATAAACTTTTGATGATAAGTACAAAGAAATACAAGAACTACTATAAGTGGAGAATCCTGTAAAGTACAATATCACCAAGAAGGAAATCAAAGCCTTAGACAAGTTCGTAAACAACTGGGTAGCGAAAACATAAACTCAGGTATGACACAGGAAACAGAAGGTAAGGGCTATCAATGATTTTATGGTAAGTGAGTACAGATATACCCTTCGGTGACAATGTTAAGCCGCCTGCTAAAAACGCGAAAGTATACCCTGACGGAAAGCTTGGCAAATACTCAGTATACACCTGCTTCTCACTGTTATACGGAAAAGGCGGGGTATGTGATGCAAAGGCTAAGATGTTTTACAGGCTTGCTAAAAAGCCGGTATAAAAGGTGATTTACATTACAGGTCGTGCGGGAGGAATGCTTCACGCTTGGAACCTGGTAAACATTGACGGCTACTGGTATCACGTTGATGTTACGATGGAATGAGAGGACATTATGAAGGAACCGAGAGAACGAATACGTTGCAAGGCTTGACTACTACCTTAAGAGCGATGCAACAATGAGGAAGGATCATAGCTGGAATGCAAAGAACTATCCTGCTGCAAACTATGATTATCCTGTATCGTAGAAGCTCTTTTCATAGCAGTTTTCATCTTGAAGGTTAACCTGTAAAGAAGTGTTATATTAGAAACTAAATATTAAATAAAATGTAACGAGAGAAGAAGTCTGAATATAAACAGGCTTCTTTTTCTCATTTATTTAGCAATTCAAAAGCAAACTTATTTAAAAATAATACTAATTTATGATAATATATTGTGGTCAGAACTAAATGCTATGGAGACCAGCTATGAAAAGTCAAGTTTAAATTAGGTAAAACTTTCTTTTTATATCGATGGTAAAAAAGGGTAACTTTAACAAAGCTCCCTTTAGGGTGCCTTTTTCGAAGTACTATCGACGTTGGTATAGACCTCTTATTTGAGGTTAAATTCAACTTTGTCAGTGAGCATCTTCCAGATAATCCTGACTAACTTTCCGGAACAGTGTCCGAGGGCATTATAGTGTGTCCTCCCTTCAGCCATTTTGGTTTCATAGTAAGACTTGAAGGTAAAATTGTTCCTAATAACATTCCAGCTGCATTGACCAGTGCATATCTTAGTACACGGGAGCCGCGTTTAGACATCCGTGTTCGTCTGGCCTGAAAGTTACCGGACTGGTAAACAGATGGATCCAGACCGGCAAAAGCCAGCAGCTTGTTAGGGTTGGAGAAACGGTGAATATCACCTATTTCGCCAAGAATCATTCCGCCGTTTATATAACCGATACCCGGAATGGTCATTATGACAGAATCATTGAACTTCATGATATCAGTCATTTCTTCTTCAATCTTTTTAATTGGCTGTCCAGTAACTCGATTTGTTCTATGGACTGAGTTATCTGAATAGATAAAGTGCTGTCGTTTGCGCCGACAGACTTCTGTGCCAGAACTCTTAATTCCTTGGCCTGCTCCTTTGTAAAGTGTCCGTGAGATGTAGTTTTGAGCAGAGTTGCCAGATGAGTCATATGCATGGAAGCAATCCTGTTAGGCGAAGGTGCTTCTTTTAGTACAGCATATACAGCCTTTTGATGCAGACCGATTTGAAGAAGTATTGTAATTCCGGAAATACCTGATCAACATAAGTTTTTCAGTTGTATTTTAAGGCGTGTCCGTTGTTTTATTGCTTTTCTGACGGAAACGTCCAAGTGCCTTCAATTCCATCAGATCAAGATCATAGAAACTGATGAATTTTAAGGTATCCTGCATCATAAGAGTTTTAGCAATGACATAAGTGTCGACCTTATCCGTCTTTTGTTTTGCGAATGTTGTTTTTACGCATTTGAGACGTCTTAATAGGGTTTAGTACACACACTTTTGTAAAGCCCGGCAACAAGGTATCGAACTAGGTTGTCACCGTAGTGTGCCGTTGACTCAAGACCGATGATGGTGCTGGCCTTATCGAATGATTCGAGTTTGGAAGCCAGCAGATGGAAAGCTCATCAGCGTCATTTGAATTTAAAACGGCTCGATGAGTATTTCACCTTCTGAAGAAATGGCAGAGGCAAAATGGTTAAGTTTGGCAATATCAATGCCTACATAAAACTCATGAGGTAATCCTCCCTTTCATAAGATCTGATACTGTGATATCCGCAAACGATTATCATCGTAGACTTGATTGAAATAAGTCACTCATTGGAACAAATGCTCCGGGTACATCCAGCACATAAACAATTCAGATAAAGGTAGCGGCAATACACTCCTGTTAAGTAGTCAAAGCTACAAGACAAAATCAAAAGTCCACAGTATCTGGAATGTATTATAACCACAATATTAAAAAGAAAGGAATAAGTGATAATTACCTTCCTAATTATCATACAAGGGTAAAATGAAAAGGCTATCATTTATATTCAGCTTCGTGCTGATTTTGTGCATAACAAGCGGTGTATACACTAAAGTGGATAGTGTAAATGCCGGTACATCAAGAATTGCAACAGTTGCGGTTAAAAAGAGCAAAAATGTTAAACAAAAAGCAGAAAAATAATCAATACAAAAAAAGCAGCTGATAAACTCGATTATAAAGATAGTAACCAAACTTGATAAGAATATTAGGCTAAAGATATCGAGAAAAGCAGTCAAAAACAAGGATAGTGAATTTAGTAAAATATTTGACAGGCTCACTGAAAGTGTAGAATATAACGAAATAATGTCAGATGCAAAGGGATATAAAACATCAACGTATGATAAAGGAGGCAAATACTACTATTTTACACTTAAGACTGATTACAAGATAAACAAGGCTGAGGCAAAGATTATTTTGGCCCATATTCAGCCTATTATACGGACTAAGGAAGAGCTTATTAAGAGTATAGTTGCACATACAGAGAATTTGATGAAGAATTTTCTATTAACGTAGATAACAGAGTCTTATCTTATAACAATCAAAAAGAGTATAATGCGCTATGGGATGAACTCTACGCAATACCTGAAATAAACGACATAGTTCACTACAGCAAGGGAGATGATTCGGATTTTATTCAGTATAAGAACTATTTTAAGTGGAAAACAAAAATAAAGTATGATATCACAAGGAAGGAAGTCGCTGATCTGAATAATTTTGTGCAATCTTGGGTTGCAGAAAACATAAAGCCCGAAATGACAGAGGAAGAGAAGGCGAGAGCAATTAATGACTTTATGGTTAAAGAATACAGATATACCTATGGTGAAAAGAAACTCTCGTCAACGGATACTTTATCGTGTCCGGGAGGAAACCTTGGGAAATACTCTGTGTACACAAGCTTCGCCCTGCTTTATGGTAAGGGAGGGGTATGTGATGCAAAGGCTAAGATGTTCTACAGGCTTGCAAAGGCTGCAGGTCTTGATGTCATTTATATAACTGGTAATGTTGATGATGGGCTTCATGCCTGGAACCTGGTGAAGATTGACGGTAACTGGTATCACCTCGACAATACCTGGAATAGAGGGCAGTATGATGGAAGCGGAGAATATGACTACTTTGAAACCAGAGATTATTATTTAAAAGGGCGATGCCACGATGAGCAAAGATCACAGTTGGGACAGAGCAAAATACCCTGCTGCCAATGCTGACTATCCTCTGGGACCGGAACAGGCATTACCTTATGATACAGAGAACAGTTATGACTCATTTTCCCTAAAGAAAGCCTCCTAACTGTCTATAGATTATTGGCGGGAATTGTGATATCATTATAAAGTTAGGAACGAATTAACTATAAATTAGCATAGATTCAACCTCGGAGGAAGACATGGGGAGAGTAATTGCGGTAGCAAATCAAAAAGGTGGAGTGGGCAAGACAACCACGGTAATCAATCTGTCAGCCTGCCTTGCGGAAAAGGGCAAAAAGGTTCTTGTTATAGACATTGACCCACAGGGGAATACTTCAAGCGGACTGGGAGTGGATAAGAACAATGCTGAAAACACAGTGTACGAGCTTCTCTTAGGAGAGAGTGAGCTTAACGACTGCATTATAGAGAATGTATATGATGGTCTTTCGATTGTGCCTGCAAATGTAAACCTTGCAGGGGCTGAGATAGAACTTATAGGAATACCTGACCAGCATTATATTCTTAAGAAGCATATCGAAGCTGTGAGGGCAGACTACGACTTTATTATCCTTGATTGTCCGCCATCCTTAAATACTCTCACTGTAAATGCAATGTCTGCGGCTGATTCGGTGCTTGTGCCGATACAGTGCGAATACTACGCACTTGAGGGGCTTAGCCAGCTGATACATACAATAGAGCTTGTAAAGGCGAGAATGAACGAAAAGCTGTACATAGAGGGAGTGGTATTTACTATGTACGATGCCCGCACCAATCTCTCGCTTCAGGTGGTTGAGAACGTAAAGGATACTTTGAAGCAGAACATATACAAGACGATAATACCAAGAAACGTTAGACTGGCAGAGTCACCAAGCCACGGTGTGCCAATCAATATCTATGATTCCAAGTCGGCTGGCGCAGAAGGCTATAGGGCGTTGGCTGATGAGGTCATAGAGAGCGATGTAACAGGATATTAGTAGAAAGAGGATAGAAATGGCAATGAAAAAAGGGTTAGGCAAGGGACTTGATTCGATGATTCCTGAGAAAAAGACTAAGGCAGAACTAAGTGAGGCGGCTGATAAGTCTTTCTTAGAAATAAAAATATCTGAAATAGACCCTAATATGGGGCAGCCAAGAAAAAGGTTTGACGAAGACGAGCTCTTAGAGCTTTCAGAATCAATTAAAATACACGGTGTCATTCAGCCCATCATCCTCACAAAAAGAGGAAAGCGATATGAGATAATAGCGGGAGAGAGGCGCTGGAGAGCTTCAAAGCTTGCAGGACTCACGAAGATTCCTGCGGTAATAAGAGAGTACACCGACAAAGAAATAATGGAAGTATCACTTATTGAAAATATCCAGCGTCAGGACTTAAATCCGGTGGAAGAGGCTGAAGCATTTAAGAATCTTATAGATGAGTATAAGATGAAGCAGGATGATCTTGCTGAAAAGAGTGTCTCAAGAGCCGTTCTGCAATCACGAACGCACTAAGACTCTTAAAGCTTGATGACAGAGTTAAGTCAATGCTTGCTGAAGGGCTTATATCACCGGGACACGCAAGAGCTCTTCTTGCGGTTGAGGATAAAAATAAACAGCATAACCTCGCTACAAGAATCTTTGATGAGAAGCTAAGTGTGAGAGAGACTGAAAAGCTGGTTAAGCACATCTTAGAGAATAAAGAGCCTGAGAAAGAGAAGGAAACTTCCGAAAAGCTTGCCTACAAGAAGCTTGAAGAGAGTCTAAAGAGCATTTTGGGCAGTAAGGTAAGCATAAAGGGCAGAAACAATGGCAAGGGAAAGATAGAGATAGACTATTATTCAGTTGAAGAACTGGACAGAATAGCAGAATTACTTTCCACAATCAAGAAATAGGATACAAGAGGTAAGCAAAATGAAGTTGTTTGGTTATGATTTTATTGTGGAGTATATAATATGTGGCTTGGCAGGAGTAATACTGCTGCTTTTTATATTTGATATCATTCAGTTTGTTAAGATTTCAGGACTTAAAAAGAGAATAGAAAGATTAACGGAAGGCAGCAAGGGAAGCCTTGAAGATAAGATAGCAGAGAAAATTTGTGCAGATTACCGAGATTAAAGAGGTTCAGAATAAGAACAGCAAAAGATATTGAAATGATATTTAGAAGGCTTAAAAGCCACATATCAGAAGGCAGCCATATACAGATATGATTCCATGGCCGATATGGGAGGTCAGTTGAGCTCAGTTATCGTGATGCTCGATGGAGAGACAATGGTTTTCTCATTAACTCTGCACACAGTACCACAGCAGGTACCTACACATATGTTAAGAAAATAACAGATGGTCTTGCTGATGTGGGAGCTTGCTGAGGAAGAGGCAGCTGCAATTGCAGAGGCAATTGGAAACAAGAAAAACACGATAGACACCCTACAGATAGGAGAAGCTCTATGCAACCTTTATTTTTTTAAGGCCTGTATTTTAAGGAAATGATATGGGTGGAACTGCCCTAAGGGATTTATACCACTATGATATACCAAGCGATAAAAACAGGAGAATGTTGGGCGATTAGTGCACATAAAAATGGTGACTGCATAGTAGAAACCAGAGAGAAGTCCGAATATTCAGGAAAGAAGCTTAGTAAGCTGTGGCAAGATAACAAAAGAGCTTTGGGGAAAGTCCGGAAAGGCAGAGGTGTTCCTCTTCTAACCAAGCTTATTTCTGCTGAAACAGACCCTATCCATCCAGGTTCATCCTGATGATAACTACGCTAAAGAGCACGAGGGCGGCTCTCTTGGCAAGACAGAGTGCTGGTATGTGGCTGATGCCAAAGAAGGCGCAACCATAGTAATAGGACATAACGCTAAGACCAAAGGAAGAGCTCCATAAATATATGGATGATAAGAACTTCAGAGGTCTTATCAGAGAAATCCCGGTAAAAAGAGGCGACTTCTTCTTTATAGAGCCGGGTACGGTACACGCCATAAAGGGAGGAACCGTAATACTTGAAACCCAGCAGAACAGTGATATAACCTATAGACTGTATGACTATGACAGGCTTCAGGATGGCAAAGCCGCGTGAGCTCCATATTGACAAGTGCTTTTGATGTAATCACCTGTCCGTTTTGAGGAAAAAGAGCCTGTTCACAGAGCAGAGAAGACCTATGAAGATGGCTCTGTTGTTAGAAATCTTGTGGTATGCGACCTCTTTGAAGTAAGCTACATCAAGGTTGAAAAAGAGGTAAAACTCACGCAGGAGACAGACTTCACCCTTGTAAGTGTGCTAGAGGGTGAAGGTAGTGCTTGTTGGTGGAGTGGAGAAAAGTATGAAATTAAAAAGGGAGAACATTTCATCCTCCCTTATGGCTTTGGTGCTTATGAACTTAAAGGTAATATGGAGCTTATAATATCCGGCTGCACTAAATGATAATATGGAGCTCATAATATCTGGCTGCACTAAACGATGATATGGAGCTCATAATATCTGGCCTTTACTAACGATTAAATATATCCTCAAGTACAGGCTGTAAGAGAGGATACCCTCTCCATCAGCTTCGCTAAAACGTCCTAAGGTAGGGCTGTCGATATCAAGTACAGCTACTACTTTGACGGATTTATCGTGTAAAGGAAGGACTATTTCTGAGTTTGATGCAGAGTCGCAGGCTATATGCCCCGGGAATGCGTGGACATCCTTTACTAGCTGGAGGCTGTCAGTGGATACCGCTGTTCCACATACACCCTTTCCCACAGATATGGTTACGCAGGCAGGCTTACCTTGAAAAGGTCCGAGGATTAGCTTATCATCTTTAAGCAGATAAAAGCCGACCCAGTTTATATCAGTAAGCTCCATATTTAAGAGGGCTGATACATTTGAAAGATTGGCAATGAGGTCGCTTACATCAGATGTAAGAGCCTCTATTTCTTTTGATATGAGTGAATAGTTTGTCATATATTCTCCTTTGGCTGTAATATTTTTGTCTCAGAATATCACAATTATTTGTTCATAACAAGTAGATAAACAGGTAACAGGAAAAAGTTTCAAAAAATTGTAAGAAAAGATTAAACTTAAGCCACTTGTAATTGACACTTATCTTGTTATATAATGAAATGTATATTTTTTTGGATTTAACTTTATGTGGTAAAGGAAGAAACAGGATGAGCAATGAAGATGAATTTTTGAAGGAGATACGTACTCTCTCGCAGAGCAGGTAAAAAGGAAATGGACGCTAAACAAAAAGGGTGAAAAGACATAATATGAATGATAAAAAGAAAACCAAGAGAAAAAGAAAAAAAGAAACTAAACATTTTTTTATTAAGGTACTCATAGTCCTCTTAGTTATCATACTGGCAGGGTGGCTCCTTTTCTTGTATTTACAAGACCGGGCAGAAAGATAATGTCCAATCTTGCAGTAGAATGGGCTTACTGGAGGATGGGTAAGAACGCTAAGACTGATGATAAGCCTGCTAAGAACGCTTCGGCTCGGCGGTTGAGACCAAGGAGGAAGAAGAGGAAGAAGGACTAAAGGTGGGTGAAATCACTGAGAACATAGACCCATCCAAGATGTCTGCTACATTTAGAAACGCACTTCACGAGGACGGAGTATATAACATCTTACTCCTTGGTGTAGAGGCTATAGGCAACAACAGCACGGCTTCAGGACGTACTGATTCCATCATGATAGCCACATTAAACACAAAGCAGAAGACCCTCGGCCTCACCTCTATTATGAGAGACAGCTATGTGACTATACCGGGATTTTACAATACCAGAATCAATGCTGCATTTAACCACGGCGGAGTTCCTCTTATGTATGAGACCATAGCTTATAACTACGGGCTCAGGCTTGACGGCTCTATCATAGTAAGCTTTAAGACGTTTCAGAAAATCATTGATGACCTTGGAGGAGTCGACATAGAAATCACTCCGGGAGAGGCTCAGTACTTAAATACTACGAACTATATTTCAAAGAAGTCTAACTCGTACCTTAAAGCCTGGAATGAACCACATGAACGGCAATCAGGCTCTTGGATACTCAAGGGTAAGGAAGGTAGCTACTTTAGACGGCTCCAACAACGACCAGGGAAGAACCTCAAGACATAGAAGGGTTATGGCGGCTATATTTAAGGAAGTGAAAAAGAGTAATCCTATTACTCTTGTAAAGCTGCTTGACACCGTATTTCTCAGGTACAGACTGACATTAAGAAGAGTAACGCAAGCTCATACCTCGCAGAGGTGATGGAGCTTAGCTTAGATGGTGTACCTCTCGATACCTTTCAGGCTTCCTGCAGAAGGAACATATCAGGGTGCCCATATAAATGGAGCGGCTGTTGTAACCTTTGACATTCCTAAGAATAAGGATGAACTGGCTAACTTTGTATTTGGCAGTCATAAAAAGCCTGCTACCGAATCAGCTATAAACGGCAATAAGAAAACGAAAAATAAGTAAAATACAAATCTAACCGATGCAGGGCAGCCTGTGTCGGTTTTCTGTAGAAAGGAGGACGTATGGGTAATCTGTTGTTGATGTTTTCCATAATCATTTTTGCCTGTGTCCTTCTTGACAGAATATCCGCCAAGATAGGCATGCCTGTTCTCCTTGCATTTATTTTCCTGGGTATGCTGCTTGGATCTGATGGAATCTTAAGGATTCCTTTTGAAGACTATAAATTTGCGGAAAATATCTGTTCCATAGCTCTTATATTTATTATATTTTACGGAGGCTTTGGTACGGACTGGGAGCAGGCAAAGCCCGTAGCCCTTAAGTCAGGACTATTATCCACATTTGGGGTAGCTCCTCACAGCATTTATCACTGCTGTATTTTGCCACTATGTGCTTGAACTTAGCTGGACAGTATCCCTGATACTAGGGCTCTATATTAGGCTCCACAGATGCAGCCTCGGTCTTTTCCATACTGCGTTCCAGAAAACTAAACCTAAAATACAATACAGCGTCAATGCTTGAGCTTGAGAGCGGAAGTAACGACCCTATCGCATATATGCTTACCATACTCTTTATTCAATGTTACAAAGTAGTGAGAATACATCAAATCCGGTTCTTTTGATACTAGGGCAGTTGGGGTTTGGTGTAGCAGTGGGAGTATTTGCAGCTCTTATCGCTATATGGGTTCTACACAACATACTTACAGAGGCAGACGGCTTTGATACCATCTTTGTATTTGGCGTAGCCCTGCTGTCTTATGCAGGAGCGGGTGCAATAGGTGGAAACGGATACTCTAAGTGCATATATCACAGGAATAATAATGGGTAACAGCCGCATAAGGGACAAGAAGAACCTGGTGCATTTCTTTGACGGAACTACAAGCCTTATGCAGATGGTTATCTTCTTCCTTTTAGGACTCCTGTCAAGCCCTTCAAAGCTCCCTGGGGTAGCGGCTCCGGCTATATTCATATTTTTATTTATGACATTTGTGGCAAGACCGCTTGCAGTAATAGCAATACTCGGCCCTTTTAAGAGTAAGGTAAATCAGATAGCTCTTGTGTCTTTTGCAGGGCTTAGAGGAGCGGCATCCATTGTGTTTGCCATAATGGCTGTACTTGGCTCCGAACTTGACGAAAATCTCTTCCACATTACATTTTTTATAGTACTGCTTTCAATCATCTTTCCAGGGGGCATTCCTGCCGAAGGTGGCAAAGCATCTTGACATGATAGACCACCAGGGAGACGTTATGAAGACGTTTACTGACTATACTGAGGAGGTTCCTGTTCAGTTTATTCAGTTTACCATACCTGAAGGCCATTCCTGGGCAGGTAGGACACTTATGGATATAGAAACACCTCCCGAAACCATCATAGTATCAGTACAAAATGAGTCGGGGACGAGGGTTCCAAATGGACAGACAGTTCTAAATATAGGGGACAAGGTCATACTCTCGGCTGTTGTTCCGGAGCACATGACGGGCACAATGCTAAGTGAAATACATATCAACAAGACAAGCAGCTACATTGGCAAGGCAATCTCCGAGATACCTACTGATGATGACACATTGATAATACTAATTAAAAGAGGGGATGATGTAATCATCCCTAATGGAAATATAGTATTAAATGAAGGCGATATGCTTGTGATGAACAGTGTAGTCAGGTAGACTAGAAAGGGAAGATTATGTTTAAGACAGGATTTGACAACGACAAGTATCTGAAAATGCAGTCAGAAAGGATAATGGAGCGAATTAAGAGTTTCGGTGGAAAGCTCTATATGGAATTTGGAGGCAAGCTCTTTGACGACCACCACGCCTCAAGAGTGCTGCGGGATTCAAGCCTGACAGTAAGATAAGGATGCTTACACAGATTAGGGAAGACGTAGAGGTAGTAGTAGTCATCAACTCTGCCGATATAGAGAAGAATAAGGTACGTGGTGACCTTGGCATAACCTATGACCTGGATGTACTGAGGCTTATAGATGCATTTAGAAGCTATGGCCTATATGTCGGAAGCGTAGTACTTACAAGATTTGAAGGCCAGGAATGTGCCATCCAGTATCAGAAAAAGCTTGAAGCACTGGGTATAAAGGTGTACAGACACTACCCAATAGCAGGTTATCCAAACGATGTGCCTACAATCATAAGTGATGAAGGCTATGGTAAAAATGATTATATAGAGACAAAGCACTCTCTTGTGGTGGTTACAGCACCGGGGACCTGGAAGCGGCAAGATGGCAGTATGCCTCTCACAGCTCTACCACGAGCATAAGCACGGAATAAAGGCCGGCTATGCCAAGTTTGAGACCTTCCCTGTATGGAATCTCTCTCTTTCACATCCTGTAAACCTTGCCTATGAGGCGGCTACAGCTGACTTAAATGATGTAAATATGATAGATCCATACCACCTTGAGGCTTATGGCCTTACTACAGTTAATTACAATAGGGATGTGGCAATCTTCCCTGTGCTTAACGCTATGTTTGAAAAAGATATACGGTTCATCCCATACAAATCGCCTACAGATATGGGAGTAAATATGGCTGGGTAACTGTATATTTGATGATGAGGCTGTAAGGGCAGCAGCAAGCCAGGAGATAATAAGGCGTTACTTTAAGGAAAGATGTGAGCTAAGAAAGGGTAACAGCAAGGAGGAAGTAGTAGAGAAGCTTGAACTCCTTATGAAGAAGGCAGGAACCGGAGTGCAGGATAGAAAATGTGTTGCCGCAGCCAATACCAATGCTGAGGGTGACAGGAGAGCTCTGCAGTGCCATCGAGCTGGCTGATGGCAGTGTGGTGACAGGCAAAAACTTCAGAGCTTATGGGAGCGACATCTGCTATGCTTCTTAATGCGCTTAAGAAAGCTAGCGGGGCTTCCTGATGAGCTTCGTCTCATTTCTCCAAGTGTAATAGAACCTATTCAGCAGTTAAAGATAAAGCACCTTGGCAAACCACAATCCAAATCTGCATATTGCTGAGATGCTGATTGCGCTCACCATTTGTGCAGGAAACCGATGAAAATGCAGCAAAGGTGGTTGCAAAGCTTGATGAGCTTAAAGGGCTGTGAGGCACATTCCTCAGTTATCCTTTCAAGTGAGGACCAGCGTACACTTGGCAAAGCTTGGTATCAACCTCACCTGTGAGCCAAAGTATCAGACTAAGAAGCTATTTCCACAACTAAAGGGATAGTAACTGTGTCATTTTGGCTTTACCTGGCATCTTATATTTTGACAACTGTGTATAAATGAAAAATAATTTTAACTTGAAAATATATTTGACACATGTATATATTAGAATAATAATATTAAACAGTTTTTAGGAGGAAAATAAAATTATAGCTAAAAGAATTAGGAGCAGAAAGCTTTGCATTAGATCTTGAATTTCTTATAGGAGAATATGAGAAGAAGCTTAGTGCTGAGGATACAGAAGAAGGCAAGAAGCGTCTTGGTGAGCTTCTTGAGGCTTGTAAGTCATTAAATGGCAAGAGCCTTTCAGACTTACTTACACTCTGTAGATACAGGAGCATTTAACAACGTTATTTCCGCATACTGTATGAAGGCTATGCAGGAGACAGGAAAGTCCGAATCAGAGTGCGAAGAAGTTCTTGACAAGCTTGAGGAGCTTTTATGACTATGATGCGGACAGTGTTGTAATTCCTATGCTCACAGTTGAGACTGATGAAGACGCAGAGTAATAAGTTTTACATTTTGAGGGATTAGATGTTTATTGATGAATTAATAGAGGGCTGTGAGTTAACGCTCACAGCGCGCTTTGGTTCTAAGACCGCAAGTTTTAGCTCTAAGGCAGTAGAGATAACCAGTCCGAAGGACAAAGAAGGAGATATCCGGCTTTATTGAAAGACATGAAGGCGGTCTTTTTCCTTATGTGGTAGCTGAGATGTTTACCTTTTAACGGACATCCTTTAAGCTTTTGACAACAATGAGATATCCTGTGATTTTATCGGCATTTTGGATTCAAAGCCCTATGAATGGCACAATGTTAGGGTTTATAGGATTAATCTTGACAACTACGGTCCTGCACACCTTATTATCTCAGAGGATGATGCTGAGTCTTTCAATAGGAGGAACAGCTTTAGAGTTCCTCTTACCAACGAATGCTACATAAAGCTTGGGAGCGATGATACGCTTAATAAGGCTAATTTGAAGGACCTTAGTTCAGTAGGTATTGGAATAGTTGTGCCTAAGTTTTTGTTTGTCGAGGCGGGAGAGGATATTCTCGTAACATTTTCAGACTATATGAAGATGTTTAAGGTAAAGAGTCCTGCGCGTCAGCCTGAAACAAAGATAGAGAAGGACATCGCAAGGTTTAAGAAGCAGATTTCCCTTATTGAGGCTATGAACGGTGGAGGCAGTGCCGAAAAGTCGGAAAAAGTTAACCAAAGAATCGAGTTTGTTATAAAAAGCTAAGATAGTAAGGGTTGTAGATACAATCAACAGGAAAACCATATGGGATGTAAGTTCTTAGCTATTAATCAGGAGCTTAGCAAAGTATGTAAATGAGAAAGCAGATGGAAAAGCGCAGGGCTAAGAACAGGCCTTTTGCAGTAAAGATAAATAGTGTTATGGATAACCGGTCGGCGTTGCAACTGACTGGTTTTTTGTAAAAATGAGCGAATTACAAATATTTTTGACACCCACATCATATAATTAAAGGAAAAATGAGATGAAGGCAGGGTAGAAATAAAGACAATAGATTTATCTGTGGAAGAAGGAAATGAATATCTAAAAAAGTGCCTAATGCTGGATAAAAAGGCAGAATTACCGGATGTTTTGGATAAGACTATACTCGGGGATACTTTTGAAGTACTTAGGCTGTTGCCTAAAGAAAGTGTGGATCTTTGCTAATAGTGGACCCTCCTTACAACCTCGATAAGGATTTATGGAAATAAATTTAAGAAAAACCAGTGATGAAGCCTACTTGGAATATACAGAGAAAATGGGATAAAGCTTGTAAAAGCCTCTTCTAAAGGCAAATGCGACTGTATATGTCTGCTGCGACTGGATTTCCAGTTCACCGATATTTATGGTGCTTAAGAAGCATTTTCATGTGCAAAACCGCATTACATGGCAGAGGGAAAAGGGCAGAGGGGGCTCTAGTAACTGGAAGAATGGTATGGAGGATATCTGGTTTGTGACGAATTCTGCTAAGTATACCTTCAATGTAGAAGCTGTTAAGATGAGAAGAAGTGTGATTGCGCCATATAAGGTGGATGGAAAGCCAAAAGACTGGGAGGAAACGGAGTCTGGTAACTTTAGAAACACCTATCCGTCTAATTTTTGGGACGATATTTCCATCCCTTATTGGTCTATGTCTGAGAAATACCGCCCACCCTACCCAAAAAGCCGGAAAAGCTCTTAGCTAAGCTCATTCTTGCAAGCTCCAATGCGGGAGATGTGATTCTGGATCCTTTCTGGCTCAGGCTCTCACTCGGTAACTGCAAAGAAGCTAGGCAGACACTTTATAGGGATAGAGCAGAACGTGCAGTACTGCATCTGGGCTGAGAAAAGGCTTGAAAATGGCTGAAGAGGATAAGACAATACAAGGCTATGCAGACGGCGTATTTCTGGGAGAGAAATACGGGAGGCTGCAAAGGAAGGGTAGGAAAAAAGAGTAAAAGCGTTTTTGAAAAGGTAAGAGAGGAAGATGGCTGCCCGTTGTGGGCAGTCATTCTTATAAGCTCAAAATATTATTTGTTGTCATAGTTTGTATATTTGTTTACATTATTCCTGCGGAATTCGTAGGGATTAACCCCCATATTTCTGAAATATCGTGGAGAAATAGCTGACATTTGAATATCCCACCATTTCAGCTATACTTTGAACTTTTTCCACAGTATTTATCAAAAGATACTCAGCTTTTAGGCGAATGTTGGAGAGGAAGGTACTGTAATTGTAGCCGGTTTCTTCCTTAAAAACTCGTGAAAGATACTCAGGATTCAAGTTTGCCTCTGTTGCAATCTGTTCCAGGCTAATAGGCTCGTTATAATGTTGTTGAATGAATACTACAGCCTTAAATATTCTTTGGGAAAGCTCCTTTTCATTTACTTCGTTGCCTGGGATATTGGCATCTGCGTAATCCAGTGCAGCCTTCTTTCAAGTGTCTTGGAAGTATATTGCTTTGTCGATATCTAACTTTGCTTTATTTAATGCATTTTTTGTGAACTCAGAATTGTCATTGATAAAACGCAGATATATCACATCAAGACATTCCTTGCAAAGCAGCTTAATATAGCTGATTCTGTTTACTTTGTTTTCTTCAATGTACTAAATATTTTCTCCAAAACTGAAGATATTGTTCTCTACCGGAGGATGCATAAAATCCTGATAAAGATGCTTTTAACTCTAAGTTAAAGACATCACTGCCAATCATCTTATGCATACTAGACGGGCAAAAGAGTGTATGTTTTTATCTGCTCTTTGTAAAAAGCCAATTGAAAGGGCATTAACAGCTTCAGACACGGCTTCACCCACATTCACCAGCTTCTCGGTTATATTGCTTACTCCAACCATGTACAATTATTATTATTCATAATCAGGGCCTGTACATTCCTGAAGACAGCTTAGTTTTTCGAGTTCGCTAAGATTCCTTGAAAGATTACCCACCAAGACATAGGACAAATTCGTCATACTCAACACCCTAAAACATATGATGTACTAATATCATGCTTTGGAATGGTAAAATGGTCAAATAGCTTGCTTTTCCAAACAGCAAGGGCAACTAAGCCTGAATCTCTCCATTTCACATCATAATCCCTTAACGCAATGATGTCACTTTCTGTTAAAGCTTTTCCGCTAATGAGAAGGTTGCGTATTATAGAATGTTTATGACTGTTGTACTGCATATTATCTTCAGTCTGATTGCATTTCTCTTTATTTTCTTAGCTGTTACAGAAAGCATTTCCTGGAAGGACTGTTTACTAATTTCGGTTTTTAAGATATAATCATCTGCATTTTCACGAACAGCCTCACGCACATAGTCAAACTCAGAAAATGCTGTTAAAAGTATCACAAACGTAAAGGGGTTTATCTTCTTAATTTCCTTTAATAATGTCAGGCCATCCATGACAGGCATTTTTATGTCGGATAGCACAAGTTCAGGTTCAAATTCTTTGTACAATGATAATGCCTGTTCTCCGTTGTTTGCCACCTCTACAATTTCATATTCAGGGTTTCTTTAATGCAAAAACTGAAGCCATTCACATATCAGTCTTTCATCATCTGCAATCAAAATTTTCATAACTCTTAATCCTCTGGTTTCTTGCGGATAATTGGCAATTTCAGTGTAACTGTAGTACCAATATCAGGTTCGCTTTCTATATTTATTCCGTATTCATCGCCATCCACTCTAATTCGACCTGAAAACATTGGCAAATCCCAATGGATACATTACGGGTGTATTCTTTTTTGTTGCATTGCTTAGCAATGTTTTCAACTTTGTCAGCACTCATGCCTATTCCGTCATCGTTAATGGTTATAATCAGGTTATCATCTTGAAGCTTGGAAGTTATCACTATTATACCGACTTCGCCTTTTGCTTCTATTCCGGTGAAAATGGCATTTTCAACTATTGGTTGAAGAATTAGCGCAGGAACCATACACTCTCCGGCATTCTCATCAGTTTCTCAAATTCAAAACTAAGCATATTACACATATCGTATTTGCTGTAAAATCAAGTATTTTTCTGTAATAACAAATTCTTCATTTAAGGTAATCAAGTCAGCATCTTGTCTCAGCGTCATTTTTAGGAAATCTATAAAAGCACTTATCATTTCGCTAACTTCCTCGGGCTTGCCTGTTTCTACAAGGCATTTAATGGAAAAAAGAGTGTTGTATAAAAAATGAGGATTAATCTGTGCCCTCAGCAGATCATTTTCAATACGGCGTTTATAGGCTTCTTTATGTTTAATGTCTTCCAACAGTTGTTTGATTTCCTGAGCCATACCGTTAAAGCTGTCTTTAAGCAATTCAATCTCATCGTAACCCTTTGCATGGCTTACAACATCAAAGTTACCTCACGAACCTGATTGAGGGAGTCACACAGGCCAAGCAAGAGGCTTGGAAACTTTTCCTGCAACCAGGTAGGATATAATTAGTGCAAATATAAAGCAGGCACCTATTATCACAAAGATAATTATATAGGCTCTGTACACATCTGATAACACAAAAGAAGAGGGCATTTCTTCAATTATAGTCCAGCCTGTCTGTGTATTATGATAGTTAGAAATGAGATATTCCCCGAAGACTTTTTCATAATGTGGAATTCGTTTTCCCCGTAAAGCCTTTTAAAATTCTCTACATTTATGAAATTCATACCCCTCATAGCTTTGTTCGTATGTGAGATTATATTTCCACTGCTGTCAATTATATAAATAACATTGGTTCCGTTTAAGGCAGACTGATAGATGTCAGACAGATAGGGATTCATCAATATTTATCAGCAAAGTACCTATCTCATCATCTTTGGTATTTACCATTCTTCTTGAAGCACTAAATACATACTTTTTCTTTTTAGAGCCAAAGCTATCTCTAAAGCTGCTTATAAATGTTATATCATCCTTGTTCTCCGATATTGTCTTGTACCCGAAAGCTGATTTTTAACGGAGGCAAAGTCGTAGTTATCGGACTGCGAAGAATAGCAGAACCCGTTATCTCCAATCACAACAACATCAAAGGCTATGCCGACCTCGCTAAATACCATAGTCTAGGTTCTTTTCATATCATCAAGTTTTACCTTGAGTTCTTTTTCCTTTATTTCATTAGGTTTATATGTCAAAGCTGAGATTAGTGAGGGATTGATTCTATACAGATTGGATATGGTGATGCTGCTGTTTTTAATAGCATTGGCACGTTCTCCAATCTGCTTCAAAAGGTCTAGCCTGGATGCCCCAATTTTATCTATCATAAGATTGCTTAGAAGGACAATTAAGACTGACGAAATAATCACAATTATTGCAGTAGAGGTTAAAACATATACGGCAAATAACTGGCTTCGTATTTTATTTGGGAAGATCTTCTTTAATTTTATGCTATTCATAAAATGACCTACTTTAGGCTATAAGGCTTGTAATTAGGGATTCTTTAATGTAATCATCACAGCTGTGTGACACTTCGCCCTTTGACCAAAGTCCTGCTAAGTTGATTTGTCCTGAGCCGTATACTGCTTCTTTTGCACCGTCAATCTCGGGATTAACATATTTGCTAAACCAAGCTTCAAGCTCATATCTAAGCTCGGTGGCAAGCTCACTATGGCTATCTTTTAGCAGGAGGTTGTTTCTCTCATCAGGATCATTTATTAAATCATACATTTCATCAGGTCCATAAGGATAGCGTTTTATGTACTTAAACTCCTTGTTTCTAATCATTCGATTTGGGACCATATTCATCAAGAACAATGATTTTATCATCCTGCTCAAAGTCCAGTCCCTTTAAGGCGGCTGCAAAGCTTCTTCCCGGGAGGGTTTTCATCCTCGTAATCTTCTATTCCTACATAGTTTAAGAGCGTTGGCATAAAATCATAGGCTGAAACAAGTGCATCGCAGACCTTATTTTCAGGAATAATGCCTGGCTGTGAAGCAATGAAAGGCACTTTAACTGAGCTGTCATACATATTGATTGGAAAGGTACCATTTCCCTTACCCCAAAAGCCAGTGATGACCGCAGCTAAAACCATTATCACTGGTAAACACAATAAGTGTATCCTCTCTGATTCCAAGGCTTTTCGACCTTGTCTATTATTCTGCCTATATTGGCGTCCATAGCAGTAACAGCAGCAAAATAGCCTATGAGGTTAGAACGCAGGTCTTTTGCCACCTCTTTAGTAAGATAAATACTGTCAGGATGCTCCTTCTCCTTTGGAATAGAGTCAAAGGGCAGTCTTTATACAAATCAGTGTATTCTTTAGGGTGGTTATTCACCCAAGGAGAATGTGGAGCAGTATAGCAGGCAGTAAGGTAAAATGGCTGTTTTCCGGCATTTTCATCGATAAATTCTAAGGCATCATCAGTTATCACATCAGTCACATACCGAGGTTCATTATATAGTACTCCGTCTTTATACAAAGGTGCATTGTAGTAAGGTCCACCTCCGGACTTGTGAGCAAACCAATGAGAATAACTCTTTTGAGGCTTGGCACTGTTTCCAAGATGCCATTTACCGGACAGACCGCATATATAGCCGTTTTCAGCAAGTACATCTGTATAGGCTTTCATGCCACGGAGATATTCGATATCCTCCTGCTTTTTGTTGTCATTTCTTAGCCAGTCGTGAACGCCATGCTGAGAAGGGATTCTACCTGTTAGAAGTGAAGCCCTCGCTGGAGAGCATACAGGGGAGGCACAGAAGAAATTGTCAAATAACATTCCCTCACTTGCCAGTCTATCGAGGTTTGGGGTAATGATTTCCTTTATTACCTGCACATCCCATAGACCACATTCCCTGGTCGTCAGATAAAAATAAAAATAATATTAGGCTTTTTAGTATTCATATCAGTCTCCTGTAATGTATAGATAATGAACTGTAATGAAATGAAATTTGTCACAAAATGGCAAACCGTATCCATGCTAAATTATCATATAATAGCCCATCTTCAATGTCAATACTGTGTGAAAAACGCAAATTATTAAAAGAAATGTCAAATAATTTATATAATAAAAATTTCAATTAAGATTTTGAAACATAATAATTTGAAAGAAAAGTAAAATAATTGCAAATAAAATATGGAGATATTTTATTATAATAATAAATAAGCAAGACACAAAGGATTATATGGGATAATCCTTTATAGCTTATAAAGGAGGAGAGTATTTATGAAAAAGATCTTAAAAAGAATTGCAGCATTGTCTATGGTATTAGCGTTGGTGGGATGTTCAAGTTCCGGGGCAATAAGGCTGCTTCCACTGCATCAAAAGCAGACAGGGTCAGCTGGTAGTGATTTACCTGTTTTGCGTGTTGCAATGATGCCTTTCATCACAAGCTTGCCAGCCAGATACATTAAGGTAAACAAGCTGGATGAAAAGAACGGATTTAAGAATGGAGACCACGATGTATGCGACAGGTGCAGCCAATGAATGAAGCCTTGGCTGCTGACTTGTGGGATGTAGGTGCAATGGGTGCCGCAGCGGTTACAGGTGTGGCAAACTATGATATGACCATTATAGGCGAGGTACTTGAGTCTCAGGACGGTCTTGGAGTATTTGTAAAGCCGGAGAGCAAAAATAGCAACTGTAAAGGGATACAATCCATCATTTCCAAATGTATATGGAGATCCTGATACGGTAAAGGGTGCTAAAATCCTGTTGCCAATTGGAACTGCGCAGCATTTTACCACTTTAAAATGGCTTGAAAAGATTGGTGTTAAGGCAGAGGATGTAAACATCGTTAACATGGAAACTGCTCAGGCATATCAGGCACTTAAAGCAGATCAGGCTGATGCAGTTGCACTCAATATTCCTACATTCTTTGATGCAAAAAATGATGGTATGGTGCAGGTAGGTAACCTTGCTGATATGGGAACAAAAATATGTGGATATGGTTACAGGCAACAAAAAGTCATTAGAAACAAAATCTGAAATTATCCAGAAGTACATAGATCTTCTTGCTGTAGCGGGAGCAGCACTTAATGCTGACCAGGATATGGCTACAAAGCTAATGATGGATTATTTAAAAGAAGCCGGAGCTGAAACATCAGAGGAAAGCGTTAGAGGAGATTTGGGCAGAGTTAAATTTATCGAAGCATCAGATTGGAAAAACAGAGAGCTTGGAAGCTTTGCTAAGGAACTGGGTGAATTCTATATTGGACTTGGACAGCTTGATGCAAGCTTTAATGGATAAGTTCAATACTAATATCATCAAAACTTATGTTGATGCTATTGACACAGCACAGGTTAAAACTAATTAAGATAATATGTGAATCTGATTAAAAATCTCTGTTGTTTCCGGAGATTTTTAACTCATTTAAAACCAAAGTCTATGAATATCAGTAGAAAGGAATGAGTGCTAAAAATGAAGAAAAAAATCAGGGGATTTAAAATACAAACTCATTTCAATATTTACGGTTGTTATTGTCATTACGATATGGGAGCTTGTAACAGATGTTCTTAAAATAGTATCTCCATTTATGCTGCCAAGCCCGCTTAAAGTACTGAACACCTTTATCTATAAACTCACAGGAGGAACTACTCCGGACGGTGCAAATCTGATTCAGCATATTCTGGCAAGCTTAAAAATAGCTCTAGGTGGATATGCAGTAGGAGTATTTATAGGAGTTCCTTTAGGAATAGCTATGGCTTGGAGTCGTAAATTTGAAATGTTTGCGATGCCGCTATTTAATCTTATAAGACCTGTTCCTGCACTGGCTTGGATTCCGCTTATGATACTGTGGTTAGGTATAGGTTATCTGTCAAAGGTGGGAATTATATTCTTTGCAGCATTTATCAGTGCAACTATCAATTCCTATACAGGTATCAAAAAAACAAACCAGGTTCATCTTTGGGTTGCAAGAACATTCGGTGCAACGAATAGACAAATGCTATTTAAGGTTGCAATTCCAACAGCCCTGCCTAGTGATTTTTACAGGACTTAGACTGGCACTAGGCTCTTCCTGGGTAGCCCTCGTTGCGGCTGAAATGCTGGCGGCTACAAGAGGGTGTGAGGCTATATGATTTATGTCGGAAGAATGCTTGGACGACCTGACATTATTATCGTAGGTATGATTACTATTGGCGGAATCGGCTTTAATTATGAGCTATGGACTGGAAAAATTGCAGAGAAAAAATACATAGGAAGGGTAGAAAATGATGGGGAAATCTAAATTAGCTCGCAATATAAAAATGCAGACATTTTTGGCTGCCTTCATTGCAGTAGTAGGATTTTCTGGCAGTATGGGAGCTGGTTGCAAGATTTACAAGCGCAAAGATGTTCTTACCACCTGCATCGGTTATCATAAGTGCATTTCTTACAAGTTTTGCAGTCCCTATGGAAAATACAACTATGCAGATGCATATTGCAATCAGTCTTTATCGTGTGCTGGTGGCATTTTCAATAGCAACAGTAACTGGAGTTTTTCTTGGAGTATTTATGGGTTATTCCAAGACTTTTGAAGCTATTTTTAAACCGCTTTTTGAATTTGTGAGACCTATTCCGCCTTTGGCTTGGATACCTATGTCTACTCTTTGGTTTGGAATTGGTGATGAAAGTAAGTGGTTTATCATCTTCTTAGGTAGTTTTACATTTATAACCGTAAATACCTATGATGGCACCAAAAATGTAGACAAGACCTTGATGGGTGCAGCCAGAATGCTTGGAGCAAGTGAAAGACAGGTATTTACAAGAGTTGTTTTGCCATCAGCAGTTCCTTATATATTTGCAGGGGCTTCAAATTGCCATTACTGCCGGCTGGTCGGCAGTAGTTGCAGCGGAAATGATTCGCTCAGATGAGGGAGTAGGCTGGCTCATTGTAATGGGAATGTCAACAGGCAATACGATACAGATTATGGTGGGCATTGTTGCCATAGGTGCAATCGGATTCATACTTGCAACCTTAATGTCTGCCCTGGAAAGGAGATTGTGTCTATGGAATCAGCAGCAGGGACTTTAAACAATGTACCTTTGATTTGTGATAATGTATCGAAAGAGTTTGACAGCTACGATGGAAGTGGTAAAAATGAGGTACTAAAGGATATTAGCTTTCAGGTAGAAAAAAATGAATTTTTGGTATTGTTTGGACCGGGACAGTGCGGTAAAACAACACTACTTAATATACTAGCGGGGCTTGAACTGCCGACTACAGGGAAAGTAATATCCAACAACAAAGAGGTAAAAGCCCCTAGCCCTGAAAGGGGAGTGGTTTATCAAAAAACTGCATTGTTTCCGTGGCTTACTGTTATGGGGAAATGTTGAATTTGGGCCAAGTGTACGTGGGTTTGAAAAGAAGAAGCGTAAGGAGCTGGCAGACCACTATATAGACCTGGTAGGATTAAAGGGCTTTGAAAAGAGTTATCCATCACAGCTTTCCGGTGGTATGCGTCAGCGCTGGGTATAGCAAGGGCTTATTGCAATAACCCGGATATACTATTGCTAGACGAGCCATTTGGACATCTGGATGCCCAGACTCGCTACATGATGGAGGAAGAACTGCAGAGGATATGGCAGAAAGAGAAGAGAACGGTAGTATTTGTAACCAATAACATAGAAGAAGCTGTGTATTTGGCTGACCGAATCATACTCCTAACAAACTGTCCGTCAAAAATCAAAAAGAATACAAAATTGACCTGCCTTTTCCAAGAGATTATGTTGATCCAAAGTTCTTGGAATTAAGAAAGGAAATTACGGAAAAATATGGATAAATCTTTTTAGGAGGGAACGAGATGCAGGGTGATAGAGAAGCTAAGGTTAAAGTAATAAATCTTACAAAAAAGTTTGATGACCTCCTGGTGTTAGATGACATTTCCTTTGAAGTAAAAAAGGGTGAATTTCTATGTATTGTGGGGCCGACAGGATGCGGCAAAACAACTTTTTTGAATAGTATAACAAAACTATACAAGCCTACTTCAGGTGAAATCCTTGTTAACAACGAGCCGGTAGACTTAGATAAACATAATGTAGCTTATATATTTCAGGAATATTCAACCATGCCTTGGCTTACAGTTGAAGAGAATGTTCGATTTGGACTTGAAATTAAGACATGTTGCAAGGAAAAAGGCGAATAAGCTTGTGGATGAATACCTGGAAATAGTGGGATTAACAAAATTCCGTAAATACTATCCTGAACAGCTTTCAGCAAGTATGCTGCAGAGAGTAGTTATTGCGAGGGCGTTTGCAACAGAACCGGAACTGCTGCTTATGGATGAGCCATACGGACAGCTTGATATTGAGCTTCGCTTCAAGCTTGAGGATGAACTGCTTAATCTATGGCAGAGAACAGGTACTACAGTAATTTTCATTACACACAATATTGAAGAAGCTGTTTATCTTGGAGAGAGGATACTAGTGCAACCAACAAGCCTACCAAGATAAAAGGAAGAAATTATCAATGATTTGCCTCGCCCACGAGATATAGCCTCACCTGACTTTGTTAAACTTCGTAATGAGGTAACTGACCTGATAAAGTGGTGGTAATCGTAGAGATGGTGATAATTAAATAGGGATACATATAAAGGACTGCAGACTTTGGCAGTCCTTTTCATGTTATCATCCTGATATTACCAAAATACTCCTACCTGATAGCCGTAAAAATGTTATACTAGGGTAAACAAAATATATGGTACCACAAAAGG
>BNJV01001069.1_pt1 | contig 79294 bp, 98 predicted proteins | sample 8540591 | NCBI WGS metagenome assembly BNJV01 (sample SAMD00202457, study PRJDB9452) | human saliva metagenome | host: Homo sapiens | reverse complement strand
GAGAGAAGGATGCAAGCTAAATTAATTGGTTACCAGCATAGAGATACTGTGATTCATCGCTTGTCAGGAGCTGGAAAAACTTCTTTTTTCATCCTTGTGTCATTGGCGGCCATGATTAGCTATGATACCAGACTGCTTGTTCTGATTGCCATCTTTTCGGTCTTTCTCCTCTATTTGTCAGAAATCCGTTTTAAAGATGTTTCCTTTGTAGCAGTTTTTGCGACGGTATTTGCCGTTTTAAACGTTTTGATGGTCTATCTCTTTTTCTCCCGAGTATGGGGGTTGGACTTTACGGAGAGAGAAGTGTGATTTGGCAGGGAATCGGTGCCTACACTCTGACCAGTCAAGAGCTCTTTTATCTGCTAAATTTGGCTATTAAGTACCTTTGCACCATTCCTCTGGCTATTATCTTTTTGATGACAACCCATCCTAGTCAGTTTGCTTCCAGTTTAAATCAAATTGGTGTGCCTTACAAGATTGCCTATTCAGTCAGCCTGACTTTGCGCTATATTCCAGATTTGCAGGAAGAATTCTTTACTATCAAGATGTCTCAGGAGGCGCGTGGGATGGAATTATCCAAGAAAGCTTCTCTTATGCAACGAATCAAAGGCAATCTGCGCATTATCACTCCCTTGATTTTTAGCTCGCTAGAACGCATTGATACCATCGCGACTGCCATGGAGCTTCGACGCTTTGGGAAAGAGAAAAAACGCACTTGGTATAGTTATCAGACCTTGAAAAAAGGAGACTATCTTACCTTGCTCTTGGCAACCTTGTTTTTAGTAGCTAGTTTGTTACTTATCTTGCAGAATCAGGGACGATTTTACAACCCTTGGAAATAGCTTGAAAAAATCAAAAAAATCAAGTCGTTTCTATTGACAATGATTCTGAAAGTGTTATACTAAGAAAGTAGTTTCGCTGATTTACTTCAAACCTGTTGTGAGGTAAGTTAACGATGCCTTAACCACGCTGTTTGCTGAGCTTGACTCCGGGCAGTGTGGCTATTTTTTTTTGCAATGGTGAAAGGAAGCAAGTCATGACAAATCACATTGTATTATTTGAGCCTCAAATTCCACAAAATACAGGCAATATCGCGCGTACTTGCGCTGCGACTAATTCTCCCCTCCACATCATCAAGCCCATGGGATTTCCTATTGACGACCGCAAGATGAAGCGTGCGGGATTGGATTATTGGGATAAGCTAGAGATTTATTTTTACGAGAGTTTGGAGGATTTCATGTCTCAGATGAAGGGCAAACTCTATCTGATTTCTAAATTCGCTGAGAAAGTGTATTCTGAGGTGGATTTATCGACTGACGAAGACCATTATTTTCTCTTTGGACGTGAAGACAAGGGCTTGCCGGAGGACTTTATGCGAGAACATCCTGAGAAAGCTCTCCGTATTCCTATGAATGATGAACATGTCCGCAGTCTCAATGTGTCTAATACCGTCTGCATGATTGTCTATGAGGCTCTCCGCCAGCAGAACTTTGCAGGTCTTGAGCTTGTTCATACCTATGAAGTGGATAAATTGAAATAAAAAATGAAAATGAAAATGAACAAAATGCTTGCGCTTGCAAGCGTTTTTTTGTTATGATAAAAGAGTCTTCAGGGCAGGGTGAAATTCCCGACCGGCGGTAAATTTGACTAGCTATTTTAGCTTTCTCGTCGTTGTCTTGTCTCGATATACTTTAAGTATTATCTTCGACTGCGACGCCTAGATAAATCTAAAATATCTTAGCCAAATAAGTCCGCGAGCGCAAGCTGATGTGGTGAGATTCCACAACCGACAGTATAGTCTGGATGGGAGAAGACGAAAGAATAGCTTTGTCTGTTCTGATAGATTTATAGCTAAACTGTAACCGCTTGCTTGAATTTCCTTAATAGAGTGAGAGGGGACTTTTGGGATATAAAAAGTGAGAATAGATAGAGGAATCCTTTCTAACTTCTTCTGATTTTATAGAAAATTGGAGGAACCTGTTATGACAAACACACGTCGACTTTCGACCATTGCGATTTTATCAGCCATTTCATTTGTGCTGATGTACTTTGACTTTCCGCTTTTACCAGCGGCGTCCTTCCTCAAGATCGAATTTAGTATCTTGCCAGTCCTTGTGGCTCTGGTGGTCATGGATTTGCCTGCTGCTCTAGGAGTTCTCTTGCTTCGCTCACTCTTGAAATTGCTTCTTAACAGCCAGGGAGTGAATACTTACATTGGTTTGCCAATGAATATCGTAGCTTTGGGAGTTTTTGTCATCGTATTTGCTTTGATTTGGAAAAAGGAACGGACAACCCTTCGTTTCCTACTAGGCTCTCTAGCTGGAACTATTGGTTTAACCGTGGCTATGTTGGTTCTCAACTATGTTTATGCTGTTCCTTTGTATGCTAAGTTTGCTAACTTTGATATTGGAAAAATTTTGGGACTTTCCAACTACCTAATGACCATGGTATTACCTTTTAACTTGATTGAGGGTGTAATCTTTTCCGTTTCATTCTGGTTGTTGTACGTCCTTTTGAAACCAACCTTAAAACACTATGAAAGATAAACAAACATTTTTAATGAAGGGCAGTTTTGCCCTTTTACTTTTCGTTATTCTTGGCTACATGGTCAAATTTTACCCTGAAACGCTGGTCGGTTTTGACCAACCGATACAGACAGCCGTTCGAGGAGACTTGCCAGATTATTTGACTACTCTCTTCCGAGCCATTACACGCCTGATTGATATCCCAGTGATTATCACCTGGGTTGCCATCGCAGCCTTTGTCTTTTATCGTAAAAGATGGAAGATAGAAAGTTTCTTCATGCTGGGAAATCTGGCTTTGGCAGGTCTTTTAATCGTGACCTTTAAATATCTACCAGCGCCCACGACCAGCTATATTACACTTGGTAGAGGAGAAGGGATTTTCTTTTCCAAGTGGACATTCTCTGGCTGTAACCTTGATGGTAGGCACTCTGATTGTCGTCCTCAGTCAACGGATGAAAGATCCAGTCTGGAGAAAAATCGTGCAAATCGTGCTAGGTCTCTACCTAGTCAGTGTGTTGGTATCAAGGGTCTATCTGGGAGTTCATTACCCATCAGATGTCCTTGCCAGTCTCTGTGTGGGTTTGGGAGTCCTGTTTATCGAATTTCCCTTTTATGATAAGCTCCGCTTCCAATGGCGATTTAAAGGCAAACAGAAGTGAGTATCAAATTCCCTTGAGGAGAAAGAAATGAAAGTCAACATAAAAGATCTTCATCCAACTCAACTATACTTATCAGAAAAGAAACTGGCAGGAATCCAGACACTTTATCAGTCTGTAGAACTAAACAATGTTGATCCAATTGCTATTCTTGCATTTGGAAATTGCTTGTTGATTACAGATGGGCATCACAGGGCTTATCAGGCTTTATTGGCAGGTCGGGATACGATTTCTGCTGAGTTTGATAGAGACGGCGGTGATGAACTATATCATCTCTATGCGCAAGCTTGTGAGGAAAGAAAGATTTACTCTGTTCTGGATTTAAAAAATCATATCTTACCTCAAGATGAGTATGAAGCAAAATGGTATAACTGGTGTGAGGGTTTTAATCAAGCAACAACTCTCTTATTGAAAAGGAAAGCAGATGAAACAGACCCTACAAATAGATCATGCACTGCGTCTTGTTCCTTATTATAAGGTCAATCATTGTGAGGAAGCTTTGGCTTGGTATCAGGATGTGAACTTGGTTTACCTCGTAGATGGTGTGAAGCGACCTTACAGTCCAGCGACCTTGGAAGCTATGTATTCCTATTTGGATCAGCATGGTGAGCTTTTTTTTGGATTGAAGTCAAGGACAAGGGAGAATGGTTTCCAATTGGGGATGTTACTCTATCTCAGGATAATCTCCCCATTGTGATTGGGAATCCCGCTTACCAACATCGAGGACTTGGGAAAAAGATTCTAAGTACTTTGATTGAATTGGCTCGAGTAAAAGGATGGAAAGAATTGAAAGTCAAGGAAATCTACACCTACAATCATACTTCTAGGAGGTGTTTCAAGTCGCTTGGATTTGTGGAAGATGGAGTAACAGAAAAAGGAACGAGTTTTATACTGAAATTAATCTAATCTAACTTGTTTTTTAACTAAAAATCTGATAAACTAGGTAGTAATTGAATAGAAATCCGCAAGACTAGTAACTCAAGGGAAGTATATCAGGGAGGAGAGCCGTGACTGCAAGCTCTTTATATGAAAGCTGGGTGAATTCACTTGCGCATGGATTTAGAAATGAAGGTCTGACTTGTCAGATGAAAACGGATGGTACCGCGTGTCAACGCTCCGAGTGGAGTTTTTGGCATGTGGTTTTCTTTTTATCTACGAGAGACTGATGGAGGAATTATGTCAACTATTGAAGAACAATTAAAAGCGCTTCGTGAAGAAACGCTGGCTAGCTTGAAGCAGATTACTGCTGAAAATAAAAAAGAGATGCAAGATTTGCGTGTCTCTGTCCTTGGTAAAAAGGGATCGCTCACTGAAATCCTCAAAGGGATGAAAGATGTCTCTGCTGAGATGCGTCCGATTATCGGGAAACATGTCAATGAAGCGCGTGATGTCTTGACAGCAGCTTTTGAAGAAACTGCTAAGCTTTTGGAAGAAAGAAAGTTGCAGCTCAATTAGCAAGTGAGAGTATCGATGTGACCCTTCCAGGTCGTCCAGTTGCGACTGGTCACCGCCACGTCCTCACACAAACCAGTGAAGAAATCGAAGATATCTTCATCGGTATGGGTTACCAAGTCGTGGATGGTTTTGAAGTGGAGCAAGACTACTATAACTTTGAGCGTATGAACCTTCCCAAAGACCACCCAGCTCGCGATATGCAGGATACTTTCTATATCACTGAAGAAATCTTGCTCCGTACCCACACGTCTCCAGTTCAGGCGCGTGCTATGGATGCCCATGATTTTTCTAAAGGTCCTTTGAAGATGATCTCGCCAGGGCGTGTGTTCCGTCGTGATACGGACGATGCGACTCACAGTCACCAGTTCCACCAAATCGAAGGCTTGGTTGTTGGGAAGAACATTTCTATGGCAGATCTTCAAGGAACCCTGCAGTTGATTGTCCAAAAAATGTTCGGTGAAGAGCGTCAAATCCGTCTGCGTCCATCCTACTTCCCATTCACAGAGCCATCTGTTGAGGTGGATGTTTCTTGCTTCAAGTGTGGTGGAGAAGGCTGTAACGTATGTAAGAAAACAGGTTGGATCGAAATTATGGGGGCCGGTATGGTTCACCCACGTGTCCTTGAAATGAGTGGTATCGATGCGACAGTTTACTCTGGATTTGCCTTTGGTCTTGGTCAAGAGCGTGTAGCTATGCTCCGTTACGGAATCAACGATATCCGTGGATTCTACCAAGGAGATGTCCGCTTCTCAGAACAGTTTAAATAATGATTAAAAAAGTAGAACTGGCAGATGTTGGGGTGTTGGCCAAAATTGCCAAACAAACCTTTCGTGAAACATTTGCTCATGATAATACAGAAGAGCAGTTACAGGAATACTTTGAAGAGGCTTATAGTCTGAGAGTTTTGTCAACTGAGTTGGAAAAGCCAGAATCCGAAACCTATTTCATTATGCATGAAGAGGAGATAGCTGGTTTTCTCAAAGTCAACTGGGGAAGTGCTCAGACTGAGAGAGAATTAGAGGATGCTTTTGAAATTCAACGCCTCTATGTGCTACAAAAATTCCAAGGATTTGGACTAGGTAAGCAACTGTTTGAATTCGCTCTTGAACTTGCTACCAAAAATAGTTTTTCTTGGGCTTGGCTAGGTGTTTGGGAGCATAATACAAAAGCTCAAGCATTTTATAATCGATATGGTTTTGAAAAATTTAGCCAACATCATTTTATGGTTGGTCAAAAAGTAGATACGGATTGGTTACTGAGAAAGAAATTAAGGTAAGAAGAGGATTCTTCTATTGAAATGATAGGAAAGGAAAAGAACTAGAGTGACAACTGTCATTCTGGAGAACTAAATTATGCTTGTATCTTATAAATGGTTAAAAGAATTGGTGGACATTGCTGTGCCATCACAAGAGTTGGCTGAAAAAATGTCAACTACAGGGATCGAGGTAGAAGGTGTCGAATCACCTGCTGCTGGTCTCTCAAAAATTGTCGTCGGTGAGGTCTTGTCTTGCGAAGATGTGCCAGAAACTCACCTCCATGTTTGTCAGGTTAACGTTGGCGAAGAAGAAGCCCGTCAAATCGTTTGTGGTGCCCCAAATGTGCGTGCTGGTATCAAGGTTATGGTGGCTCTTCCAGGAGCTCGCATCGCTGACAATTACAAGATCAAAAAAGGGAAAATCCGCGGTCTTGAGTCACTTGGGATGATCTGTTCACTTGGTGAATTGGGAATTTCTGACTCAGTTGTACCTAAGGAATTCGGAGATGGCATCCAAATCTTGCCAGAAAATGCCGTTCCAGGTGAGGAAGTCTTCTCATACCTAGACTTGGATGATGAAATCATCGAACTTTCTATCACACCCAACCGTGCAGATGCCCTTTCTATGCGTGGGGTAGCTCACGAAGTAGCAGCTATCTACGATAAGGCAGTCAACTTTAAAGAATTTACTCTTTCAGAAACTGACCAAGCAGCAGCAGATGCTCTTTCTGTGGGCATTGAGACAGACAAGGCGCCTTACTATGCCGCTCGTATCTTGGACAATGTGACTATCGCACCAAGTCCACAATGGTTGCAAAACCTTCTCATGAATGAAGGTATCCGTCCTATTAACAACGTGGTGGACGTGACCAACTATATCCTGCTCTACTTTGGTCAACCTATGCATGCCTTTGACTTGGATACCTTTGAAGGAACTGACATCCGTGTGCGTGAAGCGCGTGCTGGTGAAAAATTGGTGACCTTGGATGGTGAAGAACGTGATTTGGATGTGAATGACTTAGTCATTACTGTCGCAGACAAGCCAGTAGCTCTTGCAGGTGTTATGGGTGGTCAAGCAACAGAAATCTCTGAAAAATCTAGCCGTGTCGTCCTTGAAGCTGCTGTCTTCAATGGCAAATCTATCCGTAAAACTAGCGGTCGCTTGAATCTTCGTTCTGAGTCATCTTCTCGCTTTGAAAAAGGTATCAATGTGGCAACAGTTAATGAAGCACTTGATGCGGCAGCTAGTATGATTGCAGAACTTGCAGGTGCGACGGTGCGTAAAGGCATCGTTTCAGCGGGTGAGCTTGACACCTCTGATGTGGAAGTTTCTTCAACCCTTGCAGACGTTAATCGTGTCCTTGGTACGGAGCTTTCATACGCTGATGTAGAAGACGTCTTCCGTCGTCTTGGCTTTGGTCTTTCTGGAAATGCAGACAGTTTTACAGTCAGCGTCCCACGCCGTCGCTGGGATATCGCTATCGAGGCAGACCTCTTTGAAGAAATCGCTCGTATCTATGGATATGACCGCTTGCCAACTAGTCTTCCAAAAGATGATGGGACAGCTGGTGAATTGACAGCCACACAAAAACTCCGCCGTCAGGTTCGTACGATTGCTGAAGGAGCAGGTTTGACAGAAATCATCACCTATGCTCTAACAACTCCTGAAAAAGCAGTTGAGTTTACGGCTCAACCAAGTAACCTTACTGAACTTATGTGGCCAATGACTGTGGATCGTTCAGTCCTCCGTCAAAATATGATTTCTGGTATCCTTGATACAGTGGCTTATAACGTAGCTCGTAAGAATAAAAACTTGGCCCTTTATGAGATTGGAAAAGTCTTTGAACAAACTGGCAATCCAAAAGAAGAACTTCCAAATGAGATCAACAGTTTTGCCTTTGCCTTGACAGGCTTGGTTGCAGAAAAAGATTTCCAAACAGTAGCAGTTCCAGTTGATTTCTTCTATGCTAAGGGAATCCTTGAAGCCCTCTTCGCTCGTTTGGGACTCCAAGTAACTTATATAGCAACATCTGAAATCGCTAGCCTTCATCCAGGTCGTACAGCAGTCATTTCACTCGGTGACCAAGTTCTTGGTTTTCTTGGCCAAGTGCATCCAGTCACTGCTAAGGCTTACGATATTCCAGAAACTTATGTAGCGGAACTTAACCTTTCAGCCATCGAAGTTGCCCTTCAACCAGCGGCTCCATTTGTGGAAATTACTAAATTCCCAGCAGTCAGCCGTGACGTTGCCCTCCTTCTTAAAGCAGAAGTGACTCACCAAGAAGTTGTGGATGCTATCCAAGCTGCAGGTGTGAAACGTTTGACAGATATCAAACTCTTTGACGTCTTCTCAGGCGAAAAATTGGGACTTGGTATGAAGTCAATGGCTTATAGCTTGACCTTCCAAAATCCAGAAGACAGCTTAACAGACGAAGAAGTCGCACGCTACATGGAAAAAATCCAAGCATCTCTAGAAGAAAAAGTCAATGCAGAAGTGCGTTAATTTATTAGAATTTGAAATGAAAGTTTAGACTTAAACATAAAAAAACGAATAAAACTAGTTTTCTAGACAGTTAGAATTCTATTTTGTTCGTTTTTTTGTTTTTAAATCTTAGGTCTTGTTAGTGTGAATGAAGCTGTTCTTATATACTTTCTTGATTTCGCTTTTATAACTGTTTAAGACTATAGTAGATTGAAATAAACTGCGAACAAATCTATTGGGGAATTCAAACAAGTTTATAGTAATGTTTTAGAAGTTTCAATGTGATGTTTCAACTTCGGCATGAAATAAAAATCTAAGTGTATTTTTTTATTTTTTTCTGTCTAATAAATCAAAATACTTGATTTATTAGCATAATAATGATAGAATTAAGATAAGAACAGTGTAGTATGTAATGCTAGTTAATATATATATGTATATTAACTAGCATTACCGTCTTCACTAGTTTAATAAATTATAAAGGAGTCTTTATAGATGGAAAATAATCATTCTATGAGTCGAGTAGAACGCTCACGTCGTGAGAAGGTAACTCGTTACTCTGTCAGAAAAGTAAGTTTTGAGTACCAGTGTAGCGGTTGCGAGATTTTTATGTTTTTTTGGGAAATGGTGCAGTGTATGCGAAAGAGAACCAAACGTAACAGCAACAGATTCTGCCCTAGCAGCTACTCCAGCAACTAATCAGTTGGATGAAAATTCTGGTGCCAGTGACTCGACTGCTCCGAAGGGTCAAGCAGACACAACTACTCCAGCACCTGCTGATGCAAGCTCAACATCAGTAGAATCATCTACTGTTTCGAAAGCTCAAGCAGACACAACTACTTCAAAACCTGCTGATGCTACTCCAGCGCCAGTAGTATCATCTACTACTTCAACAACAGAAGAAAAATCAGCAGAAAAAAACACTGAGGCATCATCTGCAGAAGCAAATAGCGTAGAAAACAAACAACAAACAACAGTAAAAGCTGAAGAGCCATCTGCGACATCAGTAGCAACAACAAAACCTGCAGAAGAAACTGCAACAACAGAAAGCAGCAAACCAAAATCACGTAAAAAACGTGCTGTAGATGCTACTTCTGTGGATACAGTAGCAGCAACATCTTCAAATGAAAATGACCCATTAGCTAAGAACCGTAAAAATACAGGTCAAATAATAAATGGAGATTTTTCAGATACCAGCAAAGGAGCTACTATTCCAACAGAAGGTCCTAGAAATGCAGCTAATACATATAGTGCAGTAACTGAAGATCAAATGGTGGGTTGGAAACTAGATAAAACAGATGGAAAGACTAATCGTTTTGATTTAGTATGGGCCCCTAACGCTCTGCCAGCTTATAACTATCTTACTTTTGGTAAAACACCAAATAAAGTAGGAGCCAATTTAGGGTTATATACTAACCATAATTTCTATGGTGGAAAAAGAAAAGAAGGTTCAGGTCCAATTTATCAGGATATTGATGTTACACCTGGTGGAGAAGCAGTTATCCGGTTTGTAGGATCAAGTGTATGGAATGCTAACGGGTATAATGGGGTTCAAGTAACCATTTCAGATGCGTCAAATCCAGGAGATATTTTATATAAAGGATCGCCGTTTTTAAATGAAGCTAAATATGGAGTTTTTAGAGGTATCTTAAACATTCCAGCAAATGTAAGTAAAATTCGCTTAACATTTTCATCTACAGTGAATTCTTCTTTTGATACAGCAAATATGAAGAACCACCTAATCCCCAATGAATGGGGAAGTTCAGTGGTGGGGGATGTTAAAGTATCTTCAGGATCATTTGTGACCTCTAGAGTAAACAACATTGCGTATACAGAGACAGCAACATCCTCTTCGGCTAAAGTAGTTGATTCAACCGTGAGTGCTACCCTCACGAATGAAGGGTATGGAGATGCTATGGATGCTGAATATAAGGTTGTTCTTCCTAAGGGAGCAACATATAAATCAGGTACAAATGTCAAATCTTATTCATTTGACGAGTCATCTCGTACACTAACTCTAAAAATAGGCGAAGTAAAAAGGGATCAACCAGTAAAATTTGATTATACAATAACACTACCCGCAGATAAACCTACAAGAGAAACATTAACAGGTCATGTTAGTTATCGTACAAAAGGCTTTAGTATGAATGAAAGGTCTTTAAGTGTAAACCAAGCAACTGTTGGTGGACAAGAGTACGGTATTCGTAATGAATTTATTAAAACAGAATCAACAGTAAAACAAGGTTCAGTAGATATTCCTGCTCAAACAGTTACTGTCAAGATGTATAAAGATGATTTACAAACATCTGTGACACAAATGGAAGAAACACTTAAGACGTTGAATAAGGATGATTATTCAACAGAATCTTGGAATAGTTTACAAAAAGCACTTCGTGATGCAAAAAAAGTTCTATCAGAAACTGATGCTACTCCAATAGAAGATAGAGCAGATCAAGATACTATTAACAATTTTCCTATTTTATTAGCTAAAGAGAAAGCTAAGTTAGATTTAGATAAAGTTGCAAAAGAACAAAAAGTTGCAATAGATACTAAGAATAATGCTACAAGGGAAGAAAAAGCAGAAGCAAAAGCGAAAGTTGAAGATGCTTTATATAAAGCAAATTTGGCGGTAGATACAGCGACAACAGTGGATGATGTGGCAACAATAGGCGCAACACAAACATCGAAGATTACCCCTATTTTTCCTGTTGAAGTCTCTAAGGATGCAGCAAAAGCAGAGATTCAAATCATTAGAACTTAAAAATGCAGAAATCAATGGTAATGATAATTTAACAACAGAAGAAAAAACTACTGCGTTAGCTGAAGCTAAGAAGAAAGCAGATGAAGCAAAAGCTTTAGTAGATGGAGCGACAACAGATGCGAGTGTAGAACGTGCAGAGATTTCAGGGATTAATAAAATAGAATCTTACAATCCAGCAGCTGTAGAAAAAGACACAGCTAAAAAAAGGCCGTAGAAGTCGCATTAAAAGCACAAGAAAAAGTGATTGACGCAAAAAGCAGATTCAACAACAGAAGAAAAAAAGAAGTCGCTAAAGAAGAAGCTAGAGCGAAAGCAGAAGCGACCAAAGAAGCTATCGATAAAGCAGATTCTAATGCGAATGTAGCAGAAGACTAAAGAAGCAGGAGTAGGAAAAATTACCCCTGTAGTGCCAAAAAGCAGAAGTAAAACCAGTCGCAAAACAAGCGATTGAAGATGCTTATACTGCAAAAAGTTGCAGAAATTGAGAAACGTCCTGAGTTAACAACAGAAGAAAAAAAGAAGCGACCCAAAGCAGAAGCACGTAAATTGGCAGATGCAACCAGAGCAAATGTTGATAAAGCGAAGACAGACGATGCAGTAGAAACAGCAAAAAGAATCTGGAACAGGAAAAGTCGAAGCAGTAGATCCAGCAGCTGTAGAAAAAGACACAGCTAAAAAAAGGCCGTAGAAGCCGCATTAAAAGCACAAGAAAAAGCGATTGACGCAAAAGCAGATTCAACAACAGAAGAAAAAGAAGTCGCTAAAGAAGAAGCTAGAGCGAAAGCAGAAGCGACCAAAGAAGCTATCGATAAAGCAGATTCTAATGCGAATGTAGCAGAGACTAAAGAAGCAGGAGTAGGAAAAATTACCCCTGTAGTGCAAAAAGCAGAAGTAAAAACCAGCCGCAAAAACAAGCGATTGAAGATGCTTATACTGCAAAAAGTTGCAGAAATTGAGAAACGTCCTGAGTTAACAACAGAAGAAAAAGAAGCGACCAAAGCAGAAGCACGTAAATTGGCAGATGCAAACCAGAGCAAATGTTGATAAAGCGAAGACAGACGATGCAGTAGAAACAGCAAAAGAATCTGGAACAGGAAAAAGTCGAAGCAGTAGATCCAGCAGCTGTAGAAAAAGACACAGCTAAAAAAAGGCCGTAGAAGCCGCATTAAAAGCACAAGAAAAAGCGATTGACGCAAAAAGCAGATTCAACAACAGAAGAAAAAAAGAAGTCGCTAAAGAAGAAGCTAGAGCGAAAGCAGAAGCGACCAAAGAAGCTATCGATAAAGCAGATTCTAATGCGAATGTAGCAAGAGCTAAAGAAGCAGGAGTAGGAAAAAATTACCCCTGTAGTGCCAAAAAGCAGAAGTAAAACCAGCCGCAAAAACAAGCGATTGAAGATGCTTATACTGCAAAAAGTTGCAGAAATTGAGAAACGTCCTGAGTTAACAACAGAAGAAAAAAAGAAGCAAACCAAAGCAGAAGCACGTAAATTGGCAGATGCGACCCAGAGCAAATGTTGACAAAGCGAAGACAGACGATGCAGTAGAAACAGCAAAAAGAATCTGGAACAGGAAAAAGTTGAAGCAGTAGATCCAGCGACTGTAGAAAAAGACACAGCTAAAAAGGCCGTAGAAGCCGCATTAAAAGCACAAGAAAAAAAGCGATTGACGCAAAAAGCAGATTCAACAACAGAAGAAAAAAGAAGTCGCTAAAGAAGAAGCTAGAGCGAAAGCAGAAGCGACCAAAGAAGCCATCGATAAAGCAGATTCTAATGCGAATGTAGCAAAGAGACTAAAGAAGCAGGAGTAGGAAAAAAATTACCCCTGTAGTGCCAAAAGCAGAAGTAAAACCAGCCGCAAAAACAAGCGATTGAAGATGCTTATACTGCAAAAAGTAGCAGAAATTGAGAAACGTCCTGAGTTAACTACTGAAGAAAAAGCAGCACCAAAGCAGAAGCACGTAAATTAGCAGATGCACCAGAGCAAATGTTGATAAAGCGAAGACAGACGATGCAGTAGAAACAGCAAAAAGAATCTGGAACAGGAAAAGTCGAAGCAGTAGATCCAGCGACTGTAGAAAAAAAGACACAGCTAAAAAAAGGCCGTAGAAGCCGCATTAAAAGCACAAGAAAAAAGCGATTGACGCAAAAAGCAGATTCAACAACAGAAGAAAAAAAGAAGTCGCTAAAGAAGAAGCTAGAGCGAAAGCAGAAGCGACCAAAGAAGCCATCGATAAAGCAGATTCTAATGCGAATGTAGCAAAGCAGCCTAAAGAAGCAGGAGTAGGAAAAAAATTACCCCTGTAGTGCCAAAAAGCAGAAGTAAAAACCAGCCGCAAAACAAGCGATTGAAGATGCTTATACTGCAAAAAGTTGCAGAAATTGAGAAACGTCCCGAGTTAACTACTGAAGAAAAAGCAGACCAAAGCAGAAGCACGTAAATTAGCAGATGCGACCAGAGCAAATGTTGACAAAGCGAAAACAGACGATGCAGTAGCAGCAAAGAGAAGACAAAGGAACTACAAAAAGTAGCAGATGTAGATCCAGCGACCAAAAGCAAAAACCAGCAGCTAAAGCGCAGTAGATGCGAGATTGGCAGAAAAAGACAAAGCGATCGACGCTAACGACAAACTTTCAGATGCAGAAAAAAATCAGCGATGAAAGAAGAAGCTAAGAAAGCGACGGACGAAGCTAAGAAAGCGATTGATGCGACCCGCAGACCAAGCTGGAGTAGACGCTAAAGCAACTGAAGGAACAGATGCAGTAGCAGAGTAAACCCAGTAGGAAAAAGACAAAGCTAAAAGCGGCAGTAGATGCGAGATTGGCAGAAAAAAAGAAAAAAAGCGATCGACGCTAACGACAAACTTTCAGATGCAGAAAAAAATTAGCGACGAAAGAAGAAGCTAAGAAAGCGCGGACGAAGCTAAGAAAGCAATCGATGCAAAGAACTGACCAAGCTGGAGTAGACGCAAAAAGCAACTGAAGGAACAGATGCAGTAGCAGAGTAAACCCAGTAGGAAAAAGACAAAGCTAAAGCAGTAGATGCAGATTGGCAGAAAAAAAGACAAAGCGATCGACGCTAACGACAAACTTTCAGATGCAGAAAAAAATCAGCGACGAAAGAAGAAGCTAAGAAAGCGACGGACGAAGCTAAGAAAGCAATCGATGCAAAGAACTGACCAAGCTGGAGTAGACGCAAAAAGCAACTGAAGGAACAGATGCAGTAGCAGCAGTAAACCCAGTAGGAAAAAGACAAAGCTAAAGCAGTAGATGCAGATTGGCAGAAAAAGACAAAGCGATCGATGCTAACGACAAACTTTCAGATGCAGAAAAAAATCAGCAAATGAAAGAAGAAGCTAAGAAAGCAAAGAGACGAAGCTAAGAAAGCGATCGATGCAAAGAACTGATCAAGCTGGAGTAGACGCAAAAAGCAACTGAAGGAACAGAAGCAGTAGAAGCAGTCAACCCAGTAGGAAAAGACAAAGCTAAAGCGAGTAGATGCAAGATTGGCAGAAAAAGACAAAGCGATCGACGCTAACGACAAACTTTCAGATGCAGAAAAATCAGCAGCGAAAGAAGAAGCTAAGAAAGCGACGGACGAAGCTAAGAAAGCAATCGATGCGAGAAGAGATCAAGCTGGAGTAGATGCTAAAAGCAACTGAAGGAACAGAAGCAGTAGAAGCAGTCAACCCAGTAGGAAAAGACAAAGCTAAAGCGAGTAGATGCGAGATTGGCAGAAAAAGACAAAGCGATCGACGCTAACGACAAACTTTCAGATGCAGAAAAAAATCAGCAGCTGAAAGAAGAAGCTAAGAAAGCGACGGACGAAGCTAAGAAAGCAATCGATGCAAAGAAAGAGACCAAGCTGGAGTAGATGCTAAAGCAACTGAAGGAACAGATGCAGTAGCAGCAGTAAACCCAGTAGGAAAAAGACAAAGCTAAAGCGGCAGTAGATGCGAGATTGGCAGAAAAAAAGACAAAGCGATCGACGCTAACGACAAACTTTCAGATGCAGAAAAAAATCAGCAGCGAAAGAAGAAGCTAAGAAAGCTGGACGAAGCTAAGAAAGCAATCGATGCAAAGAACTGATCAAGCTGGAGTAGACGCAAAAGCAACTGAAGGAACAGAAGCAGTAGAAGCAGTCAACCCAGTAGGAAAAAGACAAAGCTAAAGCAGCAGTAGATGCGACATTGGCAGAAAAAGACAAAGCGATCGACGCTAACGACAAACTTTCAGATGCAGAAAAAAATCAGCAGACGAAAGAAGAAGCTAAGAAAGCAGCGGACGAAGCTAAGAAAGCAATCGATGCAAAGAAGAGATCAAGCTGGAGTAGATGCTAAAAGCAACTGAAGGAACAGAAGCAGTAGAAGCAGTCAACCCAGTAGGAAAAAGACAAAGCTAAAGCGAGTAGATGCGAGATTGGCAGAAAAAGACAAAGCGATCGACGCTAACGACAAACTTTCAGATGCAGAAAAAAATCAGCAACGAAAGAAGAAGCTAAGAAAGCGACGGACGAAGCTAAGAAAGCAATCGATGCAAAGAAGAGACCAAGCTGGAGTAGATGCTAAAGCAACTGAAGGAACAGATGCAGTAGCAGAGTAAACCCAGTAGGAAAAGACAAAGCTAAAGCGCAGTAGATGCAGACATTGGCAGAAAAAGACAAAGCGATCGACGCTAACGACAAACTTTCAGATGCAGAAAAATCAGCAGCTGAAAGAAGAAGCTAAGAAAGCGACGGACGAAGCTAAGAAAGCAATCGATGCAAAGAACTGATCAAGCTGGAGTAGACGCAAAAGCAACTGAAGGAACAGAAGCAGTAGAAGCAGTCAACCCAGTAGGAAAAGACAAAGCTAAAGCGAGTAGATGCGAGATTGGCAGAAAAAAAGACAAAGCGATCGACGCTAACGACAAACTTTCAGATGCAGAAAAAAATCAGCAGCTGAAAGAAGAAGCTAAGAAAGCGACGGACGAAGCTAAGAAAGCAATCGATGCAAGAAGCAGATCAAGCTGGAGTAGATGCTAAAAGCAACTGAAGGAACAGAAGCAGTAGAAGCAGTCAACCCAGTAGGAAAAGACAAAGCTAAAGCAGCAGTAGATGCGAGATTGGCAGAAAAAGACAAAGCGATCGACGCTAACGACAAACTTTCAGATGCAGAAAAAAATCAGCAGACGAAAGAAGAAGCTAAGAAAGCGACGGACGAAGCTAAGAAAGCAATCGATGCGAAAGAAGAGACCAAGTTGGAGTAGATGCTAAAAGCAACTGAAGGAACAGATGCAGTAGCAGCAGTAAACCCAGTAGGAAAAGACAAAGCTAAAAGCAGCAGTAGATGCAAGATTGGCAGAAAAAGACAAAGCGATCGACGCTAACGACAAACTTTCAGATGCAGAAAAATCAGCGACTGAAAGAAGAAGCTAAGAAAGCGACGGACGAAGCTAAGAAAGCAATCGATGCAAAGAACTGATCAAGCTGGAGTAGACGCAAAAGCAACTGAAGGAACAGAAGCAGTAGAAGCAGTCAACCCAGTAGGAAAAGACAAAGCTAAAGCGGCAGTAGATGCGAGATTGGCAGAAAAAAAGACAAAGCGATCGACGCTAACGACAAACTTTCAGATGCAGAAAAAATCAGCAGCGAAAGAAGAAGCTAAGAAAGCGACGGACGAAGCTAAGAAAGCAATCGATGCAGACAGAGACCAAGCTGGAGTAGATGCTAAAGCAACTGAAGGAACAGAAGCAGTAGAAGCAGTCAACCCAGTAGGAAAAAGACAAAGCTAAAGCGGAGTAGATGCAGATTGGCAGAAAAAAGACAAAGCGATCGACGCTAACGACAAACTTTCAGATGCAGAAAAATCAGCAGCTGAAAGAAGAAGCTAAGGCAAAGCAGAGACGAAGCTAAGAAAGCGATCGATGCAAAGAACTGACCAAGCTGGAGTAGACGCAAAAAGAGGCTGAAGGAAAAAGCAGAAATCGCTAAAGTAACACCAGCACCAGCGGTAGAAGTAGGAAAAATCAGCGACGAAAGCGGAAATCGAAAAAGCAAAGAAAAGCCAAAGAAGCGACTGATCGATGCCAACGACAAACTTTCAGATGCAGAAAAAGCAGTGACAAAAGCACAAGTAGCGACTGAAGCTAAGAAAGCAATCGAAGCAATCGAAAAAAAGCTACAACGGAAGCAGAAGTAGAAGCAGACGAAAGAAGCAGGAAAAGCAGAAATCGCTAAAGTAGCACCAGCAACAACAGATTACAAGGCTAAAGCCAAAGCAGAAGTAGAAGCTGAATTAGCTAAGAAATTAGCTGAACTTGAAAAATGCAACTGATTTAACAGAAGCAGAAAAAAAGCAGTAGAAAAGCACAAGTAGTCAACAAAGCTAAGGAAGCAATTGAAGCGATTCAAAAAGCGACCACAGAAGCAGATGTAGACCAAGCGATTCGTAACTTTGTTTACCGTATTTCAGCAGTTATTCGTGAGCAAGAAGAATATGATTTATCAAAAATTGTTTGTAAATGGTTCTGTAACTGTTAAGCAAGGTGAATCTTTAACGGATAAAGATGTTTTATCAAAACTAAACTTACCAAGCGGTGTAGAAATTGTTAAGGTTGAAAAACCTACAACATCAGCATTAGGTACAGTGATGGCTAAAGTAACAGTTAAATTAGCAGATGGAAGCGTAGAAGAAATTAACGTACCTGTTGAAGTTATTGTTTCACAAAATCATGGAAATGAAGGAAATGGAGCAAATAACGGAGCTAATAACACTGAAGCCAAAGTTAATAAAGCTAAGTTAGAAGGTGCTATCCATCAATTAGATGAATTGATCATTAAAGAATCAGCTAAGCTTGATGCAGAAACTGCAAAAGAAGCGAATGCATTATCAGCAGATGCTAAGAAAGTATTTGCTAATGCAGACGCAAGTCAAGCAGAAGTGGATGCAATGGTTAAACGTATCGAAGACTTCATGGCGAAAGTTGCTCCATCAACGAATCATGCAAATACAGCTAACGATCAATCTGCTCAAACACCAGCTGTAGCTCCAGCTACTACTCAAGCAGCAGCTAATGCTAGCCAAACAGTATCAGCACAAGCAAATGCGCGTAAAGCGGCTAAAGAATTGCCAAATACAGGTACAGTAAATTCTACTGTAGCTATGGTAGCAGCAGCTGCAAGTGCATTACTTGGTCTCGGTCTTGCAGGCCGTCGTCGTAAAGAAGACGAAGAAGCTTAATTGGTAGATTATTTGATAATTATCAGATGATAAGTCCGATTTTCAAAGCTTAAACAAGTACCTCTCACAAGAAAATCTCCTAGCAGGAAAGCCTGCTAGGAGATTTTTGATACAGGTAAATTGAGTAGTGAATCTAAATCCTAAATTTCATGGAATTTCATGAGGTAATGAGAGGTTTAGGCCAACTCAATTTCAAAAAATTTTTAGGTTTAGGGATGACTATTCATATAGAGATAGGTAATTCTTCAAAGATGGTAGTCATATAGAGGACGATAGTTGTTAAGTAATGTTTTAATTGATAATAGTTGCTATTTGATGATGTTTTATGTCAAAGTAAATAAATAGGATTTTTATTTTTGACAAATGATAACATATGATGTAATGATTTTTAGGGAAAAGCTATTTGGAATAAAGGAGTTGCTCACATAACAATTCAGGATCAAAAATAGACAGTTGAGGAGCGGAAGTGATAAATCGAGTTTGCTACTGTATAATGGATTTATCACTAATACTCTTCGAAAATCAAATTCAAACCACGTCAGCTTCGCCTTGCTGTATATATGTGACTGACTTCGTCAGTCTTATCTACAACCTCAAAACAGTGTTTTGAGCAACCTACGGCTAGCTTCCTAGTTTGCTCTTTGATTTTCATTGAGTATAAAAGTGCTCCAGGCCATATTTTACACAGCAATAGTCTTATAAAAAAGGACAGAAACCATTGTAAAGGCTATCAAAGGAGTATAATGAGTGCAAGACATTTCGGAGGTGAAAGATGCTAGAAGTAAGAAGTCTAGAGAAAAGTTTTGGATCCAAGCAAGTTTTGTTTGGTATTGACTTTCAAGCGCGACCAGGTCGTATTTTGGGATTAGTCGGGAAAAACGGTGCTGGGAAAACAACGATTTTCCACAGTATTTTGAAGTTTTTAGAATACCAAGGAGAAATCAGTCTAGATGGTCAGGATATTCGTCAGGAGACCTACGCTCGGATTGGCTATCTTCCTGAAGAACGCAGTCTCATGCCTAAATTGACAGTTCTTGAACAAGTTCGCTACTTGGCGACTCTAAAAGGCATGGATGCCAAGGAGGTCAAGGAAAAACTCCCTCAATGGATGAAGAGGTTGGAAGTGAAAGGGAAGTTGACAGATAAAATCAAGAGTCTGTCAAAAGGAAATCAGCAGAAGATTCAGCTCATCATTACTCTGATTCATGAACCAGACTTGATTATCTTGGATGAGCCTTTCAGTGGCTTGGACCCAGTTAATACTGAATTGCTCAAGCAAGTCATTTTTCAGGAAAAAGAGCGTGGAGCAACCATTATCTTTTCTGATCATGTCATGACCAACGTCGAGGAGCTTTGTGACGATATTCTCATGATCCGAGATGGCCGTGTGGTCTTGCATGGACCAGTTCAGGATGTCCGCAATCAATACGGGAAAACGCGTCTCTTTGTTTCAAGTGAGCGAAGTAAGGAAGAATTGGAAAACCTTCCTCATGTCAAGCAGGTGAGCTTGACCAAACAAGGCAGTTGGAAATTGATCTTGGAGGACGAGAGTGCCGGAAGAGAACTCTTCCCAATCTTGACTCAGGGGCAATATATCGCAACCTTTGACCAGCAAGCGCCAACAATCGATGAAATCTTTAAACTAGAATCAGGGGTGGAAGTATGAGAAATATGTGGGTTGTAATCAAGGAAACCTATCTTCGACATGTCAAATCGTGGAGTTTCTTCTTTATGGTAATTTCGCCGTTCCTCTTTTTAGGAATCTCTGTAGGAATTGCCTATCTCCAAGGCTCCTCAATGGCTAAAAATGATAAAGTGGCAGTAGTGACAACAGAGCCGTCTGTAGCAGAAGGACTGAAGAATGTAAATGGTGTTAACTTTGACTATAAAGACGAAGCAAGTGCCAAAGAAGCAATTAAAGATGAAAAATTAAAAGGTTATCTGACTATTGACCAAGAAGATAGTGTTCTAAAGGCAGTTTATCATGGCGAAACATCGCTTGAAAATGGAATTAAATTTGCAGTTACAGGTACACTCAATGAACTGCAAAATCAGCTTAATCGTTCAACGGCCTCCTTGTCTCAAGAGCAGGAAAAACGCTTAGCGCAGACAATTCAATTTACAGAAAAGATTGATGAAGCCAAGGAAAGTAAAAAGTTTATTCAAACAATGGCAGCAGGTGCCTTAGGATTCTTTCTTTATATGATCCTGATTACCTATGCGGGTGTAACAGCTCAGGAAGTTGCCAGTGAAAAAGGCACCAAAATTATGGAAGTCGTCTTTTCTAGCATAAGGGCTAGTCACTATTTCTATGCGCGTATGATGGCTCTGTTTCTGGTGATTTTAACGCATATCGGGATTTATGTTGTAGGTGGTCTGGCAGCCATTTTGCTCTTTAAAGATTTGCCATTCTTGGCTCAGTCTGGTGTTTTGGATCACTTGGGAGATGCTTTCTCACTGAATACATTGTTCTTTATTTTGGTCAGTCTCTTTATGTATGTAGTCTTGGCAGCCTTTCTAGGATCTATGGTTTCTCGTCCTGAGGACTCAGGGAAAGCCCTGTCGCCTTTGATGATTTTGATTATGGGTGGTTTTTTTTTTTGGAGTGACAGCTCTAGGTGCAGCTGGTGACAATCTCATCTTGAAGATTGGTTCTTATATTCCCTTTATTTCGACCTTCTTTATGCCATTTAGAACCATTAATGGCTATGCAGGGGGAGTAGAAGCATGGATTTCACTTGCGATTACGATTGCTTTTGCAGTAACAGCAACAGGATTTATCGGACGCATGTATGCCAGCCTAGTCCTTCAAACGGATGATTTAGGGATTTGGAAAACCTTTAGACGTGCCTTATCTTATAAATAGAAGAGCCTCGCGAAAGCGAGGTTTTTTAGAGACAAAAAGAGTGGAATTTAGAAAAATATTTTTCATATCTATTGACTTTTAGGGGTGAAATTTGGTATTATAGTAGGCGGTATTGTTTACCCCATTTGAAAGGCCCCGGAACCTTCCAAATACTTTTCGATGGGAAGGAACACCCATCACCGTAAACAAAAATCGAACTATATATAGGAGAAATCATGAACAAAACAACATTTATGGCTAAACCAGGCCAAGTTGAACGTAAATGGTACGTAGTTGACGCAACTGATGTACCACTTGGACGTCTTTCTGCAGTAGTTGCTAGCGTACTTCGCGGAAAAAACAAACCAACATTTACACCACACACTGATACAGGTGACTTTGTGATTGTTATCAATGCTGAAAAAGTTAAATTAACTGGTAAAAAAGCAACTGATAAAATCTACTACACTCACTCAAACCACCCAGGTGGATTGAAACAAATCTCTGCAGGTGAACTTCGTTCTAAAAATGCAGTACGTTTGATCGAGAAATCAGTTAAAGGTATGCTTCCACACAATACTCTTGGACGCGCTCAAGGTATGAAGTTGAAAGTATTTGTTGGAGCTGAGCACACTCACGCTGCACAACAACCAGAAGTTCTTGATATTTCAGGACTTATCTAAGGAAAGGAACAATAAAGTATGTCACAAGCACAATATGCAGGTACTGGACGTCGTAAAAACGCTGTTGCACGCGTTCGCCTTGTTCCAGGAACTGGTAAAATCACTGTTAACAAAAAAGATGTTGAAGAGTACATCCCACACGCTGACCTTCGTCTTGTAATCAACCAACCATTCGCAGTTACTTCAACTACAGGTTCATACGACGTTTTCGTTAACGTTGTAGGTGGTGGATACGCTGGTCAATCAGGAGCTATCCGTCACGGTATCGCTCGTGCCCTTCTTCAAGTAGACCCAGACTTCCGCGATTCATTGAAACGCGCAGGACTTCTTACACGTGACTCACGTAAAGTTGAACGTAAGAAACCAGGTCTTAAGAAAGCTCGTAAAGCATCACAATTCTCAAAACGTTAATCAATACGATTATATCAACGTTTCAAAGCACTTTGCAAAAATTTTTGGCTCTTTGTCAACTGTAGTGGGTTGATGAAAAGCTAAGCTCGAGAAAGGACAAATTTCGTCCTTTCTTTTTTGATGTTCAGAGAGATAAAAATCCTTTTTTTGAAGTTTTCAAAGTTCCGAAATCCAAAGGCATTGCGCTTGATAAGTTTGATGAGATTATTGGTGGCTTCCAGTTTGGCGTTGGAATAGGATAGTTGAAGGGCGTTGGCAATTTTCTCTTTATCCTTGAGGAAGGTTTTAAAGACAGTCTGAAAAAGAGGATGAACCAGCTTAAGATTGTCCTCAATAAGTCCGAAAAATTTGTCTGCCTCCTTGTTCTGAAAGTGAAAAAGCAAGAGTTGATAGAGATGGTAGTGGTGTTTCAAGTCCTCTGAATAGCTCAAAAGCTTGTCTAAAATCTCTTTATTCGTCAAGTGCATGCGAAAAGTAGGGCGATAAAAACGTTTATCGCTGAGTTTACGACTATCCTGTTGAATGAGCTTCCAGTAACGCTTGATATCCTTGTATTCATGGGATTTTCGATGAAACTGATTCATGATTTGGACACGCACACGACTCATAGCACGGCTCATGTGTTGGACAATATGGAAACGATCCAACACGATTTTAGCGTTTGGAAAAAGCTGTTTAGCTAAGGCATAGTAGGGACTAAACATATCCATAGTAATGATTTTCACCTGACATCGGACTGCTCTATCGTAACGAAGAAAGTGATTTCGGATGACAGCCTGTGTTCTGCCTTCAAGAACAGTGATAATGTTGAGCTTGTCAAAATCTTGTGCAATAAAGCTCATCTTTCCCTTTGTAAAAGCGTACTCGTCCCAGGACATAATCTCAGGGAGGTAAGAAAAATCAGACTTAAAACGGAAGTCATTGAGCTTACGAATGACAGTTGAAGTTGAAATAGCCAGCTGATGAGCAATATCGGTCATAGAAGTCTTTTCAATCAGCTTTTGCGCAATCTTTTGGTTGATGATACGAGGAATTTGATGATTCTTCTTGACGAGAGAGGTTTCGGCGACCATCATTTTCGAGCAATGATAGCACTTGAATCGACGCTTTTTCAGGAGGATTCTAGTAGGCATACCAGTCGTTTCGAGGTAAGGAATTTTCGACGGTTTTTGAAAGTCATATTTCTTCATTTGATGTCCACAATCAGGACAAGATGGGGCATTGTAATCCAGTTTAGCGATGATTTCCTTAAGTGTATCCTTATTGATGATGTCTAGAATCTGGATATTTGGGTCTTTGATATCGAGTAGTTTTGTGATAAAATGTAATTGTTCCATATGAATCTTTCTAATGAGTTGTTTAGTCGCTTTTCATTATAGGTCATATGGGACTTTTTTTCTACACAAAAATAGGCTCCATAAGATTCATAGGGGATTTACCCACTACAAATATTATAGAGCCTTAATTGCGAGACAGATGCATTAGTTGTTAAACTAATTTTCAGTGGACATTCATCCATTTTTTTTTATATAATTTTAGTCAACCAAATAGTTGACTTATAAATTTGTGAGGAGGCGTATTATGAAAGACGTTTATACAAGAGTAACCCAAATTGCAAGAGAACAACTATACCAATTCATGAAGGACAATCAGGTTTCACCCTTAAATTATCACTTTCATTACTATTTTGATGACTGTATCCAAAAGTTTGCCATTAAGGTAATGGAGCATCACTTTACCAATCGGAAGATTGAGGGATTGACGATGATAGATGAGGACGGTATTTTAATTTCCTATGAAAGTCAGAATTCGCAAGTTAAACAGTACTTCACTAAGTGTCATGAACTAGGTCACTATATCTTGGGACATTCAGGGAAGCAGTTTACTCAATTAAATGGAAAAAAAGATACGATTGACGAGAGTGAAGCCAATCTTTTCTCTGCTTATATTCTCATGCCTGATATTGTCTTACTATCAAAAATTTATTATCGCTTGGATAGTTTCAAGCAAGTAATGACAGAGCTATCCGTATCAGCGGATGCCTTGGAATTTCGATTACAAGATTTATTCCGCTATCGTTTGAAACGAAATAATCAAGAGATTAACTCAACTATTTATCAATATCAATCAGGTCAAAGCAAGTTTGTCCTCAGTATTTTTGAGAAAGTCCATACTGAGATTGAAGACGAGTACCGAGTGGTGAAAGAAGATGTTTTTGCTAAAGTTCTGAATCGCCTGAGAGAGTGTCATTTTGTGGCAAGTACAGAGTTTCCTGAGTTGCTAGAAAATAGCTTTCGCAAGGAACTAGAACAAGAAGATGATATTGGTACTTGGTTAGAATATGACTTTGGACAGTCAGTGGGTTACGCCTGGCGTACAGATAAGTTGACCACAAAGCAAGCAAAATCACGAGTCAAAACAATACTCCTATTAGAAAAGAGGTAGTTATGTATCAACCTGATAAATTAAAACAAAAACGAGAAGAGCTAGGCTTAGAGCAACAAGAATTGGCTGAGCTTATCGGAGTTTCAAAGCAGGCTTACTTCAAGTGGGAAAAAGGCTTGTCAAAACCAACTAAAGTCAATATTGCTAAGTTGGAAAAAGTCTTAAAGATTCCAGAAGGCTATTTGAGTGAAGATGAAATCTCATCTCTCTATAAGCAACTGACAGAGCCAAATCAGGAGAAAGCTATTACCTACGTTCGTGACCTGTTATCGTCACAGAAGATTGTTAGCATTTCTGAGAAACGTTCAGAGTATCATGTTTACGAGAAACTTTCTGCTGGTATTGGTGCCTCTGTTTATGGTGACCTGGACTATGACGTGGTTTACTACAATGAAGAATTACCGCATGATTTTGCTTCTTGGGTTGATAGAAATTCAATGGAACCGACCTACCAGAATGGAGAAGTAGCTCTTATCATAGAGACTGGTTTCGATTATGACGGTGCTGTTTATGCTGTCGTCTGGGATTCACAGACCTACATCAAGAAAGTCTATCGTGAGGAAGAAGGACTCCGCTTAGTGTCAATCGATAAGGGTTATCCTGATAAGTTTGCGCCATTCGATGAGAACCCGCGAGTCGTAGGAAAGATCGTCGGTCACTTCATGCCATTGGAGGACTAGCTATGGGGTATTTTGACTATTCATGAGAACCTAAAAGCGACATAGCTTTTGTGGATATGAAATCCTTCTATGCTAGTGTTGAGTGTGTGGAACGTGGACTACATCCGTTGAAAACCTCTCTTTGTGTCATGAGTAGAGCGGTGAATGCTAACGGCTTGATATTAGCTTCCTCGCCGATGTTTAAGAAAGTGTTTGGTAAAAATAACGTTAGCCATTCCTATGACCTGCCTTTTGATATTAAGACCAAGAAATTCAACTATTATGTAGCATGCAGACAAGGCCTGCCTATAACCTTTGATTATGTCCGATTTATCGAAGAGTGGGCTAGGATTACTCATATCGTTCCCCCCCTCGCATGGACTTGTATATTGAGAAAAACATGGAAATCCAGTACATTTTCCAAAACTATGCCAGCCCAGATGACATTCTCCCTTATTCTATTGATGAGAGATTTATTGACAGTATTTACATTTTTGATTCTTAATTAGACTGTAATACTTAAGTAGGAGAATTATTTATAAAGATTTTTAAAGAATAGACAAGATAATGTGGTAACTTCTAAAACTAACTTCCAGTTTCCCACAACCTAGCTTTTAGTATGAGAAACGCGTGAAATCGGTAGAAATCCGTCTTAGACTAACTTCCGCTGGTTTTCTTTTTCTTGATATATAAGGGTTCAAAAGCGAAAAGACACAGAAAAAAGTGCACGACAAATAGCCCTAAAACAGAGTCGTCTTAGAGTAACTTCCAGTTGCTAGCGTTTAGTGTGAGACTTTTCGATGGTGATAAGATGTGTAGTTAGAGTGGAAAATTCCCTTTATTTCAATAAATCAGGTGATAAGTGTGTGTCTTCTGGTTTGACAAATTGGCAACCCAGAAGAGCGGCGATGTCCTCGCCAAAGGTGAAGGTGAAGACGTCGTAAGCAGATTTTCCTTGAAACTCTTCTCGTTTCAAGGAATTGACATGGGAAATGACTAGATTGACGTCTTTCTGAGTCAGCTGGTCAAAGGAAGTGCCCTTGGGAAGAATGGCTCGCAAAACTGTATGGTTCTTCTCAATCCGCCCCTTCTGGTCAGGACGGCTAGGGTCGCAGAAGTAGAGGTGAGACTTACCATCAATGTCTCGCTCAAGCTCCTCCACATAGGAGAACTCAGATCCGTTGTCCGTGAGAATGACAGGGAACAGCTGATGGAACGCAACCCCTCCGTCCATGACTCTTTCTTTCAAAGCTGCGAATTTAGTGGCGACCTCCAGAGCAGTCTTGTTGTCCAAAAGCAAGGCGAAGAGGAAATTGCAGAAGGAAACGTTGAAGGTGAGCAGTAGCTTTCCACCATGTCTGCCGATGACCGTGTCCATTTCCAACCATTTGAAGAAATCATCTGTTTCTCGTAACTCTTGGAAATCTTGGTAGGTCCGCCCAATTTTTAGCTCTTTGGGAATAGCTACTTTTCTGGATTTTCTGCGTTCCTTGAACTTGACCATCCGAGGAAAATCAATGGGCTTGGCTGTCAGATATCCCAGCTTGGCATGCCGATACACCGTAGCTTTCGACACAGGTAAGTTATGTGTCTGAATGATATGGTAGATGCTTTGTTTCTTCTGGATGCCTTGGGTTAAGACCTTGTCCATCTGATAAAAACTTTCCTTGTTTAGGGGAATGCCCTCTCTGGACTCCCTCAACATAGTCTCGTACTGTTCCTGTGCCTTTTTCGCGTAGTAAAGATAGCGGTTAAACCCACAATCCTTTCTCTTTTTTGGACAGTTGTTACAGACATAAGGAGCTTTTTTGAGAAGAGGGCAATCCGTGCAATCAGATTTGACGGATGTTGGGTGCATGATGCGATTGCGCTTGATTTCCTTTGAAATCGTTGATGGGTCTTTTCCCATCTTCTCAGCGATGGAACGGAAAGTCTCTTGTTGGATGATTCCAGTTTGGATGTCAATACGGTCTTCTAGAGTGAGATGTTTTTGTTTTTTCGTCATGAGGTGCCTCCTCACGAAAAGTCTCAGACTTAATTCTAGCATCATTCGTCGTCTGAGACTAACTTCCAGTTTTGGGAGAGAGATGGAAGTTACTTTTAGAAGTTACGGACAAGATAATGTATCTATAACGTATTAGAAAGTTATTGACTAATAGTCAGTGATTGGTTATAATAAAATTGTATACTTTATTACACGGAGATGGTGTAAAGTGGTAAATAACACATCCAAATTTGGAAGTCGGTCACTTAGGAACTAAGTTTAATGACCAAAGGTGGGTTCGAACCCTACCCTCCGAAAGAGTTTTGATTTATGAAAACTTTTTCGAAGAGTAGGGTTTTTGTTTTTGGAGGGGAAATGGCACAACAGCTTACAAAGGAAAATTTATATCAATTCTATACTGAAAATATTCGATATGCAGATTTTCAGTTAGATGTTCTTAGACGTCAAATAAGACCATTAGCAGGTGAATATTATTGGTATATTTCAAATAATAAAGAAAGTCAAATTAGAAAAAAAGCTTATATATGAATTGAAAGCATTGACTAATCTATACGCTTATATTTTTAGGTAGCAGATTTGAATTACAATTGATGAAAATATTACATGAAAATTCTTCGGTAGCCTTTAGTGAGGCTGAATTACAAACTATTATTAAGAGAAAAGGTACAACATATGATAAATGGCATAAGTGCCTAGAAATCAGTTTTCAAAAAAATCAACAGATATTGATTGGACTGATGTGAATGGACAAAATCTATTAGAGCTCTTTTCGAGATAAGAGTAATTATTTAAAAGAGTTTCAGGAATTTATAACGATGAGAAATAGATTGGCTCATGGTCAGTGGAGTACACAATTAAATTCTGATGGAACAAAAGAAAGTACTCCAGATGCTTTGAATAAATACGATGATATATCAAAATTAGTTTTGTTATCAAAAAAACTAGATACAATGGTTAAGATAGTTGAAACAATAGTAGTATACAGAGAAAAAAATAATGAAAAAGTTCAAAAAAATAAGATATCTAATTTAATTAAAGAAAACAAAATTATCGACTGTAGAATCAAAAAAATAGTAGCCTTAAAAAAATATGTCCAACTAGAAATTAATAAGTTTGATAAGAAGAAAAGTCGAAATAGATAATAATTTGAAATTATTAAAAAAATCTGGCATTAATACGGTTCGCATATATTCTATTTAAGATCAATACTTCCAATATATCGTATTAGTTTTCGGGAAGTCAAAATTTTGTTGTTATTTATGATATACTAATGCTACAATTATATCCTTTGATGAGGTAAAATTTATGGATAATGTAGTGAGATTACACTTGAAGACTGGGACTGATTCTAGACAGGAATTGGTGGATTTCTGTTTAAATAGTAAAAAACAGTATGTTGCTATTGGGTGGAGTAGTCAGAGTGAAGATCTCTATCGTGAGAGTTTTCAAGAGTATTATCAAAGGGTTAAAGAATTATCTGGAAGAGCTAACCCAGCAATTAACGTTTTTAGGGATGCAAAAGTAGACGACTTATTCTGGACAAGAGATCTAGATGGTAGATACTGGATTTGTAGAGTTAAGTCGCCTGTTGAAGTAGTATGTGATAAACGATTGGATATTGGAGCAGTCTTACCAGTTGAAGCTTATAATTTTTGAATGCAAGTTCCTGGTCAAATTAAATCGTCCTTCAATAGGCCACGAGGTGGTACTGTTGAAAGAATTCGTGATAGAATAATAATTGAGTATTCGAAAACAATTTTTAATCAATTATCAAACAGTAAATATTATAAGGTTATTCCATATGAGGATAATCTTTTGGATAATCTACCAGATTTTGACTTAGAGGAACTTGTGATATCTTATTTGCAAATAGAAGAGAACTACTATGTTCTATCTAATTCAATAGCAAATAAATCTACTACAATTAAGATCGAGTGTGAAATGATTTCTAGGGAGGTTGGCAACTTTAGGAAAGCTGTGGTTCAGGTGAAAGGTAAGAAAGCGAAAGTACTTGATGCTTTAGATTTTAAACAATATGTTGAAGAGGGATATATAGTTTACCTATATGCACCGCAAGTAATTAATATAGATCAGATTGACAATGTGATTCGAATAGATAATGATGACCTATTAGATTTTTACAAGAAACAAACCCATACTCCCATTATCAATAACTCAGTGGGAAACTCTATTCGGGAGTAATAACAGCTAAGTTGTTTACTTGAAATTTCCCTCATTCAATAAAACTTATACAAATTTTTTGAAATAAAAAGGCAGTTGAAAACTATAGAATATTGATTTTACACTATTTTTAGTCCAACTGAAACTCATACTTTCCAAACCAGGTCTTAAGAAAGCTCGTAAAGCTTCACAATTCTCAAAACGTTAATCAATACGATTATATCAACGTTTCAAAGCACTTTGCAAAGATTTTGCAAAGTGCTTTTTTGTCGATTTTTTAGCTCGATTAGCTTTGTGATAACCTTCTGATAACCTTTTTCTAAATTTTTGATTGCAAGGCTAGGCGTGATTACCTTATTTAATTTCTATCATTTTTTATTTTGATGAAGGGTAACTTAGTTTCTACGGAATAACCTTTTTCGGTCATAATAAAACACTCCTGTTCATAGTTTCACTAGATCTAAACAGGAGTGTTATTTTTGCGTCTCAATTTATGTGTTCAGTGCCTATCTACTTTTCTAGTAACCAATCTATAATGTTTTTCTTCTCAATACCATTGTAATTGGCTGTTGGCTGAATCGTATCCATTGTTAATAGATACTTGGGGAATTGATCTTTAATGGCTTCTAGTGGTCTAAGTTCTCTTTCTAGTGTTTCTGGAGCAAGTGTTGTTTCACTGACTTGATAATAAGCGTAGTGACCAAGATCAGTTACAACAACAAAATCAACCTCATATTTATCTAAATTACCAACATATACTTGTGAATATCTACGTCTCAATTCCAAATATACCATATTTTCCAAGATATGCCCAATGTCTTCTTTGTGGTCTGGCAATAAGAGGTGTCGTAAACCTAAATCAACGGGATAATATTTTTCTAAGCGTTGCAATAATGCTCTACCTTTTACATCAAAACGTGGAACAGAATAAAAAAGTAAACTATCTGTCAAAGTTGTCAAATAATTTTCCAAAGTATTGTGGGATATTGAAACATTTTGGCTGACCAGGGTATTGCGAATCTTATTTGTTGATATTAAGCTACCTGTACTACTGAGAAGGGTTCGGACAATGCGCTCAATAATAGTAGGATTTGGATTGCCTAATCTAGTTACAATATCATTTAACAGTATGGAGTTATATATTCCTCTGAGATAGTCAATTTTTTCAGCGTAAGATGATGTTTGCAATAAGTAAGGGAAAGCACTAAAGAGATAATTGTTAAAAATTTCTGTTGTATTCAGATTCTCTGTGAGAGATTGACCTGATAGGTATTCTTCAAATGACAAAGGAAGAACCTCTATCTCAACATACCGACCAGTCAAGTTTGTTGCTAATTGGCTACTCATAAAGTAGGCGTTTGATCCAGTCAAATAGAGGTCAACATTTGGTAGGATGAATAGGCTATCTGCAACTAGTTCAAATTTTTCAACATGTTGAATTTCATCTAAAAAGATATAGTATGTTTTCTCTTCAACTAACTGCTCTTTTATATAAGTAAATAATGTTTGAAAATGTCGCAGGTCATAGTAACTCAAATCTTCGAAATTGATGGATATAATCTGATCCTCGTCTACCCCAGTTGCTAGTAACTCCTCTTTATAGAGTTGAAAAGAGCACAGATTTACCAGCTCGTCTCACTCCACTCACAACTTTGATGATCTGTCGGTCACGATGTCTTCTTAAAAAAAGTCTAAATAATGTGGTCTTTTTGATATAGTTCATAATAGATACCTCAAAAGATAGTATAATACAAATAGAAATTATTTTCAAACATTTAGAAATAATATTTAATTTGTTTCAATTATTTCTAAAGTATTTAGAAAATAGTGCTTTTTCTGCAATCGAAAAAAATAGTCCATTTTGATATGGCATGATAGTAAATCTTGTGAGGTTTTTGTAGCAAGTATTCAAATAAAAAAAGCGCATACTATCAGAAGTGTAAAAAGCTTGATAGTATACGTTTTATCCTATGAAATATTTACTGGATTTTCTTTCTCAAACTGACTTTTTAAGAAGTTACCTTATCAGCAATTTCAAATAAGTTTATGGAGCTATCTTTGGAAAAACTGTAGAATGTCAAAAATTACTACAGACATTGAATTTTACTTATCATTTCAATGATTTAGATTACTTACATTTTGTTTTGATATGTTTTACGGTAATCTCCAGGAGAAAGTCCAGTCCTTTGCTTAAAAATTTTAGTAAAGTAAGAATAATTATCATACCCTACTTGACAGGACACTTGTGATATCGAGATATTTGTTTGAGATAGGAGAGATTTAGCAGCATTAATGCGCTTATCCGTTATATATTTAACAAGAGTTTCTCCAGTTTCTTTTTTAAAAATTCTAGCTAAATGATCTGCACTGAGATAAACCATATCTGCTAATATAGAACGATTTATATCTTCATAGTAGTGATGATCTATGTATTCGACGATGCGTTGAATACTATTTTTCTGGTTTTCAATGTTTGTTGCAAATTTCTTAGCATGTGACCAGTAATAATCAAAGTAATCCTGGAAAAGATTCAATTGAATGAAAGCGTCGTTGGGAATAGGAAATCATGAGTGCTGTTTTGGAACAATTTATGAGCTGAAATTCCATTTTTGATCTAGATATATTCCTATTTGTTGAGTCCAATCTAGTAAAAATTTGTTGTAGTGTGAAAGTAGGAATTTGAGAATTATAAGCAAGTGAATTAATTTTTTTCTCTTAAATTCGTATTCACTTAAGCTATCTAAAAAAAGTAATTGAAAGAGTTTCTGTTTTAAAAGGAAGTTGGAAAACTATGTGGAACACATGTAATAGTATTCCAATAAGAAACATATTGTTCATTATAAGTGTAGAGTTCTTTGGTATGAAATAAAAATATCGGATATTTTATGGCAACTCTTATATATAATGTTTGAGTATTTACTAAAGTTATTAGAAATTTGAGAATGAATCTCATATGCCAATTTGTCGCTACGTTTTGGATGAGTCTACTCTAAAAGAGACAAACATATTGATCAACCTGGCTTTCCATCTTGAATAGACTTATCAGCTTTATAAGAAGGTTGTGAAATTCTTTTGAAGTTCTCTTTTTTAGTTGAGAAGTCCATGATGGAGTTTCTGCAGAATAATCTTCTTCATTAAGATTGATTGTTAAAACTGCAAGAAAAAAATACTGGTGTTTTTTTGAAGAATAAAAATCTTGTTTGCTTGCTATATTTTCTAGCTCATCAATGCGAGAAATTTGAGGTTTTCTAAGGTAATCATACCAGAAAGTTATCTTCTATTTGTAAAAGTGCATCATTTTTTTCCGTTTAAGTTATGATTCTCAATTTTACTAATGGCTTTTTGAATAATAAATTCTAATTTTTTTCAAAGTTAATGGGTTTTAGATAGTATTCGAAACTTTGTAATTCAATTGCTTTTTGAGCATAGTTGAAGTCGGCATAATTGGTTAAAAAAATTGTTTTTATATCATATTTTTCATTTCTAATCCACGATAAGAGTTCGAGACCGCTACCTTGAGGCATTTCTATATCGCTTATCATGAGATCAATAGGATGCTCTCTAATAATATTTTGAGCTTGAGTGAGGCTATAGGCAACATAAACAATGTCAATGTGTAGTTTATCCCAATTTATTTTCTCCCGTAAAGCCTCAATGATAAAGCGATCGTCATCAACTAATAAAATGTTCATTATAACCTCCGTCTATAATCTTGTATGGAATGAGTAAAAGAATTTTAGCTCCACCTTCTTCATTATTTTCAAATGCAATACTATAGTCATTAGGATAGAGAAGATTTAAACGTTCGATGGTGTTTGTGATCCCAATATGATGTCCATCTTCTGTTATTAGAGACTGTTTCTGATTTAGTTTTGATAAAATTTCTTCAGAGAAACCTGGACCATTATCTTCGATACAAATCTGAATATAATCTGAGTTCTCAGTTTTTACTTTTTTTATCGATAGCAAAATTGTAAATAAATCCTGAAATGAAAAACCGTGTTTGATTGTGTTTTCAATAAATGTTTGTAAAAGTAATGATGGGACAAGAGTATTTTGTAAATCAGAATTGTAGTCTAGTGAAAAGTAGATGCTATTTCCATATCGAATCCGTTGTATTTCTAAATAATCTTTAATATGCTGAACTTCATCTTTAAGTTCTGAAAAAAATCTTGATTAGCCATAAATAAATGACGGAGATAATTTGAAGTTAGGATAGTTAATTCTTCAATTTCCTTTGTAGTTTTTTTTGTTTGAAGCATACTATGAATCATTGATAACATATTTAAGTAGAAATGCGGACGAATTTGGTTCTTAAGATAATTAAGTTCTATCTTCTTAAGTTCTAGTTGTGAATGGTATTCTCGTATTTTTTTAATTCTTGCATGTCAAAAAAATTACTTTATTAAGTTTATCATTTGCCTTATCAATTTCTAGTATACCTTCAGATATAAAAAATTCAGAAGGGGGGATGGAGTCCCCAAGTTGAGAGAGCCGTTCAGTGAGTCTTGTTATAGGCTTAATCATCCACTGACGAATATATAGGATAATGATGATTGATAAAATGGTGATAATGATAGGAACAGCTGATAAAAAAATACTTCTAAGAGTGTGATATTTCTAAAGACTTCGGCATAATCGACTAAAAACATAAATATTGAAAGGTAAATGTGTTTTTTCATTTTGTGCATGAATTAGGTAATTAGAGGATGGTATATTGTTAGGCTCTTTTAGGGAGAGTTTACCATTATTACCAATATTAAGTTTATTGAGAGGTTTTAGGATATCTTCTGAAGATATGACGGCATAAATGATTTTTTTCCTTCGTAATGAACAGATTTAACTAAGTATTCGCTGTTTTTTTAGTAGTTACATTTTTTTCCATTTACGGTCACTTATATCACTACGCAATGATTTTAGATTTGATTTTAACAGTAGATAATCTTCATATGGAATATAAAGATTGGAGACATTTATAAAATGATCAGTACTATCGGTTTCTAATAAGAATGTCATATGAGTTTCATTTTGATATTCAAACTCTGTAAAGCTAGTTTGAACTTTTTTAAGATTTTCTTGATACTCAAGAAACGTTTGTACATGATTTAATTTCTCTAAAGATTCATTATGCGTTATTGTTGAGTACATAAAGCGTTCTACAGAATGTAATTTTTCATTAACAGAGTCAGCATAAATTTCAATTGAACTACGTAGGTGTACTATATTTTGGTTTTTTTAATAAAATTTCTGGTTATGTTACTCATAGCAATATTGATTAAAAATATTTATCAATAGTAGTACAAGTAGGAGTTTAAAGAAAAAAATGAATGGAATGTTTTTTTGATAAGTCGTGATTTAATTTCATATACTATTCTCCTATTAAAAATTATAGCACTTTTGAAAAATACGATATCATGTAACAAAAACAGATATGTTTTTATCAAGATGTCGGAAAAGTAATAGTTTTTTTAAAAATTAAAAAAACTGAAAAAAATTGATAAACCTAGTCCAAAAAAGTTCTATTAAGGGAATTCTATATGGTGTAAAAATAATCGTAGAAAATCAGATGGGAGGAAAAACATGAAAGTAGCATCTCAATCTTCATAAAATAAAAATTAAAGCATAGTATTCCGTTATATATATTACTTTTTTTCCTTCAATATTGCTATTAATTTTATTTTCCTATATTCCCATGTTGGGACTAATTATTGCATTTAAAGACTATTCACCAGCCAATGGTATCTTTGCTAGTCAGTGGGTAGGATTTAAGTACTTTACTCAATTTTTCTCATCATTCCAATTCGGGACAACTATGTTCAATACATTAAAAATTTCACTTTATAGTATTGTAGTAGGATTCCCCTTACCTATTATACTAGCTATAATTAGTAATCAGTTAAGAGTTGGGAAAGTTTAGAAAAAATATTTCAAGTGACAACTTACTTACCCCATTTTATCTCTACAATGGTTATGTGTGGGATGATCATCTTATTTTTATCTCCTACTAGTGGTTTGTTAGCGAATGTATTTAAGTCTGTTGGAATCACTATTCCAGATTTTTTATCAAAACCTAGTCATTTTGCAGGTGTTTATGTTTGGAGTGATGTATGGCAACATATTGGTTGGGATAGTATTATTTATCTGGCGGCGCTTTCTGCAATTGATCCTACATATTATGAGGCTGCAACTATGGATGGTGCCTCTAGGTTACAAAAAATTCGGCATATAGAATTACCATTACTTTTGCCAACTGCTATGATTTTGCTAATATTAAGAGCAGGTAGTTTATTAAGTGTAGGGTTTGAGAAAGTGTTACTATTACAGAATCCTCTTAATTTAGCAGGAAGTGAGATAATTTCGACCTATGTTTATAAAGTTGGTATGGTGAACTTTCAGTATAGTTATTCGACAGCTATAGGGTTATTTAACACCGTAGTCAATCTAATAATTTTGTTATCTGTTAACTGGTTCTCAAAAAGATATACTAGAACGGGTCTTTTTTAAAGGAAGGAGTGCTTAAAGTGAGATGGTTTCATAAATCAAGAAAAACAAACTCTGAATTATTATTTGATATAGTTACCTATGGTTTAGCAATTTTCCTTATCCTGTTAATTGTTTATCCGTTATGGTTTGTAGTGATTGCATCTTTTAGTAATCCTTCAGATGTTGCAAATGGAAAGGTATGGTTTATTCCTAGAGAATGGAAATTAGATGGATATTTACGTCTTATTCAACAACCTTTATTCTTACGTAGCTATCTAAATACCATTTTATATACTGTTGTTGGTACCTTAGTTGCTTTAGTAGTCAATATTCCAGCTGGTTATGCTTTATCTAGAAAAGAATTGGTTGGTAGAAAGTGGATGAGTATTCTATACATAATCCCTATGTTTGTATCAGGTGGCTTGATTCCTACCTACTTAACAGTAAAGAATGTAGGCTTGATTGATACATTTTGGGTAATGGTAATACCTTTTGCAGTTTCATCATACAATATTATTGTTGCTAGAACTTTCTTTAATAATAGTATTCCAGACGGGATGTGGGAGGCTGCGCAAATTGATGGCTGTGGTACAATTCGTTATTTTATTAAAATAGTTGTTCCTTTATCAAAAGCTATTATAGCAGTTATTGGACTTTGGACTGCAGTTGGTATTTGGAATTCGTGGTTTAATGCTTTAATTTATTTAACGAATGAAAATTTACAGCCATTGCAATTAATTTTACGACGTTTACTAATTAGTAATCAAATGTTACAATCGCAAGCAACAGGAGAAGTGGCATCAGATCTTCGTATCAAAGCCGATATGATGAAATATGCAGCAATTGTTATTTCAACCGCTCCGATAATGTTGCTATATCCCTTTGTTCAAAAATACTTTAATCAAGGCGTAATGATTGGCGCCTTGAAAGAATAGGAGAAAAACATGAAAAATAAATCATTTACATATTTGTTCTTAGGAACAGTTACACTTGCTGGCTTAACAGCCTGTGCAAATTCTAGTAATGCGAATAAGGACGATAAGTCTGGAGAAGATTCTTATAAAATCACAACTGTTCGTTGGTCTGACTGGGGAGAAGATTATCATAAAGGTTTTCTAACAGATTCTGCCAAGGAAGCAGGTATTGATGTTAAATGGGATACACTTGTAGCCGCAGATTGGGCAGATAAGAAATCTGTTTTGGTTGCTAGCGGAGATTTACCAGATGCATTTTTGGGTTCAAATGCATTTACAGATTCAGAAATTGCTCAGAACCAATCTTTGTTTATTCCATTGGAAGATTTAATCAAGGAAAACATGCCAAATTTAACTAAGGCTATGGAGAAAGAACCTAAGATTAAAGCTATGATTACTTCACCAGATGGTCATATCTACAGTCTACCTAAAAAATTACCGATGCGTCCTACTGTAGCTAATCAGCTATTTATTAATAAAAAGTGGCTGGATAATTTAGGATTAAAGGTTCCAGAAACTTATGATGATTTAGTAAAAGTACTACAAGAATTTAAGGATAAAGATGCGAACGGAAATGGAGACGCTTCTGATGAAATTCCATTCGGAGCAGGAAACTTTGATCCGACATTCTCATATATTCTTCCGTTCAATAATCGTTTAGGGGCAGATAATACATATGAAATGTCTGTAAAAGATGGGAAACCAGTCTACCTTCGTACAGAGGAAAGTTATAAACAAGGGATTGCAGCAATGCACGAAGCTTATAAAAAGGTTTGATTGATCCGGAAATCTTTACAGAAGATACATCTATGAGTGTAGCAAAACGTATGGATAAGGGAGTATCTAGAGTAGGTGTTTCTAGTGGTTGGACAGCAGATGCAACGTTTGGCTTACATTCAAGTGAGTATATCGCTCTACCTGCTTTAAAAGGTATGGATGGTAAACAATATGTCTTTTCTGATCCAGATCATTACAACTATGGTCGAAATGAAATTTTGATTACAAATAAGAGCAAAAACCCTGCTAAATTATTGAAATGGTTGGATAAATTATATACAGATGAAGCAAGTATTCAGAATTTCTATGGATCATTTGGAATAGCTACTGAAAAGAATGGTGATAAGTTTAAAGTGTTACCTCCTAAAGATGGTAAATCAGCTGATGAATGGGCATGGATTAATTCACTTCGAGATTTTGGTCCTAAATACGTAAGCGATGATATCAATAGTCGCGTAGAAATCGATCAAACACAAGGTGATGGATTGAAATTGAAGATGGACCAAGATTTGAAACAATTTGCGTTGCCAGCTTACCCTAATGTGATTTATTCACAAGAAGAACTTAACAAATTATCATCAATCTATGTGAGTATTGAATCTTATGTCAAACAACAAGCATCTAAATGGGTAGTTGAAGGTGGCATAGAAAAAAAGAATGGGACTCATACAAAGAAACTCTTAAGAATATGGGATTGGACGAATTTATGAAGATTCAACAGGAAGCATATAATCGTTACCAAAAAGAAGTAAAAGAGTAATATTTTATATGAACTCTTGGTTGTATGAACAAGGGACTAGCTAATTATAGGAAGCGAGACTGATAACATCAAATTATCTCGCTTCCTTTTATTCTAATTTTTTTTAATAAATTTGGAAATGTTTTTTTAAATAATTTAGGTAATATTTTTTTGTACAACTGACATTATAAAAATATAGAGTTAAGGCAATCGATTTTATGGAGATATCTATTATGCAAAAATTATTTTCATTAGATGGAAAACTGGTTAGAATTTTTAACTTTTTGACAGATTTAATTATTTTAAATACTCTATTTATTGTTAGTTGTATTCCAATAGTTACAATTGGGGCATCACTAACTTCTCTTACGACAATGTGGTATCGTATTTTAAAAAGGTAAAGATACCGATATTGCTTATCATTATTTTTCGGATCTTTAGACAAAAATTTTTAAACAATCAACTTTTTATTTGGTTGTTTATCCTCCTAATAGAATTACTTTTTATATGTGAACTATTGTCTTTGGGGCTATTCAAATTTATTTTCAGAGTATAGTTTATTATTAGTGTTGCCCTTTTTTTATTTGTTATAATACTTTTTGTTGAGTGTTATTTTTTTCCATATATTGGTCTATTTAAAGATAATCTAAAAAAATAGTATTGTAAATAGCGTATTAATTTGTATTTTAAATCCAATACAAGCTATCATGTTGGTTTTATTTAATATTTCTGTACTGTATATGAGTTTTAGTAGTCCAGAACGAGTTTTAACAGCTATTTACGTATTTACATTTGGGGGCTTTGCTTTTTGCGGATTGATGAATGTAACGATAACAAATAAAATGTTTGATAAGGTAAAGAAATTTACTAAAAGGAGGGAAACAAAGTGAAAATTTTTAAGGGAGAGTTTTATCGAATCTCTGTATTAACAGACAAGCTAGTAAGGTTAGAATACTCTCAAACTGGAAGTTTTGAGGATAGAACAACCCAACTTATCTATAATAGAGATTTTGGTCAAGTTTCGTTAGATTATATCGAGACATCAAACGTACTAGATATTATGACGGACTATTTTCATTTGCATTTTAATAAAGGAGAATTTAACGCCGAAAATTTATTTATAGAATTAAAAGGAAATTTTGCCGTATATGGTAGTCGCTGGTATTTTGGTGAATCTATTGAAACGTTAAAAGGAACAGCTCGGACTCTGGATAAGGCAGATGGAGCAATCTCGTTGGAAGATGGAATTATTAGCCGAAATGGTATAGCCTTATTGGATGATTCTCAAGGATTTATTTGGGATGAACAGTCTGGTTATATTGAGAGAGAAAATCAAATTGACCTGTATTTCTTTGCCTATGGGCATGATTATAGAGGAGCAATCAGAGACTTTTACCATTTGACTGGTTCAACACCCTTGTTGCCAAGATATGCTTTAGGCAATTGGTGGAGTAGATATTGGCCTTATACGTCGGATGAATACTTGGATTTAATGGACAGATTTGAAACAGAGAAAATTCCATTATCTATCGGTGTGTTAGATATGGATTGGCATATAACTGACATTCCAGCCCGTTTTGGAAGTGGCTGGACAGGATATAGTTGGAATAAAAACTTAATACCTAATCCAGAACAGTTATTGCAAGAACTTCATGATAGGAAGTTAAAACTTTCCTTAAATGTCCATCCTGCTGATGGTATACGGGCTTATGAAGAAGCTTATCCTCAAGTCGCAAAACGATTGGGGTTAAATGTAGAACTAGAAGAACCTGCTATTTGATTTTTTTAATCCCTCTTTTAGGGAAGCCTACTTTAAAGATGTTCATTATGAGCTAGAAAAGCAGGGAGTAGATTTTTGGTGGATTGACTGGCAACAAGGGACTCAAGGCATGTTGGATCCGCTGTGGCTTTTAAACCATTATCACTATCAGGATAGTTGTAAAAATGCAGAAGGGGGGTTGATTTTATCAAGATATGCAGGGCCGGGTAGTCACCGATACCCTGTTGGTTTTTTTCAGGGATACTATAATTAGTTGGAATTCCTTAAGATTTCAACCTTATTTTACAGCGACAGCATCAAATATCGGTTATAGTTGGTGGAGTCATGATATCGGTGGACACATGCTGGGGGATTATGACGAGGAGCTACAAACTAGATGGCTACAGTTTGGTATTTTTAGTCCGATAACTCGATTACATAGTTCTAGAAGTCCCTTTTAATAGTAAGGAACCTTGGTTTTTCAGAAACAACATCTAAGATTATGAAGAAATACCTTCGTTTGAGACATCAGATGATTCCATATCTATATACCATGAATGTAAAGACACACGAGGAAGGTGCCCCATTAATCAGCCCAATGTATTATTTCTACCCAGAGAATGATGAGAGTTATAATGTTCCAAATCAATACTTTTTTGGAACAGAACTGATGGTGGCTCCCATTGTAGAAAAGATGGATTTGGCATTCCAATCTGCAAAAGTGGATGTATGGTTCCCTGAAGGTGAATGGTATGACTTCTTTTCAGAGAAAAAATATACAGGTGGTGTGAAGTTAAGTGTTTATCGAGACATTTCGACTATACCTGTGTTTGCAAAAAGTGGTGCAATCATTCCCTTGGTTGGTTCTGAGATAGATATGGGTGTTGATTTACCTGAAGTTGTAGATTGGTATGTATTCCCAGGCAAACAACATTCTTTTGAAATGATTGAAGATCAAAATGGTCAAAGATATAAAACAAGATTATCAATCGATTGGGAAATGGGAATGGTAGAGTTGGCATTACAAGGAGATTCTAGTATCGTTCCAAGCAATAGAAAACATAGAATTCATTTTAAAGGAACGAATGTGTCTATGATTGAATTGCCAAATAAGAATGATACAGCTAGATTCGAATGTAAAGATAATAAAAGGACATCCCTAAATGACGAAGTTTTTAGACTACTAAAGACAGCTTCTCTTCCATATGAATTAAAAGATAGATTGTTAAATCAATTCATCAATGCCAAAAATTCTCATGACTTAATGAATATCTTGCATCATCAGGATAAGGAATTGAGAGGGCGTTTGTTGGAAGTGATATTTACTAATGAAAACTAATTGAGAAATTTCGTACACAATTTCTATTATTTAAGTACTAATTATTTATTTTTTTAATGTGTAATAGTTTTACATCTCTATGCTTATTGATATCTTTCGAAAAATCACTCAAACCACGTCAACGTCGCCTTGCTGTACTCAAGTACAGCCTACGGCTAGTTTCCTAGTTTGCTCTTTTGATTTTTCATTGAGTATGACTTGTATTTTAGTAATTACAAGTTTGGCATAGGGATGTTTTTATGATTTTAAAGACTTTTTGTCCAGCCTCTTTTTTAAACTAAACAAGAACAAATTTTAAAGGTAATTTTTCAAACTAACTTCCACTTGTCTGACCGAAGTGGAAGTTATTCTGAAATGGATTTTTATGGTGGAATTAAGTATGAGACGTGTGATTTTTTCAGAAAATTTTCTAAAACAAACAGGATTTGTTTGACATTTGTTTGAAAATTCTGTAAAATGAATTATTATATCGTTAAAGGAGAATATATATGGAAAAACAGAAAACATTTTTTGGACATCCTATGGGTTTGTCCACCCTCTTCTTTACAGAGATGTGGGAACGCTTTTCTTACTATGGGATGCGAGCTATCCTACTTTACTATATGTACTATAGTGTGCAAGATGGTGGGTTGGGGATGGATAAGACCACAGCTGCATCGGTTATGGCGATTTATGGCTCGCTGGTATTTTTGTCCTCGGTTGTCGGTGGTTTTGTCAGTGACCGTATTTTAGGAAGTCGTAAGACTGTCTTTTACGGTGGGATTTTGATTATGCTAGGGCATATTGCTTTGGCAACACCTTTTGGACAAGTGGCTCTCTATCTTTCTATTGCCTTGATTATCTTTGGAACTGGATTTTTAAAACCCAATATCTCAGATATGGTGGGGGGAATTTATGAGAAAGAGGATGATAGACGGGATGCAGGTTTTAGTATCTTTGTCTTTGGTATTAACTTAGGTGCCTTCGTTGCCCCTTATTTAGTAGGTTATCTAGGTCAGGAAGTCAATTTCCATCTAGGTTTCTCATTAGCTGCCATTGGGATGTTCTTTGGTTTGGTGAAGTATGTTTTAGATGGGAAGAAATATCTGCCTGAATCAAGTCTTTACCCCACTGATCCACTTTCACAGAAGGACCAGCAGACCTTGATTAAACGCTTGCTGATTACACTTGTCATGGTTATTCTTGTGGTTATAGGTTTAGTCTTTACTCACCAGTTTAACGTGGATATGATTGTTAATATCTTTACAGTGATTGCGGTAATCATTCCAATCTACTATTTCTTCAAAAATTTTTATCTAGTCAGAAAAATAACTGCTACTGAGAGATCCCGAGTGTTTGCCTACATTCCTTTATTTATCGCTGGAGTCCTCTTCTGGTCTATTGAGGAGCAGGGATCTGTTGTTCTCGCTCTATTTGCGGATGATCAAACTCGACTTTACTTTAATGTATTTGGGAATCAGATTCATTTCCCATCTAGCTTTTTTTCCAAAGTATCAATCCACTTTTCATTATGATTTATGTGCCTATTTTTTTGCATGGTTGTGGGGGAAAAAATGGGTAAAAAGCAACCGTCCTCTTCTAAGAAATTTGCTTACGGTTTATTAGCAGCAGGTTTATCCTTCTTGTGGATGATGTTACCAGGGATGCTCTTTGGGGACAGATGTTAAGGTCAGTCCTTTCTGGTTGATTATGAGTTGGGCTATTGTGATTGTGGGGGAAATGTTGATTTCGCCTATTGGTCTATCAGTCACTACTAAGCTAGCACCAAAATCCTTCCAAGCACAAATGATGTCTATCTGGTTCTTGAGTAATGCAGCTGCCCAAGCTATCAATGCTCAAATTGTAAAATTTTATACAAGCGAAACTGAAGTGGCTTACTATGGAATTGTTGGAGGAATTACGATTGTATTCGGTATTATCTTACTCTTCTACGTTCCACGTATTGAAAAACTAATGTCTGGTATCAAATAGAGAAAAACTGGAATTTCTGTAGGGATTTTAAAAGTTAGATCAATTATTTATTCAAAGGATTTAGTTCTGTATTGTATAGGGCTAGGTCCTTTTAGATTGATTAATACTCTTCGAAAATCAAATTCAAACCGCGTCAACGTCGCCTTGCCGTATGTGTAGGATACTGACTACGTCAGTTCCATCTACAACCTCAAAACGGTGTTTTGAGCAACCTGCGGCTAGTTTCCTAGTTTGCTCTTTGATTTTCATTGAGTATAAAACTCACGATGTTTCTGCTTTTCCTAGTGGACATTTGTCTACTTTTTTTATATAATAAAACTAAACCAAATTGGTTGAGTTTTAAAAGTGACTCAACTAAAGATTAGCTTTTCTAAGGAAAAATCATTTAAGATAAGGTTCTATACTAGGAGGTGAAGTATGTATCAGCCAGAAAAATTAAAGGCTCGGAGGAAAGAGTTAAAACTGACACAGAAGGAAATTGCAGAGCAACTTGGGATTAGTTTCCAGGCTTACTCAGCTTGGGAACGTGGAGTCAAGGAACCGTCCAAGGAGAAGGTGTTTCAGCTAGAGAATATTTTAAAAGTACCAAAAGGATATTTTACTCAGATCGAGATTGTCCGTCTCTACCATAGCCTCTCCAAGCAAGGGCAGGAGAAGGTTGTTCTCTATGCTCGCAACCTATCTCAAGAGGAGCAAGCCCAGAAAGTGACAGCTATGCCAGAGCGCCTCTACGAGTACCGTGTTTATGAACGCATGTCAGCAGGGATTGGGACTTCGGTCTACGATGATCAGAATTTTGATACGGTTTACTTTAATGAGGAGTTGGCTCATGATTTTGCGTCATGGGTGTCTGGGGACTCCATGGAACCTAAATACCAAAATGGTTCAGTAGCTCTGATTCGAGAGACAGGATTTGACTATGATGGAGCGGTATATGCAGTGGTTTGCAACAACCAGACCTATATCAAACGGGTCTATCGAGAGGAGAATGGATTGCGTCTGGTCTCTATCAATCCTAAATACAAGGATATTTTTATCTCCTACGAGGAAGATCCTCGGATTGTTGGCATTATCGTTGGGAACTTTGTACCGATGGAGGGCTAGCCAATGGGCTACTTTGATTATTCTAGAGAGCCCAAAGTGACATTGCCTTTGTCGATATGAAATCCTTTTATGCCAGTGTTGAGTGCGTGAAAAGGGGCTTACATCCGCTGAAAACCTCGCTTTGTGTCATGAGTCGCGCGGATAACTCAACTGGTCTTATCCTAGCCTCCTCTCCCCTGTTTAAGAAGATTTTTGGCAAGTCAAATGTTGGTCGGGCCTACGATCTGCCTTTTGATATCAAAACGCGAAAATTTTCCTATTACAATGCTCGAAAGCAAGGGCTACCTACCGACTTGGACTATGTTCGCTACATCGAAGATTGGGCTCAAGTGACATTGATTGTGCCACCCAGGATGGATGAGTACATCGCAGTCAATATGGAAATTCAGCGAATCTTTCAGAATTATGGCAGTCCAGATGATATTTATCCATACTCTATTGATGAGGGCTTTATTGACCTGACTAGTTCGCTCAACTATTTCATCCCAGATAAGAGTCTCTCTCGCAAAGACAAGCTGGATATGCTTTCTGCTCGTATTCAGAGGGATATTTGGAGGCAGACAGGGATCTACTCTACAGTGGGCATGTCAAATGCCAATCCTTTAATGGCCAAGTTGGCTCTGGATAATGAAGCCAAGCACACTCGGACCATGAGGGCCAACTGGTCTTACCAGGATGTGGAAGAGAAGGTCTGGTCCATTCCCAAGATGACGGATTTTTGGGGGATTGGCAGGCGGATGGAGAAACGCTTGCATGCTCTGGGGATTTTTTCCATCAAGGAATTGGCAACCAGTAATCCCGACCAGCTAAAGAAGGTTCTGGGTCAGGCTGGTCTGCGTTTGTGGTTTCATGCTAACGGGATTGATGAGAGCAATGTTCATAAGCCCTATAAAGCCAAATCCAAGGGCTTGGGGAATTCTCAAATCTTGCCGAGAGACTACGTGAAGCTACGGGATATTGAAATTATTCTTCGAGAAATGGCTGAGCAGGTGGCTATTAGATTGAGAAGGTCTGGCAAGAAATAACCCTTGTCTCTATCTATGTCGGTTTCTCTAAACAGGAGGTCAGGTCGTCTATTCACACACAAATGAAGGTCGAACCGACCAATAATACAGCTGTCTTAACGGATTATGTTTTGAAGCTATTTCATAACAAATACACTTCTGGAGCGGTTAGAAGTGTCGGAGTTAACTATTCAGGCTTTGTGGATGAGTCCTTTGGTTTGATTTCCCTTTTTGATGATGTTGACAAGTTAGAAAAAGAAGAAAGGCTCCAGACGGCCATTGACTCCATTCGGGAACAATTTGGTTTCACTTCTCTTTTAAGAGCCAATGCACTGGAAGAAGCCTCTAGGAGTCTTGCCAGAAGCAAGCTGATTGGAGGTCATTCTGCTGGAGGATTAGATGGATTAAAATGATTGATCGTTCTTATTTACCTTTTCAATCCGCGCGAGATTATCAAGATCCAGGTATGCAGAAGTGGATGGGGTTTTACCTCTCAGAACACACCAGTTCGCTCAGTGAAGAAAAAAACCGTGTTGATTTTTCGATAGATTTGGCCCCAGTTGAGAAACTACATTTACTTTCTCAGCTTTATGTTGGCCAACTTAAGGGAAGTTTTGTGGTAAAGGAAAAGAAGCAGAAAATCACCATCATCGGTGTGGTGAGAGAGTTATCACCTCAGACTCTATCTATTAGGACAAACGAGGGATATAGGTTGATAGAGGTTGCAGATATCCTAGAAATTCGACTGTGGGAGGAGGGAGTTTATGACTAGAAAAGAGCTGTATGAAAACAAACTGCAGATGGATTATTTTTCAGATGACTATATTCGTTTTGAAGAGGATTTTCAAAAATACTCTGCCATGAACATACCCTTGACTTTCTTGATTGATGACATCCTACGAACCATGGCGATGAATCAGAAAAACTACTTTGTCTTAAACAAGGAAAATGCCAAGGATGGGCGAGAGCATCGTTTTTATTTTAGGGTGGTAACGGAAAAAGCGTGTCCTAGAAATAGGACCTATACATACTCAGGAGTCAAGAATAGCAGTCAGTAGTGTCTTGTTTGCTATGAATGTATCATTTTTACAACACTTCATGGTTCATATCATGGGGTGTTTTTCTATTTAAGTCAAAGCCAATCAAAAAATCTCACTATTCTTAGGCTAAAGGAGAACTAATCATAGTGAGATTGTGAAATTATAGTAGGGTTCGTATGGCCTCTTCAATTTGTTTTGGGTCTGTTTTTGAAGAGAAGCGTTTAAAGACTTGCCCATCACGATCGATGAGAAATTTAGCGAAATTCCATTCGATTCGTTTTCCTAGTGGGCCAGATTTCTGGTCTTTCAACCAGACATAGAGGGGATCTGCTTCCTTACCGTTGACCTTAATCTTGGCAAAACGTGGGAAGCTGGTCTGATAATGTAGGCTACAGAAGCTGTTGATTTCCTCTGCGCTACCTGGTGCTTGCCCCATAAACTGATTGCAAGGGAAGTCTAAGATTTCAAACCTTGTTCTTGATAGCGATCATAGAGTTCTTGAAGTCCTTGGTACTGGGGCGTTAAACCACATCCAGTAGCAGTGTTGACAACCAAGAGAATCTTACCACGATAGGTCTCTAGTGGAGTTTCTTGATGGTCTTGGTTCAAGACTGAAAAATCGTATAGTGAAGTCATTGCTTGCTTTTCTCCTTCTGTTTGGTATTTTTAGGAGTTTTTTCCTCCTGTAGGGATAGAAAACCGTAGGTCAGGGTTCCAAAAAAATGCTACCGATAATCAGGCCATACATCAGGAAAGGGACACTTTTATCGAATTGCATGAGCAACTTCCCAAAATCTGAAAAGGACATCTGCTGAACGAAGACTTTATGAAAGATGAGTAAGGTAAAGAAGCCGATCTGAAGGCCGATAAACACAACCCAGCTTCGAAATTTGATTTGGGCTTTGCTGTAGGTTTTGAGGATGATTTCTGACTTATCATCTTTTTCCAGATGGAGTTCTTTGACAGCTCTTTGGGTTTTTAAAGTAATGAAAAAAATGAGTCCAGAGTAAACGTAGGGCATGGCATAGCGAACGGCTTCTATGAAGCGTCCAAATAACAGATAAAACAAGAAGAGGAAGAAGGAAGAATAAACGATTTGGACCATGGAGCGGGCACAGGCTTTGTAGATAATTTCTTGCCGGCATTCATCAAAAGGGCCTTGGATATGAAAGAGATTTCGAAGTAAGCGAGTGGTTAAGTCATCTTTTTTCATGCTAGTAACCTCCTAAATGAGCGGTTTTTGATTGACTTCTTTAACGATTTGATAGAGATAATAAAGATAAGTGATAGAAGAAAGGATAGCGATAGTGAGCAGTAAATAATACTTCCAATTGCTTGAGATGAGCATCAGTTGTGGTAAAGATAGCATCATAAAGCACAGTGCTAAGTTGAGTATGCGCGTTTTTTGGGAGTCGATCTTTAGATAAGTCAATCCTTTGTTGAGTGCTGGGACAAAGACTGGAAGGAGGACTATATCGTAGATTGGCAAGTTCCCTGAAACGATGATGGAGATGAGCAGTGAAGCAAACAAAAGATGATAGGTAAGTAAAGTTAGTAATGATTTCATAGGGTACCTCTTAATTCTGGTCTTTTTTAGCTCTTGCAATACGAAGTGAGTCGACAATATGCATCATCACTCCGAAAAAGAAAGCTCCCAGTATAGTTTTAAAAATATGTTTTGTATTTAGAAGAGAAGTGATAAAATTTGGATTTTCACTTGTTAGGGTATCAATGAGTGGAATTATAAAAAATATCACTATTCCATAAATCGAACCTGCTTTCAGACCAGGATGACGTAACTGTTTCTTTTCTTTTTTCATGAGTTTCCTCCTAATCATTATCCTGATCTTTCTTGGCTTTTGCAATGCGACGGGAGATGAGGAACTGTATAACCACTCCGAAAAAGACAGACTGGAGGATGCTTGAAAAAATATTTTTAAAAGCAAGAAGTGACTGAAGATAGTCCTGACTCTCACCTAGCAGTATATGGAGAAGAGGGGTTGTAAAAAAACTCATTAATCCATAGACTATTCCAGCTTTCAGACCAGGGTAATGTAGTTGCTTACTTTCTTTCTCACTCAGCATATCTGGTTCAATAGCTGTAATCCCTGTTTTTTGCATTTGGTAGGTGAGATATCCAGCAACGATGAGGGCAATCACTAAAATTAGAGGAGGATAGACTAGAGCCACTAGTTGAGGATATTTATAGGCCAGAACGAGCGGAATAAGATTGCCGAAAATTATCAGATAAAAGAGGAAGATAAAGACTTGATTGCCGATACGATCAGCCTCGCGTCGTTTGTATTCGTCAAGTGGATCAGAAATACCGTATGTGCGTTTGATCAGTTTTTCAGTGAAGGTTTCTTTTTTCATGAGTTTGCTCCTTTTTTAAAAATTATCCTCCCAAAAGAGACTGTTGAGGTCAGTTTGGAGGCTACGAGCGAGATTGAGACAGAGTTCCAGGGTTGGATTGTACTTGTCGTTTTCAATCATATTGATGGTTTGTCTCGAGACACCGATATCCTTGGCTAGCTCGAGCTGGGAAATACCCAGTTCCTTGCGAAATTCTTTTCACACGATTCATCTGGTCTCCTTTCTGATTTATGTCGTATATATTTGACTACATTATATTCTTCTATGGAGTTAATGTCAAGTATATTTGACATATTTCTTAAAGAAATCTTACTTGTTTTTTTGATCGATTTGTCTGACTAGTGCAAGCTGGTCGGATTTGTGGTAAAATAGATAGGATATGACAAAAAGAATTTCATCATGTAACGGTCTTGCTCCACGAAACGATTGATATGCTCGACGTAAAAGCCTGACGGTATCTACGTTGACGCGACTTTGGGTGGAGCAGGCCATAGCGAGTATTTATTAAGTAAATTAAGTGAAAAAGGGCCATCTCTATGCCTTTGATCAGGACCAGAATGCCATTGACAATGCGCAAAAACGCGATTTGGCACCCTACATTGAGAAGGGAATGGTGACCTTTATCAAGGATAACTTCCGTCATTTACAGGCACGTTTGCGCGAAGCTGGTGTTCAAGAAATTGATGGAATTTGTTATGACTTGGGAGTGTCTAGTCCTCAATTGGACCAGCGTGAGCGTGGTTTTTCTTATAAAAAGGATGCGCCACTGGACATGCGGATGAATCAGGATGCTAGTCTGACAGCCTATGAAGTGGTGAACCACTATGACTATCATGACTTGGTTCGTATTTTCTTCAAGTATGGTGAGGATAAATTCTCTAAACAGATTGCCCGTAAGATTGAGCAAGCGCGTGATCTGAAACCTATCGAGACTACGACTGAATTGGCAGAAATTATCAAGTCGGCCAAACCTGCCAAGGAGCTCAAGAAGAAGGGCCATCCTGCTAAGCAGATTTTCCAGGCTATTCGAATTGAAGTCAATGATGAACTGGGAGCGGCAGATGAGTCCATCCAGCAGGCTATGGAGATGTTGGCTCTGGATGGTAGAATCTCAGTGATTACCTTCCATTCGCTAGAAGACCGCTTGACCAAGCAATTGTTCAAGGAAGCTTCAACAGTTGAAGTTCCAAAAGGTTTGCCCTTCATCCCAGATGATCTCAAGCCCAAGATGGAATTGGTATCCCGTAAGCCAATTTTGCCAAGTGCAGAAGAATTAGAAGCCAATAACCGCTCGCATTCAGCCAAGTTGCGCGTGGCCAGAAAAATTCACAAGTAAGAGGAAAAAATGGTAGATAAGAAAGAAACAACCAGTCAATTCTTGCAGAATCGTATAAAAAAATTCTCCCGTGTGGAGAAGGCTTTTTATCTTTCCATTGCGTTTACAGCTCTCATTTTGGCATTGAGTATTATCTTTATGCAGACTCGACTCCTACAAGTACAAAATGATCTGACAAAAATCAATGCGCAGATAGAAGAGAAGAAGACAGAGTTGGATGATGCCAAACAAGAGGTAAATGAATTGTTGAGGGCAGAACGCTTGAAAGAAATCGCAAATTCTAAGGACTTAAAATTGAATAACGAGAATATTCGATCAGCGGAGTAAGATATGAAGTGGACAAAAAGAATAACCCGATTTGCGATTAGAAACCGTAAATCTCCAGCAGAAAACCGTAAAATAGTAGGGAAGTACATCAGCTTGTTAGCTGTCGTACTTTTCGCTGTCTTTTTGGTCAATTTTGCTGTTATAATCGGGAGTGGTAGTAAATTTGGAACGGATCTAGTCAAAGAGGCTAAGAAAGTTCACCAAATAACCCGTACAGTCCCTGCCAAACGTGGGACTATTTATGATCGAAATGGAGTCCCGATTGCTGAGGACGCAACTTCCTATAATGTCTATGCTGTTATTGATAAAAAATACAAATCAGCAACGGGTAAAATTCTTTATGTAGAAGATGCCCAGTTTAATAAGGTAGCAGAGGTTTTCCATAAGTATTTGGATATGGATGAGGCTTATGTGAAAGAGCAATTAGCTCAACCAAATCTGACCCAGGTTTCCTTTGGAGCAAAAGGAAATGGAATTACCTATGCCAATATGATGGCTATTAAAAAGGATCTAAAAGACGCTAGTGTTGAAGGAATTGACTTCACAACTAGCCCTAATAGAAGCTATCCAAATGGACAATTCGCTTCCAGTTTTATTGGTTTAGCTCAACTCCATGAAAATGAAGATGGAAGCAAGAGTTTGCTGGGAACTTCTGGGATGGAGAGTTCCTTGAATAGTATTCTTGCAGGGAAAGACGGTATCATTACCTATGAAAAGGATCGTCTGGGTAATATTGTCCCCGGAACAGAACAAGTTTCCCAACAAACAGTAGATGGCAAGGATGTTTATACGACTATTTCCAGCACCCTTCAGTCCTTCATGGAGACACAGATGAATGCCTTTCAAGAAAAAGTAAAAGGCAAGTATATGACGGCTACCTTGGTTAGTGCTAAAACGGGGAGATTCTTGCAACGACGCAGAGACCAACCTTTGATGCCGATACTAAGGAAGGACTTACCAAGGACTTTGTTTGGCGTGATATCCTCTATCAAAGTAACTATGAGCCGGGGTCAACCATGAAGGTTATGACGCTCGCTGCTGCTATTGATAATAATACCTTTCCAGGAGGAGAAGTCTTCAATAGTAGTGAGTTAAAAATTGCAGATGTCACGATTCGAGATTGGGACGTCAATGAAGGATTGACTGGTGGCAGAATGATGACTTTTTCTCAAGGTTTTGCACTCTCAAGTAACGTTGGGATGACGCTTCTTGAGCAAAAGATGGGAGATGCTACCTGGCTTGATTATCTAAATCGCTTTAAATTTGGTGTTCCGACTCGTTTTGGCTTGACGGATGAATATGCAGGTCAACTTCCGGCTGACAATATTGTAAATATTGCTCAGAGTTCATTTGGACAAGGGATTTCAGTAACCCAGACGCAAATGATTCGTGCCTTCACAGCTATTGCCAACGATGGAGTCATGCTAGAACCTAAATTTATCAGTGCCTTGTATGACCCAAATGACCAATCTGTTCGGAAATCTCAAAAAGAGATTGTAGGAAATCCTGTTTCCAAAGATGCAGCCAGTCTAACTCGAACCAACATGGTTTTGGTAGGAACAGATCCAGTTTATGGAACCATGCATAACCACAGTACAGGCAAGCCAACTGTAACTGTTCCTGGTCAAAATGTAGCCCTCAAGTCCGGTACGGCCCAGATTGCCGATGAGAAAAATGGGGGTTACTTGGTTGGTACGACCAATTACATTTTTTCGGCTGTATCGATGAACCCTGCTGAAAATCCTGATTTTATCCTCTATGTGACGGTTCAACAGCCTGAGCACTATTCAGGTATCCAGTTGGGAGAATTTGCCAATCCTATTTTGGAAAGGGCAGTGGCTATGAAAGATTCCCTTAACCTCCGATCTACCGCTAAAATTTTAGATCAGGTAACCAATCAAAGCGCTTATGTCATGCCTAGCATCAAGGACATTTCACCTGGCGATTTGGCGGAAGCCTTACGTCGCAATATTGTGCAACCAATCGTTGTGGGAACAGGAACAAAGATTAAAGAATCATCTGTAGAAGAAGGGACCAATCTTGCACCAAACCAACAAGTTCTCCTCTTATCTGATAAAGCAGAGGAAGTTCCAGATATGTATGGTTGGACAAAAGCAACCGCAGAAGCTTTCTAAGTGGTTAAATATAGAACTTGTATTTGAAGGTTCAGGCTCTACTGTGCAGAAGCAGGATGTTCGTGCTAATACAGCCATCAAGGACATTAAAAAAATTACATTAACTTTAGGAGACTAATATGTTTATTTCTATCAGTGCTGGAATTGTGACATTTTTACTAACTTTAGTAGGAATTCCAGCCTTTATCCAATTTTATAGAAAGGCTCAAATTACAGGCCAGCAGATGCATGAGGATGTCAAACAGCACCAGGCAAAAGCTGGCACGCCAACTATGGGAGGTTTGGTTTTCTTAATTGCTTCTGTTTTGGTTGCTTTCTTTTTTGCCCTATTTAGTAACCAATTCAGCAATAATGTAGGAATGATTTTGTTCATCTTGGTCCTTTATGGACTTGTCGGATTTTTGGACGACTTTCTCAAGGTTTTCCGCAAAATCAATGAGGGGCTAAATCCCAAGCAAAAATTGGCTCTTCAGCTTCTAGGCGGAGTTATCTTCTACCTTTTCTATGAGCGCGGTGGCGATATGCTTTCTGTATTTGGTTATCCAGTTCATTTGGGATTTTTCTATATTTTCTTTGCTCTTTTCTGGCTAGTCGGTTTTTCAAATGCAGTCAACTTGACAGACGGAATTGATGGTCTAGCTAGTATTTCCGTTGTGATTAGCTTGTCTGCCTATGGAGTTATTGCCTATGTGCAAGGTCAGATGGATATTCTTCTAGTAATTCTTGCCGTGATTGGTGGTTTGCTTGGTTTCTTTGTCTTTAACCATAAGCCTGCTAAGGTTTTTATGGGAGATGTGGGAAGTTTGGCTCTCGGTGGAATGCTGGCAGCTATCTCTATGGCCCTCCACCAAGAATGGACTCTCTTGATTATTGGAATTGTTTATGTCTTTGAAACAACTTCGGTCATGATGCAAGTCAGTTATTTCAAACTGACTGGTGGCAAACGTATTTTCCGTATGACGCCTGTGCATCACCATTTTGAGCTTGGAGGATTTTCTGGTAAAGGAAATCCTTGGAGCGAGTGGAAGGTTGATTTCTTCTTTTGGGGAGTGGGGCTTCTAGCGAGTCTTTTGACCCTAGCAATTTTATATTTGATGTAAGAATAGCACCCTGATGTTTCAGGGTGTTTTTGCTTTTTAAAAAATATTGGTCAATTAAAGTCAAAATCCTTGACCTTTTCTGACTAATGTAGTATATTATGAACGTAAGGTAAATGAAAGCCTTACTAGAACACTTATTTAAAGTAAAATAGAAAGAGGTGGGGTCTATGTTTAATCTAGAAATATTCAGAAGTAAAGATAGTCTACTCCTGCTTGAAAAAGAAAAACCAGAAATAGTACGTAGAGTAGCGATTTAGCTAGTCTAAATTTTTTAAAACAAAGGTCAAAGATAGTCAATATCAGTAATAATAACGAAGAAAACAAAAAGAGGTAAAGAATATGAACAACAACTTTAATAATTTTAACAATATGGATGATTTATTTAACCAATTGATGGGTGGTATGCGTGGATATAGTTCTGAAAATCGCCGTTATTTGATTAATGGACGCGAAGTGACACCTGAGGAATTTGCTCATTATCGTGCAACTGGTCAATTGCCAGGAAATGCAGAAGCTGATGGACAAATGCCACAACAGGCTTCAGGTATGAAACAAGACGGTGTCCTTGCTAAACTAGGTCGAAACTTGACAGCAGAAGCGCGTGAGGGCAAGCTGGATCCTGTTATCGGACGAAACAAGGAAATTCAAGAAACATCTGAAATTCTTTCACGCCGTACCAAGAACAATCCTGTTCTAGTCGGAGATGCAGGTGTTGGTAAGACAGCAGTTGTTGAAGGCCTAGCGCAAGCCATTGTGAACGGAGATGTCCCGGCTGCCATTAAGAATAAGGAAATTATTTCCATTGATATCTCAGGTCTTGAGGCTGGTACTCAATACCGTGGTAGCTTTGAAGAAAATGTTCAGAACCTAGTAAATGAAGTGAAAGAAGCAGGGAATATTATCCTCTTCTTTGATGAAATTCACCAAATTCTTGGTGCTGGTAGCACAGGTGATGGTCAAGGGTCTAAAGGTCTTGCTGATATCTTGAAACCAGCTCTTTCACGTGGAGAATTGACAGTGATTGGCGCAACGACTCAAGATGAATACCGTAATACTATCTTGAAAAATGCAGCCCTTGCTCGTCGTTTCAACGAAGTCAAGGTAAATGCTCCTTCAGCAGAGGATACTTTTAAAATCCTTCAAGGAATTCGTGATCTTTATCAACAACACCACAATGTCATCTTGCCAGATGAAGTTTTGAAAGCAGCAGTAGATTATTCTGTTCAATACATTCCTCAACGTAGCTTGCCAGATAAGGCTATCGACCTTGTCGATGTAACGGCGGCTCACTTAGCAGCTCAGCATCCTGTAACAGATGTGCATGCTGTTGAACGTGAAATTGAGGCAGAAAAAGACAAGCAAGAAAAAGCTGTTGAGGCAGAAGATTTTGAAGCAGCTCTAAACTATAAAACACGCATTGCAGAATTGGAAAAGAAAATCGAAAATCACACAGAAGATATGAAAGTGACTGCAAGTGTCAACGATGTGGCTGAATCTGTAGAGCGAATGACGGGTATTCCAGTCTCACAAATGGGAGCATCAGACATCGAACGTTTGAAAGATATGGGTCATCGTTTGCAGACGAAAGTTATTGGTCAAGATAAGGCCGTTGAAGCAGTAGCAAAAGCTATCCGTCGTAACCGTGCTGGTTTTGATGAAGGTAACCGTCCAATCGGTAGCTTCCTCTTTGTAGGTCCTACTGGTGTTGGTAAGACTGAACTTGCTAAACAATTGGCTCTAGATATGTTTGGAACCAAGGACGCAATCATCCGTTTGGATATGTCTGAATACAGTGACCGCACAGCCGTTTCTAAGCTAATTGGTACAACAGCAGGTTATGTGGGTTATGATGACAATAGCAATACCTTGACAGAACGTGTTCGTCGCAATCCTTACTCTATCATTCTTTTGGATGAGATTGAAAGGCTGATCCTCAAGTCATTACCCTTCTCCTCCAAGTCTTGGATGATGGTCGTTTGACAGATGGTCAAGGAAATACAGTAAACTTCAAGAACACTGTCATTATCGCAACATCAAATGCTGGATTTGGCTATGAAGCCAACTTAACAGAAGATGCGGATAAACCAGAATTGATGAACCGCTTGAAACCATTTTTCCGTCCAGAATTCCTCAACCGCTTTAACGCAGTTATTGAGTTCTCACACTTGACTAAGGAAGACCTTTCTAAGATTGTGGACTTGATGTTGGCTGAAGTCAACCAAACCTTGGCTAAGAAAGACATTGATTTGTCAGTCAGTCAAGTGGCTAAGGACTATATCACAGAAGAAGGCTATGACGAAGTCATGGGTGTTCGACCTCTCCGTCGCGTGGTTGAGCAAGAAATTCGTGATAAGGTGACAGACTTCCATTTGGATTACCTAGATGCCAAATATCTAGAAGCAGATATGGAAGATGGTGTTTTGGTTATTCGTGAAAAAGCCTAAGACAGAATTTTGAGCATAAAAAAGAAGGAGCCAGCTGAAAAACTGGTTCCTTTTTGTGTTTAAATCACATGACGTTCAAAGGCATCATCTGAAATCCCTTGTTCTAGAATGAGTTTCGCCCATTCTTTAGCAGAAAAGAGGCTGTGATCCTTGTAGTTGCCGCAAGATTCGATGGTTGTTCCAGGGACGTCTTCCCAAGTAGTAGTTTCAGCGATTTCCTTGAGCGAATCCTTGATAACAGCCGCGATTTCAGCACTGGTGTGACGTCCCCACATAATCATGTGGAAGCCTGTACGGCACCCAAATGGTGAACAGTCAATCATGCCGTCGATACGGGTGCGGATGAGTTTCGCCAATAGGTGCTCAATAGTGTGAAGACCAGCGGTAGGAATAGAGTCTTCATTTGGTTGCACCAAGCGAATATCATAATTGGAGATGATGTCCCCCTTTGGTCCTGTTTCTTCCCCAATCAAGCGAACATAGGGTGCTTTAACAATGGTGTGGTCAAGTTCAAAACTTTCAACAATAACTTCTTTTGACATGGTAAATCCTTTCAGTTTTCTTCTTTCATTATAACATAAAGCTGGCTCCTGAGACAGAGAGAAAACCTCTCCGAGGGTGGAGAGGTTCAAATCTTTACTTACGATACAAGCGGTCGTATTGGTAGTAAGGGTCAAAGGTTACGTTGATACCCAGTTTACGAAGGACATTCTTGTCTTCATCAGTCAAGATGATGGTTGAGTGGGCTTCGCTTCCTTTGAGGTTGCCAAGTTCTTCCATAGCACGAGCAGCATCAGGATTTTCTGTAGCTGTGATAGCAAGTGCAATCAGGATTTCATTTGAATGAAGGCGTGGATTGCGGCTACCCAGATGATCGATTTTAAGACCTTGGATTGGCTTAACAACTTCAGGTTCGATTAGTTTTACTTCCTTGGCAATATCAGCTGATTTCTTGATGGCGTTGATAAGAGCAGCTGCTGTAGGACCAAAGAGTTCTGAGTTCTTACCAGTGACAATTTCCCCAGTTGGCAATTCAAGGGCTAGTGCTGGTCCGCCAGTTTCTTCAGCTTTTTGGCGTGCAGCAACAGCAACCTTACGGTCTGCAGGTGTGATGCCGAGATCGTTCATGAGCAACTCAATTTTCTTGACAGCAGATTCGCCCACTTTTTCGGCTTTGAAATCAAGAACAGTCTGATAGTAGCGACGGATGATTTCTTGTTTAGAAGCTTCGACAGCAGATTCATCATCTGTAATAGCGAAACCAACCATGTTGACACCCATATCTGTCGGAGAAGCGTATGGAGATTTACCGAGGATACGTTCTAACATGCGCTTGAGCACTGGGAAGATTTCGATATCACGGTTGTAGTTGACAGTGGTTTCTCCATAGGTTTGAAGATGGAAAGGGTCAATCATGTTGACATCGTCAAGGTCTGCGGTTGCAGCCTCGTAGGCCAAATTGACTGGGTGATGAAGGGGAAGATTCCAAACTGGGAAGGTTTCAAATTTAGCGTAACCAGACTTGATGCCATTGATCTGGTCGTGGTACATATTGGACATACAGGTTGCCAATTTTCCAGAACCAGGTCCAGGAGCGGTTACGACAATCAAGTTACGACTGGTTTTGATGTAGTCATTTTTTCCCATGCCTTCTGGAGAAATGATGTGGTCCATATCCGTTGGATATCCTTTGATTGGATAGTGAAGATAAGAATCAATTCCGTTTTTCTCAAGTTGATTGCGGAAGGCATCTGCAGCGGGTTGGCCAGCGTATTGTGTAATGACAACGGAGCCGACAAAAATTCCTAATTCATTGAATTTATCAATCAAACGAAGAACTTCTTGGTCATAAGAAATGCCCAAGTCACCACGTGCTTTGGAATGCTCGATGTTGCTAGCGTTAATGGCAATTACAACCTCGACTTGCTCTTTCAATTCTTGCAAGAGCTTGATTTTGTTGTCAGGCTCATAACCAGGAAGAACACGAGCAGCGTGGAAATCTTCTAACATTTTGCCACCAAACTCCAAGTAGAGCTTGCCGTCAAATTGGTTAATGCGCTCCAAGATATGGTCGCGCTGTAGATTCAAATATTGTTCAGAACTAAAAGCTTGTTTTTTCATTTTTTTACCTCTGACCTCTATTATAATAAAAAATTGGTAGTTAGGAAACTATGGAGTTAAAAAAGGAATCAAAAAGATTAGGCAAACGCTTGCACAAAACTCTGAAAAGCGCTATCATAGACTATAGATTATTAAAATAATGAGGTAAGAAGATGCAAGAAAAGTGGTGGCACAATGCCGTAGTCTATCAAGTTTATCCTAAGAGCTTTATGGATAGCAACGGAGATGGAATTGGCGATTTGCCAGGAATTACTAGTAAGTTAGACTATCTAGCCAAGCTAGGAATCACAGCGATTTGGCTGTCTCCCGTTTATGACAGTCCTATGGATGATAATGGCTATGATATTGCTGATTATCAAGCGATTGCAGCTATTTTCGGAACCATGGAGGATATGGACCAACTGATTGCGGAAGCTAAGAAGCGTGATATTCGTATCATCATGGACTTAGTGGTCAATCATACCTCGGATGAACATGCCTGGTTTGTCGAGGCATGTGAAAATCCTGACAGCCCTGAGCGAGACTACTATATCTGGCGCGATGAACCTAACGATTTAGACTCTATCTTTAGCGGGTCTGCTTGGGAATATGATGAAAAGTCAGGTCAATACTATCTCCACTTTTTCAGTAAGAAACAGCCGGATCTCAACTGGGAAAATGAAAAACTTCGTCAGAAAATTTATGAGATGATGAACTTTTGGATTGATAAAGGGATTGGTGGTTTCCGCATGGATGTTATTGATATGATTGGGAAAATTCCTGACGAGAAGGTAGTCAATAATGGTCCTATGCTCCACCCCTATCTCAAGGAAATGAATCAGGCGACCTTTGGCGATAAGAATCTCTTGACAGTAGGGGAGACTTGGGGAGCAACGCCTGAGATTGCTAAGTTCTACTCAGATCCAAAGGGACAAGAGTTGTCTATGGTCTTCCAGTTTGAACATATCGGTCTTCAGTATCAGGAAGGTCAGCCTAAATGGCACTATCAAAAAGAACTGAATATTGCTAAGTTAAAAGAAATCTTCAACAAATGGCAGACAGAGTTAGAGTTGAAGATGGCTGGAATTCGCTCTTCTGGAACAATCATGACCTCCCTCGTATCGTCTCAATCTGGGGAAATGACCAGGAATACCGCGAAAAATCTGCCAAAGCTTTTGCAATCTTGCTTCATCTTATGAGAGGAACTCCTTATATCTACCAAGGTGAGGAGATTGGGATGACCAACTATCCGTTTGAAACGCTGGATCAAGTAGAAGATATTGAATCCCTTAACTATGCGCGTGAGGCTCTTGAAAAAGGCGTTCCGATGGAAGAAATTATGGACAGTATCCGTGTAATCGGACGTGACAATGCCCGTACTCCAATGCAATGGGATAATAGTAAAAACGCTGGTTTCTCAACAGGTCAACCTTGGTTAGCAGTGAATCCAAACTATCAAGCAATTAATGTTCAAGAAGCGCTGGCAAATCCAGATTCTATTTTTTATACTTATCAGAAACTGGTTCAAATCCGTAAGGAAAACAGCTGGCTGATTCGAGCTGACTTTGAATTGCTTGATACAACTGACAAGGTCTTCGCCTATATCCGTAAAGATGGCGACCGTCGTTTCCTAGTTGTGGCCAACTTGTCCAATGAAGAGCAAGACTTGACCGTAGAAGGAAACGTCAAATCGGTCTTAATTGAAAACACCGTGGCTCAAGAAGTTTTTGAAAAACAAATCTTAGCTCCATGGGATGCTTTCTGTGTGGAATTACTATAAATATTTTTTACAGAAAAATTTAAAATTGAAATCGTATAAAAACAAGGAAGGACTGTATGAAAGACAGATATCCTTTGTTTTTTTATTCCTAAAGTTTATAAACTTTCATTCTAGAAATTCAATTAACTTTACAAATTTCCACTATTTTGGTAAAATAAACTTATGTTATAAAAACTAACATAAAGGAGAAAGAAGATGAAGACAAAAAAGCGTGTCCTTAGTGCAGGCCTGACCTTTGCTGCTGCTTTGCTTTTAGCTGCTTGCGGACAATCAGGTTCAGATACAAAAACTTACTCATCAACCTTTAGTGGAAACCCAACTACATTTAATTATTTATTAGACTACTACGCTGATAATACAGCTATTATTACTAACCTAGTTGATGGCTTGCTTGAAAATGATAACCATGGAAACCTAGTTCCATCTTTGGCAGAAGACTGGTCTGTTTCAAGCGACGGTCTGACTTATACCTACAAATTGAGAAAAGATGCCAAATGGTTCACAGCTGACGGTGAAGAGTACGCCCCAGTCAAGGCACAGGATTTTGTGACAGGGATCAAGTACGCAGTGGACAATAAATCACAGGCCATTGACTTGATTCAAAACTCGATAAAGGGCTTGAATGATTATATTACAGGAGCGAATTCTGACTTTTCTAAGGTTGGGGTGAAGGCCATTGACGACCAGACTGTTGAGTATACTTTGGCACGCCCAGAACCTTACTGGAACTCAAAAACAACCAACAGTATTCTTTTCCCAGTGAATGAAGAGTTTCTAAACTCAAAAGGGAAAGATTTTGGTACCCTATCTCCAGATAGCATTCTCTACAGCGGACCTTATTTGTTAAAAGATTTCACATCAAAATCATCTATCGAGTATGTGAAGAATCCGCATTACTATGATCATGACAAAGTATCAATTGAACACGTAAAATTGGCTTACTTTGATGGTTCAGACCAAGAATTGACCATCCGTAATTTTGAAAGTGGAGCTTATTCTATCGCTGGGGTTTATCCAAATAGTTCTAACTTTGCTAAGACTAAGGAAAAATATAAGGATAATATCGTTTATAGTTTGCAGGACAAGACTTCTTGGTATTTCAATTTCAATGTCAATCGTAAGGCTTACAATCACACTGCTAAAACGACAGATGAGCAGAAGAAGTCGACTGAGACAGCTGTCTTGAACAAGAACTTCCGCCAAGCAGTGAACTTTGCCTTGGACCGTACAGCCTATTCTGCTCAGTCAAATGGGGAAGAAGCAGCTAGCAAGACCCTTCGTAACACCCTAGTGCCTCCTACATTTGTCCAAGTCGGAGACAAGACCTTTGGAGAAGTAGTGGCTTCTAAATTGGTTAACTATGGCACAGAATGGTCAGGTATTAACTTGGCAGATGCTCAGGATGCCTATTTCAACAAAGAAAAGGCCCAAGCAAAATTCGCGGAAGCTAAAAAAGAATTGGCAAGTCAAGGTGTGACCTTCCCAATTCACTTGGATGTGGCAGTTGATCAGACAAGTAAAAAAATGCCGTGACAGGCATGAACTCAGTTAAACAGACCCTTGAGTCAGTTTTTAGGTGCTGATAACATTGTCATTGATGTTCAACAACTTTCAACGGATGATTTTAATAATGTAGCCTTTCTTAGCACCGACACCAGCTGATCGTGACTATGATTTGAACTTTGATGGTTGGGTAGGTGACTACCAAGATCCATCAACGTATCTCAATCCTTTTCAATGCAGAGGATGGATTCTACCTCAAGATCTTTTGGTCTAGATGCTCAGGAAGATAAAGCTAAGATTGCTAGCTTGGGTCTTGATACTTATACCAAGATGCTTAAAGATGCAGATAGTGAAAAATAAAGATGTAGCCAAACGCTATGAAAAATATGCTGAAGCACAGGCTTGGATGATTGACAATTCTCTGATTATGTCAGCTATGTCAAGTGGTGGAACAGCATCTGTAACCAAAGTAACGCCATTTACAAGAGGGTATTCACTAGTCGGCATCAAGGGTGACGGCAATAACTACAAGTATATGAAACTGCAAAAAGATACTGTAACAACCAAACAGTATGAAGAAGCTAAGACCAAATGGGAGCAAGAAAGCAAAAAAGCAATCGAAAAAGCCCAAAAAGAAGCAGAAAATCATGTTAAATAATGATGAATAGCTTTTTACAGAGAATCATAAAGACAAACATCAGTTTTGGTGCTTGTCTTTTTAAATCACTCGGCTATTGAAAACTGAGAAATGATTTGTTTTGTGCTAAAATAGATTGAAACTAATACTCAATAAAAATCAAAGAGTAACTGAGAAGTTAGCTCAAAGTACAGCTTTGAGGTGGTAGATAGAACTGACGAAGTCAGCTCAAAATACTGTTTTGAGGTTGCAGATGGACGCTGATGTGGTTTGAAGAGTTTTTCGAATAGTATCAGTGCTTATGAGGTCCAAATAATCTATATCTTTATAAACTCGGTAAATGTAGAATTTATCGTACAAAAGTGATATAATAGTAACATTAAATGTATAGGTGTTAATCATGAGTAGACGTTTTAAAAAATCACGTTCACAGAAAGTGAAGCGAAGTGTTAATATAGTTTTGTTGACTATCTATTTATTGTTAGTCGGTTTTTTGTTGTTCTTAATCTTTAAGTACAATATACTTGCTTTCAGGCACGTTAATATAGTGGTCGCAGTATTTGCCTTGATAGTTGCTGTGATTGCCACACTATTAATAATCTATAAAAAAGCAGAAAAGTTCACGATTTTCTTTTTGACACTAGCTGTTTTAGTGAGTTCAGTTTCTGTATTTGCTCTGCAACAATTTGTAGGTTTTACAAGTCATATTAATGCAACTTCAAATTATTCAGAGTATTCTCTCAGCGTCGTCGTTTTAAAGGATAGCGATATCAATAATGTTGCCCAATTATCTAGTGTTATGGGACCAACAGGTACGGATAATGAGAATATTCAAAAGCTAATCTCTGATATTAAGACGAGTCAAAATAAGGATTTGACGGTTGATAAAAGTACTTCTTACTTGTCAACTTATAAAAGTTTGATTTCTGGAGAGGCCAAAGCCATTGTCTTAAATAGTGTATTTGAGAATATTATTGAGGCAGAGTATCCAGACTATGCTTCTAAAATTAAGAAAATTTACACTAAAAAAATGACCAAGGATGTTGAGACCCCTAAGGTATCTAAAGATCGCTTCTTTAATATCTATGTCAGTGGTATTGATACTTACGGTGCCATTAGTTCAGTTTCACGCTCAGATGTCAATATCCTGATGACGGTCAATAGGGATACGAAGAGAATCCTTCTTACAACAACTCCACGAGATTCATATGTTCCTATTGCTGATGGTGGAAACAATCAAAAGGATAAATTGACTCATGCTGGTATATACGGGGTTGATTCATCTATTCATACCCTAGAGAACCTTTATGGTATAGATATTAATTATTATGTTCGTTTGAATTTTACCTCATTTTTGAAATTGATTGACTTGTTGGGAGGAGTAGATGTTCATAACGATCAGGAGTTTTCAGTTCTACATGGGAAGTTCCATTTTCCAGTGGGAAATGTCCATCTAGATTCTGAGCAAGCCCTAGGCTTTGTACGTGAACGCTACTCACTAGCCGATGGAGATCGTGACCGTGGTCGGAATCAACAAAAGGTCATTGTAGCAATCATTCAGAAGTTAACTTCTACAGAAGCCTTGAAAAACTATAGTAGTATTCTTCAAGGATTGCAGGATTCCCTTCAGACAAATATGCCGATTGAGACTATGATGGATCTAGTGAATACTCAACTGGAAAGCGGAGGAAACTATAAAGTAAATTCTCAAGATTTAAAGGGACAGGTCGGATGGATCTTCCTTCTTATGCAATGCCCGACAGCAACCTCTATATGATGGAAATAGATGATAGTAGTTTAGCTGCAGTTAAAGCAGCTATACAGGATGTGATGGAGGGTAGATAAAATGATAGACATCCATTCACATATCGTTTTTGATGTAGATGACGGGCCGAAGTCAATAGAGGATAGCAAGGCACTTTTAAGAGAAGCTTATAATCAAGGGGTTCGAATGATTGTGTCTACTTCGCATCGTCGAAAAGGAATGTTTGAAACTCCAGAAGAAAAAATTGCAACAAATTTTATTAAGGTTCGTGAAATTGCAAAAGAAGTAGCAGATGATTTAGTCATTGCTTATGGCGCAGAGATATACTATACTTCGGATGTTCTAGAAAAGCTAGAAAAAAAAGAAATTCCTACCCTTAATGATAGCCGTTATGCTTTGATTGAGTTTAGCATGCACACTCCCTATCGTGAGATTCATACGGGATTGAGTAATATTTTGATGTTGGGAATCACACCAGTAATTGCTCATATTGAACGTTATGATGCTTTAGAGAATAATGAAAAACGCGTTCGCGAACTGATTGATATGGGTTGCTATACTCAGATAAATAGTTATCATGTTTTAAAACCTAAGCTCTTTGGTGAAAGATATAAATTTATGAAAAAGAGAGCTCGGTATTTTTTGGAACGTGATTTAGTTCATGTAGTTGCAAGTGACATGCACAATTTAGACAGTAGACCTCCATATATGGAACAGGCATACGATATCATTGCTAAGAAATATGGAGCGAAAAAAGCGAAGGAACTTTTTGTAGAAAATCCCAGAAAAATTATAATGGATCAATTAATTTAGGAGAAAATATGAAAGATCAAAACACTTTGGAAATCGATGTATTTCAACTATTCAGAACTTTATGGAAAAGAAAGTTAGTCATTTTATTAGTGGCAATTATAACTTCTTCAGTTGCTTTTGCCTACAGTACTTTTGTTATCAAACCTGAGTTTACTAGTACGACTCGGATTTATGTAGTTAACCGTAATCAAGGAGAGAAGTCTGGTTTAACAAATCAAGACTTGCAGGCAGGATCGTACTTGGTTAAAGACTATCGTGAAATTATCCTATCGCAGGATGTTTTGGAGAAAGTTGTTTCTGATTTGAAACTAGATTTGACGCCAAAAGGTTTGGCTAATAAAATTAAAGTGACAGTACCAGTTGATACCCGTATTGTCTCTATTTCAGTTAATGATCGAGTTCCTGAAGAGGCAAGCCGTATCGCTAACTCTTTGAGAGAAGTAGCTGCTCAAAAAATTATCAGTATTACTCGTGTTTCTGATGTGACAACACTGGAGGAGGCAAGACCGGCGATATCACCGTCTTCGCCAAATATTAAACGCAATACACTAATTGGTTTTTTGGCAGGGGTGATTGGAACCAGTGTTATAGTTCTTCTTCTTGAACTTTTGGACACTCGTGTAAAACGTCCGGAAGATATCGAAGATGCGTTGCAGATGACACTTTTGGGAGTTGTACCAAACTTGGATAAGTTGAAATAGGAGAGAGAGATGCCGACATTAGAAATAGCACAAAAAAAACTGGAGTTCATTAAGAAGACAGAAGAATATTACAATGCCTTGTGTACAAATATACAGTTGAGCGGAGATAAACTAAAAGTGATTTCCGTTACTTCTGTTAATCCTGGGGAAGGAAAATCAACTACTTCCATAAATATAGCATGGTCGTTTGCGCGTGCAGGCTATAAAACTCTTTTGATCGATGGCGATATTCGAAATTCAGTTATGTCAGGAGTTTTTAAATCTCGTGAAAAAATTACAGGGCTAACAGAATTTTTATCTGGGACAACTGATTTATCTCACGGTTTATGTGATACAAATAGTGAAAATTTATTTGTAGTTCAATCCGGTTCTGTATCACCAAATCCTACAGCCTTGTTACAAAGTAAAAATTTTAATGATATGATTGAAACATTGCGTAAATATTTTGATTATATCATTGTTGATACAGCACCTATTGGATTTGTTATTGATGCAGCAATTATCACTCAAAAGTGTGATGCGTCCATCTTAGTAACTGCAATGCGTGAGTTGCAAATAAACGCATAGATGTCCAAAAAAAGCGAAACAGCCAGCTAGAGCAAACAGGGAAAACCATTTTTTTAGGTGTCGTTCTCAATAAATTTGATGTTCAACGTGAAAAATATGGTTCTTACGGTGGTTATGGTAATTATGGTAAAAAATAACCTAGGGAAGATTTTTATGGATGAAAAAAAGGATTAAAGATTTTTTTCTGGCAGTATTACAGAGTATTATTGTCATTTTATTGGTTTATTTTCTTAGCTTTGTTAGAGAGACAGAAATTGAACGTTCTTCGATGGTTATACTATACCTTCTCCACTTTTTTTGTATTCCATTTTTAGTTCCTATGGTAACAAATTTTTTTTAAAAGAGGGTACCTAGTTGAGTTTAATAGTACTATAAGATATATTTTTTTCTTTGCAATAGCTATAAGTGTATTAAACTTTTTTTATAGAGGAACGGTTTAGTATCTCTAGAAGAGGAATGGTATACTTCTTAACTTTAGAAGGAATATCCTTATACTTGTTAAATTTCTTAGTAAAGAAATATTGGAAGCATGTATTTTTCAATCTAAAAAAATAGTAAGAAAAATGTTACTGTTAACAGTAACAAAAAAATATAGAAAAAAGTTCTTGATAAATTGCTAGATTCTGATGAACTTTCATGGAACTTGGTAGCAGTAAGTGTTTTGGATAAATCTGATTTTCAACATGATCAAATACCTGTGATTGAAAAGGAAAAAATTATTGAATTTGCAACGCATGAAGTTGTGGATGAGGTGTTTATCAATCTTCCGGGAGAGAGCTACGATATTGGAGAAATTATCTCTAAGTTTGAGACAATGGGGATAGATATAACTGTCAATCTTAATGCATTTGATAAGAATTTGGGTCGAAATAAACAAATTCATGAGATGGCAGGATTGAATGTAGTCACTTTCTCTACAAATTTTTATAAAACTAGTCATGTGATTTCAAAGAGAATTCTCGATATTTGTGGTGCCACTATCGGCCTTATTCTTTTTGGTATAGCTAGTCTAGTTTTAGTTCCATTGATTCGTAAAGATGGCGGACCAGCTATGTTTGCTCAAACTCGTATAGGGAAAAATGGTCGACATTTTACCTTTTATAAATTCCGTTCGATGCGGATCGATGCTGAAGCTATCAAAGAACAGTTGATGGATCAAAACACGATGCAAGGTGGTATGTTTAAGATGGACAATGATCCTCGTGTTACAAAAATTGGTCACTTTATTCGTAAAACCAGTTTGGATGAATTGCCACAATTTTGGAATGTCTTTATAGGAGATATGAGTTTGGTGGGGACGCGTCCACCGACAGTAGACGAGTATGATCAGTATACTCCAGAACAGAAACGTCGACTCAGCTTTAAACCTGGTATTACAGGCTTATGGCAGGTTAGTGGTCGTAGTAAAATAACCGATTTTGACGATGTTGTAAAATTAGATGTGGCTTATATTGATAATTGGACAATCTGGAAAGATATTGAAATTTTGTTGAAAACTGTTAAAGTTGTATTTATGAGAGATGGAGCGAAGTGATTTCTGCACGTCCATCATATTAGGAGAGAAATGAAAAAGTCAGTTTATATCATTGGTTCAAAAGGAATTCCTGCTAAGTATGGAGGATTTGAAACTTTTGTTGAAAAATTAACAGCCTTTCAACAAGATAAGGCTATCCAATATTATGTGGCTTGTATGCGTGAAAACTCTGCAAAATCAGGGATTACTGAAGATGTTTTTGAACATAATGGTGCTATCTGTTATAACGTCGATGTTCCCAATATTGGTCCAGCGCGAGCCATAGCATATGATATAGCAGCAATTAATAAAGCGATTGAAATTGCTAAAGAAAATAAGGATGAAGCTCCAATCTTCTATATATTAGCTTGTCGAATCGGTCCGTTCATCCATGGAATTAAGAAAAAAATCCAAGCGATAGGTGGGACTCTTCTAGTTAATCCAGATGGTCACGAGTGGTTACGAGCTAAGTGGAGCGCTCCAGTTCGTCGTTATTGGAAAATTTCCGAAGGTCTTATGGTCAAACATGCAGATCTTTTAGTGTGTGATAGTAAGAATATTGAAAAATATATCCAAGAAGATTATAAACAGTATCAACCTAAGACAACCTATATCGCTTATGGGACTGATACAACACGCTCCATATTAAAGAGTAGTGACGAAAAAGTACGTTCTTGGTTCAAAGAGAAGAATGTTTCTGAGAACGAGTATTATCTAGTTGTAGGACGATTTGTTCCAGAGAATAACTATGAATCTATGATTCGTGGCTTTTTGGCTTCTAACTCTAAGAAGGACTTTGTTTTAATTACAAATGTAGAGCAGAATAAATTTTATAATCAGTTGTTGGCAAAAACTGGTTTTGATAAAGATCCACGAGTAAAATTTGTAGGGACAGTCTACGACCAAGAACTTCTGAAGTATATTCGTGAGAATGCCTTTGCTTACTTCCATGGGCATGAAGTGGGGGGGACAAACCCTTCGCTACTGGAAGCATTAGCATCAACAAAGTTAAATTTACTACTCGATGTTGGTTTTAATCGCGAAGTTGGGGAGCAAAGTGCGATCTATTGGAAAAAAGACGAACTATCACAAGTGATTGAGGAAGTTGAACAATTTGATGAAAAAATGATTGATGAGTTAGATAGACAATCAAATCAGAGAATTGCGGATGCTTTCACTTGGGAAAGGATTGTTACAGACTACGAGAATTTATTTAAAGGTTAGAGTTAATGGCAGTAAAATTAAAATATGATAAGTCAGATATTATATTTTTAGATGATGACGGATTGAAAAAATACCAATCAGAATTGTTGAAAATGATATCAGATGTGTTTACTTTTTTTGATGAAAATGGGATAGCGTATTCTTTAAGTGGAGGTAGCATTTTAGGGGCAATCCGTCATAAAGGGTTTATCCCTTGGGATGATGATGTTGATATCAATATTCCGAGGGAAAGTTACGATAAACTATTTTCTCTATTTGAGTCAGATAATAGTCTTAGTCGCAAATATTATCTTCAATCACCAAAAAGTCATCCAGAGTTGGGACTTCATGTTTCTCAAATTAGAAAAAAAGGAACAGTTGCTCGTAGGAAATATGATCATTCGGCTGAGGAGTGCGGTATTTCTATAGATCTTTACATTGTAGAAAATGTATACAATAATCCAGTGAAACGATTCTTTCAAGGTTATACAAGTATGTTTTTAACTTTTTCCTTGGCTTCTGTACGAGAAACAAAGAATCATGCCCTGATGAAAGAAATGTTTAGACTGGAAGGTAGAAAACTAAATTATTCAGCTGGAAAGTTAATGGTTGGTTGGTTTTTTGGAATTATTCCAATTGAAAAGTGGTTGAATTGGCTTGATAAATGTAATTCAAGCTGTAAGGATTCACATACAAAATATGTATCCATACCTACAGGAAGAAAACACTTTAGACGCGAGACTTACTTGCGAGAGAATATGAATGTTTATAAAAAGGTTCCTTTTGAAACTTTGATGGTGAATGTTCCTGTTTGGTCAGAAGAGTATCTAGAAATGTTTTACGGTAAAGATTATATGGTCGTTCCTCCTGTTGATAAGAGGGAGCAACATTTGTTTTTAGAGTTGAGTTACGGAGAAGAATAAATGAAAGTAGCAATATTGACTGCTTCAGGTATCGGGAGCAGGATTGGTCAAGATATCCCTAAACAATTTATTCATGTTGAAAATAAGCCAGTCATTATCTATACCCTTGAAAAATTTCAAAATCATCCAGAAATTGATGAAATTTGTATTGTCATTTTAAAGGGTGGGAGCAGATGGTTAAGGCTTATGCAGAACAATTTGGAATTACAAAGTTAAAGATGATAACTTTGGGAGGGAAGTCTGGTCAAGAATCAATTTATAACGGTCTTAGAGCAGTTAAGAAAGCTCATCCCAATGAGGATGTGACTGTATTAATTCATGACGGGAATCGTCCTTTAGTGAGCAATGATATTATTAGCAACGCTTTAGCAACATACCAACAGTTTGGAAATGCTGTTGCAGCAATACCAACGACTGAGGTAGTATTTGTTTTAGAAAACCCACAATCAACTTCGTCCACAGAAGCATTGAATCGTGACTTGTTGAGACGAACACAAACTCCTCATGTTTACCATCTTGATAATATTCTATCGCTTCATGAAAAAGCATTAGAAAATGGGATAACCGATGTTGCAGCATCATGCCAACTCATGCAACTATTCGGAGAAAAGAGTTATTTCTCTCTTGGATCAGAGAAAAACTTGAAAATTACGACTGTAGAAGATCTCGATATTTTTAAAGCTTTATTAAGTTCAACTCGAGATAAGTGGATTAAATAGTAATGACATTATTATTAAATAAAATATATAGACAAGATGTAGAATCTTCTCTAGAAACAATCGTCAATATTAATGATTTGAATGGCAAGTCAATTTTAATTACTGGAGCTTCTGGTTTGATTGGTTCAAGTGTCATTGACCAGTTATTATTGCTAAATGAAATAAGGAATTTTAACATTAAAATTTTTTGTTGTGGAAGAAAAGGTTGAGTCATTAGAAAAACGATTTGGTAGACAAACAGAGTATTTACACTTTGTGTTCTATGATGCGACTGAAGTACCTCACTTTGATTTTGCAGTGGATTACATTATTCATGCTGCTAGTCCTGCTAGTCCTGAATTATATGTGAATCAGCCTGTAGAAACAATGGCTAGTAATTTTCTGGGCATGTATAATCTACTGGAATACGCCAAAAATTCTAAAGTTTCAAATCTAGTTTATATCTCATCTAGTGAAGTTTATGGAATTAGCACTAGTAATAATCCTTTGGACGAAAATTATATTGGAACTGTTGATCATCTTAGCGTACGGTCTTCTTATGCCAGTTCAAAAAGAGCTACTGAAACACTTTGTGCTAGTTTTGCTTCCGAGTATGGAATCAAAATAATGATAGTAAGGCCAGGACATATCTATGGTCCTAGTGCCAAGAACTCTGATAATCGTGTATCATCATTTTTTATGACAGAAGCTATTGCTGGGCGTGATATTGTCATGAAAAGTACAGGTAGTCAGTTAAGATCCTATTGTTATAGTTTGGATTGTGCCAGTGCTATTCTAAGTGTTCTCCTTTCGGGTGAGTCAGGGCAAGCTTATAATGTTTCCAATCCAAATTCAATTGTTACTATAAAACAGATGGCTGAAATAGTTTCTCGAGTTGGCAATGTGAAACTTACCATGGCTGTTCCTAGCAATCAAGATATTAAACAGACTAATCCTATGCAGAATGCTAGTCTTAGGAGTGATAAGCTAGAAGGTTTAGGATGGCAAGGATTATTTTCTGCTGAAGTAGGCTTCCAGCACACATTTAGTATTTTAAAGGAGTTATCAAGTGAAAAATGATAGTGTTTTAATCATGATGACAACATACAATGGAGAAGAATTTATACGTGAACAGTTGGAAAGTATCCGTTTTCAAACCATTCCAGCATGGAAACTATAGATTCGTGATGACAATTATAGTGATCAAATAAGAGCAATTATTAAAGAATACGAAGAAAAAAGATAGTCAATTTTTTTGATATAAGCTATCCAAGGGGATTTTGGAGAAGTTTTTTTATAGAAGATGGAGAGAATTTTCATTAAAAAAACGACACTATATTATCAATGGAAATGTTAGAACTATATATTAAAAAAACATGCGAGAGTATCTTTTGTTATGAATATTATGAGAGTACATAGAAAGATAGAGATTCCACTGATGGAATTTTTATAGAGAAGGGGAAACTGTATTTGTTTGGATATATTGAACTCCGTGGAATGGATTGATTAGGGTATGTACATATGGTAAATGGATGTAACCCGCAAACAGAACGCGGATGGAGTACACATTTGCTAATTACAGAGATTCATTGAAAAATATTAGAGTTTCAAATAGGAAAAGTAATGATTGACGGAGATTTTATGAATAGAAGACTTGTAATAAAAAAAGAAAAGTATAATGTTTTTTTCATGCTTATGTTATGTGTTACGGCATTTTATGGGACAAATTATTGGTATACAAATATCTATATATATGATTTTATGATTATAACATCATGCTTATTATCAATAATAGTATTTGTATGTAATGGTATTAGAATTGATAAAACATATTATAAAGGGACAATAATACTGAGTATTGTAATGTGGTTTTCAGGACTTATTGCTGCACAAGGAAAAGGGCTCCCTGCTATTGTAATCTTTAAAGAGAGTTTATATACTATTACTCCAATAATGATATTTTTTTAGCTTTCCGACCTATGATAAAGTCAATAAAAAGACACTTCATTATTCCTTCGTACTATTTCTCTGCTCGGTGTTATATGCAATTTAATTGCTTGTATTGAAATGTTCTTTGCAAAAAGAGGATTTGATTTTCTAAATATAAGTGTATTTGAAAAAAACTTAGAAATGGTACTCCTAGATTTATAATTGGAGAAACAATAATAGTTCTTAGTTTTTTTATCTCCTGTAGTATTGTTTTTTTAGTAAAGGTGGAAAGAGAAATAGACGCATTTTTCCATGTTCTAAATATAGCTCTCACAGCTATAAATTTAGTGTATATTATTAAAAACAAGGACACTTAATTTATATATTTTATCAACACTTATGATGATTCCTGTTTTAAAAAAATATAAAGAAAAAAACTTAAGTTTTTTTGGTTGTGTTTTTGATATCTATAATTATTACTTTTTGTTTCTGCAGAATATTTTTATACCAATAGTCAAAAATTTAATTCATAGTGATCATGGGGTTCAAATTAGATTCTTTACGATAGAATACTATATAGAGTATTTTAAAAACTCATTACTTATTGGGAGCGGGATATATTTCTTCTAGTCCATATTATGAAACCCATTCTATTGTTACCGGTCCATTAGGACGTTATTATCCAAGCGATGTAGGTTTGATTGGACTTATGTTTAGAAGTGGGATTATCGGGCTAATTTGGTTAATAAGTTGGTTTTATACAAGCCTGAAGATAATCAAAGATAATACGATTAGAATTCCAGCTCAGTATGATTTATTAATGAAGCTAGTTATAGTTTTTTTGATGTTTTCTTGTATTAATTTGATAATCACTGATGCACCTAGATTCCCATACATTGCATTAGTTATGTTACTTTTTGAATCAAGTTACACCTTGAGTTATGAAAACAGTTCTAATTAGAATATATATCAGATAGTTATTTTAAAGGATGGGGGAAATGATTAAGAGATTAGCAATACTTATGGCCACATATAATGGCGAAAAATATATAAAAGAGCAAATTGAAAGTATTCTCAACCAAGATACAGAAGATTTTGATTTTACTCTAATTATTAGAGATGACGGTTCAACAGATAATACTAAAAATATAATTAGAGAGTATGTTGATAGTGGGAAAATTATTTTTATAGAAGGCCAGAATAAGGGGGCGGCAAGAGGATTTATTTCTTTGTTATGTGATAATCCGGGATATGATTATTATGCTTTCTCGGATCAAGATGATGTTTGGAATCATAATAAATTACAGAAAGGTATATGGAGTCTTTCCAAATATACTGGGCCAGCACTTTATTGTTCTAATTGTGAATTAGTTGATTCAGAGTTAAATAGTATAGGTCGTAACACACATAGGAAGAGGCCGAACTATACTCTTGAATCTATTCTTTGTCTTGCTAGTTGTGCACAAGGATGTACATCTGTATTTAATAAAGAGCTAGCTTCGATAGTTCAGGAGAATGATGTGCCTGATACTTTTATTATGCATGATTCTTTGATTACTTGTTTATGTGCACTGATAGGTGGAACGATAATTTACGACGAAATTCCATCAATGAAATATAGAATGCATGATGATAATATATTTGGAATGGTGTCAGCTAAGCAAAATGTACTAAATGTTATAAAAGATCGTATTAGTGAAATAACAAAAAAGCGAACGATTAGTATGTACGATCAAGCAGAGTGTTTACTAAAGGTTTATAAAAAAATATAGATTCTAACAATCAAGATATATGTAGAATTGTTATTGATTCTAAAGTATCGCTAAAAGGCAAGACTTAAGCTGATTTTTAATAAAAATTTTGACAGATACTACATTAAATAAAACCATAACAAAAAAATTAGAGATATTATTTGGCAATGGCTAATAAAGGAGTTTAGATATGAAGTATCAACTCATTGTATCAACAATGAATCAACAGGATGACAGTCTGATAGAGAAAATGAATATAAAATCTGATGCAATTATCATAAATCAATCAAACTCATTTTCTTACCATGAGACGAAATTGAAAAATTCGATTGTAAAATGGTATGAATTCAATGAAAGAGGTATTGGTTTAAGTCGAAACACAGGTTTCATGAGATCGGATGCTGATATTATTCAATTTGCTGATGACGATATGATTTTTACAGATACATATTATGAAGACGTATTATTAGAATATCAAAAACATCCAAAAGCTGATGTAATTCTTTTTTCAAATAAATGTCTTAATGAAGATCGAATGCCTTATCAGGTTAATAATTTTGGACGTATAAATAGGTTTGAAGGTGTTAAGTTTGGTGGTGCTAGAATTACAGCCAGGAGAGAAAAGATATTGCATAATAACATAACGTTTTCTCTTTTATTTGGGGGGGGAGCAAAATACGGTGCAGGAGAGGACGTAACATTTATTCAGGACTGTATCAAGGCAGGATTACGGGTATATAAATCACCTATTATTGTTTCTACAATGAAACAAGATTCTTCTACATGGTTTAAAGGATATGATAGAAAAATATTATAAAGATAAAGGCGCTTTATTAGCAAAGAAATTTCCTTCTATAAGTGAGGTAGGAGTATATATACAAGCTTTCAAAAAAATAGGGGGATTTATACATTTAGTGAATTACTTAAATTTTATAAGGAAGGTGTTAACGAATTTAAAACAAATAGATGATAGGTTGATATGATAAAGAGGTTTTTAATTATGCCAAGAAATAAAGTTTACAATACTGGCGAGACAGACATCGAGTTGAAAAAAATAAATACACTTATGAAGTGATGTATATTATTTCTTTACTAATTGTAGCCTATAATATTATTCTTTGGTATTGGAATGCGGACGGTACTTTTATATTAGTAATAATGATTTGCGCATTGGAGCATGGAGAACAATTATTACATCAGAGGAATGGAGTGTGATTGGATGAATTTAAATAAAGAGGTTAGATGGAAGGATAAGCAATATATTGCTTTTTGATTTTTTTGATACAACTATCCATAGAAATTGTCATCCTGAAGTGATTTTTATTTGAATGGTCTAAAAAAATTTCTATTTATTTCTCTTTCAAAAATATCTGCTACAGAAATTTATTCAATTAGGAAAAAAATCTGAAATACATGAGAAGCAAGAAAAAAACAATTGGAAGAAATTAAATATGAAAGATTACTTCAACTTGTTTTTTTATACTATTTTAAGTCGTTTGAAGTCAGATGTTACCGACTATAATCTTGAAGATTTTTTTAATTTATGCAAGAACGTGTGAAGAGGAAATAGAATTAAGACATATTAGTATTGATACAGATACAATTAATTTTATTGAATTTTTTTAAAACAAAATGGGAAAAAAATAATTTTAATTTCAGATTTTTTTATTCTGATAAAAAAAGCTAATTGAAAAAAATAATGGTTTCATTAGGGATTAGAAATTATTTCTCTAAAATATTTATTTCAAGTGAAATTGGGTTACGTAAGTCATCAGGAAATTTATATGAATATGTGATCAATGAATTGAGCTGTAAACCTATAAATTTACTTATGATTGGTGATAATATTTATTCTGATGTAAAAGTTCCAAAAAAACTAGGAATAGATTCTTATCATAAATCTTATTCAGATTCACATGTGACTGTGAGTCCTAACGATATTGTGAAAGCGATGAATAATGTTGTTTCTCAAGCTTGTACTGAATCTTTATTTAATCTCTATATACCTGAAATACTTTATTTTATTTCAAAGTTATACAAAGAATTATCTGTTAACAAAGCTAGTGATATATTATTTTGTGCAAGAGAAGGTTTTTTTATAAAAAAATTATTTGATCTTTATCAAAAAATGAACTTAAAAGCTTATTAACTCACATTATTTTTTTATGTTTCTAGAAGATCAACGCTATATCCATCATTTAAAAAAATATTGAGGATGAAGATTTTTGAAGTTATTTTTTTAGACAATTTCCTGAAAATTACTTTTTAGAAAATTTTTTTGATTAATTTAAATTTTTTTCCGATAATGATATTAACAATATTTCTAAGCAAACAGAAATTAAACAAACAGACAAAGTATCAGATAAATCTATTATTAACAAATTAAAACAAAATAAATTATTTAAAGATGTTTATGATTTGAACTGTAAAGAAGAAAAAAATATTCTTTTAGAGAATATTTAAAGTCTGTAGGAGTTGATAATGACAATTCTACAATAAATATGGTAGATATTGGTTGGAAAGGCACGATACAAGATAATATTCAAAAAGCTTTTTCCATCTTTAAATATAAAAAGGGTATTATATGGGGTTGAATTTTCAACGGTATTCTACTACAAATAGTATGAATAAGACGGGAATATTGTTTACGGACGATCCCCAAAAAAACAAAGTTTTTTTAACTTATTTAATTATAAATATTTATTTTATGAAAAGAATTTTTTTGTTGCAGATCATGGACCGACAGTTAGATATGAAACTATGAATGGTGTTGGGCTACCAATATTGGATACAGATGAAAAATCATATAGAAATTTATAGATTTTCTGAGGAATTTCAGATTACATTTTTCAACACATTTGAGAAAAATTTTTAGATTTGTTCAATGAATCACTAGTAACACCAGATGAATTATTTAACGAAATAGCTAATTTATCATTAAAAAACATTGCATCTATTTACCAAGGCTTTCAGTAAGTATAAAAAATTAGATAGAGCAGACAAAAGAAAATTTTTGGTATTATAAAAATCTACTAAAAGGAATAGTGATAATAAGGTAAGAAATTTTTGGAAAAAAATAGAAATTTTTTTATTTTTTTAGATTATATATATAAAAGCGTATGGAAAGAATAGATTGTTAAACCCTATATTGGATATTTACGGATATTTTGTATATCTGATTAAAACACTGCAAATAAAAAAATAGTAGGGGATATTTGATGAGCATGAAAGAAAAAAATCAATAAAGAAAAAAATGCTATTTTAAATATTATTTTTAACACTAACAAATATTGTGTTTCCATTAATTACTTTTCCTTATATTTCTAGAATTCTGAATCCGTCAGGAATAGGTGCAATCTCTTTTTCATCTATTGGTTCTTATGGTGTTTTTAGTCGCCTCGCTTGGAATTTCAACTTATGGGATTCGAGTGATTGCAAAGGATCGTTATCATAAAGATAAGATAACTAAAATATTCCAAGAATTGATAGTTATTAATAGTGTAATGTCTATTATAGTGACGTTCTTCCTTGTTTTAATGAGTTTCCGATTAGAGCAGTTAAGTTCAGAAAAAGGTTTATTAATAATCACATGTATTACTATTTTGTCCTCTCCTTTTTAATTTGAATTGGTTTTATAGTGGAATAGAAGAGTATTCATATATAACAAAAACGTTCAATATTTTTTTAAATTAGTTTCATTGATATTAACCTTTTTTTATTTGTTAAAAAGTAAAGACGATTATATTCTATATGCTGTGATAACATTGTTTTCAACATTGGCTTCCAATTTTATAAATATTTTTGGAGAGTAGAAAAATACATTAATTTTAATTTGAGAAGGGATTTAGAATTTAGATATCATCTAAAACCAATGTGGTATTTATTTGCTTCGTTACTTGCAGTTAATATTTATATAAATTTGGATTCTGTGATGTTAGGAATTATTAAAGGTAATGACGCGGTAGGTATTTACTCAATCGCATCAAAAAGTAAAATGGATTTTATTATCAGTTGTTACTTCAGTGAGTTCAGTTTTATTACCCAGATTATCATTTTATAATAATAAATATGACGAAACGAAGTTTAATAATATTTTTGAGGGAGTCATCTACAATAATTTTTTTATGATTTCAATTCCTCTAACAATTTTTTTATGATAAAAAGCGAAAGAGAGTATATTATTGTTAGGGTGGAGAGCAGTATATTCAGGCAGTTTTAGCAATGCAAATATTAATGCCGATCTTGATAATATCAGGTTTTTTTCCAATATTACAGGTAATCAGATATTGATCCCTACTGGTAATGAGAAATATTTTATGAGAGCAGTTTCTATAGGGGCAATAGTAAATTTATGTTTAAATTTGTTGCTTATGCCTATTTGGGGAATTATCGGAGGTGCAATCGCAACTCTTTGTGCAGAAACAGTCCAAATGGTTGTTCAATTTTATTTTTTTCTCGTAATAAATTAATGGGTAATATTTCATTAAATTCAATCAAAAAAAGTAGCCTATTCATCAATTTGTGCGGGCATACTGTTAATAGTAATACAAAAATATTATAGAGAATTTTAATAGCTTCTTAAATTTAGCTGTATCTAGTTTCCTATATTTTTGGAGTATATTTTTTTCTTATTGGCATTGTTTAAAGAAAGTACAATTAAGAGATTTCTAGATCAAATTTTTTTATAAGGATATTTCATGAATTTATTACCAATTATTTATGGAGCGATTCTTGATTTAATATTAGGATAATTTTTTTAAAGTGAATGAAATCAAAGCAATAAAAAGATTAAAAAAATAAATTGCTGTCTATTATGTTTTTTTCAAACTAAGTAAAACATAACTCATGAAAACAAATTTAAAAAAAGGAGGGACTATAGTATGAAAGGTATTATTCTCGCAGGTGGTTCGGGGACACGTTTATATCCG
>BNJV01003122.1_pt1 | contig 79295 bp, 105 predicted proteins | sample 8540591 | NCBI WGS metagenome assembly BNJV01 (sample SAMD00202457, study PRJDB9452) | human saliva metagenome | host: Homo sapiens | reverse complement strand
CCATCGCCGTGGTCAACGCCGACCGGCTCAGCAGCAACCGGACCAGCGGGCCCTGGCCGAGTCAGGCGGCGACGTCGTCGTCGTTGGCGCCAGGCGGCAGCGACGCACTGACGCTGACGGACATGACGCCAAGGGGCCTGCGCATCTCCTGGGTCCACGAGCCTCACCTCGCACAGTGCCGACGCCGATGCAAGCCGCCCGGAGCCTCGCCGAGCGCACGCCCTCGGTGTCGCTCGAGGGCGACGACGACGCCGTACCGCTGCTTCCCGTGGGCGAGGACCGTTACGCCTATGCCAGCGACACTCTGACCAGCGTCGCCACCGCTGCGCGCCCGCCCTGACGCCGCGCCAGTCACCAACGCGCACCTGGACTCAGGAGTGGGCCACGCGGCCCCGGCTGCGCGCGCTGGGGCCACCTACGACCGTGTCCTGTGGCCGGATGGACGGACAGCACATGAGACTCACCGTGTGGAACTCGTGACCATCGCCCGTCTGAAGCCACCGGTCCTCATCCTCCAGCTCGTCGTCATGGCCGCCGGCGCCCTGGCCATCGTCCAGGGCCGCTCGGCCGCATCATGGAGTGAGGACCCGCCTGCCGTCGTGCGCGTTCCACCGAGACCACCGCTGTTGCGCGCGCGCGCCTGTACCGCCAGGGGCTCGGACCGTCTGGGCGGCTGCCGAGGCCCTGCGCTCGAACCGCACTCGCGTCTAGGGGCAGCCCTGGTCTCGCCTCCCGGGCCTCGCGCGGCGACGGGATAGCCGCTGTCGCCCAGGCCTCCGGGCATTGTCCCGGCCGCACGGTGGACGTGCCCTTCTGCCGGTCCGCCGCCGAGCAGTGACCGCTGGCCAATACTGGCCGTCTCAGCTTGACCAACTCGAGGAGCGAGGTTCACCCGCACATGAGCTTTACGGACAGCACCGGATCCCATCCACGACCTGAGCGCCGTCGGCCCGGGCAATGGTGATCCCCACCCGCCATCCGCCCACCAGGCACCGAGCACCCTCGGGACCATGCGGCACTGCCTGCCGATCGCCCAGATCGCCCACGACGGGCAACGTGGGCTCACGCGCCGGCGACTGGTGGCCGTGCGCAGCGAGGTGCAGTAAAGCGCCGTCGTCGGTCAGGAGGCCGCAGTCACCGGGACTGGTCGTCGCCCCTGCTCGCCGGTGGGCACTGTCCTGCCTCGAGGGGGTCTGGAGTCGCCAAGCACCCCGCTGAGTGCGATCGCTGGCCACCGCCCCCGACGTGGAGACCAAGCGCATCCAGTTCTCACGCCCGACCTCGCGCCCGGTGACGTCACCGGCTCTCTCATCTACGAATTCGCAGCGCGCAGTTCCTTCCGCGCCGGGACCGGTCTTCACCAACCTGCTGGCCGACGAGATCAACCGCACCTCCCAAGACGCAGTCGGCCCCTGCTGGAGGCCAAGCGGAGGAGCGCCAGGTCTCGGCTGACGGTGAGCCCCTCGCGCGCGCCCGATCCTCTTCCATGGTGATCGCCACCCAGAACCCGGTGGAGTACGTAGCGACCTGTACCTGCTGCCGGAGGCCCAGCTGGACCGCTTCCCTGCCCGCTGGCACTGCCTCTGCCCGAGCGGGCTCAGGAGATCGAGGTTCTCTCCCGCACGCTCGGGCTCGATCCACGAAACCTGCTCTCTCGGCGGGACTACAGGCGGTGGCCGGAGCCCAGGACCCGGCCCTGGCGCGCACCCAGGTGAGCACGTCGGAGTCAACACTGAGGTCCTGGCCTACGGTCGACCTCGTACGTGCCACCCGCTCCATGCCCTCGGTGTCCCTGGGGGTCTCGCCCGTGGCGCCAACCGCGCTCCTGGCCGCATCACGCCGGCCTGGGCATGGCTGGCCGGGAGGTCCTTCGTGACCCCCGATCGACTATCAAGGTTCCTGTGCATGCCGACGCTGCGTGCCACCGCATCCAGCTGCGCGCAGAGGCCGAGGATGGAGGGCATCACCGCTCAGTCCGTCATCGAGTCCGTGCTCAGGAGCGTGCCGGTACCGCGCTGAGGCCCCGGCCTGCGACACCACAGAACACGTAACCGATCATCTGACCGACTCACGACAGGAGTGGCATGTTCCTGACGATGCGCGCCGTGTGGGCGCTGCTCCCGGGGATCATCCTGGCCTTCATCGCACCGCGCCCGGCAGCCGTGCTGGCCTGGGCCGGCGTGGTCCTGGTCCTCGTCGTGATCGACGTCGCCCACGCGCCCTCACCCCGCCTGCTGAGGCCTCGCGGGCAGGGGCCACGGAGTGCGGCTGGGTGAGCCGATCACCTCGGCACCGGACGCTGGCCAACACCGGCCGGCGCACAGTCCGGCCACCTGCGCGCGATGCCCGGCCCCCGAGCGCTGGAGCGGCCCACGAGCGCGGGAGCATGACCATCCTGCCGCCGGCTCCAGCGGCGCCGTCATTCCACAGCGCTGACGCCCTCAACGCCGGGAGAGAGCGCAACGCGGTCCGCTGACCGTCAGGGGTGATGGGCCTTCGGGCATCGCGGGGCGGCAGGCCTCCTCGACGTTCCAGCCACCGTCCGGGTCCTGCCGGCCTTCCGCCTCGCCGTCATCTGCCCTCGCGTCTGGCCCGGCTGCGGAGATGGACGGCGCAGCGCGGTCATGGTGCGCGGCGAGGGAACCGAGTTCGACTCCCTGCGCGAGTACGTCGTCGGCGATGACGTACGATCCATCGACTGGCGTTCCACCGCGCCCGGGGCGAGTCCTGGTGCGTACCTGGCGTCCCGAGCGTGACCGGCGCGTCCTCATCGTCATCGACTCGACGGTTGTCTGCGGCTCGACTGGGCGACGCCCCCCGTCTCGACGCCCAGATCGAGGCGACCCTGCTGCTGGCCGCCCTGGCCTCACGCGCTGGAGACCGGGTCGATGTCCTGGCCATGGACGACGCGATGCGCGCCCAGGTGCGGGCCAGTAGCGGACCGGTGCTCATGACGGCACTGGCTGAGCACCTGACGGATGTGGAGCCGCGCCTGACCGAGCTCGACTGGCCCCTCCTGGCCTCCCGGGTGCGCACGTCCTCTCCGCAGCGTGCCCTGGTGGTCGTCATCTCCGCTCTGGACGGCAGCGGAGGAGATGCGCCGATGCTCCGAACACTGACGTCACTGGCCCATGACCACACGGTCGTTCTCGCCTCAGCCCTGGACCCGGAGCTGGAGGATCTGCGGGCCGCGCGCGATGACGCCGACTCCGTGTACGTGGCCGCATCCGCGGAGAAGGACCTCGTGGAGCTCGACGCCGTGCGCCGCCGCCTGCGCCGCGGCGGAGTCGAGGTCGTTGAGGCCCCGGACCAGGGAATCGCCCCGGCTCTGGCCGACTGCTACCTGACCTCAAGGCAGCGGGGCGGCTGTGATGCTGGGACACTCTCCCGCGGCGCACCGGTCAGCCGACCTCTGGCTGGACGTAACCGGCCTCATCCTCCTCGAGGTCTCCCGTAGCTCCTGCCTGGACGGCGGAGCGTCCCAGGATCAGGGTGAGCCCATAACAGTGCCAAGGCACCGGCCTGATGGTGATCTTGACCGGCCAGGGAATGGGAGCCGGGGTCACGAAGTGCCTCGATGAAACCGGCGACGGCCAGGGGCGGCGGTCAGGGCGACAGCCACCGTGATGAGGGGCGGCCTCCGTTGCCAGCGCCGCCGAGCGGCTGCGAGGCCCGGGGACCAGCATGGTCCGAACAGCTTTTGAGGCCGGCAGCGACCAGCGATGAAGATGCAGGTCAGCTCCAGCACACGAGGCGAGAGATGAGCGAGCGAACACCTCGAGCATGTCTGGTGGCATGACGTCTCTCGGCCCGCCCGACGGCGACGGCGTTGGCATAGAGCATGAGCGGCAGAACTCGTGATTCCGCTGGCTATGCAGATCGCCGCAATCCGGGCGCTGTTGGTCCATACCTGCGGCGCAGTCGCGGAGAGGCGGAGTAGTAGGACTCGAAGGCCCGCGAGCGTACTCAAGTCCAGCTTCGACTCCCAGCGCGGCTATGGCCTCCTGGGCCGTGCAGGGCCCACATTCACCACGAGCGCCAGAGCGATCTCAGCAACCATGACCCCGCAGGTCCACCCGCCAACGGATCTGGTGAGAGCCGCCGGCACGGGACTTCAAGCACGGAAACCGACGCACCGTGCGAGTCCGAACCTCACGGGTCCCGGTCACGCGCCGCGTGGGCCGTCGCCACCTCGGGAGGGACAGCTCGGCGATCAGCTGCGGATCCGGCTGCCGCCGAGCGCACCCGCGACAGGTGACGGGCGCAGGTGCGGTAGAGAGCCACGAGCTCGTCGGTCCCCAGCGCCGCTGAGGTGACGACGCCACACGAGAGCCGCCGAGGCGTTCCCACTGATCACGGTGCGCGCAAACGAAGGCATCAAGATCCGCGCAAGGAGTCTGTCATGGTGACCGGAGCCGTCCACATCCTCCGAGCGGAATTGATCGAGCGCGATGCTCATGGTCACCGGTGAGGCCGTCGCCCTGGAGGGTCATCCCGGCAACAGTCTCGTCAACCGCATGACGTCGATCATCGATCATTACACGCTACCGGCTGGGCGGTCTGCATCGTCCGTCCTCGCGGTGAGAGGGCTCCTGATCCTGGGCACCGGGCGAAGTCGGCATGCTGGCCGAGCACCTGCTGCGGGCCAGAGTCCGCATCTCCCTGGATCGTGCTGGCCTGGATGGTCGTCATCCCCTGCTCGCCGAGCTGCTCAGTGGTGAGCCGGAGCCCGCCGTATGGTGACTGACCCGGTGGTGCGCGACGACGGCGGCACCGTGTGAGGTTTCGCCACTGCCCGGTGCGCGCGCTGCTCGCCATCGTCGAGATCTGCTGACCTGAGCATGTGCGCTCGGCGCTGTGCGCCAGCATCGTCACCAAACGGGCAAGCGGTTCGAGACATGCTGGCCGGCACCTACGTGGTTCGTGACCGGAATCGCTCGTCCGCCACGCCGCCCTGCTCGATGCCCCCGAGCTGACTGCAGTGGGCGGGGGACGGACCCGCGCGCCTGCCGGAGCTGAGTCTGACGGCCCGACCTTCCTGCAGCGGGCCTCGTCCTGACGCCCGCCTCCCCGCCACCGTCTGGGGATGGAGCTAGCATCCCAGGTCCAGGGATACGTCCTCCCCTGCCTCCTGCGGGCACGCACCCGAGCGGTTCCTCGCCGCGGTGCTCACCGAGCGGCGTAACCGCGAGCTGGTGCTGGAGAGCCGCGACCGCCGCCTGGAGGAGGATGTGCTCCGAGACATGGCGCGCCCGCCCTAGCGGCGTCGGGCCCGAGAAGCCCGACGCCGCTGAGCACCCGTCCTCGGACCCGCGGGCAGCACCTGAAGGGCGGCGCCTCAGCCGGTCCGGGTACCGGTGCAGCGCGACGCGCGCAGGGCCTCGTGGACCAGGAGGATCGGGACGCCGTCGCGCACCGCAGGCCAGGCCCACGGCTGGGAGATGAGTACCGGGCAGACCGTGTCGCCGAGCGCCGTCAGCGACCCTGCCGCCCACCAACGGGCAACGCAGGCCGGAGCGCAGCACGGAGGAGGAGCACCCGCCCCTCGCTCGTCGCTGGGACCAGCGCGGGCAGTCAGCGGCTCATGCGTGTCATCCTCGTGCCCGCGCAGGACCCGCAGCGGCTCGCGCCGCAGTAACGTCCCCGCGCACCTTCCCGGCGCGCGGCAGCGGGGCGGTCCAGCAGGCCGGCATGATCCCGCCCGGCCGACGCAGCTCGAGCCGGTGAGGCAACCGGTCGCGGGCGCGGGAGGCCCCGCGGAGTGGCAGCGTCGGCCAGGGCCAGGAGGTCATCCTCGCCGCGCGCGGGCTCGAACCTCGGTGGCCAGGCGGATGACCTGCCAGCCACGGGGCGCCGTGAAGGAGTGAGACGTGCTTCTCGCACAGGGCCATAGGCCTCGGCTGGGCCCTCGGTGGCCAGTGCGGCAGCACAATGGTGGAGTCCGCGTAGCCTGGAAGTCAGGGGTGGCCACGGCTGGGCGCTCGCAGCCGGGCCGGCAGTGTCGGACTCTTCTCACGCCCGCAGGTTACCGTGCCGCCGTCCCGGCGGTCATCCAGGCGGCGCCTAGGCTGGCTGATGCGACTGGAGCTGTTTCCTTCTATCACCTGGGCCGATTCCGCCGCGATCCGCCGCAACGCCGGCGCGGCGCCCGGGCAGGCGTCGTGATCGTCACGGCCGGGGGCTGCGCGGTCCGCTTCTGCCGCCGAACCTTCCGGCCTGGCGTACGCGAGCCGAACGCTTCGATGAGCTCGTCGTGGAAGCGGCCCAGGACCTGGCCAGGCACTGGCCGTCGGTGGACCAGATCCAGTTCGCGGTGGAGGAGGTGCCGCCCTCCGACCCTCGCACCCTGGGGAGCGCTCGGTGGTGCTGGGGCGCGGCTTCACGGCGGAACCGCGTGCGGGGTTGCCGGCGCGGGTCGTCATCTACCGGCGCCCAGTGGCCTCTCGGGCCACGGATGAGGCGGATCTGGCCGATCTGGTGCGCCGCGTCGTCGTCGAGCAGGTCGCCCTCATGCTGGGACGCCGCCCGAGGAGATTTCGACCCGCCTGAGTCTGTGAGCCGACGGCGCACTTCCGAGCCGCGGGGTTTCGCGGAGCCCTACCGTTCTTCCGTTGGGCTGCGCGAGAGTGCCGGCGGGCGAGGAGGGCGTTGCGTCAGCCCAGGAGGATGTGGCGCTGGGCCTGAGCGGCGGCGTCGGGCTGAGCAGGAACCGTCGAGATGAGCGTCCCAGCCAGCTGTCCCCCTTTGGCCTGCGCCGTGACGATGGTGGCGGCGGCCAGTCCGCTGGGTGTGCGCGGCTGCCTGAGGAGCTGCCGGCAGCGCTCAGGCGGACCGCGGCGACCTTGGCCGCTACCTCAACGACGACGGCGCTGCCCTTGGCGACAGTGACGTCCTGACTCCAGGAGCCACCAAGGGAGGACAGCGTCAGAGACGTGGCGGGACCGCTGTTGGCCACGGTACCGAGGAGGTCAGGAGGCCGCGCGTCACCGCCAGCAGGCCGGAGTCCGCAAAAGCTCGGGAAGGGCGGCCTGTGCCCAGGCCTGATCGTGGACGAGGGCCTTGGAGCGCGGGGTACTCACCGCCGCTGCGCACCATGCGAACCGCCGCTCCCACCGGTGTACCTCGAGGTGACTTGCACACCGTAGGTACCCGCGGCCACGCCGGCCAGCTGGATGTCGAAGACGGAACCCGCATCAATGGTCACCGACTGCGCACCGGCCAGGGGGTGGGCACCATCCTTGCCGAGCATGGTCACCGACACCGTCGCCGGAGCCTGTCCCGCTGACTGATGCACTGCCGGGGTAGTCGGAGGAGTCCGCGCCGGTCTTGGCGTCGGGAACCTCGCCCTGTGTGGCCGGCTCAACGATCTCCACGCCGGGCACCACAAGGTCGGTGGCCGGGGCGGCTCCCGGGGTGATGACGTCGGTGCCGGCGGGGGCTCACCATCGAGGGACCTCGGTGACGAGGGTGGGGACCACGGAACCCCCGTCGGCCCGATGGCACAGCGATGCGTGGGTCCTGCCGCCCTTCGTCTCCAGGACCAGCGCAGGAGGAACCGCCTGCCGGGACAGTGACCTCACCGTTACCGAGCAGACCCAGGCGGCCGATGGATCCGAGTAGAGTTCACTCACCGTCGCCGGGGTGGCGCTGGGTTGGTCAGACGCAGCTCGGCCGACGAGCCCGCCGCGATGGGAGCCGCCCACGATCCAGGACATGGCACCCGGCTGGGCGCAGGGGGCTGGTGAGTCCCTCGCAGGTCACCGCTCTTCGTCACGGTGGCGACCGAGCCGACGGCGTTGGCCACCCGACCACCAGCAGGTGCGAGGCTGAGGATGCTTCCTCGGCCGCGTTCACGGAGGTGGCGGCGTCAACGGGGATCGGCTTGCCGGCGTAGGTGGCCCGACTGGATCGACTCAGCCCCGTCAGCGGGAATGATGGTGGTGGTGGATCCCACGGCGCCGACGTCGATGCCCCGCAGCGTATTGGTGGGGGCGTGAGGGCACACATGCAGGTGGTGGCGGCTCCCGGTTCGGTCAGTCGGAGAGCCCAGCTGCGGGTCGGTGTGCAGGCGGTGCGGATAGCCCCACCAGGTGACTCCCCGACGGCGCCGGCGAGTGCGACCGAGGTCAGATGCCAACGCCGCGGACGATCGATCGCCCCACGGTGCGAGGGCGCCGCCCGGTCTTTCGGTACGGCGCCTCCTGGAGGAGGCGCCGGTCTCCGATCGGCTCGCGGCCTCGGCGTCGGAGTCGTCGGCCTCCGCCGAGTCCCCGGCATCAGTAGCTTCAGGGACGCTCAGCGAGCCGGCGGAGCCAGCGGTCAGGGGCTTCGGCAGCGTCGGCGCCGTCCGAACCGGCCGATTCGTCGCGGTCCGCCCTTCGACCTCGACGGAGTCCTGCTCGGAGCATCACCACCTGATTCAGACCGCTGGTCGTGGCCCTGATCCTGGCTGGTGGCACTGTCCGGGCTGTCCCCGACGGGCCCGACGCCGGATCCGGCACGGGGCTCCTCGCCGACCTCGTCCGTGGCGACCTCGTCATCGGCCTGGTCCGTCTCCGGAGCCTCCCGTGCTCGAGGGACTCGCGACTCGGACGGTTCCTGATGGCTGTGCCGCCCTTCCGCCAGCTCGCCCTGCTGGTCCCCGTGCTGGTCCTGCGCGTCTCGTCCCGCCGACGGCGGGAATCGTCATCGTGAGGCTGAGTCATGAGGCCATTTCCTTTCCGCGTCGCAGGGGCAGTGCCGCAACCAGGGTCAGGGCCCAGACGATCCAGATCGTGTAGGTCGCGGCGGCGTGACCGGCGGGTGTGGGTGATGACCAATTCCCCGCCCTCGGATCCGACGGCGAAGCCCTGCTTCCAGCTGCTGTCCTGAGCGCACCGTGGTGGCCTGGAGGCGTCGACCGTCAGAGTGGCCCTCCAGCCTGCGTCGGCCCGCTCCACCATGACCAGCGTGCGGGTGCCGGATGCCGGCGATCCGGGTGCGGGTGCCGGATCCGGCGCCGGTGGACGCGACCGGGGTCGCCTCTCCGCCCTCGTCGATGAGACTCAGGCGGGCCGAGTCGTACGCCGATGAGGTGACGCGCCAGGAGTTGCCCGCGGCGCGTCTGGGCGAGCTGCTCCAGTCCGGTGTGGAGGCCAGGCCCACCTCGGGCCTGGCGACGGCGTCGCCCTCCTTGTCGGTCAGCAGGACGACGGCGATCCTGTGTGCCGCCAGGGCGTCGGCGACCTCCGTGCATCCTGCCCGGCCGTGGCGCGGGTGACGATCTGGGCGAGCTCGGCGTCGGCCGTGTCCTCCAGGACGAGACCCTCACCGGAGGCTGTACTGCGCCCCGTCTGACCGGTCCTGGTGGGACTCTCAGACGAGGATCGGTCAGCGCACCTGAGGCGCGGGCTGCGCGCGGGGCGTTGACCGCACCCGGCAGGGCGTCGCTGATCTGAGTTCCGGGTCCGCGCCAGACCGTGGCCTGAAGCCCCTCAGAGGTGGAGGTGAGCTGAGGACCCGGCTGGCCGTGGCCGAGCCCTGAAACTGCTCGGCGATGAGGGGGACCTGCTGGGTAGTGGGGCGCAGCGCAGGACCTGGGGATTGCTGCCGCGATGGGCCTGGTAGGACCAGACGGCACCGACCGTCACCGGAGCTCAGCAGGACGAGGCGGCGGCGACCACGAGCTCGTCCTCAGCCGACGCAGGCCATCACCGGACACTCCGTGGGACAGCACGGACAGCGCGGAGGAGGCAGCGCAGTGCTCCGGCGTCCTTGCGGTGCTGGCGACTGGTCCTGCTACCGCCCGCAGCACGCCGTCCGATCGTGCTCCAGATGGCCTCGCCGGCGGGAAGGGCCGCGGTGAGGAACCCGCTCAGCGCCAGAGAGACCCCGACACCGCCCCAGCCGTTGACGGGGGCCAGGCCCGAGCCGGTGACGTCACCGCCCAGCCCAGTGGGCATGCGCACCGGAGATCCTGCCAGAACCAGACCGCCCAGGGCCAGGAGGATGCCGATTCGGGGCCACCCGACGCGCGCCGGGAGATGAACAGGCCGACGATGCCGAGGACCGGGACGAGCAGCAGCAGTCCCCGGACCAGGATGCTCCAGGCCCCGGAGCCGGCGATGGCACCCATGGCCACTGGTGAGCCGGCCAGCAGGTCGAGGCTGCCCGGCGTCGGTACCGGACGGGCAGACCGATATCGGTCAGCAGCAACCGAGCCCCTCGACCCAACCGGCCCTCTGCCCCAGGCGCCAGGCGCCCCACCAGGCCGGGGCGGCGGTGACCACCATGGGAACCAGGGGTGAGGACGAGCTTGAACCCGCGTCGTCGTCGTCACGGACAGCAGAGAAGGATGACGCCAGCACCGCCGCTGCGGCGGGGGCGGCCGCGACGACGACCTCAGCAGCAGACCGGCGACAGCGGCCGCCGTGGCCGAGCCGTAGCCGTACCGTCTCGGACTCAGGCAGGGTCACCCTCGGCAGCGCGCGCATCGGCGGCATCGTGCTCACGAGACCGCCGACCGTTACCGACTCCGCTGCACCGACCTCCTCACCAGCTCCACCCCGGTCGTGGTCGGACTCGGTCTCCTCCTGGGCGGAGTCTTCGTCGGCCCCGTCCTCGGCGCTCACTGCAGCCTGCTCCTCCTCGTCGAGGTGGGCGAGGTCAGTGACCTTCTCGTGGAGAAAGCGATCGAGCTCGGCCCGCTCCTGGTCAGTGAGCAGGTGAGCGCCCACGAGCCCGGACAGGACGAGATCCCTCCGGTCGGCGCCCACGGCACGTGCCAGGGCCAGCAGCGCCCAGGGAAGGACGAGGTGAACCAGCAGCGCGCCGAGGCGCCCCTGCCCCAGGGCGAGCAGCAGGCTGGGAGCCAGAGCCCACACCAGTGCGGCCCAGGCCCGCAGAACCACCTTCCGGGTCATCGTGCCGGAGGCGAACCAGGCCCCCAGGGCAGCGAGCGGCACGGCCAGGAGCACCAGAGCACTGACGAGGGAACCGTCCCCCAGCCCGACGAAGCGTCCCAGCGCCGTCGGCAGGGCCAGATGCCCAGCAACGGGTGACCCCACCTGGGTAGCGTCGCCGGTGGCGATCCAGGTGCTCCAGGCAGCGTCCCACATCTCGTCGCCAGCCACCGCCGAACAGGGCAGCGCCCCTCCGCTGACCGAGCGGGTGAGCAGCAACCGAGACAGGCCGTAGCCGCTCAGCGCCAGAACCAGCACCATGACAGCGCCCAGGGTCCGACGTCGACTGCGGGCCAGGGCGGCGAGCTCGCGCAGCTCGAGCTCGCTGGGGGCGGCGGCACGGGCTCGGCGCTCGCGCTCCTGACGGGTGCGGTCGCGGCGTATGCCCCTGATCTCGGCAGAGGGTGACATAGAGGCGCCCCAGCGCGAGGCGGGAACCTGTGTGCCGGGCGAGCCGCCGTCTGGCCGCCTTTGATCCGACGGCCGCGGCCGGCTACCGCCAGAGCCGCACCGAGCTCGTCACGGGCGAGCGCCGGCGCCTTGGAGGCGAGCTGCGCACGGTGCGCATTGCGCCGGAGAATGACGAACCAGGTCAGCAGTAGCCAGATGGGACGAGTCGAGAAGGCCGCCCAGTTGGTCAGCTGAGCGCTGCGCCGGGCGCGGAAGGACCGCTCCGGGTCGGGCTCGGGGAGTCGGACCTCGATGGGCCTCGGCGTCACTCGCGAGCCCTCGGGACGCGACGAGTGGATACGTGAGCAGGCCGGCGTAGGCCCTGGTAGGAGGCCCGCCGGTGGCGGATGACGGCACCGGCCTCAACGATGACCCGGTATCCGGCCAGGCGCGCGGCGCGGAGAGCTCCAGACCGTCCCCGAAGGGCCGAGCCAGGGGGCGATGCCTCGATCTCTCCCACACGGCACGGTCAATGAGGGCGCTGCCGTCCCCACGGCCAGGACATCGCTGCGGTCGTCGTTGCCCCTGATCGACCCTCGCCGGGAACGATGTCGTTGGCGCGGCGGGCCGAGGCCGTGGTGCGCAGTCCAACCTCCAGAAGCAGCTCCGGATTGTCCCAGCCCACCTGCTTGGGACCGACGATCCCCACGGAGCGGGCATGGTCGCAGCGGTGAGGAGCTGTTCGAGGCAGTCCTGCCTCGGGGGCGGAGTCGTCGAGGAGCCAGAACCACACCTGGTGCTCCGCCGTCTCCTCCGACTCCTCTGCGGGAGCCACGAGCCGCTGCTCGTAGGACGTGATCGGCGAGAGCGCACCGGTGGGGCCGGTGATGGGACCGGAACCGGTCAGCAGAAGATCGCGAACAGAGGTGCGTGAACCACTTGAGGCACCGTCAACGTCCAAGCCATCGGCGTCACCCGAACCTCGTCGCCTCCGGTTACCGGTGGCGACGAGTTCTGCGTAGGCAGCCAGTCCCCGCGACACCGCGTCCCCGAAGCTCTTGGCCTCTTGACCCGTACGACACGCACCGCGGTGGTCTTTGCCCAGCCCGGAGCTCTCGACCAGCCCTCGATCGGGGTCCCGTCCCCAGCCCGTTGACACGCGAGGCGACATCGACGACAAGAACAACGTCGGGCGCGCAGGTCTGCGAGGCGACGGCGGTCAGCGTCTCGCGCCAGAACGGGCTCGCCCCGGCCGACACGACGACGGCCAGGGCTCCATCCGACTGGCTCCTGCGGAGCCGGTGCGGGTCATACTGCGCGACGCTCGAGCTTGCGCCGTTCGCGCCCGACATGCCGCCCCAGATACCGAAGCGCCTCGTCGCTGGCGAGGGCGTACTGAGGCACCTCGCGAACCTCGCAGGTCGCGCAGACTCGCTTGGCCTCGCGTGTGGAACCACCCTTCGGGGAAGAACGCCTGGTCCGTCTGAGCGCACAGCGCGCGCTCCCTGCCACGCCAGAGACCTTCATCGACGTCGTCACCACCGCCGAAGAGGAGCGACAGGACTTCTGCGTCAGGCTCCTCCGGCTGCTTTGAGCGGGCCGTCGCCGAGGATGTTCCACATGTCGGCCTCCTTCGATCCGAGCTCTTGTCAGTAAGAATTACATGCGTGTGAGACAAGGCCAGTCAAGCTTTTGGCGAGGGAAAGTTCACCCTCTCGTTACTGCAGACATCATTCCTGATATCTCAAGGAATATCCCCATCTGGTTGCCACCATATGTTGACTTCCTCACAAATCTCCTGAGGTGCCTGCGGCCCGCCCTGACAGCGCGAGGGACATGGATTTTCCAGGAAATTTCAGGGCCTCTGACACGCGATTCCACATTGACCCGACCGGCTGGACACTACCAGGAAGTTTCCTGAATGTCAGTAGATCTGCTTCAATCTGGAGCCATGCATGACCCCTGCCAGCGCTGTTTCCCAGCCCTCATGCCGACAGACCGTGGCTGAATTGTTATGGAGCCGATGAGCGAGTCGAGTTGACCGGACATGTTCTGTCCATGTGGTTGGCCAAAATAGCGGGATTGATCACAGCGGAGTCCACTCGGAGTGACGGAGTTCATGTAGGACTCCCGCCGCACTGGCGGACAGTGGCGTGGGACTGCGGGGCGTGGTTGGCGGGACGCACTGTGCTCCTGGAAGTACTGAGAGATCGATAACGCCGGTCTCAGCCCTGAGCTGAGGTGGCCTTCACTCCCTGAGGACCCGTGTGACACGGCAGAGGTTCAGGTGCTCGTCCTGCTGCCTCCCTGGCAGCAGGCTGGCCGGGCGTCCTGCCCGCCCTCGTGCTCGACGGCGCTGCGGACCTCATGTCCTACCCCGACCGATTCACGCCGGTCAGCGCCCCCGCCGACCTGCCCTGCCTCACCGACCTCGGCACTGACCTCACCACCTCCGGGACGCGGGGCGGAGTACTGAACGGCGCAGAGCCCGCCACCCCTGACACGCCGCGAGCTGGCCGCCCAGGTCGAGGCCACTGCCACCGGTACTGAGGGCGGGCTGTGCGGTTCACGCGCCGCCTGGGTCCGCTGCACCCGGACTACTCAGGCGCTACAGAAGGTGCTGTCCGCCTGGAGCGCCGGGCGCACGGCGTCGTCCTCACCCCTGGAGGCGGGCACGACGTCGCCGCGGCCGCCATCCGGCGAGGGCATCACTGACAGCACCGCTGAGGCCCGGACCGACTGACGATCGCGATCAGAGGATCGGCGTCCAGCCGCCTCGGGCGCAGGAGGCCGGGCCCGAGCTCCCGCCGTCGGGGAACGTCGGCCTGATGAGAGTCCTCCCTCAACGGAGAGGCTGCGCTCATCGGCACCGATGAAAACGGCTTCCCCGCCAGGGTTCAGGAGTCCGCCTGGGTCACCAGGGTCATGGCACCCTCGACGGCCAGAAGGATGCGCGGCCCCCGCCCGGGGACCGGTAGGCGGCCGTCAGCGGCCACCACGGTGGTCACCATGAGCTCGAAATCGTCCACCGGCGCGTAGTAGGCGCGGTGGCGAGAGAGTACTAGCGCCGGGCGTACCGGCGGCGCGGCCACGTAGTCGACACAGGCCAGCATCCGGGGACGTCGATGTGCTTGGGCGTCAGCCCGGCGCGCAGCACGTTGTCGGAGGAGGTTATGACCTCCACCCCCAGCCCGGAGAGAGGCGTGACGCTGCCAGCCGGCACGAACAGCGCCTCACCGGGCTGAAGGGTGACGGGGTTGAGCAGGAGCGCGGCGGCGATGCCGGGGTCCCCGGCGAAGGTACCCGCCATCTTCAGGACATTGGAGTCCACCCGCAGCGAGGGGGACATGCCGGCCTCGAAGCGGACCGAGATCTCAGCGACGAGCTCGTCGATCTCCTCGACTCGGGCGGGTGGCCGCGGAGACGACGTCGGAGAAGACCCGCCGAATACCGTAGCGGGTCGGGTTGAGGCGCAGGGCATGACGCATCCGGCGGGCCAGGACGCTGTCCAGCCCGGCGAGGACCCGACGGCACGGCGCGGGGCCCGGAAACCGGCGACCGCCTGGAACCGGGTGAGGGCCAGAACCATCTCCGGCTTGTGATTGGAGTCCTTGTAGCTGCGAGCGGGTGGTCCAGGCGATGCCCGCCTCTTCCTCCAGGGCGTAGCCTCGCCTCGCCTGCGCCTGGCTGGGGTGGACCTGAGGACAGGGGCCGTTCGGGGGCGATGAGCTGAGCAGGAAGGGCAGGCGGCGCCCGAAGCGCCAGATGATGTCCTCGCAGCAGACGCTCCGGCTCGGCGTCGATGAGCTCGGAGAGGGCATCGCCCCCGGTGACCCGAGCCGGCCCGGCCGGGTGGGAGCCGTACCAGGCCTCGGCCCACGGGGCGCCGTCGTCGGCCACGCCCAGAAGCTCGGGAATGGCGGAGGTCGACCCCAGGCGTACTCGCTGGCGAGCGGGCTCAAGTCGTCTCATAACGCCTCACCGTACCGGCTCTCAGGCACGTCCCCTAGGCGTTGGCCTCAGGCGACGGGAAAGGGGTGACGTCGGCCAGGCGAGGGTGCGCCTTGTCCTTGTCGGAGAGGATCGCCTCGGTCAGCGCGATCGGCCAGGGCACATTCGCCGTCTCATCGGCCAGGTTGAGGAAGGTGCACTGGGCGTCGGCCGACAGTCGGTCGCTGACCAGGCAGGTGTAGGCAGTTGGGTTCGCAGCGTCTCGATAGGCGCTGCCCACGCCCCGAGGCAGCACGAACACCGCCACCGACGGCGTCGATCTCACAGGTGTAGACGGACCCGAAGGAGGGCCCCTCGCGCAGGTCCACCCAGGCTCCGAAAGACCCGGCCGGTGGCCACCGAGACGAACTTGTCCCAGGGCTCGGCGTGTGATACCCGGGTCACCCCTGACCTCATTGTTGAAGGAGATGTTGTTCGAACCGGCCCGAAGTCGGGCAGCCCCAGGGCCAGCATCTTCCCTCTGCCAGTTCTCCTTGAACCAGCCGCGTGTGGTCCCGTGAACAGTCAGGTCGATCCGCAGGAATCCCGGAATCGGCGTCTCTCGATGGCGAGCGGCTTGCCCAGCTCGATCTGCCCCATGAACAGTCCCTTCCGCACGTAAGTCAGTCCCGATACCGGCGTCACCACCCAGGCGCCGCCCTGTTGACGGAGTCTCAACGGCGCCACCGCACCAGCAGCCTCAGGGACGCGGCCGTACGAGCCGAACGTGCCGCGCACCACGGACATGCACCCCAGATTCGCCCTGATCCTGGTGCCACCTGAGGGCCCGGATGGTCATGCTCTGGGGCATGCGAGGAATCATTCTCGCCGGAGGCCCGGCACACGACTCAACCCGATCACCCTGGGGACCTCCAAGCAGCTGGTGCCCTGTCTATGACAAGCCGATGATCTACTACCCGCTGAGCACCCTCATGCTCGCCGGGATCCAGGACGTCCTCATCATCACCACCCCCATGACGCCCCTCCTTCCACCGTCTCCTGGGCGACGGCTCCCAGCTCGGAGTCAACCTGTCCCACACCGTCCAGCAGGAGCCCAACGGCCCGGCCCAGGCCTTCGTCCTGGTGCCGACTTCATCGGCTCCGAGAGTGCCGCCCTGGTCCTGGGGACAACATCTTCTACGGCCCCGGCATGGGCACGCAGCTGCGCCGTCACACTCAACCCCGACGGCGGTCGTCGTTCACGCTCACCAGGTTGCCGACCCCACGGCTCACGGCGTCGTCGAGTTCGACGGGGACTTCAAGGCCATCTCCATCGAGGAGAAGCCCGCCCGCCCCTGCTCCACGTACGCCGTGCCCGGCCTGTACTTCACGACAACGACGTCGTCGAGATCGCGAGGAGCCTCAAGCCCTCCGCCCGCGGTGAGTACGAGATCACCGACGTCAACCGCACCTACCTGGAGGCCGGCAGGCTCACCGTCGAGGTCCTCCCCGCGGTACCGCCTGGCTCGACACCGGTACCTTCTGACTCGCTGGCCGACGCCACCAGCTTCATCCGGCACCGTCCAGCACCGTCAGGGGCTCAATATCGGCGCCCTCGAGGAGGTCGCCCTGGCGTATGGGCTTCATCGACGACGAAGGGCTGCGCCGGCGCGCCGAGCCCCTGGTGAAGTCCGGCTACGGCGTTTCGACCTCCCGGCCTCGCTGGAGCACCAGCAGGCCTGAACCGTCCACCGGAGCGTCCGGCGCCGGCCCCTTGAGCGGTACTGCGGGCGGGCGGCACCACTGGCGCCGCCCGCCCGCGGCGTTCAGCGCCGGCTCAACAACGCGATATCGTTCCCTGACGAGGACAACGGCAAGCCGGCTACTCCCTGCCTATCGGCTGTACGCGTCAGCATCGCCGCGGCGATCCCCAATGCCGCGGGTGGCAACGCATGTCGTGAGGAACCAGACCGTCATCGGTGGCACGGGTGCGCCCACCACCACTCGATCCCCTTGTTGAGATTGGAGCTCCCAGGGCTCCCTGTTCCCGTGAACATACCGCATGAGCAGCGTATGCAGGCTGATCGTCCGGCAGACAGCCCCGCAGATGAAGATCCAGACCGCCTGCGGGACCGTGAACCATTTCCTTTGTCATCCTGATCGATGGCCAGCATGAGGAAGAAGGTGGGTGCCAGCATCGGGAAGATATACCGGGCCTGGTATTCCTCGATGGGGTTCATAGCGCCGTTCGCGTAGAACACCGCCGGAAGCCCGATCATCGTCGCCACGAGGACTGCCAGAGCCACCCACTTGCGCCACCCGCCACGGCGAAGAGACACTGCCACAAAGGCTCCGGCAGCCATAATGGCTAACATATGGGGGCTGCGGATCTGCAAAGGGACATCATACCAGCCCGGACTCCACGCATGCCCCCAGAACCCACCAAGATACTTCGGCGCAGTCTCTATCCCAATGATCAGCTTCTCAACAAAAGACTGTTCATCAGCAGAATGAGCCGGCTCCTGAAGTCGGGAGAAGATAGAGACTCTGGACACCTGCAACGACGACATGAAGGTGAAGAACACGAAGACAATCGACCCGGCAGCAACATACAGTTCTCGCCACCATCGCCGAGCCCGTCGCACAGCGAAAATCAGGGCAAGGCCAACAACAAGAAGGAACCAGCAAGGACTTCCCGATGGCCGAATCCATCAAATTCGCAACACGGGAGAAGTAGGCGACTTTAGATGTCTGGGACGACGACGTGAAGACGACGGATCCGACGATAGCCGCCCCGACAAGAACACACAGCTCCGGCCATCTCCTACGAGTCCATCGCACACCGAAGAGCAGGGCGAGTCCAACAATAAGAAGGAAGAAGGCCGCATCATACCGAGATGTCGGGCACATGACGGCACCGATCACGGCACAGAGTATCAGCACGCCCCGGGAACGCCCCTTCCTGCTGGGTTGCCAGATACAGTGCCGAGGCGTACACCAACAGCCCCGAGATGGCCCACGAACTGGGATTGACGGAGGAGATGAAATAGACCCCCATGGGGATCCACGAGGCTGCGACCGCCCCGATCAGCGGCCGCTTCAGTCTTGGGGAGCACGAAGCCGACTGTCCCCAGGAGAGCGACAGCGATGAGCACATTGACCCCGCGCATGACCAACACCGAGGTCTGCGCATCCTCTACGACAAAGAGGTGATGAAAGTGGTAATAACCAATCGGGTAGGCACCTTTGTCAAAACGCGCCGACCACCCTATCTCGAGAGTCCTGATAACCAGGCACGCATCCCGCAGAAATACTCGATTTGAAGGTGCATAACAATCCACTATATCGCTGGCCACTGCGATGGGGACACGGACCACCGGCTTACCATTGACCGTATCCATCTTGCATGACCCGTCTCGCTGGACGCGGACACCAAATGCTACCCAGGTGATAGTCCTCGTCGGGAGAACCCTGCACCGGTGAGGATACCGCCCACCCAAGCCCGGTGAGCAACATGAGAAATACGAGAAGCCCACCGATCAGCGCCGGTCGCCGCGGCGATGCCACCCCGGTCGCAGAGTTCCCAGAAGTCGGCAGTCGTAAATATTTCGCGAGCTCACTTCTCATACTGATCTCCGATAGGGAATGAGGGATTACGGGGAGATAATCCGATCGGAAATTACTTACATCAAATCCCGAAGATAAGCGTCCAAGCGCTCTGTGGAATCGGCTGGGGTGAAGCCTGTGGCCTCGATCTTGGAAAGATCCAGGGCAGAGCTCAGCGGCCGCGGGGCGATCCTCTCCTGATCGGCGTAGTACTCCTCGGTGGTGACGGGCGTGACCTCGTCGGGGCTATGGCCGGCACGCTCGTAGACCCGCTTGGCGATATCGGCCCAGGAGACGATCGGGCCCTCACCGGAGAGGTTGTAGGTGCCGTAATCGGCGCCCGAGGAAATGAGGTGGATGATACCCGCAGCCAGGTCGGAGGCGAAGGTGAGGCGGCCGGTCTGATCGACACGACACTCGGCGCGATGCCGCGCTCGGCCAGGGAGAGCATCGTCTTGACGAAGTTCTTTCCCATCGCCCACCACCCAGGAGGTGCGCACCAGGTAGTGGCGGGGCAGACACTGACGGCGGCGTCCCGGCGGCCTTGACTCGGGCCATAGACCCCCAGCGGTGAGGGGGGCTCCTCCTCGGTGTGAACCGGCGTGGCGCCGTCGAAGGTGTACTCGGTGGAGATGTGCACCAGGGTCAGGCCGTGCTGAGTGGCCGCCCGAGCCAGATTGACCGGCCCCACCGTATTGGCTCGCCAGGACAGACGGCGGCCCTCAGGGGTCTCCCGCCCCGTCCACATTGGTCCAGGCGGCGGCATTGACAATGACGTCGTAGCCGGACCAGTCCCAGGCGGTCATGGCAACCGTGTCAGAGATGTCCACCTCCGGCAGGTCGACGCCGGTGGGTTGGAATCCCCGCCTGCGGCAGGAGCGCCATGAGCGCACGCCCCAGCCGTCCGTTGGCGCCGGTGACGAGAACGCGACCGCGCGTTCTGTCCTTCTTCGCGCCCGGCACGTGGGAGGGAGGTCCCCTCAGTCTGCAGAGGCATGGTCTCGTTCACTGGCCGTCTTTTCCTTCCCGCCAGGCGTCGTCTCGCCGGAGTCCCACATAGGAGTGACCTACCAGTGAAGCCTACACGAGCACGCTGCGGTGAAAGAGACCGTCGAACGGAGGGTGTGAGGCGTCAGCGCGCCATGGCGGCTTGATAGGCCTCGACATGCGCCTGAGCAGAGGCCTTCCAGGTGAACTCGGCGGCCCGTTTGAGGGCGGCTGCCCCCAGGGCCCGACGTCGCCCAGGATCGGCGTCCAGGAGCACAAGGGCCCGGGCAATGGCCTGGGCATCGGCGCCGCAGTAGGCCACGGCTTCTCCCCCGACCTCCGGCAGGCTCAGCTCGCGGGTGGTGAGAACGGCGGCCCCGCAGGCCATGGCTTTGAGCACCGGCAGGCCGAAGCCCTCGCCGATGGAGGGGTAGGCCAGATCTCACAGCCGGACAGGAACCCGGGCAGGTCCTCCAGGGGCAGGTAGCCGGGCCGCAGGACGTTCAGGTTCGGGGGACCTCGGCCAGGGCGGGCTCAATGTCCGCGTCCCAGCCGGGTCCTCCGGCCAGGACCAGGGCCGGAGCGTCGTCGGAGTCATGGAAGACCGACCTCCAGGCGCGCACCAGGTTGGGAACGTTCTTACGGGGCTCGAGGGTCCCCAGGAAACCGATGTAGCGCTTGCCCTCCAGGCCGAGGGAGGCGGCCACACGGGCCCGTTCAGCGTCGTCGACCGGATGGAACACGGAGGTGTCCACGCCGTGGTAGGCGACGTGGAATCGCTCGAGCTGCCGCCGACGTACGCGATGGTCTCGTCACGGGTGGCCAAGGAGGGCACGACGAGCGCGTCGGCCCTACGCACGGCCCGGCGGATGGCGCTGGTGAAGAACTCGCTTGAAGGGCGAGTGCGCCTGCGGGTGGGAGAAGAACGTGGCGTCGTGAAGGGTGACGACCACGGGCACCTGGTGCAGGGCCGGGAAGGTGTAGTGAGGCGAGTGCAGGGACATCTGGGCGGATCCGGTGAATGAGGGCAGGAAGCCCCGTCTGCTCCCAGGCCATCCGGGCACCGCGCGACTCCATGGACTGCGAGACCGGGAAGAGGTGGGCACGAGGCACCTTGGCGGAGAAGTGCGCCACATCCCGCTGCTGGACGGACATGCAGCCAGGGTTGACGCCGGAGGCGATGAGCTCGGGCACGAGGTCGTCGACATAGCGCCCCACACCTCCGAGATCAGCCGGGATCGCCGTCGCATCAAGAAGAACCTTCATGACGGCAGGCTACTGCGCCGCGCGCGGCCACCCCGTACTCTGAGCCCATGAGCGCAGATCATTCCCGCCCGGCGCACTCCCCGGTCCCTCCTCCTCCGACTCCCCTGCACCGCTACGTCCGATGTCAACGGCTCCCGCCGCCCTGTTCGTCCCCGCGGCCCCCGGGTGGGCATGGTGGTTGAGCAGCTGTGGCAGCCCGTCCCAGGAGGCTCGGGGACCTACATCGTCGAGCTGTCCCGGGCCCTGCGCGCCCGGCAGGTGCCCGTGGCCGGAATCACCGCCCGCCACCAGGCGGCGCCGTCGCCCCGGGAGATGGGCCTGCACGCCCATGCCGATGCGCTCGTCCCACCTGCCGCGCGCCGCCCTGTACGAGTCCTGGAACCGCCTGGGGACTGCCGCGGGCCGAGTCCATCTTGCCCGGCGCCCAGCTCATCCACGCCACCACCTGGGCCCTGCCCCCCACCTCACTGCCCCCTGGCCGTCACCGTGCACGACCCTGGCCTTCCTGCGCACACCCGAGCACTTCACCCGCGCGGCAACGCCCTACTTCAGCCGTTCCTGAGCGTGTCATCGCCGAGGCGAGTGCCATCATCGTCCCTCCCAGGCGACCGCCGATGACTGCATCGCGGCGGGAATCGACGCCGCCCGCCTCTACGTCATCCCGCACGGGGTACGCACCTCAGTCACCGACGAGCAGATCAAGAGCTTCCGCACCGCCCTGGGCCTCACGCGCGACTACGTCCTGTGGACGGGCACGCGCGAGCCCCGCAAGAACCCTGCTGGGACTGCTGCGGGCCTTCGCCCTCCCATCGAGGAGCACGACGACGCCGACGGCCTCGACCTGGTCCTCGTCGGTCCGGCTCGGGTGGGGCGACGACGCCGTCGAGCGCAATCTCCTGGCCCGCCTGGGTGATCGGGTCCACGTCACCGGCAGGCTCGATGACGACGAGCTGGCGGCCGCCTACAGCGGTGCCCGCGCCTTCTGCTTCCCTCCATCTGGGAGGGATTCGGTCTGCCGGTCCTGGAGGCCATGGCCTACGGGGCCCCGTCGTCACCAGCGCCGGGACCCGCATGGCCGAAGTGTGCGGGGAGGCCGGCTCTACTGGCCGACCCCGCCTCACCGCGCGAGATCGCCGGCCGGCTCGCCGAGGCCATCGGACCGGCCCACGACGAGCTGGCCGAGGCCGGCCGCGAGCGCGCCCGACCTTCACCTGGGACGCCTGCAGCCGCGGCGCACACGGAGGTCTACCACGCCCTCATCGGGGGTGCGGTGTGACGCAGCCCGTCAGGCGCCCCTCGGCACGCGTCGTCATCGTCAACTGGCGCCGGGCCGATCTGACGATCCGGGCGGCCCGCCCAGTCACCGAGCAGCTGAGGGGCGGCGACACGCTCGTCATCGTCGACAACGCATCCGGTGACGGCTCGGCCGAGCGCCTGAGCCGGGCGGGCCTGACGGTGGTCGAGTCGAGCGAGAACCTGGGCTTCGGCGCCGGAGTCAACCTCGGGGCCCAGAACATGGTTGAGGACGTCCTGGTCCTGCTCAACAACGACGCGGTGGCCGAGCCCGGCTTCCTCGAGGCGATCCTGGCTCCCTGAGCGATCCACCGGCTGCACCGACACCCGATCAGCCGGAATCGTCTCCGACAACGCCGGGTCGACGTCGATCCGGCACCGGCCGCGGCAACGGCGCGGATCCTGCTGACCGGCCGCTGGAAGCCGGCGGGCCCTCGACCAGGACGCGCTCGTCTCACCGCGTACCGGCAGGTGGACGCGCGTCAGTGACGAGGCCGCCGCCCGCGGCGAGGGCGAGGTCCTGGTCAACTCCACGGGCAACCTCGTGGACGCCTCCGGCAACGGCTAGCGACCGCGACTGGCTGGTGCCTGCCGGGCAGGAGCACTCCCCCAGTCAGGTCTTCGGCCTGTGCGGGGGTGCCTGCGCCATCCGACGCGAGGCGTGGCAGGCCCTGGGCGGCTTCCGCGAGGACCTGTTCATGTACTACGAGGACACGGACCTCCTGGCGCCTGCGCGAGCGCGGGTGGGCGGTCGTCTACGTGCGCGAGGCGGTGGTACTCCACGAGCACGCCTCCTCCTCAGGCACCAGCTCAGCGATGTTCATCCGAGTCAACGCTCGCAACCGGATCCTGGTGGCCGCCGCCCACAGCCCGGTCCCCGGTGGTGATGCAGGCGCTGGCCCGCACAGTGGTGCGCGGGATTGCGAGGGCCCGCGGCGCGGCCCGGTGATGACAGGACTCGCCCAGGCGGTCGCCCGCCCGCCCACGCGAGCTGCGTCGGCGTACGAGGGAGCACGCGAGACGCCCGTCGAGAAATCCGCTGATTGCGGCAACCGGCTACGCCGACCGCACCCAACGGCTACAGTTACATAACTGGGACGTTGTCGAGACGCCCCTGATCCCCTTCGGCGTAGTCGCCACGCACGCCGCGTGCCCCTCATCGGATCAAGGAGGACCCCCGAAGATGGCTGAACAAGCCGCACGAGCCCCACGAGTCACCGTGGTGACCCGAACTCGGAATCGTCCCCTGATGCTCACCAGAGCGGTCCAGTCGGTTGGAGCGCAGACCTTCCAGGACCTCGAGCTCGTCATCGTCAATGACGCCGGCGAGAGCGAAGCGGTGGACCAGGCCCTGGCGAGCGCACCCGAGTGGTTGCGGAACGTACCCAGGTGGTCACCAACGAGACCTCCCATGGCCGCGAGGCCGCCCTGGAGGACGGCCTGGCCGTATCCTCCTGCGAGTTCTTCGCCATCCATGATGACGACGACTCCTGGGAGCCCGGTTTCCTGGCGGCATGCGTGGCTCACCTCGATGAGAACCCCGGCCACGGTGCCGTGGCGGCGAGCTGTGACCTGATTTTCGAGACCGTCACCGAAGAGGCCCTGACCGAGCTCAAGCGAGGCGCTGGCACCGGGCAAGGAGAGCTGGACCCTCATCGACACGATGGTGGCCAACTACGTCCCGCCGATCTCCCAGCTCATCCGCCGCGAGGTGGCCGACCGCATCGGCCACTGGGACGGCACGCTGTTGACCCAGGCCGACTGGGACTTCAACCTCCGCCTGCTGGCGACCTCGCCGGTGGGCTTCATCACCGGCGAGCCGCTGGCGCACTGGCACCACCGCGACTCCACCGATGCGACAGCGGGGAATTCCGTCGTCGTCGACGCCGTCCGTCACCGCATCGACAACCTCGCCATCCGGGACCGCTACACGCGGCTGTCCCTGGAGGGCGACAGAGCCGCGGGCTCCTCCCGAAGGACGGCCCGACCGAGCCGGACGGCTTGGGACTCATGCTGGTCTCAGCGGAGTACTACCACCGGCTCGAGCAGAAGCTGAAGCAGCAGGACGCCCAGATCGCGAAGCTTCATGAGGCCATGTACGACCTGCATATCTCGGTCCGACAGGGCCTGCTCCAGCTCCGCGACACCAGGGCGAAGATCGACCATCTGGAGGCCACGGCCAAGCCCTTCTTCCGCACCGTGGCACAGCACGTCAAGAGGATCCGGCGGCGCTGAGCGACAGCCCCGCCAGTGCTCTCAGTCCTTCTTGGCGACCGTGACCATGGGGCGCGGCGGGAGATCCGTTCGTAGTGAGCGCCCAGGGGCACCAGGCCCCCGGACTCCATGCGCGGTCCGGGGACGATGTCGAAGGACGTCGCCTTCTGGTAGGCGTCGATGACACTGGAGAGCTGCCAGGGCTGGATGGATCCGGAGATGAGGTAGGCGCCCGGACGCAGCATCATCGCGGGGATGGAGACGTCCACGGTCCCTCTCCCGGCTCGATCGTCTCGGGCTGGAAGCCGTCGTCGAGGCCGTGCAGACCCCAGGCGAAAGTGCCCTCACGGGTGTCGATGGAGCAGCCGAAGACGGGCTTCTCGATCGTCTCCTCGCAGCGGTAGTGCAGCCGGATGGTGGCTCTCGTCCCCGGTGCGCATGGAGCCCACCGGCCTGCCCGTACGGTCGAGCAGCTCGATCCGCGTGATCTGGGCCTCCCCGCTGCCGAAGCGGGTGCCCTTGTCCGTCCTTGACCTTCTTGGCGCCGTGGGTGATATCGGAGTACTTGTCAATGACCTCGGGGCGCCGCTCCGACCTCCTTGAGCCGGCCGTGGTCGAGCCAGGCGACCTCGTCGCAGAAGGTGCGCATCTGGGCGAGACCGTGGGAGACGACGACGACGGTGCGGCCGTCCTCGCGGAACTCGGCGAACTTGTCCATGCAGCGCTCCTGGAACTCCATGTCACCCACGGCCAGGACCTCGTCGACCAGAAGGATCTCCGGCTCGACGTGGATGGACACGGAGAAGCCCAGACGCACGTACATGCCCGAGGAGTAGTTCTTCACCGGCTGGTCGATGAACTCCCCGACCCCGGAGAAGTCGACGATGTCATCGAACTTGGCCTCGATCTCCTTGCGGCTCATCCCCAGGATGGCGCCGTTGAGGAAGATGTTCTCCCGTCCGGAGAGCTCGGGGTGGAAGCCCGAGCCGACCTCCAGCATGGCGGCCATGCGCCCGCGGGCGGTGATGGAGCCGGAGTTGGGGGCCAGGATCTTGGCGATGCACTTGAGCAGGGTGGACTTGCCCGATCCGTTGTGCCCCATGAGCCCGAAGGTCTTGCCCTCGGGGATGTCGAAGGTGATGTCCTTCAGCGCCCAGAAGTCCTCGTAGACGCCACGGCTGCGCTGCAGGACAGCGCCCTTGAGGGACTGGTTGCGGTGGTGGTAGATCCTGAAGCGCTTGGAGACGTCCTCGATGCGCACGGCGGGCGATGCGGAGGTTCCTTGTGATGCAGTCATCTTCAGGTGTCAGAGCTCCTCAACGATGCTCGCCGAGTGCCGGCGGAAGAAGGTCAGCCCCAGCGTGAGCATGACGACCGCCCACCCCAGGCAGGCCAGGGAGACGGGCAGTGACGGCAGGGCGAAGTCGTACAGGCAGGATCGGAAGGCCTCGAGGTAGGTCTCGGCGGGATTGAGCCGGGCGATCGTCGCGATGGGGATCGGAGCTCCGTTGATCTGCCAGCCGGCGTCGAACAGACGGTTCTGAACACTGTTGAGCATGGTCAAGGGGAAGACGACGCCGGAGGCGTACATCCAGATCTGGTTGAAGATCTGCCACAGATGGCCCAGGTCCCGGAAGTAGACGGTGCCGATGGACAGGATGAGCCCCAGCCCGACGGCGAACATGCCCGCCAACAGGGTAACGACGACCAGCACCGGAATCATGAGGAGGACCCCGGGGCCCCCCATGATCATGGCGATGATGACGAGGACCAGCAGCTCGAAGGCGAAGTCCACGGCCAGGGACAGCACCGCGGAGTAGATGAGGACCTGGCGGGGGAAGTAGACCTTCGTGAGCAGTCCCGAGTTGGATACGAGGGCGTTCATGGAGGTCCGCGATGCCGCTGGAGAAGAAGGTCCAGCTGAGCACCCCGATACCGATCCACAGCGCGAAGGGAATCGATCCCGGAGTTACGGCCCGGCTCCACGCCTCCGCGGAAGACGACGCCGAAGATGAGGGCGAAGATGGCGATCGTGGCCAGGGGTTGATGAAGGACCACAGAGCGGCCCAGCGTCGTTCCCCTTGAACTCGGAGGAGACCGAGCGCTGGGTCAGACGCAGGGTCAGGTCCAGCGTCTGGCGGGCCTCCTCCGAGCGAAGCAGTCGAGAGAGCCGCATGGATTCACACCTCCGTCGCAGTGCCGGTGGGACGAGCTGGAAGCAGTCTCTGTCTCGAGCATCGATCCAGTCGCACAGCCGGTTGATGCCCCTCGGTGACGCCGACTCGCGGCTCCCAGTCCAGCACCTGACGGGCACGCGCGATGTCCGCCCAGGCGGCACGCACGTCACCGTCGCGGAACTGGCCGGTCACGTGCGGGGCAGGTGCCCCCGTAGTGCTCGGCGATGGCCTGAGCGACCTGCATGATGGTGGTCCGCTCCCCCAGGCCGATGTCGTAGGGCAGGCCGCTGCAGGCGAGCGCAGGACCCCGGCCACGATGGCGGAGGCGACGTCGTCGATGAAGACGAAGTCCCGCACGATCTGACCGTCCTCGTAGACCGGGATGGACTGACCGGACCTGGCCAGGCGGGCGAAGAGCGAGACGATGCCGGTATAGGGGTTGATGAGGGACTGACCGGGGTCCGTAGACGTTCTGAAGCCGGAAGAGCACCGGGGTGACGCCGAAGGATCCGCACCAGGAGGTCACGAGGTTCTCCTGGCAGAACTTGGTGGCGGCATAGACATTGGCCGGGGACGCCTTGACGGCGGTGGAGGACTGGACCGAGGGGGTCAGGCCGGTGAAGTCCCACTGCCCGGCCTCGAGCATCGCGTGGGTGCGCTGGCCGGGGTAGGCGGTCCGTCCCTCGGCGTCGATCCACTGCCCCTCGCCGTAGACGGCCCGAGAGGAGGCCAGGACGATCTTGTCGGGGCGGATCTCGTGGCGCACGAGGGCATCGAGCATCTGGGTGGTGCCGACGACGTTGACGCTCTCGCGTGGCGGGAGGCCTCGGTGAGGGACTGGCCGGTCCCGGTCTCCGCCGCCAGGTGGACGATGACATCCGGGCGACCGCGGCCAGGATCGAGGTCCCAGTCCTCGGCGACGGACACGTCCAGGCGGTGCAGCTCCACGCGCTCATCGAGCTCAGCGGGGCGCGCTTGGGACGGGTGGATCTGCGGGTGCATGTTGTCCAGGGCCACGACGCGGTCGAAGGCGTCCGCCAGGTCACGCGAGATCGCGCAGCCGATGAATCCGGCACCACCCTGTCACAAGGCAGGTACGGGTCACGAGAGTCTCCCTTTGGGTTGTCGAGTCGAGCCGATGGAGCGCTGACGAGGCACACCACGACCCCACCACTATTCTCAGCGCTGCCGGAGCCAATAGTGCCAGCAGATGCCGTTGCCTTCGACACGCCCAGGGGTCGTAGGCCACTCACCGCGAGCCGTGGCCGACCGCCTGGGCACGTCTCCGGTGCGGGTCAGCGTTCAGCCTCGGAGACCTCGGGCCGCCAGCTCATGCCTTTGAACGCCTTGGTGAAGAAGTCGATGACGTCATCGGTGACCTTCACCAGCGCCACCGACAAGGCGAAGATGATGACGCACTCGGCGGCCAGCAGCATGTAGCACTGAAGGCGGGAGAAGCCGGCGACGTCGATCTTCTCAAGGACCTGTTCGATCACCACGTGGTGGACGAGGAAGATCGGGCAGGGAGTAGGTGGCGATGAGGCTGACAAGTGCCCGCACCGGTTGGATCGCCACGTAGCGACCGGCCATCACAAGGATGAGGAAGACCGAGATCCCGACGATCGTGGTGCCCACGTCCTCGGGGATCCTCCCGGGGAACATGGCTGAGGCGGCCAGAACCGCTGCCGCCGGAAGCACCGTGGCCCAGTGGGTCCGGCGGATGTACAGGACGACGTAGCTGCCGAAGGCCAGCTCGGGAAGTCGCGTGGTCAGCACCGCGGCGGAGGGGTAGCCGGGAAGTAGCGCGACATGATGACGATGGTGGCGACGTAGACCACGAGGGAGCACGACTCCGGTGACGACCGGGAAGCGGTCAATAGCCCACAGCAGCACCGGGAAGACGAGGTAGTACAGGAGGATGAAACCGAGGAACCACTCGCCCAGCAGATACATCGTGGAAGTAGAAGGCCTGGGCGAGCCCATCAATACCCAGCACCGTGAGGATGAAGGACTTCGCTGGGGCTGCGTTGGGCAGTCGCCGTTAGTGGCGAGGAAGAAGGCGAGCGTTCCCAGGACCCAGGCGGTCCAGAACATCGGGTAGATGTTGAGAAGCGCTTCCAGTAGAAAGCGTTTGAGGTCGATCGGCCGTCGGTAGGGTGAAGGTCAGAGCCGCCCCGGAGATGATGAGGAACAGGGAGACGCCCAGGGACCCCCACGTAGATGCCGAAGGGCTCGAAGGTCAGGGATGTACCCGCCGCCGTGCTCGCGGAGGTGGGCATTGAAGTGGGTGAGGACGATAGCAGAGCGGCCACGGCTCTGATGAGGTCCAGGTAGAGATCCTGGTCCTTGTCCTTGCATGTTGTGCCGGTTTCGTTGTCATGTCCGGCATCGCAGCACCACCCGGATACTAGGCTCCTCGCAGCTTATGGTAGACGCGCCTGGCCGGCCCCTTGAGAGCCGGTTGGAAGGCCGACGGAACCCACCGATTCAGCCGCCCCTTGAGCCATTGCCGAGTCGTCGGCGGGGCCTGGATCATCTGCACCATCTGCGTCTCCGTGGCCCTGCCCCAGCGGTCAGCGATGGCGGAGGTGAGGTCACGCACGTAGAAGGACAGGTTCGTCAACTCAATGCGGGCGAAGGAGTCGGAGAAGAGCCAGCCGCAGTAGTAACCGGCTCCCTGGGCCACGTAGCCGTGAGCGCGCTCGATGGCATGCATGATGGTGCCGTCGATGTCGCAGGGCTCGGGCGGGAACTCCTCCCACTGCCAGTCGTGGTCGAACAGCGGCTTGAGGGCCTTGGGACGGAACCAGAACATGGAGCCCAGCGGTGACGACGGGCCTCGTGCCGGGTCGAGGGGACATTGATCCCCAGCTCGTGCAGGAGCGCCTCGGTGCGGTCGAAGTTCGGGCCCCAGCCCAAGGTGTAGACCGAAGTAGTCGGCGTGGTTCGGCGGTGGGAGCCAGGAGCCCAGGCGCGGGCTCGGCCTCGAAGGTGGCGATGACGTTCTTGACGAAGTCGCGCGTCGGCAGCAGGTTCTCGAAGCACTTGTAGGCGAAGCCGTCGCCCACCGAGTACGGGGAGAGCTGGGTGACCTTCTTGTCGTGGTGTAGCACACGACGTCGTAGTTCTGGACGACGTCCTTCCACCCCGACGAGGAAGGGGCCGACGTCGCGTCCCCGGTTCTCCACGAGACGCACCTCGATGTTGTAGGAAGCCCTGGCAGGCGACCTTGACCTGCTCCACCTTCTCCGGGCTCGAGGTGCTCAGGAAGATGTCGATGCCCTCGGCATGTTGGCGGATGTACTCCAGCGTCGGCTCGACCAGCTCCATGTAGTACAGGTGCGCGATGAGGGCGACCTTCTGCTGCTTGGGCTCGCGGGTGACAGTCTGCGTGGGCAGGACGTAGGTGAGCTGGAGGTTCTTCACCAGGTCCGCCATGTTCATGGAGCGCAGGGCGTTGTCCCAGATGAGGTTCACATCGAAGTCCGTGTGGTCACGCAGGTAGGCGTAGAGCTCGGCGCTGGGCTGGCCCACGGACTGGCGCAGGACGTCGTCGTAGGGGCGGAAGAAGGAGCGGCGCTTGAAGATCGGGCAGCGCTTGTCCCGGATGACCTCGACCGGGGCGAAGAGAATGGGGCTGAAGTTGAAGCCCTCCATGTCCTCGGTGTTGACGTAGACGTCGGAGGTGAAACCGAGGCTCTCGAAGCGCTGGGTGAAGGGAACTCGTGCATGCCCACCGACTGCTCGTAGCCGTTGATCTCGGGCATCTCGTCCCAGTAGTCCTGAAAGGCCTTGGAGGTGACCAGGGAGCGGCGGTAGGCGTGGAAGTGGGACTGGAGGTGGCGGGGAAGATAACCCTCTTCGGCATAGCCGAAGGGGTCGAAGGGGACCTCGTGGAACCAGGTGATGCCCCAGAAGTCGATGTTCCGACGGGCCATCTCGGTGAACATCTCCTTGAAGGGGTACACCGGTCCCATGATGGTGGCGTTGAACAGCACGACCTCATCGAACTCGGAGAGCCTCTCCCAGCCGTGGCTCTCCATGGCCGTCTTGTAGCCCAGACGTCCAGTCCCTTGTTCTCCCGCAGGATGATGTTGTCCGTGAAGGCGCTCAGCTTGGCGTAGCTCTTGGCGGTCAGCTCGCCGTTGACGACGACGGTCAGCTCGAGAGGTTCTTCACCATATCGGCGAGCAGAGTCTCCATAGGAGTCCACGACGCCCTGGGCGTCGAAGAAGAAGAAGATCCCGAGTCGCTTCGGGTCCTCGCCAAGCTTTGCCATGGTGTCCCTTCTAGACAGTGGTTCCGAGCCGCTCACTGCGGCAGATGAAAGAGCTGGATGATACTGGTTTACCCGAACGCGTCAGCTGGCGCTCGATGCGAGGATACGGCGGATCTTCGTCGGATCGCCCCATACGCCGGGCGAGTCGTAGGGCCGATCCGGAAATGCCCCGTACTCCAGGGTGATGCCCAGGTCGTTGTCCCGGATGTGAGGCCTCGACGCGCTCGGCCAGGGTCATGGGCTCGCCGGTGCAGGCGTTGATGATGCCATCAACCTCGGTCTGGTCCACGATCGCGGCGATCTGCTCGCCCAGGCCGTCCACGGAGATGAAGTCGTAACGGTTCTTGCCGGTGGTGAAGGGAAGGTGGTGCGCCCCTCCTCGGCGGCGGTCAGGAGCTGGAGAAGATCGAGTTGTCGAACTTGTCGTCTCCGACGATGTAGTAGCGCGGATCCACTGAGCGATGGCGCCATGGGCCTGGGCGGACAGGAAGGTGGCCTCTCGCAGGGCGTTCTTGGCGATGCCGTACAGCGAGGCGGGACTGCAGGGCGAGTTCTCATCAATGGCGCCCTCCCAGTAGCCGACCTCATGCATGGTGCCCATGACGGCGAGCTGGGGCAGGGCCACCGGCGTAGAGGTTCTCGATCAGGTGGAAGTGCTTGGCCAGGTCGTCCAGGTGGGCGTGGGAGGCGTGCTTGAAAACCGTCGCGCCAGGCCATGTGCAGGACGACGTCGGGGCGCCCCATCTGATCGTAGATGTCCCGTGTCCCCGGAGAAGAGCTCCAGGTGGACCTTCTCAGCCTCGCTCGTCGACGTCGTCGAGCCGCAGATCGAGGGCCTTGACAGTCAGGCCCCGCTCCCAGCAGTGCGGTGACGACGTGGCGGCTCGATGTAGCCGCCGGCTCCAGTGACGAGAACTGTCTGTGCCTAGACCGGGATCCTAACAGGTGGGGGTCTCGCGATGAGGCGGAGGGGCGTGGAAGAACGGGGGCGCTCACGCGTCGGAGGCGGGCCGGGCGGATCGCCGGGGCGCAGGCGCCCGCCGAGGGATCTCGCCGCCCCTTGACGCCATCGGTGATGCCCTTCGTTCCACCTGTGACGTAACGGTATGCGGGTTTGAGGGCGCCCGCCATCTCGGGGTGATGGACATCGACGTAGGAGCGCACCCGCGGCCCCAGGCCGGCCCGGGGGCCCGGAACCGGGCCTGCAGGAACCTGACCTGCTCGTCGGCGTAGGCCGGCAGGTCCGCGGTGAGGGCTCGCTGCTTGCAGGCCAGTGAGCCGTAAAGCCGGCCCGCCCAGGTGGGTGTGAGCACCTCGCGGGGGTGGAAGCCACTGGACATGGCCGCGTAGACGGTCAGCAGCTCGAGCACCCGGCGGCGCGGGCACGCCGCAGACGCCGCACCGACTCCTCAGTCGGCGGCTGCCTGCTCGGTCAGCCGCACCAGCTCCTGGCGCCCTCGCTCAGCGTGCGCAGCGCCTCGGGGCGAGCCAGGAACATGGCACCGACCGGCATCGCCGGGGCGGTCGGGTCCAGGGCCGCCGTCAGACCGAGCCGCCGGGACAGGGCCTCGGCCGCGCCGGCCAGGCCGTCCCACTGGGGCCCGTCGTGCGGCTGGCCGATGTGGCAGGCGGCGGGCATGGCCACCCCGAGGCTGGGGTGAGACTCGAAGAGGTCGATGAGACCGGCCACGTGTCCCGGCGAGTCCAGCAGGCAGTCGAGGACCTGGCGGCGGGCGACGTCGTCGGCCCCTGCTCGGAACCGTTCAGGGGCCCCGCCGTGATCCCTCAGGACGAGGTCCACACCGTCATCGCCGTCACCGCCGCCATCACTGTCATCGCTGCCATCGCCGATGCCTTCGCCACTGGAGCCGACGGGACGCCCGGGATCCCACAGGTCGTCGCACTCGGTGAGGAAGGCGATGGTTCCGCGCGGATCGAGGTCACGCACCGCGCGGAAGGCGACAGCCGTGTCCCCCGCCGCCTCGTCCTCATCCGCTGGGCGGCGACCGGTGACGCGCTCCAGGTCGGCGGCATCCAGCGGTTCGGGAGAGGTGACCACCACCCGCCAGTGCGCCGGCAGGCTCGCCAGACGCTGAGCAAGACCATCCGCCTCGGCGCGTTCGATCCCTCCCTCTGCTGCCGGGATGTGCACGACGACGCAGCCCGAGGGGTCGCTGCGCGGGCGAGCTCGTACTCGGGGCGGACTCGGTCACGACCTCGGTGAGCCCCTGCGTTGACGATGAGGTCACGGGCGGCCGCGGTATGGACGACGTCGGACAGAATGAGGTCCTCGTTGTAGCCCGCCTGTGCAGCGGCCTTCAGCAGGTCCCCGCCGACGACCGCCTGCCGGTCCTGGTGAAGGGGGTCGTGGAAGAACGCCCGGCGCTTGAGCAGGGGCAGCCATCGGCCAGCAGCGCCGGGGCCTCCTCGATGGCCGGGTTGTCCGAGTGGTAGCGGTCCACGGGGAAGGCGACCTCGTAGGGTGTGCCGATTCCCGGTGAAGTGGTCGGTGAAGCGCGACTCGTGCCACTGGATGGAGTCGCGGTAGGAGGGAGACCGGCGGCATCTGCTCCCAGTACTCCCGGAAGGCCGGGTCCGCCAGGAGCCGGCGGCGCACCGCGATCCAGTGGGACTGGATGTGACGGGCAGCTCACGCTTGGCGAGGAAGGGTGGGGCGCATGACGCCGTGCTCGGTCATGCCCCCAGAACGAGATGTCGCGCCGGCTTCCGGTCCGGTGAGGACCTCTCCCAGGGGCGTAGCGGCGCGTAGTAGGTGTGGTTGGTCAGGATGAGCTCGTCGAAGTCGGCGAGCCGGTCCCAGCCGAGGTGCTCCAGCCCGGCCCGGTAGGCGCCGACGTCGAGCCCCGCGTTGGGGCGCTCAAGGATCTCGTCGCAGGAGGCCTCCAGCCGAGCCCGGCCGGCATCATCGACGGGAGAGTTGAGACCACCAGGACAGTGCTCCGCATGGGGGCGCAAGGAGGCCAGGGCATGGACGACGTAGTCACGGACCTGATGATGAGAATCGAAGTGGAAGTAGACGATTCCTCGGTTCATGTGGCGGCCCTTCCCGGCAGGCTGGTCGACGAAGGCGGTTGATGAAGAAACGGCGAGGCGGCCAGTGTCTCATGCACCCTGACCGCCTCGCCACACACTCGATCCGATATCAGCGGATCGTCGCCGTACCCGTGGGCGATACGGATATCTGTCCCTCTCGAAGGCCTGGGTCACGGTTCCATCAGCTTGGCGGACCTCATAACCGACGGCAGCCCGATCTTGGAGCGTTCCCCACCAGCAGCGGGTCCAGGCCGTCAGGATCCCACCACGCACGAAGCTGGCCTTGCCCCCGGAACGCCAGTAGGCAACACCTCCTCGAAGCTCTGGCGGAAGCTGCCACCAGGACCACTCACCACACCACTGCGCGGGTAGCCCATCGAGCCCTTCTCATACCAGTAGCCGCCCCAGGCGCTCAGCACCGGCTCAGCCACGAACTGCGCCCCGGTCGCCCGGGTCCAGTACGCCACACCATGCTCAAAACGCTGGTACACCCCCACCCTTGGACGAGGCGATCTCACTGGTCGCGGGCAGCCCAATCTTGGAGCGTTCCCCACCAGCAGCGGTCCAGGCCGTCAGGATCCCACCACGCACGAAGCTGGCCTTGCCCCCGGAACGCCAGTAGGCAACACCTCCCTCGAAGCTCTGGCGGAAGCTGCCACCAGGACCACTCACCACACCACTGCGCGGGTAGCCCATCGATCCCTTCTCGTACCAGTAGCTGCCCCAGGCGCTCAGCACCGGCTCAGCCACGAACTGCGCCCCGGTCGCCCGGGTCCAGTACGCCACACCGTGCTCAAAACGCTGGTACACCCCACCCTTGGACGAGGCGATCTCACTGGTCGTGGGCAGCCCAATCTTGGAGCGTTCCCCACCGGCAGCGGTCCAGGCCGTCAGGATCCCACCACGCACGAAGCTGGCCTTTGCCCCCGAACGCCAGTAGGCAACACCTCCCTCGAAGCTCTGGCGGGAAGCTGCCACCAGGACCACTCACCACACCACTGCGCGGGTAGCCCATCGATCCCTTCTCGTACCCAGTAGCTGCCCCAGGCGCTCAGCACCGGCTCAGCCACGAACTGCGCCCCGGTCGCCCGGGTCCAGTACGCCACACCGTGCTCAAAACGCTGGTACACCCCACCTTGGACGAGGCGATCTCACTGGTCGTGGGCAGCCCGATCTTGAGCGCCCCGCCGGCAGCGGTCCAGGCCGTCAGGATCCCACCACGCAGGGTCACGGCTCCCGGGGCAGTCGACGACGCCGAACTACCGTCGATCTGTGTCTGCGCGATGGTGCGGATGGTGCCGAGCTTGGAGTAGCCGACGTTCCCGGGCAGGTGGTGTAGCCGACATCCCGGTGCCCCAGGATCCGGGGCATCGAGATGGTGGATCCGGCCTGGTAGCGCTCAGTGGTCCACACGTGCAGGCCCGCACGGCCGTTGGCGTCCGCGATGCCGGCACGCTTGAGGAACCATCCGGCCATCCTTCCCACCGAGCTCAGCTGGGCATCCGAGGGCTGACGCTGCTGTAGTCACCCATCATGGACAGGCCCATGGTGCCGGTGTTGACGCCACGGGCGTGCGCCCCGACGCTCATCTCACCGGCGGGAGCAGCCACAGAGCCGAGCGTCCTTCGAAGACGGTGCCGTACTTGTCGATGAGGAAGTTGTAGCCGATGTCGCCCCAGTCGAGGGTGACCGCGTGGTAGTAGTAGATGCCCCGCACGATGGAGGCGGACTGCCCGGCGGAGTAGTTGTTGGTACCGGCAGTGGTGGACGACGACGTGGCCGGCGCTCTCGTAGTCGGGGTCCCAGCTCATGTGGGAGGCGTTGGCGCCCCACTCGGCGCGGGTGGTGACCGGCACCGGCAGCCCGTTGGCAGTCGTCCCAGCCGGCACAGCAGCGGAACTGAGACCGGCACAGTGCTCGGGGACAGACCCGTCGTGGTCGACACCGCAGACGTGGTGAGCGGCGTCGTCAGCTCCGGAGCCGACGGAACAGCCGACCCACCGATACTCCCCGACGTCCCGGCCCGACCGGTTCCGGGCCGCCAGGCGGCTGCCTCGACGACCGGTGTCGGCGCGGCCTCGGTGGTCGAGACGTCACCCTGAGTCCAGGACCTCTCGCCCTGGGGCTGGGAGGGACGAGGACGAGCTTGAGCCCAGCGGGCAGGGAGCTCCCGACGACGGAGGCCTGACGGCGTCAGCCCCACCGGTGACGAACTCACCGGTGCCGGCGGTCTCACGGTCGTCGCGACCGGAGTCAGCCGCCTCATTGAGGTACCAGGAGACCAGGTGCCGTTCTCACGAACGCGCAGGTAGATGCGCACGCCCTCGGGAAGGTCCGCGCTGCCGGCCCAGGTGAAGCCTCGCAACGAGGAAGCGGTCGACCCGAAGCGGATCAGTCAGGAGGGACGGCGTCGGCCTGCGGGTCGGTCGCAGCGGGCAGGACGGAGGGGACCCGGCCGCCGATCGCCAGTGCCGGGAGCGCGAGACGCCGTTGCCGCCGCCCGGAGCGCTGGCTCCCTTGGCCGACGGCGTCGACGTCCCCGAACCGTGCGGGGCGTCGTCAGTGGTACCCGCCCCATCAGGGCGGACGTCATTACGGCACCCTTCCCAGCATCAGGCCGGGCATCGTTACCGGCACTCGCCCCGACATCAGGCCGGGCGCCATCGAGACCCGACTGGGCGATATCGGTGGCCTGACCGCCGGAGGTGGTCAGGTCGAGGATCTGCACCGGGGCGGGACTGTCGGCCTGGCCGGCGGAGCCGGCACCATGACCGAGCTGCTGCCTGAGCCACCGGGGTCACCGACCTCAGGTGCGGCGACGGCCACAGGGGACCAGGCCGGACAGAAGGAGCGGGGCCAGAGCGGCCAGCCCGACAGCACGGTAAACGGTGCGGACACGAGGACGAGGGACTTTCATGGGGTTCCTTTGGAGGTGACTGCCAGCCGGCGCCGATCGAGCCTCACCACCGCAGCCGCCGACGCCGATCCCTCGGGTGGCGATATTTAATTTCTGAATAGTTTCGAGAGATTAATGATAGTTTACTGATAAAAACGGAGACGTCTCGACATCAGGTCTTGCTCGCAGCCAGCCGGACCGCGACACGGACCTCATCTTTTCTTGATAGATCAAGGTTCTTCCGAGGCGTTGATGCAACCGTTGCAATCTGATTTCGCCACCGCGGACGAATTGTGCGGCGGGATGCCAACAAAGGACCGATGGGGACCGACCTGGGCCTCGTGGGCTCGAGCGAGCTCCTGTGGCATGATGGCGTCGGCTATGACGGGCGCTCAGCGCCCGCAGTTCCCACATATCGGAGCGAGTTCTATGCACGTCCTCATCACCGGAGGCGCCGGCTTCATCGGCGCCAACTTCGTCCACCAGACCCTGGTGCGTCACCCGGACGCCACCGTCACCGTCCTGGACAAGCTCACCCACGCCGGGAACAAGGGCTCGCTGGCCGACCTGGATGACCGTGTCACGCTGGTCGTCGGGGACATCGCCGACGCCGACGTCGTCGACCCGCTCGTGGCCGAGGCCGACGTCGTCGTCCACTTCGCGGCCGAGTCCCACAACGACAACTCGCTGCGAGACCCCTCCCTTCATCCAGACCAACCTCGTAGGCACCTTCACCCTCCTGGAGGCGGCGCGGCGCCACAAGACGCGCTTCCACCACATCTCCACCGACGAGGTCTACGGAGACCTGGAGCTGGACGACCCGGCCAAGTTCGAGCCGATGACTCCCTACAACCCCTCCTCCCCCTACTCCTCGTCCAAGGCCGGCTCCGACCTGCTCGTGCGCGCCTGGGTGCGCTCCTTCGATGTGGAGGCCACGATCTCCAACTGCTCGAACAACTACGGGCCCTACCAGCACATCGAGAAGTTCATCCCGCGCCAGATCACCAACCTCATCGATGGCGTGCGCCCCAAGCTCTACGGCGCCGGCGAGAACGTGCGCGACTGGATCCACGTCCTGGACCACAACGACGCCGTGTGGGACATCATCGAGAAGGGCCGCATCGGCGAGACCTACCTCATCGGCGCCGACGGCGAGAAGAACAACAAGGAGGTCGTCGAGCTGATCCTGGAGCTCATGGGCTACGCGCCCGACGACTACGAGCACGTCGCCGACCGTCCCGGCCACGACATGCGCCACGCCATCGACAACCCAAGCTGGTCGAGGAGCCTCGGCTGGGCACCGAAGTTCACCGACTTCCGCTCCGGCCTGCAGGCCACCATCGACTGGTACCGGGACAACGAGGCCTGGTGGCGCCCGCTCAAGGCCGAGGTCGAGGCCAAGTACGCCGCCCAGGGGCAGTAACCGGGCAGCCTCGTCGCCCGACGGCTCATGATGGTGGGGTCCCTTTGCAGGGACCCCGCACCTGTCTCCGACGCCAGCCCCGGAGCGCGGCCCGGATCGTCAGGCAGGCCTCTACGGACGCGAGACGGCCGGGTAGGCGAGGTAGACAGGCGGGCGGCGTTGGCCCGCGAGTGCCGCAGCCCCGCCTGGATGACCCCTAGCATCATCCACTAGGAAACCCAGCGTCACCAGTCCAACGCTCAGGAAGAAGGTGGGGAAGCGGGGAACGTTGCCGAACTCCAGGAAGTGCCCGACGACCGGGACGCCCAGGACGAAGGCGACGACCCAGGTGAGGAAACCCCAGGGTGCCGTAGAAGAGGATGGGCGCTCATCGCGCACAAGACGAGCAATGAGCCCCAGGATCTTGAATCCATCGGAGAAGGTGTTGAGCTGGACCTGTGCCGGCGGCGCGCTCCTTGAAGCCGACCGGCACCTCGACCTGGGGCACGCGAAGGGTGGCGGCATGAACCGTCAGCTCGGTCTCGATCTCGAACTCCCGGCTCATGGCGGGGAAGGACTTGACGAACCGGCGCGAGAAGACGCGGTAGCCGGAGAGCATATCGGTGACGTGGGTCCCGAAGACCCGGGACGTCAGGCGGTTGAAGGTTTTGTTACCGGCCTCGTGGCCGGGACGGTAGAGCTCTTCTCCCGCACGTCACGGCGAACGCCCAGGACATGGTCGTAGGGCCCCTCCAGGAGGGCCGCGATCATGTCGGGCAGGGCGGCGGCGTCATAGGTGTCATCGCCGTCGATCATGACGTAGATATCGGCCTCGACATCGGCGAAGGCCCGACGGACCACGTTGCCCTTGCCCTTGCGCTCCTCACGGCGAACGATGGCACCGGCGGCGGCCGCGACCTCGGCGGTGCGGTCGGTTGAGCAGCTGTCACAGACGAAGACGCGCATCGTGGGAACGGCCGCCAGAGGTCGGCGACGACCTTTGCGATCGCGCCCTCCCTCGTTGTGGCACGGGACGATCGCCGCGATATCGAGCTTGGAGATCCACCTGGTTCCAATCAGGACGAGTGCTGAGTAGGGGCTATTCTAGCGGCACCCGCTGCGAGCCCGGCGATCGTGTGAATGATGCCGGCGCTGAGGTGCTTCCCATGTGCCCCCGGACTGGAGATCAACGCCCGTGCCACTGTGCCTACCGCCCCTGTTCCGCTCCGCCTCCCGATCCGACCGGTCCGAGGACCTGAAGGAGGGGGAAACCGTCGTCTGCGGCGTCGGGCAGCGGCCTCGGCCTCTTCGCGACGGCCTCACAGCGGTGGACGCCGCCTCACAAGTGGTGGGCGGGCCCAACGGGCCACCGGCCTGCTCCAGGAGGGCTCCTTCAACCCGGTGCGTCTCCTGGTGGCCCTGGTTCTCAGCGGCGCCGCGTGCTGGGGACTCCTGGCGCTGGTGGATCTGGCCGCGCGGCGCAGGGGCCGCGATTCGCAGGAGGCCGGTGCGCAGCCCGGGGCGGGTGGAGGGACCGTCGTCGGCTGGCACTGCTGGCGTTCCTGATTCCGCTGATCTGTTGGTCCCTCCTGTACGCGCACCTGTGGCCCATGGCCTCGATGAACGACACGGCCTGGATCCTGAGGGATCCGATCGGGGCGGGGACCCAGCACCCGATCACCTACGGGCTTTCGATCGGGGTCCTGTTCCGTCTGGGACGCCTGGTCGGGGGCGACCTGACCGGTGTCGTGCTGCTGTCGGTGGGGCAGATGCTGCTGTGGGCGGCCTGCGTGAGTGGCGTCGCGCTCTTCCTGGATCGCAAGGGAGCCTCGCGCCGAGTGACCGGGCTTCTCATCGCCTACTGCGCGCCATCGCCGCTGGTGGCCGACTACCCTTCGCCGTGGTCAAGGACGCGGCCTTCTCCTCGTTCACCACCCTGCTCATCCCGGTGCTGCTGGTGGTGCGCGCCAGCGCCGGGCAGGTGCTGCTGAGCAGGCGCGGCATCGCGGTGGTGGTGGCGGCACCGGCGGGGTTCGCGCTCATGCGCAACAACGCCCTGCCGGTGGTTCTGGTGATCCTGGCGCTGATGGTGTGGTGGTCGCGGGCGCACCTGCGCCGAGCGCTGGTAGTCAGCGCCGTCACCCTGGTCATCATCGTCGTTCCCACGGCCGCGACGGCGCAGTCCCAGCACGCCAAGGAGGCCCTGGGGATCCCACTGCAGATGATCGGCTACACCGGTCCACGATGCCGACTGCCTGCCACCGGCAAGCCGGCAGGTCTTCGACAACGTCCTGGAGCCCGAGGTCTGGAAGCAGGTCTACCGACCCGCCAGCGTCGACCCGACCAAGGACTCTCCGACCTTCAACAACACCTACCCGACACGCACCGCGGCCAGTTCCTCTCCGCGTGGGGCGGGCCCCGTGGCGTGCCCCCGTCCCTTCGTCACAGGATTCCTCGTGCATACCGCCAACCTGTGGCGCTTCGACGCCGACCCGATCAGCACCGATGGTCAGTCCCGCTTCATCTCGGCGGTCTCGAACTACCCGGCCGGCCGGGACCAGCTGATTCGGGACTACGCCAACGCCGGCGTCGTCAACCACTCGCTCCTGCCGCAGCCGGTGCAGCCGGTGGCAGGCACCGCCGTGCGGGCCGCGGAGGCCACGCCGGGTCCAGGAACCTGGATGTGGGTGATGGCACTGAGCGTGGTCGGTTCATCTACGCCGGGCGGCGAGAGTGGGTGGCGATCTACGCACCCGTGATCCTGCTGTGGGCGACGCTCCTGATCGCGGCGCCCACCGTCACACCGTTCCGCTACATGGTGCCCGTCATCGTGGTGGTGCCGATCGGCCCTCGCCGTCCTGTTGGGCACCGACCGAGCCACCTGGGAGCCGGCACGGTTGAACAGTGCGTTCCCGCAAGAGTCCCAGTCCTGAATCCGTGTGAGGAGAACCCCGTGATCCGTATCATCGCCACGTTCCGTGTCCGTTCCGACGCTGTCTGGCGAGTTCCGCGCACTTGCCGGCGAGCTCGTGGAGGGCTCACGGGCCGAGGACGGCAATCTCGCTCTACGACCTGTGCGTGGCCAGGGACGACGCCGCCCTTTCGTCGTGCTCGAGACCTGGCGCGACGACGCCGCGATCGAGGCCCACAACGCCTCAGCGCACTTCACCACCCTCGTGCCCGGATGGTCGACCTCTGCGCCGAGCCGGCGTCAGTGGTCCAGTACACCGAGGCCTGAACGCAGAACGCCTGGGCCCGTCGTCGCAGGCGGTGATGCGCCACAGTGAGGCGCTGCCCTCGGAGTCGACGAGCTCGAGCCCCTCGCTGGGAACCTGGGTCAGACGCGAGTCCCAGCGCAGGGGGGCGGCACCTGTCACGGAGCCCGAGGCCGTGGCGTCCGAGCTGCTGTAGAAGTAGCGCACGCCCAGCCGGTTGAGGAGTGTGCAGGTCTGGGAGCCCTTCTGCCCCAGGGTGGGCCAGGCAGAGGCGAGGGCGGCCCCGGGGTTCCCGGTGCAGTCTTGTCACGCGTCGGGTAGACGACGTGGAGACCGCCCAGGGACCACAGGTGGGCGGCCCTCTCGATGGCGCTCCGAGGACGACCGCGTCGTCGGGCAGCTCGCTCCCCGAGCGCCGAATGAGCGCGATGGAGTCCTTGGTCAGCAGGGTCCCGTACTGGATGCGCTGCGGGTCGTAGACGGAGGCGGCGAGGTTGCGCTCCAGGGGGTCCTCGCCGCCACCGGCAGGAGCACGAGCGCTGCCAGCATGGCGGCCGCCGCCCGCTCCGGCCGCACCACGCCGACCCGTGAGGCCGCCCGGCGCAGCACCTCCCACAGTCGTCGTCCGGGCTGCCCGGCACCTGCCTGCACCAGGAGGACGAACGCAGGCAGGATGGCGAGCGGAAGGATCCGGGCCTTCTGGAGGTACCAGGGCGCCCCGAGCTGACGGCCGGCCCACTGGGGTCCTCCCACCAGGACCAGGAGGAGCAGCGCCAGCAGCCACATGATGAGCCAGGGGCGCTGATCCCGCCGCGAGCGTGCCGACCATGCGGCTGCCAGGGTGAGCAGGCCGATCACGATGCCGATGGGCACGGTGGCCCCCGGACCGCCCTGCACATCGGCAGGTCGATGATCGCCTGCCCCAGGGTTGCCACGGCACCGGCCACTCCCCCGGCAGGACGCCGGTAGCCCAGGACGGAGGCCAGGGAGCCGCGCATGAACCAGGTCCCCGCAGCCAGGACCAGCATGGCGGCGACCGCCACCGCTGCAAGGAGGGCTCGACCGCTCCCGTCTGGTGGCGCTGCGACGCCACAGGGAGACGACGGCATCGACCAGGAAGGGGCGGGGCTCAGGACGGCGAGGTTGAACAGGCCGGTGCCGTGCGCGGCCACCACGCCGCCGGCCGCGGCCAGGGCGAGGAGGACCAGCACCAGGCGGAGGCGCCGTGAGGCGGTTCCCCGACGCAGCAGGTCGTAGAGCACGAGGACGCCGGGAAGCCCCAGAACGCTCAGGGCGTAGGGCCACACCGCCAGGGACGTCATAGGAAGCAGCGGAAACCCCACCACTGCAGCACTGAGCGCGAGCACCGCAGCGACCGCGCAGGTCTGCTGTCGCCGGCGGGCTCCTTCCGCCTCCGGCTCCCAGGGGTGTCAAGCCCGGGCTGCTCGGGCGAGCAGCCCCAGCAGGCTCAGCGGCCAGCCACCGCGGTCAGGGGCCAGGACCCCGCGGTGCTGACCGGGACCGGACCGCCCGGCGCCAGAGCCAGAGCCCCGTGCCAGACCGTGGGGTAGTAGACGGCGCGACCGGAGTAGAGGGCGGAGAGTCCCCCCAGCATTGAGGCGTTGCCCCCTCGCGGATGGCCGCCACCGCGTTGAGGTGGAAGGTGGCGTCGAAGGCCTGCGCGGGGTAGGCGGGTCCGGGAAGGACGGACAGAATCGCCCCTGCCGGCACGACGACGGCCACGATCAGACCACCGGCCAGGATCGTCCGCTCGGCCCAGCCCTGCGGCGCCGTTCGTCGCGCACGCTCCGGCGGTGAGCCGGCGATCAGGCGCGCCATCAGTGCCGAGACGGCCGTCAGGGCAGCGATGACCGCCCACCCCCAGGGGCGCCAGGGCAGCGCAAGGGCTGGGCGAGAATCTCCGCCGCCCCGATGATCGCCGAGCTGAGCGCGGGTGCCACAGCCAGCGACGGCAGCGCTCCCAGGCGCGCCGAGCGCCCCACGATCCAGCCGGGCACCAGCAGCAGACCGGCCACGACGAGCGTGGCAGCCGCCAGGGTCCAGCCGGGAGTCGCCGACCATCCCTGCTGCCGCGCTCGCGCTCATCCCTGCTGCCGACCTCGGGGCGTCCCCGGGCTACTCGCCTCCGCCGATGGTCAGGCGGGGCACACCGGTCCACTTGGCGGCGTCGGTGGCGCGGCGTCCGTCCAGGAGGAGGCGCAGCCCGGGCAGGTCGGCAGCGGTGAGCTCGCGGTACTCAGGGTGGTCGGCCTGGACGATGGCGACGTCGACCTGCTCCCCCAGGTGGTAGGGAGCCCAGCCGAAGCCGGCCAGCTCGTCGTCGGTGTACATGGGGTCGTGGACGAGGACCTCGGCACCGGCCTCGCGCAGGGCCTCAACCGTGGGGAAGACGCCGGAGAAAGCGGTCTCCTTGACCTTGCCGCGGTAGGAGGCGCCCAGCACGACGACGCGCAGGCCCTTCAGCGAGCCAAGGATCTCAGTGGCCCGTCCCACCACGTAGGCGGGCATGGTGGCGTTGAAGGTACGGGCGGTGCGCACCACCGAGGCGTCGGGGTCGGTGGACAGGTACAGGCGCGGGTAGACCGATGCAGTGACCGCCCACCGCGATGCCGGGGCGGTGGATGTGGGAGTAGGGCTGGGAGTTGCAGGCCTCGATGACGCGCTCGATGTCGAAGCCGGCCTTGTCCGCGTAGACGGCGAACTGGTTGGCACAGGCCGATATTGACATCGCGGTAGGTGGTCCTCGGCGAGCTTGGCCATCTCTGCTGCTCGGCGGTGCCCATGTCCCACACGCCGTTAGGGCGGGCAGGTCGTCGCGCTCGTCGAAGTCGAGGACGGACTCGTAGAAGGCGATGCCGGCTCTGGTACCGGCCTCGTCCAGGCCGCCCACGAGCTTGGGGTAGCGGCGCAGGTCGGCGAAGACGCGACCGGTGAGGACCCGCTCGGGGCTGAAGACGAGGTGGAAGTCGAGCCTCCTTCGCCGCTGATCTCCCTCGATCATGGGCTTGAAGCGGCCCCGCAGGGTACCCACGGGCAGGGTGGTCTCGTAGGAGATGAGGGTGTTCGGGGTCAGGTGGGCGGCCAGGGAGCGGGTGGCGTCATCCATCCAGGCGAAGTCCGGCTCCCAGGTGGCGTCGTCGACGAACAGCGGCACGACCAGCACGATCGCGTCGGCGTCGGGGATCGCCTCGGCGTAGTCGGTGGTGGCTCGTAGGGCGCCGTTACCGGTGGCGGGACCAGCGCGGCGAGCTTCGGCCAGGTGGGCCTCGCCGGGGAAGGGCTCGGTCCCGGCGTTGACGGCCCGACGACGGCGGGGTTGACGTCGACCCCAATGACCTCATGGCCCTTGTCTGCGTACTGGACGGCCAGAGGCAGTCCGATCTTGCCCAGGGCGACGACGGCGATGCGCATGCGGGTTGGTCCTTCCGACGGATCAGGCTGAGACTCAGGTTGATGCTCAGATGGCGGCTCGGTGAGCAGCCCTCCGTATGATACGGCGCTACCATGACCACATGCACGACTTGGACCACACGGACCACATGACCGCACGGGCACGTCCGTTTCCGGATACCGGCTTCACCTGACGTCTCCGACGTGGACCCATGGGTCCACGAGCACCCGGTCACCCAATCAGCCGTCAGCGGAGCAGTGCCATCTGTGGCGGCCGCTGGCGCCGAGGGCCGACGATCTTGAGGCCGTACGCCAGCAGCAGCCCGAGCGGCGAGCAGGCGCCTGGACACCGTTGAGGAGAGCGACGGCGTTCTGCGCCTGACCACGGACCGCACCCGCTCCCACCACCTCGTCTTCACCCGTGCGGGCGGCACCTGGGTCGTCAGCGACGACCCTCAGGAGCTGCGTCGACACGTTCCCACCTGGGTTCGCGACGAGCAGGCCGCCGAGGTCTTCCTGCACGCGGGCTTCACGCCGGGGGCGCGGACGCTGGCCCGTGAGGTGTACGCCACTGCCCCGGGGACCGTCGTGGAGTTGAGGCCCGACGGCACCTGGAGCAGCCGGCCGTGGAGACTTATCACTACGACCCCGAGCCGGTCACCCTCACCGCAGGAGTTCTCCGACGTCCTTGCACCGCCCTCGACGTCGTCGTCGAGCGTCTCTCAGGACACCGGCGATCGTCAACTCCTCGTCCCCTCCGGCGGGCTGGACTGCGGCTGCTGGCCGTCTGGCTGAAGCGCCACGGCGCCCGCAACGTCGTGGCCTTCACCTACGGGGTGCCGGGCAGCGCCGAGGTCGCCATCTCCCGGGCGTCGCCGAGGCGCTCAAGATGGACTGGTTCACGGTCGACCTGGACCCCACCGAGGTGGCTCGTACCTGGGCCGGGCCCGACGGCGTCGAGTTCCAGGAACGCACCTGGGGCCTGACCTCTCTTCCGCACGTTCAGGACTGGTACGCCCTGCTCCAGATGCGCCGTCACGCCCTGGTGGATACGGACGCGGTCTCCTGCCCGGCCACACGATCGTCGGGAACATGCATGACGAGCACCTGCTCGAGAGCCGGCCGTCACGCGAGGACGTGCTCACTGCGATAGCCCGGCACCACTCGCTGCCCAGGGGATCACAAGGCATGGCGCCACCTGCCCCTGCTGCGTCGCGCAGTCCTCCAAGGCGCCGAGGGAGCCTCCTTCCCGACCGGCCAGGACGAGATGAACGGAAGCGGGCGCGATCCAGGAGCTCCTGGAGTGGGTGAACTCCAGGAGCGTCAGAGCAAGTACATCAACGGATCGTCTCAAGGCATACGAGGCCTCGGCTACGGCTGGGCGCCACCCATGCTCGACACCGAGATGTGGGGCGCCTGGGCTGCGGGGCCCGAGGAGCTGACCGCGACTCGCGACTGGTACGCGCAGTTCACGGCGGAGGCCTTCGCCGAGGCCACGGGCACCGCCTCGCGGCTCTTCGAGGCGCCGGCCGAGCGGGATCCTCGCCGGAGCGCGGCGACTGCTCGCGACGGCACTGACCGTCACCGGCACCCGCACGGCCATGTCACGAGCTGTCTCCATGCGCACCAAGCTGCACCATCCCATGGCATTCGAGGCGTTCAACGCCCCCATGCCCCGTTCCGAGCAGATCCTGCGCATGGCTCGTGGGGCCACCTCGACGGGACTGTGGGCACAGCTGTTCCTGGACGGGACCTGGGGCGCTCACCCCGTCGCCCCATGGGCTAAGAGCTCGCATCGGCCGCTACCCGGACAACGGGTGGGGCACGGTCCTGATCTGGTCCTGATCGGGAACGCACCTATCGATCGAGAACTGCGCTCTCCCGCAGACAGCTGCGGCCCGGCCGCGGTCGTCTGCGGGAGAGGTACGTTCTCGAGGGAGATCGCAGTCCCCGATGCAGACACCGGGCTGCCCTGTTCGCAGGGATGCTGTTCATAGCAGCACCGTCGCCGTCGGCCTCCATAGGTGGTGGCCGACGGCGCCGTCAAAGCGTCAGCAGACCGTCAGCCGTTGCAGACGTCGATGCGCCAGTGAGGCCGACCCGCCGGAGTCGATGAGGGTGAAACCGTAAGAGGTGTCGACCTTGTAGAGGCCGGGGCGGATCTTTGCTGAGCTGGGAGTCGTTGAAGCGGATGTCCTTGTCAGCGTAGAAGTACTTGATCCCGTGATGCTGGAGGATCTCGCACACGTGGGGGTCGGTGTGGATCTGCTGAAGTACTGCGCAGATAGATTCCGTCCTCGTCGTCTGCCGCCTGACCGGGGAAGACCCACACGCTGCGCATACCGGTGAGGATGGGGATGTAGCCCGCCCGGCCACCGGGTCACCGATCACGACGGCGTCATCCGGCAGCTCGTCGGGCAGGCGACGGATCATCGCGAGCTCGGCCTCGTCGGCGATGAAGCGGGTGTCTCCGAGTACCGGCTGGTAGCCCTCGCGCACGTCGGAGGCGATGGCCTGGCTTCCGACCACCATAGCGGGCGTGCACAGGATGACAACGACGACGGCGGCCGCCACCCGGGTCACCATCGAGATCACCGAGTCCGCAAGGCCGGTACGGGGCCAGGCGCCGCGCAGGCCCGAACAGATCCGCGCGGCCACCGGGGCGAGCCACGTGCGCAGGGGTGTCCAGGGCGATGACGACGAGGAGCACGGCCAGGACGGCGGTCATCGCTCTTGAGCCGGTGAGGGTTGCGGTAGAACAGGCCGGTGATCGATGAGAGCACCGGGATGGGGAGCGATGGCGGCCAGGATGAGGGACATGCTGAAGACCCATGCCACCACGAGCTCCCCAGGTCCGCCGCCGCCACAGGCAGACCGCGGCACCCAAGAGGCTCAGGATCGTCAAAGGTATCTCAACCCACTCGATGGCCCAGCCGCCGAAGTAGTTCAGGAGCGACGGGGATGAGGAGCTTGGTCGCCAGGTTGCTCCAGTCCAGCTCGGTGTACCTGCCGAAGTGGTGCTGCTGGGGACCGGGGAGGTAGACGAAGACGACCACGGCGACCACGGCGAGCAGAGCGCCGATCCACCGGGCCGCAGCCCTGACCGCGTCGCTCGGAGCGCCAGCTCTCACCCCCTGAACGCACCGCGTAGCACAGGATGATGCTGAACAGCGGCCACAGGGAGCATTGCCGCCGCCGAGGTGTGAATGAGGCAGGATCCGACGAAGAACGGGATGATGGCGCACAAAGCTATGGCTGCGCGGCCCAGGGCGCCCCCGATGGGATGCGCTCTGGTCGCGGGCGGCCACCACCAGGAGGGTGCGGGCACGGCGCCAGCACTCGATCGACATGGCGATGACCGCGGACAGGTAGCCACCGCCATGCAGTAGGGCCACAGTGCGGCACCGTAGGTGAGCCGCCAGGGGAACACCGGAGCCAGAAGCGAGGCGGCCAGCGCCAGGTAGGGGGCCTGACGGACCTTCGGCAGCGCAGTGCGGGCCAGATAGACCAGTCCGAGGTACCACACGAGCGCCACCGCCAGCAGCAGGACGTTATTGGCGATGAGCGTCTCTCGCCAGCTCCACGCTCCCAGGCTGGCAACCTGGTGCCACACGATCGGGTAGAGCCCGCGTGACTCGTCAGCCCGAACATGCCGGCGTTCGGGTTGAACATCGAGGCGTAGTCCTCACGCTCGATGATGGCGACCTGCATGTAGTGGTAGAGGGCGTCACCACTCTGGGAGACGGCATTCGGCGGGATCGTGAGGATGACGGGCAGGGCAGTGAAGGCCCAGAACCCCAGCACCGTCAGGAAGAGCCGGCGCTCGGCGCGTCCGCCGTCGGTGCGCATGGTCATGCCCTCTCGCTGGTCCTCGGGCATGAGGAGGATCCCCGGGTCCCAGCGGTCGATGAGACGCTTCATCGTGTGCGCGGCAAGAGCCAGGATCGCGGTCGTCACCATCACGGGGATCCAGCCCCAGGGCTTGCCGACGGCAGCCTGGAAGAGCCCGTCGACAGTCAGGATGAGAGCGCTGACGGTCGGAGCCAGGGCGACGGGCCGGATCCTCTCATCCCGGCGGCACGCAGCACGACCCACCCGACTCCGAAGAGCGCCGACAGAAGCAGGACAGCGGTCGGCAGGGTGTTGAACCAGTCGACCAGGCTGTTGGTCACCAACGTTGTTCCTCACTCACTCGACGTACGTCGTCGACCTCGTCGACCTCGTTGTGCTCGCCGCCCTCGGCGACGACCTCCTGCACGATACTTGCTGCGGACTCACCCGTTGCGCGCAGCGAGCGGTGGTCCCTCGACCCAGTCGTGGAAGCGCTGTGCTGTCGCGGCGCGGGCGCCGGAGGCGGTTTCGGCCTCGTAGACATCCAGCGCCGCACGCATGGCCTCGGCGACCGCAGCAGCATCGTGCTCGGCCGCCCATCCCAGGTCGAAGTCGCGCACATCCGAGGCCACCGGCCCGTTACCGGCGAAGAGCACCGGCGTTCCGCATCCCAGGGCGGAGAGAACCTTGGTGGGGTAGGCGAAGTCGTAGCCCTGCCCCGGTTTGATCGACACCAGGCCGCCACGGCGCCCTGCTGCCACACGGCGGCCTCGGCCGCCGGGACCGCCGGGTGCATGATGACGGCGGGAGCGCCGTCGACCCCCGCGGGCAGCTGGGAGGCCGCCTGGGTGATCTCCTGCCAGGCCGACCCCCGTCCCAGGAAGAGAAGCTGGGCGCTGGGGTGGGTGCGGCGCACCTGGGCCAGGGCATGGACGAAGACGTCGGCGCCCGCCACCCGAAGCCGTTCCGGCGTAGACGAAGTACGGTCCGCTCAGCCCGATCTCCGCGCGAGCCTGCTCTGAGGCGGACGGGCCGTGGGCATCGAAGACGGCGGTGTCGATCCCATTGGGCACGACTCGTATCCGCTGCGCCCAGGCGTCGTCGTCCTCCGCGGCGTTCACGAGCTCGGCCACGGACCGGGCGACGCCGTCGTTCACGGCGATGACGCGGGCGGCCCCGCCGATGGCGAAGGCCTCAAGCCTTCTGACGGCCTTGACCACGATGTCCGCGGCACCGGTGGAGGCAGCCGCCGCCGACCACGACGTCCGCCGCGTACCACACGTAGGGGATCCGACGCACGGCCGTCACCACCCCGGACAACGGCTCCGGGTCGTCGGGGGCGGCTCAACGAGGACTGCCTCCGGCCGAGGCGCCGTCAGCAGCCCCAGAGCCAGGGGCAGATCGAAAGAGAGATAGGGCACGTAACCGCGCAGGTAGCCCGAGGAGTCCCGCAGAACCGGCCAGCGGGAGACCTGGACCCCGGCGGGATCGGGGGTCGCCCTGCGGCGCGTCGGCCGGGGCGCGGCTGGTGAGGACCCGCACCGGCACCCCGTCGGCCACGAGCGCCTGCTCCACGCTGTCGAGCCGGAAGGACGCTGCAGCCGCCTCCGGCAGGTGGATGCGGGTTGCCACCAGACCCCGCCTCGCCGGCTCGAACGGGCGCGCCGGCGTGATGCCACCCGCTCCCGCCAGCGCAGCCGCCGCGCCACCGATGGCCAGAGCACCAAGAGACGCCCGGAAGATGCCTCGTGCACTCATCGGGTTCCCTCCTGCTCGCAGCGTACGGGCCCGGGGAGCTCACCGGCCCGAACCGCCTGCATGTCGTCGGCGACCGCGCGAGCCCGGCTGAGCCACGTGTGCCCTCGCGTGCTCCTTGGGCCCGGTGAGCGGCCCGGGCGATCTCATGGGGCTGTTCAAGAAGCCGACGCAGCAACCGGCGAGCTCATCTCGCGTAGGGGAGGGTCCAGCCGGCGTCGGCGGCGCCCACGACCTCGGAGGCAAGGGTCCCCTGAGAGGCGATGACCGGCTTCCCACGTCCGGAGGTACTCATAGAGCTTGACCGGGGAGGCGAACTCCCGATACGGGTCCGGCTCGACGAACAGGACACAGGCGTCCGCGCGTCGTAGAGGGCAGTCAGCTCCTCCCGGAACGGTGAACGACGTCGATCCGGCCGCCGGCCGCCTCCACCATGGCGGCGTACTGGTCGCCGGCCGACTCCCACTGGTCAGGACGGGTGCAGATGGTCAGGCTGGCACCGGGGACGTCAACGACGGCACGAAGGCACTCCTGGAGCCGGTAGTGACCGCCCAGCCCGCCGATGTAGAGCAGGTGGAGTCCGCCGTCGGCCCGGGATGAGGGGGCCTCGTCGACGATCTCGCAGCCCGGAGGCAACGGGGCCATCCGGTCCTCGGGGAACCCGGGGACGTGGGCGCCCATACGCGCCGACGGCAGGTAGAGGCGGTCGATGTAACGGGCGTACCAGGCCAGGTCGTAGCGGTAGACGCATCCCATGGCCGCTGCCATCGCGGCTCCTGACTCGTTCGCGGTAGTCGGGGAAGGCCCAGTAGATGTCCCTGCAGAACAGGGACGTGGGCACGCCGTGGCGGTGCATCAGGCGCATGAGCGCCGGATCCACGAAGGGGTGGGGCGGCAGGTGACGCGGCTCGGTCAGCATGGTGGGGATGGTCGCGCACTCGGAGTAGAGGAACTCAGCGCTCCCCGCCCTGGAGGCGGTCCTCAGGGCGCGCAGGCGACGGGAGCGCTCCCGTGCCGAGCCGGTGACGTCCAGAACGGTGTAAACCGAGCTCCCGGAAGGCATCAAGCATACGTACGGGGCGAATACTGAAGCCGACGACGCCTCCCGATCCAGGGGAAAGGGGGGCGTGGTAGACGATCGCAGCCATACGGTGCCTCGCCTCCTTTTGGGGGTATCTCAGGGACCAGGCGCGACCGCACCAGGCAGGCAGATCTCAAGTGCGCATGATAGTACCATCGGCTGATCACAGCTGATGACACGACGTCAGTGGGTAGGAACCATCCAATCGGCCTCATGCGGGCCGGACCCGGCGCTACGACTCAACGTCATTTGAGTGCCATTTTAGTGTCGCTTTCAGTTTCATTTCAGTGTCAGCCAAGACCTGAGGAGAGGTCCCGCGCCTGGGGCGCGCTGGAGAACGGTGGTGGCCCGGAGGCGCCCGAGCCATCGCAGTCACGGTAGAGTCTCGCGTATGCGTGTCATGTCAGTAGTGGGCGCCCGGCCCCAGTTCGTCAAGCTAGCCCCGATCGATGCCGCCTTCCGTGAGGCCGGGATCGAGCATGTGATTGTTCACACCGGCAGCACTACGACCCGATGCTCTCCGATATCTTCTTCAGCGACCTGGGGAATCTCGGCCCCGGACGTCCACCTCGGGGTCGGCTTCGGGATCGCACGGCGTGCAGACCGGAACGATGCTCGCGGCCATGGACGAGACCATCGAGACCCACCTCCCGACTGGGTCCTGGTCTACGGGGACACGAACTCCACGCTGGCCGGGGCCCTGTCGGCGGTCAAGCTCCATGTGCCCATCGCGCACCTGGAGGCGGGCCTGCGGTCCTTCAACCGGGCCATGCCCGAGGAGATCAACCGATCCTGACCGACCACGCCGCCGACCTGCTGCTGGCACCGACCGAGGTGGGCGCCGCCCATCTGGCCGACGAGGGGCTGGCCGATCGGACCGTCGTCGTGGGCGACGTGATGACCGACATCCTGTTCTCGGTGCGAGACCCGTCGTCGACACCCCTCCCCGTCATGCACCGAGCTGGACCCTGCCGAGGGCGGATACCGCTGGCCACCATCCACCGGGCGGAGAACACCGACGATCCCGAGCGTCTGCGCTCCATCCTGGAGTCGCTGGCGGCGGTCGACCACCCGTGGTCCTCCTGGCCCACCCGCGCCTGGTGGCTGGGTGCGCCGAGCACGGCATCGCTCTGGGTGACTCGGGCAACCTGCGGATGCACCCGCCCCTGGCCTATCCTGAGCTCGTCGCCCTCGACCCTGCACGCCCGTGGTGTGGTCAGCGATTCCGGCGGCCTGCAGAAGGAGGCCTCCTCCTGCGGGCGCCGTGCACCACGGTGCGTCCCTCAGACCGAGTGGGTCGAGACCGTCAACCTGGGTGGAACGTCCTGGTCGAGCCCGGCCAGGCCCTGGTGAGCGCCGCCTCACGCCCACGGCCGACCGGAGCCCGCCGAGGCCGAGGCCCACCCCTACGGAGACGGCAACGCCGCTCACCGGGTGGTTCAGGCCTCACCGACCACCTGCCCGGCTGATCGCCCCGCACCGGCTCGGGCAGCGACATCATGCGCGTCACCATCGTCACCACCTGGTTCCCCACGGGCCGCTCACCGGGCTCGGGGTCTTCGTGGCACGCCACGCCGCCTCCATGGCGGCCGCCGGCACGACATTCGCGTCGTCCATCTCGCCTCGGCCTCGTCGATGACGGCGTACGGCACGATCGAGTCATGGGTCTCGCCCGTCGTCCGTCTGCCCATGACGCTGTCCCGGCCGCACGAGCTGCTCACGGCCAGGTGGGAGCTGACAGCCCTCACTGAGGGCAGCGACGTCGTCCACACCCACGCGGTCTCCACCCTCCTGCCCTACGCCCTGGGCCGGCCCCGCCAACCGTGGCTCCACACGGAGCACTGGTCGGGGATCGCCCAGCGCGGCGCCGAGCTCGGCTCCCCGGCGCGGCGGGCGCTCAGGTGGTCCTGCGCCTGGAGCGCCGGCCTGACGTCGTCACCACCGTCTCCGACCAGCTCGCCGCCGACCTGCGGGCCTACCGCCCCCGCGGAGAGATCCTGACGGTTCCCAACGAGGTCACCATGCCTGAGGAGCCGGCACCGCGCCGGGACGTCGAGCTGGGACGTGACACGCTGTGCATCATCGGTATTGGGGGCCTCATCGAGCGCAAGCGCCCGGACCTTGCCGTCCGGGTGGTCGCGGCGCTGGCGGAGCGGGGCGTGCCGGCCCGGCTGACCTGGGTGGGTGGCGGACCGCTGGCCGATCACTGCACTCGACCTCGCTGAGAGCCTCGGGCGTCGATCTGAGCTGACCGGTCAGCCCCGGGCGATCGGGTCCAGCAGATCCTGGCTGACAGCGACCTCTTCCTCGTTCCCACGCTCGCCGAGACCTTCTTCCTGGGCGCTGCCGAGGCGGTCGCCGCCGGCCGGCCGGTGGTCACCAGTGACCGGGGGGCGCACACCAGCTTCCTGGATCCCTCGGTGACCGCGATCGTCAGTCAGGACGACCCGGCGACGTGGGGCCGGGGCTGGTGGTCGACGTCATGCAGCGCTGCGAGGGCCTGACGGCTCGCGACATCCAGGACACGCTGCCCCGGGCCTTCTCCCCGCGGAGGTGGCACGCGCCTACGGCCACGCCTCACGAGACCGCCATCACTGAGTGCTCTCGGCGCTCCCGTGATCGCGTTGCACGCCTGCTCGTAGAGCTCTCGGCAGGCCGTGACGAAGGTCGCCTCTCCGAAACGCTGCCGGGCCCGCGCCCGGATCGCCTCGGGCGGGTAGCCCCCGGCCCGGATGGAGTCGAGTCACCTGGGCAAGCGCCTCGGTCAGGGAGGCGACCAGGGCGTCATCATCTCGCTGGGCCGCCGTGGCAGGACGGACGCCGGTCTCGGGCCTCGACCATGAAGCGTCCCGCCCAGGTGGGCGTGGCGACGCAGGCCAGCCCCAGCGCCTGGGCCCCGGCCAGGACGGTGCCCCCGGCCTCGACTCGCTGGCCAGGACGAAGACGTCGCTGGCGGCCGCGAGTCCGGCAACCTCATCATGGGGCACCCGACCGGTGAAGGTGGAGGTCTCGCTCGATGCCTTCGGCCCGCCAGCTCTCTTAAGGGCTCGATCTCGTGGGACTCCTCCGACGAGGAGCAGCCGGGTGGCTCCCGCCCGGCGGCGAGATCGGCTCGCGCCAGGCGGGCGACAGCCCGGATGGTCTCCGGGCGCTTGTTGCGACCCAGGTGGAGACATGGCAGACGGTCAGCGGCCTCCCGGGTCTCGCCCGACGATCCCGGTCCGCGGGCCTGGGAACGTCGAAGACCCCGTCGCTGACCGGCAGGGCGATGCTCGTCCACGCACCGAGCCGCCAGTAGTCGCGCAGGGCCTCGGCGAAGGGGAGTGGAGACGACGGCGCGATCACCGGGCCTGTTTCAGGTCGCGCCGCAGTGCCCGATACCCATCCGTACACGCTGCGGTCCGTCGAGCTGGGGCGGTGCTCGGTGATGGCCAGGCCGGCCCCCAGTGCTCGGCGGCGTAGCGGCCGACGTGGATGCCGGTGAACACCGAGTGCGCGTGGACGACGTCGGGAGCCGCCTGTCCCCGCCGTTACCGGAAGACCCGGGCAGGCTGCGGATCGTCTCCTCGTAGAGCCGCACCGCACGGGCTGCCACGGCGCGAGCCGACATCCGGTCCCCGGGCAGGGCCCCTTGGGGACTCGCGGGCACCGTGCCCCGCACGACGACGATCCCGTCCTCGACATCCGCCGTCAGCTCACGGCGCGCCTGCCACAAGGAGACCGGGTTCCAGGGCGATGACACCCACTCGCATCCCGCCGCGCTGAGCATGCGCGCCTGGTCGCGGAAGAAGGACCCGTTGTGGGGCGGTCCCGGTCCGGGCACCACGAGGGAGTCAGGACGACGTGCACTCACTCTCCTCATCGTGAGGAGCGGTCGCGGGTGGAGGGCTCTGACTCGCCGGCGGCCTCGTAGTGCCCCTCATTGGCCTCCGACGCCGGATGGGCGGGCGTCGAAGCCCGTGCGGCGGCGTCGGCCGCGAGGATCTGTCCCACGAGGATGACGCACATGATGGCGCCCAGGACGTAGGTGGTCGTCAGCAGCGAGTACGGACTGAGCCAGAGCCAGGCCAGGGGGACGGCGGCGTAGACCACCGAGAAGATCAGCATCCAGTCCTGGTTCTCGGTGACCACGAAGAGATTCGACAGGGGCGAGGTGACCAGCAGGATGAACAGCCAGGGGGTCAGGGCCCGGGCGAAGTCGCCCGACCTCGCCCCAGTGGCTGCCGAAGAGCAGGGGAAGAGCCACGGCGACAGGATGAAGAGCAGGGCGAAAGGGCCGGTCCCGAATATCAGGACCCGCTTGATGACCCTGACGGACCAGTGGGCGCATCTGTCCGGGCTGCAGCGTGGCGAGCTTGTGGAAGAAGACCTGCCCCACGGCGGCGTTGATGAGGGCCATCGGGACCTCCAGGCAGCGCCAGGCCAGATTGAACTGGCCCAGGCTGGCCACCGAGTAGGAACCCACGAGCAGGTTGATGCCGTTGAGCCGCACGGCGTCGACGAAGGCGTTGAGACCGTTGAGCAGGGGCATGCGCCGGTAACGGCGGGCGACCCGCCAGACTGGGTGCCCGGGCGGCAACGGCCGGCGCAGCGGCTTGGCCTTGCGCCCAAGGTTGACGAAGGCCCACACCTGCCCGATCGTCTGACCGAGCAGCAGGCCTCCGACACTGACCATTCCCGCCATTCCCAGGACGAGCTGGCCCAGGGACTGGCCGACCTGCTGCTCGACCCGGTTGACCGAGATCGTCCGATAGTCCGACTGACGGTTGTACCAGTACTGGAGGAGCTGGACCGTCGACAGCAGCAGCGTGGTCACGCCCAGCAGCGGCAGCCAGACGGCGATATCGGCCCCTCACCGCCGGGCGATCAGCGGCTTGAGGAGGAAGGCCACGACACTCGTGACGACCGAGACCACGACGATGCACACCATTCCCAGCCGGGCGGCAGGCCAGGGCCCAGGCGTCCTTCTTGGGCAGCATGATCGTCATGTCGTAGCGCAGGGCCGCCACGGCCGTGATGATCGAGACCACCGAGTGTAACGCGCCAGCTGACCGAGGTCCTCGTCGGAGAAGATGGGGTGAGGACCATCGTCATGCCGAAGACGATGGCTCTGGGCGGGTGGTCGTCCCGCTGACCAGCGTCAGGACGTGGCGCAGGAACGGGAGGACTCCATGACCGAGCGGACCCGGGCGAGTACCCCTACCACGGGCCCACTCGATGCGGCTGACCGGTTCAGAGCTCGACCGTCCGGTTCTCGCTCGCCGAGGTCAGCACCGCCTCGACGACGTCGAGCGTGGCCACGCCCTCCGCCATGGTGACGTGGCGCTGGGCCACCCGCGCACGGCGTCACGGAAGTTCTCCTGCTCCAGGGCCAGCGGCTCGCGCTTGGGGATCGCGTAGCGGATGACGTCGCCCCCGCTGACCCCCCGGAAGGCGGCGACCTGGTCCCAGGTGGAGGCCACGGTGCCGTTGGCGTGGAAGGTGAGGTCCCCGGTGAGGGTGTCCGCCACGAAGGAGCCCTTCTCGCCGGTGACGATCGTGACGCGCTCCTGAAGGGCGTGAGCCAGTTGACCTGGTGGCCGACGATGATGCCGCCCTCCAGCAGGCCGGTGGCCACCATCATGTCCTCGGTCTGGCGGCCGGAGCGGTGCGTGACCTGCGCGGCCACGGAGGTGTAGCGAGCGCCCTGCCACCCAGGCGGTCAGGTCGATGTCGTGGGTGGCCAGGTCCTCGACGACGCCGACGTCGCTGATGCGGGCCGGGAAGGGACCCTGTCGGCGAGTGAGGACCTGGTAGACCTCGCCGAGCTCACCGGCGTCGAGACGCTCACGCAGGGCCCGCAGCGCCGGGTTGCAGCGCTCCACGTAGCCGACGGCGCCCACGAGGCCCCTGTTCGGCGAAGGCGGCGGCCACGCGGCGGCCCGCGGCGGCGTCATGAGCGATGGGCTTCTCCACCATGGTGCACGCCCGCCTCGGCCAGGCCAGGAGCGACATCCTCGTGGTAGACGGTCGGACGGCCACCATGGCGGTGTCGAGCCCGGCGTCGATGAGGGCGTGGACGTCGGGAAGGACCGGCAGCTCGCCGGCCACACCAAAGCGGTCACCACCGGGGTCCGCCACGGCCACGAGCTCCATGCCCTCGGTGGCGCGGATGACCCGGCGTGGTGGCGTCCCATGGAGCCCAGGCCGATGAGGCCTACGCGCAGGGGTTGTCCGCCTAGCCCTTGTCAGGCAGGTGATGGGCACCGGACGGATCGGTCGTCGTGGCCAGGCCGTCGAGGGCGACGTTCTCGCACATGTCAGGCACCTGCCTTGACGGTGAGCGGCCACGGCCCGGCTGATGCGCTCCAGGTCGGCCTCGACTCAGGAGGGGTGGACCGGCAGGGAGAGGCACTCACGGGCGGCCTTCTCGGTTCCGGGCAGCTCGAGCCCTCGGCGTAGTGGGCCAGGGAGGCCAGGCGGTGGTTGGGAATCGGCAGTAGACACCGCTGCCCACCTGCCACCTCGCGCAGGGCGGCCTGGACGGCGTCGCGCTCGGGGCCCGTGGCCCCTCGAGGCGGATCGTACGTGGTGGTAGACGTGCGTGTAGCCCCTCGGGGACGAGGGGTGACGACGCCGTCGACGCCCGCCAGCAGTCTCGTTGAGGCGCGCGGCGTTGGCCTGGCGGGCAGCGGTCCAGCCGGCCAGCTTGATCAGCTGGACGCGGGCCGACTGCGGCGGCCACGTCCGTCATGCGGTTGCTGAGCCCCACCAGCTCGTTGGCGTACCGCTGCCCATGCCCTGGTTGCGGATGAGGCGGCATCGGCGGCCAGCTCGGCGTCGGCCGTCGTGATCAGCCGCCCTCGAGGCTGGTCATGTTCTTGGTGGGGTAGAAGGAGAAGGAGCCCCACGCACCGAAGGCGCCCACGGGCTTGCCCTCGATGGCGGCGCTGGGCCTGGGCGCAGTCCTCGAAGACGGCCAGACCATGGCGCTCGGCGATGGCGAGGATCTCAGGCATGTTGGCCGGCAGACCGTAGAGATGGACCACCTCGATGGCCACCGTGCGCTCGGTGATGGAGGCCTCGACGCTGGCGGGGTCCAAGGTGAAGGTCACCGGGTCGATGTCGGCGAAGACCGGGACGGCTCCGCTGATGGCCACTGAGTTGCCGGTGGCGGCGAAGGTGAAGGAGGGACGATCACCTCCGGGGGCGCCCCTTCGCGCTCCCGGAGCTCACTGGCCAGGGTGGCCACGTGCTGGGCCGAGGTGCCGGAGTTGACGGCCACGCAGTGGACGCCATCAACGACCTGGGCGGAGAACTCCTCCTCGAAGGCCTTGACCTGGGGGCCCTGGACGACCATGCCGGAGGCGAGGACTGCATCGACGGCGTCGCGCTCCTCCCTGTCCGATGATCGGCTTCGCTGCTGGGATGAACTCGCGTGACATCAGTGGGTGACCTCCGGATGGTGATGGAATCGGGATATGACTCGCGCATCGGCCCCGGCACCGGATTCAGTGCCGAGCTCTGGTACAGGGTCCCGGTGACGGGACAGCGCCAGCGCCGAGCCGTCAGGACCGGGATCGGCGGGGACGAGGGGCTCGCCGGCCCTGCCCGACCCAGCCGATGCGGCGGGCGGGGACCCCGGCGACCAGGGCGCGGGCCGGCACGTCCTTGGTGACGACGGCGCCGGCGGCCACCGTGGCCCAGGCCCCCACGTGCACCGGAGCGACGCACACGGGCCCGAGCCCCGATCGAGGCTCCCTCGTCGATGGTGACCCCACGGGCCCCCAGTCGGCGGCGGACTTGAGCGAACCATCGGGGTTGACGGCCCGGGGGAAGTGATCGTTGGTCAGCGTGACCGCCGGGCCGATGAAGACGCCGTCGGCCAGGCGGGCCGGTTCGTACACGAGGGGCGTAGTTCTGCACCTTGCAGCTGTTCCCCAGCGACGACGCCCTCGCCGATGGAGGCGCCTCGGCCCACGATGCAGTCCCGTCCGAGGACGGCGTGCTCACGGACCTGGGCAGGTGCCAGATGCTGGTGCCGTCTCCGAGGACGGCGTCCTCGGAGACATCAGCGGACGGGGCGATTCGGTTAGCCACGGCGACTCCTGTGCGGGCGGCCTCAGGCCGCCCTGACGTTCGAGTAAGACCGGTCAACCTGGCGGCTGCCGGGGCCGTGCCGCTCCAGTCACCGAGGCGGCGGGCTCTGCACGACCTGCACCATCCTAGGGGACTCATCCGCGCTAGACGACGCCTCGACACGACCCGAACGAGACCCACCCCACCAGTGACCACCGACCCGGCGCCCGCAAGAGGCCGGACACTGCGTCATCGCGTGCGAGAATGCGGAGGTGACTACCTCCAACGTGACGCAAGCCGGAGCGCCTGATTCGGTGCCTCAGGTCACTGACGCCTGGCTCGTCATCCCCGTACAACGAGGCCACCGTCGTGCGCGAGGTCATCTCCCAGGCCCGCGAGACCTTCCCCTACATCGTCGTCGTCGACGACGGCTCCACGGACGACCTCGGGCCCGCCAAGCCGCGCCGCAGGCGCCATCGTCGTACGCCATCCGGTCAACCTCGGCCAGGGCGCGGCGCTGCAGACGGGCTTCTCCTACATCCTGGAGAAGACGAACGCCAACTATGTCGTCACTCTTCGACGCCGACGGCCAGCACTCCACCACGGATGCCGCCGCCACGGTCGCCGCGGCGCGCGAGGAGGAGCTCGCCGTCATCCCCGGGTCGCGTTTTCCTTCAGGGGCCCCTCGCCGGTAGGCCGGCTCAGCGGCTCGTCCCTACGCACGGCCGCGGCCGTCAGCTCACGCACCTCCGGCATGCATCTGACCGACGCCCACAACGGCCTGCGGGTGATCCGCCGCGACGTGCTGGCGCAGCTCAACCTCAAGCAGAACCGGATGGCGCACGCCAGCGAGATCATCCGCAAGATCGGCGCGACCGGCCTGCCCTGGCGCGAGTTCGGTGCACATCGTCTACACCGACTACCCTGCTCCAAGGGCCAGTCGCTGTGGAACTCGGTCAACATCCTGGTCGACCTGCTCTTCTCCGAGTGACGGAACGGAAGACACACAGCCCATGATTCATCAGATCACCACCCAGATCGCTCCGATCACGAACCACCAGTTCTCACATCCAGGCCGCCCTGATCCTGGCAGTGATAGCCGCCGGCTGGATGATGCTGCGCACCCCGGCGGAGCCTCGCCATCAGGCCGCCCGGCGGCTGGCGACCCTGGCCTTCGTGGTCTTCGCCATTGTCGCGATCGCCTTCCCCTGGTGATGACGCGCCATCGCGCACCGACTAGGGGTCGGACGAGGCACGGACCTGCTGCTGCACGCCATGGTCGTCGCCTTCCCGGCACAGATCCTGTCCTCCTTCCGCCGCAACGGCGCAGCGAGCGGCTAGATCACGCAGCTGGCACGGCGCATCGCCCCGACAACGCGCCCGAGCCGCCCTGCTGCGACAAGGCTCACCAGCACGACTCACGACTGAGCGATGAGGGCCCCGGCGAGCACCCGGTAGCACTCCGACCGACGCTGAGTCCTCATCCCTCAGCTAACCCCTCAGCGTCGGGAGGCGCGAACCTCGAGCTCCTCGCGCAGGCGCAGCCCACTGGAGAGCAGCCAGCGCACCGGCGCCTCGCCACGGGGCGTCGTGGACCCCGGAGAGTAGCGCCGGGCCGAGGCGTGTGTGGCGCGGATCATCTTCTCGGACGCGCCTTCCAGCTGGCCCCTGCTCATGCGGATGACGACGGAGTCGTAGACCTGCACGTTGAGCTCAGCCAGCCCGCCCGACCTGTGCCCCCAGATCCACGTCCTCGAAGAACATGAAGTAGTCGTCGTCGAACTTCCCCAGGCGCTTCCAGGCGGCTGCGGGCAGCAGCAGGCAGGCCCCCGGAGAGCCAGCCCACCGTCCGCGACCCGCCTCGAGCCGCCCTCGGTCAGCGGTGTGGTAGGCCGCGGAGAAGGGGATTGCTCGGCCAGACCCTGCCCAGGACGGCATGTCCGGCGCCCTTGACCAGGGAGGGCAGGGCCCGCCCAGAGGGGTAGACGGTGCCGTCGGACTGAGCAGCAGCGGTCCCAGGCAGCCGGCAGCCGGGTCGGCCAGGCCCGCGTCGATGAGCGCATCAAGACTGCCCGGCTCCCAGACGAGGTCGGGGTTGGCCACCACGACCCAGTCCTCCAGGTCCGCGGCCGCCAGGTTGGCTCCGGCCCCTGTAGCCGAGGTTGGTCCCGTCACCGACGACACGGGCCCCGTGGCGCTGGGCGGCGGCAGTGACGACGTCGTGCCTCAGTGCCGTTGTCCGCGATGACGACCGCGATGCGGCGCGCCGTCGCCGTCTCGAGCGAGACCAGGAAGCGCTCCAGCTCCCCTCACCCGTTGAAGGCCACCGTCACCACACGCACGCTCTGCTCGTCGGGGGTTGAGGGGGCGGCAAGGCACTGGTTGGCGTCGGTTCCACAACATTGGTCACGGAAAGAGCCCAGCCGTGACCCACGTGAGCGGGTTCACCCCCACCAGGGCGAATTTCATGCGTCAGGTGTAGGAAGACCCATATGGATCTCATCGATGATTCCCTATCATCGCTTCCGTGCCTCAGTTCAGTAAGCGCGTGCGCGGCACCCTCCAAAGAACTCGGACGCCGCCTGGCCCGCCGAGCGGGGTTCAGCCTGCCTGCAGTGACGGTCTTCGTCGTCTCCGCCGCGGGCTTCTGCATGGCACAACATCCAGTCACGCATCATGGTTCGACATCGACAGCATCCCGTCCCGAGAACGACCGCCCCGGCACCCAGCCGCCGGACAGCTATAACGGCCGGGCCGTCAACCTGCTCGTGCTGGGCACCGACCCCGTGCGGGGACAACAACGTTGACGGATCACAGGGTGACGACGAGGTATCCGTGGCCCGCTCCGACACGGCACTGGTCGTGCACATCTCCGCATGACCGCAAGCGCATTGACGCAGTATCCATCCCCCGCGACACCCTGGTGGACATCCCCTCGTGCAAGACTCCGACGGCGACAGCACCGGTGCCGAGGAGGACGGCCAGTTCAACTCCGCCTTCGCCAACGGAGCCGGCAGCGGCAGCGACAAGAAGGCTGCTGCCTCGGGAGCCGCCTGCACCCTCAAGACCGTGGAGAAGATGACGAACATCCGTATCGATGACTTTCATCGTCATCGACTTCAACGGCTCTGTCCAAGGTGGTCGACTCCTCGGAGGAGTCCACGTGCAGGTGGACGAGGCCATCGATGACCCCTGACTCACACGGGCTTTCAAGCTCGACGAGGGCTGCCAGAAAGCTGGACGGGCAGGCCGCCCTGCAGTACGCCCGCGTCCGTCACGGCGTCGGCGACGGCTCGGACATCTCCCGCATCTCCCGCCAGCAGAAGCTCATGAGTGCCATGGCCTCCAAGGCCCTGTCCAGCAACGTCCTCACCCAGTCCGGGCTTCCTGACCAGCACCCTGGAGACACTCACCACCCGGAGCGCATCGGTCAGATCGGCAACCCGTCAGGGCTGGCCTACTCCGTCCAGGGCGTCGGCATCGACAAGATCAACTTCATCACCATGCCCACGAGGCTGCAGCCGACGAGAACCGGGTCATCCCCACCGAGGGCGCCAAGAAGGTCTGGAAGGCGCCTCGAGCAGGACAAGCCTGTCTCCGCAGATGCCGCGGCGCCGGCGACGACAGACGCACCTGCGACGGCGGACGACTCTGCCACCCTCGGAGGAGCAGAACGCTGAGAACGCCGGGGTGGAGCCGACCGCAACGCAGGCGCCTGCGACCCAGTCCCCGAAGGCGGGGGCCTCTCCCCAGCAACCCGCCACGAAGCCGACCGCCCGGCGTGCCCCGCCTAAGGCAGAATCACTGGCGTGACTCGACAGACGACCTGCCCCCGCCCTCGATCACCCCTGGCTCCGGGGAGGTAGGTCTCCGCGTCGGCAGCGCCCCATCGACGCCGTCAACCAGCGCAGCCGCGAGCGCGCCGAGACGCCCGGCGGCGAGGTCAGCAGCAACCCCGCTGACCCCGCGGGCGGATCCCTCGCGGCGCCCGGCCCTCGCCGGCTCCCAACCCATCATCGGCCTCCCAGCCGGCCGGCCGCAGCGACACTCGGTCCTGGGCCGACAGGACACGGACGAGCCTCACCCCTGCGCAAGAGGCCCTCGCAGGCGGCCCAGTCACCTCCTTCAATTCAACCTCGTCGGGCCTCGCTGCGTCTCAGCGCGGCAGCCATGCCCGCCGGGTCGAGTGCGGTACCACTGGAGCCGAGCGGCGACGAGTCGCGGAACCACGGCCGGGCCCTGATCGCACCAGGCGATGCCCGTACGACGCGGCACCTACCCTGTCGGGCACCAGGGTCATCAGTCCCCGAGGAGCCGGTACCGGGCAGGCCGACGTTCGAGCCCGAGCAGTCACGCGAGCCGAAGCGCCCCCGGCCGAGCTGGCGCCGGATCCTGCGCTGGACGGTCATCGCCATTGTCGTCGTCCTGGCCCTCATCGCAGGGCCCGGGTCGCCTGGCTGTGGAACGACGTCTCCTCCCAGCTCCACCGCATCGACGCCCCTGTCCGGGGCTGCGGACACGCCGGGCGAGACCTGGCTCATCGTGGGTCGGACGCGCGCGGAGGCGTCATCCAGGACGACACCGAGGGCGCCCGTGCCGACTCAGTCATGCTGCCGCACAAGGGCGGAGAACGGGCAGACGAGCCTGACCTCCCTGCCGCGCGACACCTTTCGTGGACATCCCCGAGTACGGGGGAACAAGATCAACGCCGCCTACCCTTCGAAGGCCCTGTTGCTGGTGCAGACCGTGGAGAAGCTCTCCGGTCTGACGGGTGGACCACCATGAGAGTTTCGGCATGACCGGCGTCTCGCAGATGGTCGACGCCGTCGGCGGGTCGACGTCTGCCTGACCACGACGTCGCCGATGAGGACTCGGGGCTGGTCTGGGGACACCTCCCACGGCAAGTGTCAGACAGTGGACGGGACGAAGGCCCCGGCCTACTCCCGGATGCGTAGTCGGACCCGACTGGCGACGTCGGGCGTGGTCAGCGGCAGCGCGCGGTCATCTCCGCAGTGGTGTCCAAGGCGGCCCGCACCGACCACGATCATCTCCTTCTCCCGCCAGGGACGCCCTGGTCGACGCCGGGACGAACGCGCTCACGGTGGATAAGAGCGCCGGCACCGCGAGCATCGCACGGATGGTGCTGGCCTTCCGCTCATCTCCGGCGGTGGCCTGACCGGCGCCTCCCATCGAGGACACGGCTGACAGCCCCGAGGACGCCGATATCGGTGAGGCGGTGCTGCCGGGACACGACTGCCCGGACTTCTTCTCCAAGCTGCGCAACGGCACGCTGACGACAGCCGACTTCAACCAGTCCTGACGCACGGGATCCAGGCGAGCGCGGGCGGGCCGGTACTGATCGTGAGGTGCCGGCCCGCCCGCTGGGTCCACCTCGGGTCAGAGAGTCGCCCAGCCGAAGTGGGGGCCGGTTGGGGTCCGCCTGCCAGGAGGTGTAGGAGGAGGTGACGATGTCATCCAGGTCGTGCTCGGCCTTCCAGCCCATGGGACCTCCGATGCGGGTGGCATTGCTGATGAGCTGGGGCGGGTCTCCCGCGGCGGGCGAGCTCTCGGGCTCCAGGTCCAGTCCCGTGGAGGCGATGACCTTGGAGACCACCTCGCGTACCGAGGCCCCTGGCCGGTGCCCACGTTGAAGATGTGCTCGGCCATGTCCTGACCACCGGCCAGGTAGTCCAGGGCGGCGATATGAGCGCCGGCGAGGTCCTTGACGTGGATGTAGTCACGCACGCAGGTGCCGTCCGGGAGTCGGGTAGTCGGTGCCGAAGATCTTGGGGTCTCACCCTTGGAGAGCTGGTCGAGCACCATGGGGATGAGGTTGAGGGTGGCCATGTCCCCCAGGTCGTCCCAGCCGGCGCCGGCGACGTTGAAGTAGCGCAGGCCGGCCCAGCGCAGCCCCCAGGCCTTCTCGGCGTCGGCCATCATCCACCCCTGATGAGCTTGGTCTCGCCGTAGGGGTTGATGGGGCGGCATTCGATGTCCTCGTCCACGATCTCCACTGGGGCATGCCAGACGGCGGCCGAGGAGGAGAAGATCATCTGGTCGACACCGGGCCGTCTCCATGGCCAGCAGCATGTTCGCCAGGCCGCCCACGTTCTGCTGGTAGTACCAGGCGGGACGCCCACGGACTCGCCCACCCGCTTGCGGGCGGCGAAGTGGATGACGGCGGTGACGCCGCGCGAGCTCATGACCTCGGTGAGGGCCTCGGTGGCCTGGCCGCTGGCGACGTCGAGCCTCGACCACATCAGCGCCCCTTTGACTCTGCCCAGGAGTCCTGTAGGAGAGGTCATCGACGACAACGACCTCCTCCCGCGCTCGAGGAGAAGTCGGACCACGTGCGCGCCGATGTAGCTGAGCCTCCTGCAACTGAGAATGCTCATGCCCTCAGTCTACACACACTCGCCCAGAAACGAACAGAAACGAACGCGAGATCCACTGCGGCAGTGCATCTCCTCACCCAACACCCCTCACACCTGTACACCTGTGTACACTGGCACTAAAGCCAACACCCCCAGGCCTCGCTCATCAGAGCACGCCCAAATCGGGGGTTTTCATACCAACATCTCTACAATTGGAGGATGAATCCTCCAGGTCAACATTACGATAAACCAGCGCTCAACGAGGAACGACCTCATTGAGCGCTAGCATTGAACGCGGACTCATCATCACGGACCGGAATCGCGCCACCAGATACCTCCGACACATCGGATACTATCGACTCTCCCCATACACAATCCCCTTCCAAGCCGACCGAACCACCCACCCTTCCAGACCGGGCACCACCTTCGACGACATCCTCTATATCTATGTGTTCGATCGACAACTGCGCCTCCTGACAATGGACGCCCTTGAACGCGTCGAGGTCGCGGTGCGCGCGCGCAGTGTCCAACACGATGTCAACTATCACGGCGAAGGCGGAGCCTTCTGGTACCAAAACGCCTCCAACTACCAAAAGCCGCAAAGGATACCCAGCAACGATTGAACGCATCGAAGCCCTCACAGGACGCGAACGGCAGCGCACTGCCCTCAGATCGTCAGCGAACAGGCGGATCGCCTCCACTACCCCTGATGCACTCTCGCACTACCGACACCTACTCATCTCCAGCGACACCGCCGTCCTGGCTGGTCATCGAACCACTCACCGCTGGGCGAGCTTCAACATCTTTACGCCAGCCTGGCGCAAGTATCGCAAAACAATTGCGCGAGAGCTCAACTTCCTGACCAGGTGCTGCAATCTTGGCTCAAGACCCACGTGAGGGTGCGCAACATCTGGTGCCCATCACGGACGCCCTCTGGAACAGATTCCTTGGCGTATATCCAGTAATCCCAAAAGCAGAACCGTCCGCTGGCTCAACGAACGCAGCTCTTCTGATACCGGCAACCCGAGAGCCTTGGAAACGAAAGAGGCTCTCACCCTGTTCTCGTCTCTTCAGTCGATCTTGTTCACCATCAGCCCGCACTCAACGTGGGCTCTGAGACTGCACACTCTTTAGAGAGTACCAGCGACATCCCACTGAATGCCCTGGGAATGAAAGCCAACTGGGACGCCGACGAGTTCTGGCAGGAGGCCTTCGAGGCCGGCTCCCGTGACGGATCAACGACCTCTGCACGCTTCGCGTGGTCGGTTGATCATCAATCCCTGCAGCGCTCGCGCAGGGCAGCGCCCTTGGCGGGCGACCCGCTGAGGTCCTTCTGAAGGCCTCGCATGGCGGCGCCCAGGCGGGCGGCCTGCCCGCCCTGACCGGACGCGAGGATGCGCACCGCCAGCAGCCCGGCGTTGCGGGCCCCGCCGATGGAGACCGTGGCCACCGACCCGGCCGGCATCTGCACGATGGACAGCAGGGAGTCCATACCCGTCGAGGTACTTTTAGCGGCACCGGCACCCTCGATGACCGGCAGCTCGGTGACGGCCGCCAGCATCCTGGCAGGTGGGCTGCTCCCCCGGCGCCGGCGATGATGACGCGCAGTCCCTCTCGGCGGCAGCGCGCCCGTAGTCGATCATCTCGGTGGGCATGCGGTGGGCGGAGACGACGTCGGCCCTCGTAGGGCCACCTTGAACTCATCGAGGACCTCGGCGGCGGCCCCCATGACCGGCCAGTCCGAGTCCGACCCCATGACGATGCCGACCACCGGCCGCCCCGGCCTCTGCCGTCCCCGCCGTCGTTGCGCGCTGACCTCACTCATGAATGTCTTCCTCGCCTGTCTTCGTCGTACTGCCGATGCGCTCGACATGGGTCCTAGGTCTCAGGCGTCCCTCGCGCAGGATGGCGACGGCCCGCGCGCCTGCTCGACGACGTCGGCGACCTCCCTGGTCCCGGGCCGACCGTCATGGTGACGTGCCCGAGCTTGCAGGCCCGGTCGCCACTGCTTGCCGTAGAGGTGGATCCGGGCCTCGGGATGAGCGGCCATGGCCCGGGCCGAGGGCGATCGGCCCCGGCTCGTGCCGACGCCGATGAGGTTGACCATGACGGTGGTGGGCGCTGTGGCGTCAGTGGCACCCCAGCGGCAGGTCGAGAACCGCCCGCAGGTGCTGGGCGAAACTGGCTGGTGACGGCCCGTCCTGGGTCCAGTGACCGGAGTTGTGGGGACGCATCGCCAGCTCGTTGACGTACAGGCGCGTGGGCTCCTGAAGGTCTCCACGGCGAAGAGCTCGACGGCGAGAGCACCCGGTCACCCCGGCGCGCTCGGCGACCGTGCGTGCCGATGAGCTCGGCCTCCTCGACGCGCGGCCGAGTCGAGACCGGGTGCCGGCGCCAGGACCCTCAGCGCACATGCCGTCCTCCTGAACCGTCTGAGCCACCGGCCACACCGCCACCCTGCCCGCTGGGGTGCGTGCCAGCAGGACGGCCAGCTCACGGGTGAAGGGGATCGCCTGCTCCACCAGGAGACTGGTCACCGCCGCCCTCGCTGAGGCCGCCTCCCCGCCGGCTCCACGGCCGTCGCCTCTGACCGGCGCGAGCACGGGCCACTGAGGCGATCCACTCGGCCGCCTGCCCTCGCGCAGGGGACTCGGCGCTGCGCACCAGCAGGACCCCGTGCCGTCGTAGCTCCGCGCGGCGTCTTGAGCACCACGGGCCAGCCGTGCTCGCCGGCGAAGGCCTCACGGCGTCGGCCATCTGCTCAGCGCTGTCCCTGCTGCGGTCCGCCGACCTCCGCCCAGGCGGGCTGCGGAGCCCGGCCCGGCTCATCATCCGCCGCATGGCGAGCTTGTCACGTGCCAGCGTCAGGGCCTGCGGGGTGGGCTGACGCTGACCTCGGACTGGAGCCTCCAGCAGGGCCGAGTCCTGGTGCTCGTGCTCGAAGGTGAGGACCGCAGCCGGCTCCCCTCCGAGCCCGTCAGTACCGTCCCCGGCGACGACCGCGCGCACGGCCGCCTCGTCGTCGGCGGCGTCCCCGACGGGGGCGTCCGGGGTCACCTGTCCGGTGGACCGTCAGCGGCCTCCACCAGTGCCCCTCAGGTGAATACCCAGGCACTGGCCTCCTCCTGCATCATGCGGGCCAGCTGCCCGCCTCCGATCACGGCGACGATGGGTGCGCTCACACCCCAAGGCTACCTCGCCCGCTGCCCGTCCCTCACCGCGCATGCGGGGTCCAGACCGTAGGGTGGGGCTGTGACGCCACCCGCCGCAGAGTCCTCCACCAGCCCAGCAGCCCCGCCTCGGCACTTGCCTCGACGCGGCGCGCGCGCGTCTCAGGTCCGCACCACTGGCTCCAGGTCCTGGCGGTCTGGGCCGCGGCGAGCGCCCTGACCTTCGTCATCCTGCAGGCTGGGCGCCCAGGACACGCCCACCACCCTGTGGGGCCGGGGCCGCACCGTCCTGGAGGAGCACATGCGCTCTGGGACGCCGGTTGGTACCAACCGGATCGTTGAGGAGGGCTTACCCGGATCGGCTGCCCGTGGTGCCAACGGGCGGGTCACCCAGAACACCTGGGCCTTCATGCCGCTGCTGAGCGGCCTGGCCTCCCTTGCTCGGCTGGACCGGCTGGTCCTTCACGCGCGCGCCACCACCGTCGTCGATCCCGGCCTCGGCGGCGCGGCGGTCGCCATGGACTGCTGGCTCACCGCTGACGGGGAGGCGAGGGACCTCCCTGTGGGCGGGTGGCGCTGGTCTGGTCCTCGCCGTGCCGCGGTTCCTCCAGGTCCCCATGCCGAGTCCCTGGGGCTGGTGCTGGTGGGGCTGACGCTGTGGCTGGCGAGCCGCGGGCGGGCGCTGGCCGCGATTCCCCCGCGCTGGCTGCCTGCTTCGCCCGCCCTGTCGGGTGTCCCGCTGGGGGCGGCGCTGGGGCTGTGGTGGGCCTGGAGATGGCTCTGCGCCCGAGGGCTGGGTCCCGCCCTCCTGGTTCCCACGTCTTCGCCCGGCTCACGCCCCTCAGGCACCGGGCGCACGACGGCGTGCTGGCGCTGGCACTGCTCACCTGCTCGGCGGCCCTGACCTGGCCGGTCATCGCCTGGCTGGTCACGGGCCGGCAGGGACGCCTCACACCGCCACCGAGACCTCCTGGCGCGGCGCGGACCCTGGCGCCCGTCGTGCAGTGGGCGATCCGCTCAAGGCGACTGCGGGCCTGCATCTGGGGCCCTGGGCCCTGCTGCCGTCGTCTGGCTCACGGTGGCCCTGCTGCTGAGCGCCCTGGGGCCTGCGGGCCCCGGGACCCTGCGGCCTGGTCTCTGGTGCCCGCCACCTGCTCTACCTCCTGGTCTCTTCGACCCGACGACGTCGGTGCTGCGTGTCCTGCTGCCCCTGGCCCCAGTGGGCTGGGCGCTGGCCGCGGCGGGCCGGCACCACCTGCAGGCGACTGGCGCTGCTGGCGGCCCTGCGTCACCGGTCAGCTGCTGGGTCTCGCGGTGTGGGACCCGGGCAGCGTCAGTGTTCACTGGGTTCCGTGACCGGCCCTCGGCTTTGCGCTACGACCCGACGGCAATCGGCATAGGATGCCCGCCATGACGCGTTCCTCCGGCACCTCTGGCGCAGAGGCTCATCGCCCCTGATCAAGGAGTTCATGCAGTTCGGCATGGTGGGCGCTGCGCCCACGTGATCGACGTCGGCCTGTTCAACCTGTTCCAGCACGGGCCCCGTACCGGTTTCCTCTCCGGTCACCCGAACTCCGCTCAGCTGATGGCGTCCTCGATCGCGACACCGTCTTCCTCTGGATCGGCGAACCGCTACTGGACCCTACCGGGGCCGAACCCAGAAGAACGCTCGCCCGCGAGGCCACCTCTGTTCGTCCTGGCCAATCTGGGCGGGATCGCCATCACGCAGTTCTGTCTGCTCTTCACCCACCACGTCCTGGCTGACCTCACCGCTGGCGGACAACATCGCGGCCTGACGTCGTCGGCTTTTCTGGCCTGGGGAACCGGGCATTCCGGTTCGTCTCTCACCACCACATCGTCTCACCGGGCACAAGCGACCGCCCCCGCGACGACGACACCGACAGCCCCAGTCCCCAGGCATGCCGTAGTCGGGACTGGCCCCGAGCTGTCCCCGTCTCGGTACCGCCCCGACGCCCGGACCGGCCAGCGGCGGTACATCGAGGGTGCCTGATTCCACAGCCCGAGAGGACGCCTCACGGCATGGCCGCCGGGGCAACCGCTTAGCCTTGCACGGTGACTGCCCTGACCGCCTTGGCCCCAGCGCTGAATCTGCCCGCCGCCCTCCGTCCCTCCCCGCCGCCCACGCACCGATGCTCGGCCCCGAGTGGCTCTGATGCCACCTTCATCATCGACGCCTTCGTCGGCTGGATCGGCCCCGGGCCATTGCTCGGCGTCATGCTCGTCATCTTCGCCGAGACCGGCCTGCTCATCGGCTTCTTCCCTGCCCGGTGACCCACTGCTGTTCACCCTGGGATGCCCTGTGCTACCGGCGAGCGCAACCCGGCCGATAGGAGTTCTCGGGCAGCTGCGCCCCTCGGTGGCTCGCGGCCATCGCCGGCAACCAGACCGGCTACCCTCATCGGCCGCAAGGCGGGACCCGCGATCTTCAACTGCCCGGACCTCACGTCTCGTTCAAGCAGGAGTACGTCGACCGCACCTCGGACCTCTTCGAGCGCCACGGCGGGGCAAGGCCGTCACCCTGGCCCAGTCCCGTGCCGATCGTGCGCACCTTCACGCCTGGTCATCGCCGGCGTCGGCAAGATGCACTACCGCCACTTCATCACCTTCAACGTCCTGGGCGCCACTTCTGGGCCTTCGGCATCACCTGGCTGGGCTACTTCCTGGGAACGACTCGCGTGGATCCAGGACAAACATCGACGCCATGATCCCGTGATCGTCTTCATCTCGGTGGCGCTGATGCTCGTCTCCGGCATCTCGAAGTTCATACTAGTCCCGCCGCCAGAAGTCCTGACGCACCTCCTTCCCGTCGCTCGCGCTGCGCGAGCGCCTGGCGGCGGTCAGAAGCGACGACGTCGGCCCACGGAGACCAGCGCGCCCTTGCGGCAGGACGTCATTGGGGGTCCAGGGACTTGGGGACGGCGTTGAGCAGGATGGAGAAGACGGCCGGGCTGCGCTGGGACAGCTCGATGCGGCCGCCGTCGGCCTCGACGAGATCCTCGGCCAGCGCCAGTCTGACACCGGTGGAGCTGCAGTCCGAGACATGCTGCTCGAAGACATGCGTGGGCGATGTCCTCGGCCACGCCTCGCCCTCGTCGGCGATGTCGATGAAGACCGCGTGGCCGCTGCTGGCGCTGCGCACACCACCGAGGCTGTCCCGGCCCTGTAGCGCAGTGGGGAGTTCTCGATGACAGTGGCCAGGACCTGGGCCAGGACCCGGGTGGCCAGGACCGGGTGCCTGATCCGTCGGAGAAGGTGTGATGGTGCGCCCGGCCTGCTCGAAGGCCGGCCCCACCCTCGCGCTGCTGGGCGAAGATGTCCTGAGATGGAGAGCCTCGTGGTCCCGCCTCCTCGGCTGCGGGGAGACCTGAGCAGGTCCTGGACGACGCCGGTGAGCTTCCTGACCTGCTCCAGGCAGGCGTGGGCCTCGGCGCGCACCTCCTCCCCGCCGGCGAGCAGCCTCGATCTCCCTCAGGCGCAGCGACAGGCTGGTCAGTGCGGCGTGCGCAGCTGGTGGGAGGCGTCGGAGGCGAACTGCCGCTCGGCGGCGATCCGCCCGGCCACGCTGCCCGTGCCGAGCGCACGAGCTCGGCTCTGACCAGGTCGATCTCCCTGATCCCCGAGGAGCGCAGATCGATGGCGAACCTGACCGCTGCCGAGCTGCTCGGCCCTCGGCGGCCAGGTAGATGAGGCGAGACTGCGACGGGCACCCGGGAGGCCACGACGGAGGCCGCCGTCAGCGGCGGTGCCGGTGAGCACCAGGACCGTGAGGATGACCGTGCCGATGATGGTGACCTCGGTCACCGCCCCGGCGGAGCGCAACGCGCTGGCGATCCCAGGCGCCTCCCAGTGGCAGCCCCAGCAGGAGGACAGCCTACGGACACCGCCGACATCGTCATCGTCCGGCGTAACGACGCATGGCAAGTCCTCCTTCAGCCCTCGATCGGTTCTGCCGAGGCGGCTGAGGGATGCCCAGCACCTCTCCCGGGAGGCCCCTCCCGGTCAGTCGGCTCAGCCGGGCGGGTCAGGAGGGTAGCCGTCCTCCTGGGCCAGCAGAGCGTGGGCTGCCCTCATCGTCACCGAGCTTGCAGACGCAGCCAGGTCACGTGCATCTGAAGGGTCTGGGGACTGGTGGGTCCTCCCCCAGACCTCCTTGAGGATCGTCCTCACCGGAGGCGACCCGCCGCCGGCGCGCACCAGGACCCGGAGCAGCTCGAACTCCCGGTCGTCAGCTGTGCAGCTCGCGCGAGCCGACGAAGGCCCGGTGAGCGGCGACGTCGACCCGACCTCCCTGACGCTCAGCTCATCCTCCGTGGCCTCCCCGAGGCGATTTGCGGACCTAGGCCCGCACGCGAGCCAGCAGCCCGGCCAGGCGGAAGGCTTGCGACGTAGTCATCGGGCCCCGGCGTCCAGACCGACGACGAGGTCGGAGTCCTCACCTGCGCGCGAGCATGAGGATCGGGATGGTCAGGCCCTGGGCCCGCACCTGACGGGCCACGTCCAGGCCGTCGATGTCCGCAGCCCTCCAGGTCCAGGACGATGATGTCAGCGGCCGAGATTCCTCGACGGGGCGCCTTACCGGTGCCACGAGTCAGGACCTCATAGCCCTCGCGTCCAAAGGCGCGGGCGAGGGCTCGGAGATGGCGGTCGCTCCTCGACGAGCAGAACAGCTGTCACATCCGCGATGTTAGGTGACGACGCCCCCACCGCCATCGGTCCCAGAGGTGGAGAAGATACCAAGACGTGACTCACGGCCGGGACGGTAGACTCCTCACCCTCCCACACCTGCAGAACATGTTTTCGTGAAGATACCGCGGAAAACCCGACCTCGAGTTGCCCTTCAAGAGCTGAGCAGGGACAACAATCACGAGATGGTAACAGAGCGCATCCTGGCTCCTACGGCTCAGAGGCGGGTCGGCGAGGTCCTCTCCAGCGACCAGGGCACGATCTGCCCCAGCCCCTTGGCCACCACCCTCATGGCACTGCCCCTACCCGGCACCGATCCGCCTGGAGGCGAGCGGGAGAATGGCCATGGCGGTCGACCTCGTCCAGGCGGATGCTGCCGGGTTCGGCCGCGTCCACGAGCCGGAGGCCAGGTTGACGGTGGGACTGAAGACGTCACCGGAGCGGGAGATGACCCGTCCTCGACGAGGCTGGCTCGAACCTGGATCGCATCCGGCCCCTTCTGGAGCTCGTCGACCAGGCGGTGACGACGTCGGCGGCGATCAGCAGGTCATCGGAGATGTACATGACGGCGTCCCCTGATCGTCTTGACCACCCTGCGCCCCTGGAGGTGATGACGTCCCTGGCTGTGTTCTCGAAGCCCTCGAGCATGTGGGTCAGGCGGCCTTGCTCATGCCCCTGGGCGCGCTGGGTGAAGGAGACGATGTCAGACGAAGCCCAGGGAGCGGATGAGCGGGTAGAGGTCGGGGGCCGGTGTCCTCTGCCCCGGGTTGACACCTCGAGCGTCGGTGCGCCCCAGGATGGAGGCGCATGACGGCGCCACACGTGGTCAGCTGGCGCGCAGGAGCCCACGAGGCCGTCGATGCGGTCGAGGAGGCGACCAGCCGTGCGGAGGTGTCGTCCAGCCCGAGACGCTCACTGAGTGTCCGTGACGAAGGTCTCCAGCTCCCACAGGACCAGACGGTCCATGGTGTAGGACTGGGCCCTGAGAAGTTTCGAGCACGCTGGGCCGAGGCCAGGGAGGAGTCACTGGTCCCGTCCAGCAGCGCCACGGTGTCTCGAAGCGCGGCGACATCCTGCTCAGTGAAGTGGACCGCATCGGGGCTTGACGTCGGCGAAGCCCATGGCGCGCCAGAACTTCTGCGCCACCTCCACACTGGTTCCGGCCCGCTGAGCCACCTCGGTCAGAGTGAGGCTGGGGGCGTCCCGCAGCAGCAGGCACTCATGCCCCGTCAGGTGGTCCGCTCTGCAGGTCCATCTCAGCGGCGCCCTCCTCGACACGACGGGCACCCCTCTGAGCCCTTCTGCTGGGCGCCGCCCTCCCGTGGGAGTCCGGTGCGCGCCCCCTCGCTCGCTTGGCTGTCTCAGTGTCACCCTGCCACAGTAGCGCAGATCACACGCTCTATGCCCATTGAGCGACCGACCGCACGGAGCCGCAACGGGTCTGCGATTATCACGGCGCCCGACACTCAGCCTTCACACACGCACGAGGGTCACATCGCCCGCGCGGACCTCGGTGTCACCGTCCCGATGCGCAGCACGAGCGCGGGGTGACGTCGACGGCCAGCCCGCTGAGCTCACCGTCAGGAGCCTCCCGGACACTGACCCGCTTCCCCAGGGTTGTCAGCGCCGCGCCGTGCGCCCGAGTGCGCCGTCTCCGGCATCGACGTCTCCGCCGACCTCCTCCACCGCCCGATGAGCCGGGACCAGATGGTGGCCGGTCGCCGCGAGAACAGCCTCCGCGGCGTCTCGCGCGCAGCTGCGTCCCCGCGCCGACCACGCACCGAGCGTGCGCAGGAGCTGGGCCCAGGCCACCGGCAGGTCCCTCCGCCTCTGCCCGATGTTGACGCCGATGCCGAGGATGACCATCGCTGGTCGCGGTCGGAGGGAACCGCGTCGCGTGCGAGTCCTCGAGGGCTCCGGCGCGACGAGCTCGCTGAGGACGCCGCGATCTTGCGCGCGTCGTGCCCAGCCGGGCACCGCGGGGCACGGCTGCCGGGTCATCGGGCAGGGCGACGACGTCGTTGGGCCACTTGGTCCCCACCCGCCAGGGCAGGTCCTCGACGAGGGGAGCCACAGCATCGCGGACGGCCAAGCCGCCCAGCAGCGGCAGCCAGCCCAGGCGCTCACACGGGCACCAGGGGCCGCAGGACCACGGAGACCAGGAGGCGCCGTCGTCGTCGGGGTGACCCAGGGCGCCGGGACCCCCTCTGCCGGCGGCCTGCCTCAGAGCCCGGAGCGCCGACAGGTGCGGCCAGGCCCCGCGCTCAGGCCCCAGGAGGGCGCGCGCAGGTCGTCCTGAGTGGATCCTGTGACGGGAACGGTATCGAGACGCGAGAAGGGGGCTGCCAGCTGAGGTCATGATCCGAGCCTACCGGCCCGTATAGTCTGGCGGCGTGATCCTCCTGGCCTCAGAAGTCATCCGGCCGCCCGGCCACCCTGCGAGCGCCGCCGGCGTCGAGCCGCTGGTACGAGTCTCCACCGTCGACGAGGGAGGCCGTGCCGAGCGAGCTGATTCAACGGCGCCGCGACGCCGGCTGACAGCCCGGGAGCGCCGCCGAGCAGGTGCAGGCCCTGGCTCGGGCCAGGCGCTCGACGTCATGGCATCCACCGACCCGCAGAGGCCGAGGTGGTCGTGGGCTGCGACCCATGCTGGAGATCTCCGGCCAGGTCGTCGGCAAGCCGGGCCGACGCCGCCCAGGCACGTGAGCGCTGGCAGATGATGAGCGGAGGGCACCGGCACCCCGACACCGGGGACACTTCCTCGTGCGCACCGCGGACGGCGCCATCGCCGAGGGGTCAGCTCGGCCACCATCCGTTTCGGCCCCGACCCAGACCGAGATCGAGGCCTCATATCGCCAGCGGAGAACCGCTGTGGTGCGCCGGAGCCTTCACCATCGATCGGGCTGGGAGGCGCCTTCATCGAGGGATCGACGGCGACCCCCACGGGGTCGTCGGATCTCCCGCCGCCGCTGCGCCGACTCCTGGCGGACCCTGGAGTGCTCTGACGACTCTGTGGGCGCGCCGCCGGTGTCGAAACCGACTGGCGACGCCCACTGATCACGCCGGCGGGCGCACGGGAGCGTCAGGACGCCGAAGCGCCGAGAACCCGGAGGAGTCCGGGGCCTGGGCGATGACCCTCGAGCTCGGCCATGACGACCTGCTGCTCACGGCTGGAGGCGGTCGACGACGACGGCGCACGCCGTCAAGGTGCACCGGAGCCGCCTCACGCAGGAAGTCGAGACCCTCCTGGGTCAGCGTGCAGTTGACGCCGCGGCGGTCGGAGTCGCAGGAGCTGCGCTCGACGTATCCCACGTTCCAGGCGCCGGACCGTGTGGCTCAGCCGCGAGCGGGAGTGTGAGACGCGCTCGGCGAGAGGACATGCGCAGGGTCTGGTCGGGCGCCTCGGACAGGGCACCAGAATCTCGTGACTCGTGCATGGAGATGCCGCATCCGGCCTCGAGCTCACGGTTGAGACGGGCCGTGACGGAGGTGGAGGCCTGCCAGGAAGGCCCGCCAGGCATCCATCTCGATCTCATCGAGTCGGCGGAAGCCCTCCCGCTCCAGGGAGTCGTTCTGTCCGCAGGTCGGGTGGGCTCCTGGCCGCAACCGCCCACCAGCCCACCACCGTGCTCAGGCGACCCTGCGGCCCCGGCCGACTCCTGCGTGTAGGTGGCTCAACGGCTTCCTGGTCGCTCTGAGTCCATCATCATCGGTTATCTCGACGTCCTCGGCGTAGGCCGTCGGCTCCACCATCGTCCGCCTGCGGCAATCACCTTTATCGACCTCTCAGCACCGACCTCTGGTAGGTCGCGAACCCTCAAGCGCGAATCCTGTTGTCTGCCCTTGGCTTTCATATAAGCGCGGCTCACTGCTTTTTACCACACTCGGTCGGAGCTCAGCACCCAGCACGGCGAACCACAACATCAGACAACCTTGAGAACATAGGACGCACCTCACTTTTCCTTGCCAACATGGATTCCAAGAGGGTGGGTGATCGTATGGGAAAACAATTCAGATACTGACTTCATGTCACCCTGACATACATCAGATTTGACACTGAAATACCCACCTTGTCACGTTATCATCCCCAGCTGACCGATGATTGGGAAGTGACCGGCACCACTCGATCCTCCTCATCGCACAACCTTCAGGCAACAATGAATCGCCATCAGAATTCTCCAGTAAGCACCATCAGTCTCTCATGCGACGATAGGGTGCGGGCGGTAACCCGCGTCACCTCGGGCGGCGGACACGGAGGCAGGGTATGGTCACTGGCGCCGCAGGATGGGCTGCACCCCTGGACGATGTCTCCATTGAGAGATCGACAGCGAGCCGCCCATGGCTCACCCGCACTGCACTCGGACGCAGGAACATCAGCAGAACGAATGAACACCAGGCTCGTCCGCCGTAGAGACGAAGACTGGACGAGCGCGAGACCGATCGCTCCGAGCAGCAGGCCGTGAGCGACGACCTCGCTGAACCGGCCGACAGTCCGGCCTCGGCCGCCCCGCGGAGGAGATGGATGGGTTTCGATCCCCACTGGCGTCTGCCCAGGAGGCGATATCAGTGTCGCGAGCCGGTAGAACCCGAGTCCGGCGGCGTATCAAATCCAGTCTCCCGGCCGTGAGTTTTTCCATGATCGACGGCGCTGTTGGGACGGCCGGGTACGGCGGGCGAGCCGGGGTCACGCACCAGTGCCGGCCCATCACCGAGCACCTGACGGTTGCCCGATGAGCTCCCCACCCTGCGCGCGCTCGACCCGCCGGATCGTTACTCCATCGGGCGAAGCCGACTCCGCGGATCGCCTCAGCTCGCCGAGCTCGGACTCATCCGGCAACGGCGGCGCACCAGGCCCTCCCAGGGCAACAGCTCCCCCGGCAGTCCCGCACCACTCCCGGATCGTGCATGGGCCTGCACAGCGGGGAGAATAGCCGTCGCTCCACGCAGAGCCTGGCGGTGAGTCTCACGGCTCGAGGACACGGAGGAGCCGGTTGCGAGCACCCCTGCCAGCACTCGCTGCGAGCCGCTCGACGATGTCCTCGCCGGGGCTGGCTACCGTTCACCCTCCGATGCCAGGCACCGACCTCGGGATGGCGAAGCCCGCCGACATGGTGTCGACGCTTGCCCTCGGTCGCGCAAGCCAGGACCCGGGATCGCTACGCGATTCTCAGCGGGTCTCGCGGTGCTCAGTGCTGCAAGCGCAGCGGGCGCGAGAACCCTGGCGATGCTGAGACGGTTTAAAGTCTGATATTCTCGGTGATG